>Ga0066860_10000119_pt1 | contig 31917 bp, 35 predicted proteins | sample ETN07SmetaG_FD_65601 | JGI IMG/M metagenome (GOLD analysis project Ga0066860, IMG submission 65601) | Marine microbial and viral communities from oxygen minimum zone, Eastern Pacific Ocean - ETNP2014F14-07SV275 | ecosystem: Environmental > Aquatic > Marine > Oceanic ... | reverse complement strand
CCGACGCCCGAGAAGACGATCCGCTCGCCCGGCACGCCGGCGGCGCGGGCGCGGGCGTATTCGCCGCCCGAGACGATATCCATGCCGGCGCCCGCCTCGCCCAGAAGCTTGAGCACCGCGACGTTGCCCAGCGACTTCACCGCGAAGCAGACCAGATGCGGCATGCCGTCCAGCGCTTCTTGGAACAGCTTGAAGTGGCGCAGCAGCGTCGCGGCCGAGTAGACGTAGACCGGGGTGCCGACCGCGGCCACGATCTCGGGGATCGAGACGTCCTCGGCCATCAACTGGCCGTCACGATAGAGAAAATGGTCCAAGATCCCGCTCCGCTTGCCGATATGCGCCGCGTCTTAGCAGATCGGGCCGCAATCGCCAGCGGCGCGGCGTCACAGCGGCCGGGTGCGCAGGAACAGGTAGAGCGGCAGGCCGCAGCCGACGCCGATCAGGATCGTCGCGGGAATCGCGGCAAGCGCCTCCCAGTTGCGGCGCACCCGCACCTCCGAGAGGATCCAGATCGTCAGCGCCACCCCGGCGATAGTGGCGTCCCACATCAGCCCCGTCGTGGCCGGGTTGGCCCGCCAGGCGGCGAACAGCCCCGACCAGGAATATCCGTTCTGCGCGAACCAGGCGACGAACCAGCGCATCGGGTGCAGCGCGCCCCAGATCGCCAGCGCCAGCCAGAGCCACCTCACGGCAGCCCGCCCAAGCGACGATCGGTGCCGGTCTCGCCATAGGGCAGCGTGGCGCCGGGCGCCTCGGGCACGCCGCCTGCGCCGCAGGCGGCCAGCAGCACCAGCGCCAGAAGCGCGAGCCTCACTTCAGCGCGTCCCGCCAGCGCGCGATCTGGGCGCGGACATTGGCGGGCGCTGTGCCGCCATAGGCGGTGCGCGAGGCGACCGAGTTCTCAACCGTCAGCACGCCGAACACGTCTTCGGTGATGCCCGCATGCACGGCCTTCATGTCCTCGATCGTCAGCTCCGGCAGGTCGCAGCCCTTTTCCTCGGCTCGTGCCACCAGCGATCCGGTGACGTGATGCGCCTCGCGGAAGGGCAGGCCGAGCTCGCGCACCAGCCAGTCGGCGAGGTCGGTCGCGGTGGAGAAACCGGAGGCGGCGGCGGCGCGCAGGTTGTCGGGCTGCGCCGTCATGTCGGCGATCATCCCGGTCATTGCCGCGAGCGACAGCATCAGGTTGTCGGCGGCGTCGAAGACCTGCTCCTTGTCCTCCTGCATGTCCTTGCCATAGGCCAACGGCAGCCCCTTCATCACCGTCAGCAACGCCACGTTGGCGCCCATGATCCGGCCGATCTTGGCGCGGATCAGCTCGGCGGCGTCAGGGTTGCGCTTCTGCGGCATGATCGAGGAGCCGGTCGACCAGCGATCCGACATGGCGACGAAGCGGAACTGCGCCGAGGACCAGATCACCAGCTCCTCCGACAGCCGGGACAGGTGCATCGCGCAGATCGTCGCGGCCGACAGGAACTCGAGCGCGAAGTCGCGGTCCGAGACCGCATCGAGGCTGTTGGCCATCGGGCGATCGAAGCCGAGCGCCGATGCCGTCGCTTCGCGGTCGATCGGGAAAGAGGTGCCGGCGAGCGCGGCGGCGCCCAGCGGGCTTTCGTTCATCAGCGCGCGGGCATTGGCAAAGCGGGTGCGGTCGCGGCCGAACATTTCGACATAGGCCATCATGTGATGGCCCCAGGTGACAGGCTGGGCGGTCTGCAGATGGGTGAAGCCCGGCATCACCCAGTCGGCGCCAGCCTCGGCCTGGCCCAGCAGCGCCTCGATCAGCGCCGTGAGCGCCTGGTCGGCGGCGTCGCACTGGTCGCGCACCCACAGCCGCAGGTCGGTCGCGACCTGGTCGTTGCGCGAGCGCGCGGTATGCAGACGCCCCGCCGGTTCGCCGATCAGCTGCTTGAGCCGGGCCTCGACGTTCATGTGGATGTCTTCGAGCGCGGTGGAGAATTCGAAGGTCCCGGCTTCGATCTCTGACAAGACCGTGAGAAGGCCTTTCCTGATCTCCTCCGCATCCTTAGGCTCGATGATGCCCTGCGCCGCGAGCATCGCGGCATGGGCACGGGAGCCCTCGACGTCCTGCGGCGCCAGGCGCCGGTCGTAGCCGATCGAGGCGTTGATCGCCTCCATGATCGCGTCCGGCCCGGCGGCGAAACGGCCGCCCCACATCGCGTTGGAGCTCTCGGTCATCTTTGGGTCCTCAAGGGAAGTCACATGCGCAGCGTCATCATCCTCGGTCTTTACATGGCGGCCACGGGCCTTGCAAACGCCGGCCCCGCCGAGATCGAAGCGCTGCGCGAGGGCGACATGCGCAAGCTCGCGGTGCATGCCGAGCCGCGGGCCGGCTCCGAGGTGCCGTTCGAGAGCGCCGAGGGCGGCGAGATCACGCTCGGCGCCTTCGCGGGCAAGCCGGTCCTGGTCAATTTCTGGGCCACCTGGTGCGCGCCCTGCCGCGAGGAGATGCCGCAGCTCGCTGCCCTCCAAGAAACGCTGGGCGGGCCGGAATTCGAGGTGGTCACCATCGCCACGGGCCGCAACGAGCCGGTCGCGATGGAGCGGTTCCTGTCCGAGATCGGCGCCGAGGATTTGCCGCGCCACCGCGACCCGCGCCAGTCGCTGGCCCGCGACATGGGCGTGCTGGGCCTGCCGGTGACGCTGATCCTCGATGCCGAGGGCCGCGAGATCGCGCGGCTTCAGGGCGAGGCCGACTGGTCCTCGGACAGCGCGCGGGCGATCCTCGAGGCGGTAATCGCGGGCGAATACGACAGCTGACGTCGCCCTCCGCCGCGATGGCGGACTCCGAAAATCCAGAGAACTTTTCGGGGGTGGGGCGCGCCTGTCGCGCCCCGCTGCTCAGGCAGTGCCCGAGGTGGGTGACAGGCTCAGCGGGTCGATGCCCAGGCCCTTGAGCGCGGCGGACCACTTGTGTTCGTTAGCGCGGCCGAAGACCACGGCGTGCTGCGCTTCGCCGATCAGCCAGCCATTCTGCGCCAGCTCGTCCTCGAGCTGGCCCGGCCCCCAGCCGGCATAGCCGAGCGCCAGTAGCGAGAATTTCGGCCCGCGCCCATGCGCGATCTCCTCGAGAACGTCGAGCGTCGCGGTCATCGCCGTGCTCTCGTCGACCTGTAGCGTGCCCTGATCCGAGGCGTAGTCGGTCGTATGCAGCACGAAGCCGCGGCTTTCCTCAACCGGGCCGCCGACATGCACGCGGATGTCGCGGATGCCGGGATCGGCTGTGATCTCGAGTTGTTCGAGCAGGTCCGAGAACCGCACCTCGGTCGCGGGCTTGTTGACGATCAGCCCCATCGCCCCCTCCTCGGAATGGGCGCAGATGAAGATCACCGCGTGGTCGAAGCGCGGGTCACCCATGCCGGGCATCGCGATGAGGAGCTTGCCGCTCAGGTCGGGGTTCATGGCTTCCATCCCCCGATGATGTGATGCGCGGGGCACACGATCAAGGGGCGGGATGCGGCGCTCTCGCGCCGACGTGACTTTCCTTCGTGCGGGCGCGGGGTCATCACTGCGGTTATGACACGCCCCTTCTTCCTCGCGCCGCTGCTCCTCGCCCTCGGATCGCTGCTGCCCGCCGACGCCCCCGCCGGGCCGGTCGACGATATCGTGCGGCTCGATCTGCTGCCTGGCTGGCGCGACGCGGATGGCACCCAGTTTGCCGGGTTCCGGATCACCCTCGCCGAAGGGTGGAAGACCTATTGGCGCGCCCCGGGCGAGGCGGGCATCCCGCCTCTGGTCGACTGGCAGGGCTCGCGCAATGTCGCGGGCGCCGCCTTCCACTGGCCGGTGCCCGAGATCTTTCATGTCGGTGGTTTCGAGACCTACGGCTATTCCGATCAGGTGGTGCTGCCGGTCGAGATCGCGCCGGCCCGTGCGGGTGCCCCGGTGCGGATCGAGGGGGTGCTGGAACTCGGCGTCTGCCAGGATGTCTGCGTGCCGGTCGCGCTCGACTTCGCTGCCGATCTGCCGATGGGCGAGACGCGTGACCCGGCGCTGGCGCTGGCGCTGGCGGACCGGGCGATGACGCCCGAGGAGGCCGGGCTCGGCACGGCGCGCTGCACGGTCGGCCCCGCTGCCAAGGGCATCGCCCTGCGGGCCGAGATCCCCGCCATGCCCGGCGCGCGCGCGGTGGTGGTCGAGACCGGCGATCCGGCGCTGTGGGCCGCCCCGGTGAAGATGCGCCGTGCGGGCGACGAGATCAGCGCCGAGACCCGGATCGAGCATGTCGGAAAGGGGCCGGTCGCGCTCGACCGCTCGGCGCTGGTGATCACGGTGATCGGCGACGGCGAGGCGGTCGAGTTCAGGGGCTGTCCCCCGGCCTGATCACTTGCGCCGGAGATGCTCGTCGAGCCGGGGCATGATTTCCACGAAGTTGCAGGGCTTGTGACGATAGTCGAGCTGGCGGACGAGGATCTCGTCCCAAGCGTCGCGGCAGGCGCCGGGGCTGCCGGGCAGGGCAAAGAGATAGGTCCCGTTCGCGACGCCGCCAGTGGCCCGGCTCTGCACGGCCGAGGTGCCTATCTTGTTCATCGAGACGATGGTGAAGACCGTGCCGAAGGCGTCGATCTCCTTCTCGTAGACATCGCGATGCGCCTCGACCGTCACGTCGCGCCCGGTCAGGCCGGTGCCACCGGTCGAGATCACCACGTCGATGCCGGGATCGGCGCACCAGCTCCGCAGGCGCTCCGCGATCGCCGCGCGGTCGTCGCGCAGCAGGTCGCGAGCGGCGAGCAAGTGCCCCGCCGCTTCGATCCGCTCGACCAGCGTGTCGCCGGACCGGTCCTCGGATGCGTCCCGCGTGTCGCTGACGGTGAGGACGGCGATCCGCACGGGGATGAAGTCGCGCGCCATGCTCATGCCCGCGACATCGCCGCGAGACGCAGCGCCAGCCCGGCGAAGATCGTGGCCGAGATCCGGCCGAGCCAGCGGTTGAATCCGGCCGAGCCGGCCAGGCGCCGCCCGACGCCACCGGCGAACACGCCGACTGCGCCGTTGATCACCAGCCCGCCCAGCGAGAGCACCACGCCGAGCGCCAGGAATTGGGGCAGAACCGGGCGGGCAGGATCGGTGAATTGCGGCAGGAAGGCCAGCACGAACAGGATCACCTTGGGATTGGTGAGGTTGACGACGAGGCCCTGCCGGAAGGCGCGCGACGGACGAATTGCGGGCAATTCCTCGGGCGCGGCGCCGCCGCCTCGCAGCGCAGTCGCGGCCAGCCAGAGCAGGTAGCCGACGCCGATCCAGCGGATCGCGTCGAAGAGCCATGGCAGCGCCGCGACGGCGGCGCCGAGGCCGAGACCCGTCAGCGTCACATGGCCCATCACCGCCAGCGCGATTCCGGCATCGGCGGCGAGCGCCGCGCGCGGGCCGCCGCGCAGGCCCTGGCCAAGGCAGAACATCATGTCCGCGCCCGGCGTCAGGTTGAGCGCGAGCGCCGCCGGCAGGAAGGCGAGCAGCACAAGGGGGTCGATCATGTCCGGGCTCCGTCGAGGCGCGTCTTGAGCGCGAGAAGGTCGGCCCAAGCCTCGCGCTTGGCCGCAGGGTTGGCGATGAGATGTGCAGGCGAAAAGATCGGCAGCGCCGGTCGGCCCATGAGGTCGCCCCAGCGCCCGCGCAGGCGATGCAGCCCGCCACCCTTCATCAGCGCGGCGCAGGCGACGGAGCCCATCACCACCAGGATCTCGGGGTCGGCCAGCTCGACATGCCGGTCGAGAAAGGGGCGCATCATCGCGAGATCGCCCGGATCGGGAGCGCGGTCGCCCGGCACGCGCCAAGGCAGCACCGGCACCATGTGGACCGCGCGCTCCATGTCCGGCGCATCCGCCGAAAGACCGATCGCGGAGAGCATCCGTTCGAGCAGCCGACCGGCAGGACCGGCCACCGGCGTGCCGGCGCGATCCTCGTCGCGGCGGGGCGGGTCGAGCAGCAGCGTCACCCGCGCACCGGCGCGGCCGCCAGAGAAGACGAAGCTGCGGGCGCCACGGCGCAGGTCGCAATGCTCGAACCGTTCCATCGCCGCGGAGAGCGCGTCGAGATCGGGCGCGGCCCGGGCGGCTTCGGTGGCCAGTGCCACCGGATCGGGCTCCTCGATGCGGACCGGGGCAGGGGCCGCCGTCGCGGCGCCCGGGGCCGGCGCAACCGCCGGCCGGGCATCGGTCAGCGTGTAGCGGTCGAGCGGCGCGTCGAGAATCGCCTCGTCCGCGCCGATCTCGATCTGCCAGTCGAGCAGCGCCCGCGCGTGCCAGTAGTCCAGTGCCGATTCCATGAGGCGCAGGCTATGACGGATCGCGCCGGGATGGCAGGGGGCGAATGCGGGGCGAGGGGGAGGTCACCCGTTCGGTCATGCGCCGGTCTAAAAAGCCGCGGCTCAGCCGACGTTGTGCCGCTCGATCCAGCCGCGCAGATCCTCGGCCTCGTGACGGGCCTCGCGCAGCGCCTCCATCGCGGCGCGCAGCTCGGCCTCGGACTGCTTGAGCTGGCCGGTCAGCTCGGCCTCGCGCTCCTCGAGATAGGCGATCGCCTGATCGCGGGTTTCCTCGGCCTCGTGCAGCGCCTGCGCCATGCGGTCCAGCTCGCCGATATCGGCGCGGGTGACGCGGGTGAAGCGGTTCACCAGCCAGCTGGCGAACCAGCCGAGGGCGAAAGCGGCAAAAAGAATGACCGCCGTGGCGATGATGAACTCGGTTCTGTTCACGTTCCCGTCCCTAGTCGTCTGATTCGTCTGTGGGGCGCGCGCGCGGCCCGAAGGCCGGGCGCTCCATCGCCTGCGGCGCGTCGGCGTCGATGCTCTGCGCCTCCTGCACCGGGGCCGCCGGGGCGTCTTCGCCGTTCTCTTCGCCAGCGTCGGTCGTGGCTTCGGCCATGGTGGCGGCCTGCGCGCCGCTGAGCCGGAACTCGATCCGGCGGTTGGCCTCGCGGCCATCGGCGGTGTCGTTATCCGCGATCGGGTCGGCCTCGCCATAGCCCTTGGCGGTGAAGCCCGCCACCGGCACGCGGGCGCGGCGCAGCGCCTCGACCACGGCGTCGGCGCGCTTCTGGCTGAGCGCGAGGTTCATCTCGTCGCGGCCCTGGCTATCGGTGTAGCCCGCCACCTCGATCTCGAGCTCCGGGCAGCGGCGCACGATCTCGGCGATGTCGTCGACCACGGGGCGCGCCTCGGCGGTGATGGTGGCCGAGCCGGGATCGAAGGTGATCTTGGTGTCGGCCGTGACATAAGCGATCTGGCGCAGGCATTCCTCGGGGCTGGGCAGGCCCGCGATCGGGTCGAGCCGCTCCTCATAGGCGACTTCGATGTCGAAATCGGCGCCGCGGCCCAGCTTGTCGGCCAGCAGCCCGGCGATGTCGGCGCGTGCGGTCTTGCTGCCGGTGCGTCCGGTGATGGCAAGCGTGTCGGGGCCGACATCGAGCTCGCCCACGGCAAGCATCGACAACGCCTCCAGCCCGGCCAGCACCCGCATCGACCAGTCGCCCGGCAGCCCGCCGGTAACCCGGGTTGCCAGCTTCAGGTCGTCACCGCCGAAGCGGGCGCGGGCGAAATTCTCGACCGTGGTGGCGGCGAGCTGGTCGGGCAGCCGACCAGCGAGTCGCAGCTCGCCCGCCTCGGCCAGTCTCGCGGTGAATTCGGGCGCGCCCTCGGGCCGCGCTTCGGGGGCCTCTGGCAGCACCGCCTCGAGCGCGAAGAGATCGGGCAGGTCGTTCTCCAGCCGGCCCGCGACCCGGTCGAACAGCGCGGGATCGGTGCCCTGCGCCGCGATCAGGGCGACATCGGCATCCGAGAAGGTGACGCTGCCGCCGCCCAGCTCGGCCAGCGCGGCGACGCCGGTCGCGACCGCCTCGCCCCATTGGCCCGACGGCACCCCGAGCCCCAGCGTGCAGTCGACGTCATCGCCGGCCCCGGCCTCGGTGGCGGCGCGGATGATCGTGGCCATCGCTTCCGGCGTGTCGGCCGAGCAGGCCTCGAAGCGCGGGCCCTGCTCGTCGATCACGAAGCGCGTGGCAAAGGGGGTGATGACCGGCCGCGGCGCGCTGATCCGGAGCGCGAGGCGCACCGTGTCCGGCTTGAGCCGGGTCAGATCCGCTTCCAGCTTGCGCTGCGCCTCGGGGCTGTCGGAGATCGCCTCGACCCGGACCCGGCCGGGTCGGACCGAAAGCTTGGAGCGCGGCAGCGTCTCCAGCGCCCGGCCGGCATAGCGCAAAGCCGAGGCCCAGTGTTCCGGCACCGGGTGGTCGGCGACGTCGAGCAGGTCGCTCACCGGCAGGCCGTCGGCGGCGCGCTCCATCTGGGCGATCAGCGCGGCGCGGTCGGTTGCCGCCGGGATCAGGCCGATCAGCGACACGCCGCTGTCGTTGCGCAGGATCTCGATCGCGAAATCGGGCGGCGGCGGGGTCTCGGCCTCGACCACCTGCATGTTGTCGATCACCCGGCTCGCATCGACGATGGCGCCGGCCGCCGAGATCGCGCGGAAGCGCATCGCCTCGGTCGGGGCGGCGCCTTCGAGGATCACCTGCAGCCCATCGCCTTGAACGCTGGCCCAGTCATGTCCCTGCGCGGCCAATGCGGCGCGCACCTCGCCCACCGAGACGTCCTCGACCACGGCGACGGCGGTACGTGCGGCAATGACCGAAACCCCGCCGGCGAGGGCGAAGGCGGTCAGGGCGGCGGCGAGTGGCGGCAGGCGCATCCGGGGCTCCGGGCTTGTTGCGACCCGCGCCTTCTAGGGCGCGGGGCAGCCCAGATCAATCACAGCGCCAAGGCCACGGCGGAAAACAGCACGGGAAGAAGCCCCGCGTCGCGGTTCGAGCGGAACAGTCGCAGCAGCCCGGCATTGTCGGACGGGTCGAAACGCGTCAGCTGCCAGGCCATGTGCCAGCCCATCGCCCAGGGTCCGCCCAGCGCCACGACCAGCGACAGCACCGAGCGGTCGCGCGTGGCCAGCAGCACCGCGAGACCCATCAGCAGCACGGTCGCCACCAGAAACCCGCGCAGCCAGACCTTGGAGCGGTCGCCGAACAACCGGGCGGTGGATTTCACGCCGATCAGCGCGTCGTCCTCGGCGTCCTGATGGGCATAGATCGTGTCGTAGAACAGCGTCCAGGTGATGCCCGACAGGTAGAGCACCAGCGGCGCCCAGGACAGCGACCCGGCCAGCGCCGCCCAGGCCAGCAGGGCGCCCCAGTTGAAGGCGAGGCCGAGGAAGACCTGCGGCCACCAGGTGAAGCGCTTGGCGAAGGGGTAGATCGCCACCGGGATCAGCGAGGCGACGCCGAGCCAGATCGCGGCCCAGTCGAAGGTGAGCAGGATGATCAGCGAAATCAGCGATTGCGTCGCCATCCAGAACAGCGCCTGCACCACCCGCACCTGTCCCGACGGGATGGGCCGCGAGCGGGTGCGCGCGACCGAGCCGTCGATATGCCGGTCGGTCACGTCGTTCCAGGTGCAGCCCGCGCCGCGCATCAGGAACGCCCCTAGGGCACAGCCGATGGCGATCCAGGCGCCCTCGAGGCCGAAGCGCCCGGTGGAAAGCGCCGCCAGCAGCAGCCCCCACCAGCAGGGCAGCAGCAACAGCCATGTGCCGATCGGGCGGTCGGCGCGGCTCAGCCGCAGGTAGGGGCGGGTGGGGCGCGGCGCGAGGCGATCCACCCAGTTGCCCGCCACCGCGTCAGCGACGCTGCCCTCTTCGGCCTCTGGCATCCGTTCCGCCGCTTTCATATGGTCCGCCCCATGGCATCCAAGGTCCGGCTGTTTCTAGATCACCCTCTGGCCGAAGGGCAAACCGTTCCGCTCGAGGCGGCGCAGGCGCATTACCTTTCCGGGGTGATGCGGCTTGGCCCCGGGGCCGTCATTTCGATCTTCGACGGCCGCTCGGGCGAGTTCGACGCGACCATCGCGCAGGCGAGCAAGCGGGGCGGCACGCTGGAGATCGGCGCGCAGACCCGCCCCTTGCAGCCGCCGCCCGATCTGTGGCTGTGCTTCGCGCCGATCAAGAAGGCACGCACCGACTTCATCGTCGAGAAGGCCGCCGAGATGGGCGCCGCGCGGATCGTCCCCGTCTTGACCGAGTTCACCAATTCCGAGCGCGTGCGCGTCGACCGGTTGCAGGCCCATGCCATCGAGGCTGCCGAGCAATGCGGCGGCACCTATGTGCCGCAGGTGGCCGAGCCGGTGAAGCTGGCAAAGCTGCTCGATGGCTGGCCCCAAGAGCGCAGCCTGATGTTCTGCGACGAGACGCTGGTGGGCGAAACCGGAAGGCTGCCGGACGCGCCGGGGCCCTGGGCGGTGCTGATCGGGCCCGAGGGCGGGTTCTCGGACAAGGAGCGGGCGCGGCTGCGCGGGCTCGATCATGCCCATCCAGTGAGCCTCGGCCCGCGCATCCTGCGCGCCGATACGGCGGCGGTCGCGGCACTGACGCTGTGGCAGACGACGCTCGGGGACTGGCGGTGAGCTGTCCTGCGTTTCCGTGGTCGGACGCCGCCAAGACCGGCAAGGTCGAGCGCTGCGATGGCTGAGTTGCTGCGCCCCAAGGCGCGCGCGGCGCTGTGGCGCGGGCGCGAGGTGATCGCCGGGATCGGCGTGGCGGCGCTCGGCTTGTGGTGGGCGCTCACCAGCTTCGGCATCCTGCAATGGCTGGGCTGGGGTCTGGTCGCGCTGGGCGCGGGACTCCTCGTGGGCGGCGTGCAGCGCTGGCGATTCCGGCAGGAGGGACAGGGGCCCGGCATCCTGAAGATCGACGAGGGCCGCGTGGCGTATATGGGGCCGCTGACCGGCGGCACGGTCGATCTCGACGCGGTGCGGCGGCTCAGGCTCGACCGGCGGGGCACCCCGGCGCACTGGCTGCTGGAAACCGGCTCCGAGGTGCTGGCGATCCCGGTGACCGCGGAGGGCGCCGAGGCGCTGTTCGACGCCTTCTCCGCGCTGCCGGGGCTGAAGCGCGGACCGATGATCGAGTTGCTCAACGGCGAGGCCCGCGATGTCGTCACCGTCTGGACCCGGCCCGCGCGGCTCGCGCCGGTCTGACGGCAAGGTGCGGCGGCGCGCAGGCCCCGCGCGCGAAACCGCACCGCCCGACCATTGACTTGGGCGCCCATGCGCGACACCTGTAGCCCCGCCTTGCACGATAGGAGCCACGCCCATGTCCATCCCCCAGTCCGGCGGCGGGCCGATCGAGCATCACTCCCAGCTCGCCGAATACCTGGCCTCCGGCTGCAAGCCCGAGGCCGATTGGCGCATCGGCACCGAGCACGAGAAGTTCGGCTATTGCCGCGACACGCAGCTGCCGCTGCCCTATGAGGGGCCGCGTTCGATCCGCGCCATGCTCGAACGGCTGCGCGACCGCTTCGGCTGGTCGCCGGTCGAGGAGCAGGGCAAGCTGATCGGGCTGGAGCGCGACGGCGCCAATATCAGCCTCGAGCCGGGCGGGCAGTTCGAGCTGTCGGGTGCGCCGCTGGAGACGATCCACCAGACCTGCGACGAGGTGAACAGCCATCTCGCCGAGGTGAAGGAGGTCGCCGACGAGATCGGTGTGGGCTTCATCGGGCTCGGCGCCGCGCCGGAATGGACGCAGGACCAGATGCCGATGATGCCCAAGGGGCGCTACCGGCTGATGACCGATTACATGGACCGGGTCGGCACCCATGGAAAGCAGATGATGTATCGCACCTGCACGGTGCAGGTGAATCTCGACTTCTCCTCCGAGGCCGACATGGTCAAGAAGCTGCGCGTCGCGTTGGCGCTACAGCCGGTGGCCACCGCGCTCTTCGCCAACTCGCCCTTCTTCGAGGGCAAGCCCAACGGCATGCAGTCCTGGCGCTCGCGGATCTGGCGCGGCCTCGACGATTCGCGCACCGGCATGCTGCCCTTCGCCTTCGAGGAGGGCATGGGGTTCGAGCGTTACGTCGACTGGGTGCTCGATGTGCCGATGTACTTCGTCTACCGCGACGGCAAGTATATCGACGCGCTGGGCGAGTCCTTCCGCGATTTCCTCAAGGGCGAACTGCCGGCGCTGCCGGGCGAGAAGCCGACCTTGTCGGACTGGGCCGACCACCTGACCACGGTTTTCCCCGAGGCACGGGTCAAGAAGTTCATCGAGATGCGCGGCGCCGATGGCGGCCCGTGGCGTAGGCTTTGCGCGCTGCCCGCCTTCTGGGTCGGCCTGACCTATGACGCGGGCGCGCTCGACGCCGCTTGGGACATGGTGAAGGGCTGGGACGCCGAGACCCGCGAGGCGCTTCGCGTGGCGGCCTCCGAGCAGGGGCTGCAGGCGCGGGTCGGCGATTTGTCGATGCACGATCTGGCGCGCCAGGCGGTGGAGATCGCCGAGACGGGCCTCAAGGCGCGCGCCCGGCCGGGAAATGGCGGGCTGGTGCCCGACGAGACCCATTTCCTCGCCGCGCTCAAGGAAAGCGTCGACACCGGCCGCACCCCGGCCGACGAGCTGCTCGCCGAGTATCATGGCGAGTGGAACGGCGATCTGAGCCGGATCTACGCGGCGCACTCGTACTGAGGCAGTCGTGCCGCTCGCGTGACACGAGGGGCACGACCCTGCATCCGGGGTCGTTCGCGCTTGACGCGAAAGAATATCGCGTTCCAGTTGCATTTGCCGGGCGGAAGATCCGGCATATGCAAAAGGACAGTGAAATGCGTGACTTCTTGATTCAGGCGCTCGACAAGCTTGTCGGCGTCTTCGTCGTGATCCTCGCCATCATGGTCGTGCTCGGGGCGCTCACCGCGATGTTCTCGGGCATGGGTCCCATGGGCGGCGGCTTCTTCGGTGGCCTGTTGTTCCTGCTGTTTGGCGGGCTGTGGGTCGTGCTGATCGGTGGCGGAATGTATCTGGGTCTGGGCATCTATCACAACACCCGCCGTATGGCCGAGGTGATGGAGCGCCGGACTGCAAGCTGAGCTTTGCGCTTTCAGGGTGCCGAGCCCCGACGGGCGCGGTGCCGCCTTCAGCTCAGCGCCGGGAAGCCATGCGCCCTGGCACGGCTTTCGATCGCGCGGCGCTGCGCGAGGGCGACGTTGTGCTGGCGGATCATCGCGGGGATGCGCGGCAGGTCGATCATGAGCCACGCCAGGCAGACCAGGAGCCCCGCGATGGTGACCGCCAGCATCAGCATCATCGTCGCGCTGCCACGGCGGCCCATGTAGAAGCGATGCGCCCCGAAGGGGCCGAGGAACAGGGCGAGCAGCAGCGCCGTCGAAAGGCTCTTGCGGCCCTCCATCGGCGTCTCCGGCTGTCGCGGCGTCTCGGTCATGTCGGGGCCGCTCCGGCGTTCAGGGTCGTGCCGCACCTCTCCCGCGCGGTGCCGGGACCATCGCCGTTTCGGTGCGTCGATGCAATCGACTGCTCGGAAACAGGCTATTTCGCGCCGATCCGCGGCTCGGTCCCGGCCCGGAGCCGCGCGATGTTGGCGGCGTGGCGGGCATAGAGGATCGCCGCGAGCACGATCGCTAGAAGCACGATCCGTCCCTCGCCGAGCAGCAGCGCCCAAGCCGGCGCCAGCCCGGCGGCGAGCAGCGCGGCGAGCGAGGAATAGCGGAAGGCGAAGGCCGCGACGAGCCAGGTGGCGCAGGCCGCGAGGCCCACCGGCCAGCTCAGAGCGATCAGCAGTCCGAGGATCGTCGCCACGCCCTTGCCGCCGCGAAACCGCAGCCAGACCGGGTAGCAATGCCCGGCGAAGGCGGCAGCGCCGGCGATCTGCGCGGCATCCTCCGCGGCGAAGATCCGCGCCAGGATGACGGCGGCGATGGCCTTGCCCGCATCGAGCAGCAGCGTCGCGAGCGCCGCTCCCTTGGAGCCGGTGCGCAGCACGTTGGTCGCGCCGATATTGCCCGAGCCGATGGCCCGCACGTCGCCCAGACCCATCGCCCGCGTGACGACGAGGCCGAACGGGATCGAGCCCAGCAGGTAGCCGATGACAGCCCAGAGGATCAGCAGGGCGGTCGGGCTTTCCATCAAGGGCATCAGCGGGTCTCCGTTACGCTCCGACCTGCCACCCAGGTCCCGAGCACCCTGCCTTCGAGCCGGGCGCCATCAAAGGGGGTGTTGCGCGATTTCGAGCGCAGTGTGGCCCGATCGAGCACGAATGGGGCGTCGGGATCGAACCAGACCAGATCGGCGGGGGCGCCCTTGGCCAGCCGACCGGTCTCGAGGCCGAGCCGCTTTGAGGGATTGAGCGACAGCGCCCGGAACAGCCCCGGCAGGTCGATCACGCCGCCATGCACCAGCCGCATCGAGGCGGGCAGAAGCGTCTCCAGCCCGACCGCGCCGGAGGCCGCTTCCTCGAAGGGCAGGCGCTTCGATTCCTCGTCCTGCGGGGTGTGCATCGAACACAGGATGTCGATCAGCCCCGAGGCCAGCGCTTCGCCCACCGCGACCCGGTCCTCTTCCGCCCGCAGCGGCGGCTTGAGCTTGAAGAAGCTGCGGTAGTCGGCGACGTCGAACTCGTTGAGCGTCAGGTGATGCACCGAGACGCCCGCCGTGATGTCGAGGCCGTTGTTCTTCGCCCGCTCCAGCGCGGGCAGGGCGCGGGCGGTGGTGATCTGGTCGGCATGGTAGCGCGCGCGCGTCATCTCCAGCAGCGCGATGTCACGATCGAGCGCCATGCGCTCGGCCATCGGCGACACGCCCGGCAGGCCGCGCAGCGAGGCGAACTTGCCCGAGGTCACGACGGCGCCGTTCGACAGGCCCGGCTCCTGCACATGCGCCATCACCAGCGCGCCGAGCGAACGGGCATAGGTCAGGGCGCGCGAGAACACCTTGGTATCGGTGACGACCCGGTCGCAATCGGTGAAGGCCACCGCGCCCGCATCCTTGAGGAAACCGATCTCGGTCATCTCGCGGCCCTCGCGGCCCTTGGTGAGCGCGGCCATCGGCAGCACCCGGACCGGGCTGTCCTCGCGGGCGCGGCGCACCACGAACTCGAGCGTCTCGGGCGTGTCGATCGCGGGGAGCGTGTCGGGGCGGGTGACGATCGTGGTGACGCCGCCCGCCGCCGCCGCGCGGCCTGCGGAGGCAAAGCTTTCCTTGTGGCGCTCGCCGGGTTCCGAGACCTTCACCCCGAGATCGACGATACCCGGCGCGAGGCAGTGGCCGCGGCAGTCGATCACCTCGGCCGCCTGCGGAAGATCGCCGCTCTCGATGACCGCCTTGATGCGGCCCGCTTCGACCAGAAGGGCGCCACGCGTCTCGCCGCGCTCGGGATCGATCAGCCGGGCGTTGGTGAAAAGGGTGCTCATGCCATCACTCCGGTCTGGTCTCGGGCCGCGCGCATGTTGCGCGCCAGAAGATCCATCGCGGCCATGCGCACCGCGACGCCCATCTCCACCTGCTCCTGGATCACGCTGCGATTGATGTCGTCGGCGATGGTGCCGTCGATCTCGACGCCCCGGTTCATCGGGCCGGGATGCATCACGATGGCGTCGGGCTTGGCATGGGCGAGCTTCGCGGCATCGAGGCCGTAGCGGTGGAAATACTCGCGCTCGGAGGGGATGAAGCCGCCATCCATGCGCTCCTTCTGGAGCCGGAGCATCATCACCACGTCGACGTCCCTGAGGCCCTCCTCCATGTCGTCGAAGACCTCGACCCCGAACTCGGCCACGCCCGACGGCATCAGGGTGGGGGGCGCGATGAGCCGGATGCGGTTCTCCATCTTGCCCAAGAGCATGATGTTCGAGCGCGCGACGCGGCTATGGGCGATGTCGCCGCAGATCGCGATCGAAAGCCGGTGCAGCCGCCCCTTGGCGCGGCGAATGGTCAGCGCGTCGAGAAGCGCCTGGGTCGGATGCTCGTGCCGCCCGTCGCCCGCATTCAGCACCGCGCAGTTCACCTTCTGGGCCAGAAGGTCGACGGCGCCGGAATTGGGGTGGCGTACCACCAGCAGATCGGGGCGCATCGCGTTGAGCGTCAGCGCCGTGTCGATCAGCGTCTCGCCCTTCTTCAGCGAGCTGGCCTGCATCGCCATGTTCATCACGTCGGCCCCGAGCCGCTTGCCGGCGATCTCGAAGCTCGCCTGCGTCCGGGTCGAGTTCTCGAAGAACATGTTGATCTGGGTGAGACCGGCCAGCACGTCGCGCGGGGCGCGGCCCTGGCGGTTCAGCTCGGCATAGCGCTGGGCGGTGTCGAGAAGCTCGGTGATCTCCGTCGGGTGCAGGGGTTCGATCCCCAGGAGATGACGGGCACGGAAGGTCATGGGCGGGCTCCGGGATGCTGCGCGCGCCTTATAGGGGGCCTGCGCGGTTCGGGTAAAGCGGCCGCGCCGGAACTCATCGAAGGGTCCCGAAACTCCTTTGGGAGTTCGTCACCCACGCGGGGCGGCGGCGCGCCTCAGGCGGTCGTTGATCGCCCGGCCCAGCCCGTGATCGGGGATCGGTGCCACGGCGATCCGTTCGGCCCCCATCGCGTCGAGCTGGTGCAGGCAGTCGAACAGGTTGGCCGCGGCCTCGACCAGATCGCCCGAGCGCGACAGGTTCATGTCCGCGCCCAGAGGGCCGAAGCCGAGATAGGTCTCGCCCGGTTCCGTCTCGGTGGCATCGAGCCGCACGACACCCTTGGGGGCGTAATGCGAGGCCAGCTGGCCCGGCGCGCTGGGCGCGGTGGCGGACTTGGGCGGCGGCGGGGCCAGCGGTTTGCCGAGGCAGTCCTCGATCGCCTCGGCCGGAAGCCCGCCCGCGCGCAGCAGCGCCGGGGTCACGCCGGTGCAGTCGATGATGGTCGATTCCACGCCGACGCCGCAGGGGCCGCCGTCGAGCACCGCCTCGATCCGCCCCGCCAGCCCCGCCAGCACGTGGCTCGCGGTGGTGGGGCTGATCCGGCCCGAGGGGTTGGCCGAAGGCGCCGCGATCGGCAGCGCGGTCTCGCGCAAGAGCGCCTGCGCCAGGGGGTGATCGGGCACCCGCACGGCGAGCGTGTCCAGTCCCGCCGTCACCAGCTTGGAGATCCCGGCATAGGGACGGATCGGCAGCACCAGCGTCATCGCGCCGGGCCAGAAGGTCGAGGCCAGCCGCTGCGCCGTGTCGTCCATGACGCAATAGGCCTCGACCGCCTCGGCGTCGGGCAGGTGCACGATCAGCGGATTGAAGCTCGGCCGCCCCTTGGCCTCGAAAATCCGGGCCACCGCCGCGTCGTCGGTAGCGTCGCCGCCGAGGCCGTAGACAGTCTCGGTCGGAAAGGAGACGAGCCCGCCACGGCGCAGCATCTCGGCGGCGCGTTTCAGGCCGGTCTCGTCGGGATCGAGGTGTCGGGTCATGACGTGGCGTCCGGGCTTGCGAGGTCGGGGGGCGCCGTATCAGGCTGTGTCTCGGCGGCGTCCGGGCTCCGGAATGCCATGCCCCGGAGGAGACCTGCAATGCCCTTTAACGCCCCCGTCGAGGATTTCCGCTTCATTCTGGAGCGTGTCATCGGCTTTTCCGACATCGCCGCGACCGCGCGGCATGCCGAAATGACCCCCGATGTCACCGACGCGATCCTGACCGAGGGCGGGCGGATGTGCGACGGCGTTCTCGCCCCGCTCAACCGGGCGGGCGACTTGCAGCCGGCACGGCTGGAGAACGGGGTGGTGCGGACCTCGCCCGGCTATGCCGAGGGTTATCGCGCGATCGCGGAGGGCGGCTGGGTCGGCATGGCGGCAACGCCCGAGCATGGCGGCATGGGGCTGCCGATGACGCTGGTGACCTGCATCAACGAGATGATGGGCGGGGCCTGCCTGGCGCTGCAGCTCAACCCGCTGATGACCCAGGCCGAGATCGAGGCGCTGGAGCGGCATGCCAGCCCCGATCTGCAGAAGCTCTACTTGCCGAAGCTGATCTCGGGCGAATGGTGCGGCACGATGAACCTCACCGAGCCGCAGGCTGGCTCCGATGTGGGTGCGCTGAAGACCAAGGCCGAGCCCGATGGCGAGGGGACCTACCGGATCACCGGTCAGAAGATCTACATCACCTGGGCCGACAACGACTTCTCGGACAACGTGGTTCACATGGTGCTGGCACGGCTGCCCGGCGCGGCCGAAGGCACCAAGGGCATCTCGCTGTTCCTCGTCCCCAAGCTCATCCCCGATGCGGAGGGAAAGCCCGGGCAGGCCAACTCCCTGCGGGTGGTCAGCCTCGAGCACAAGCTGGGCATTCACGGCTCGCCGACGGCGGTCATGGAGTATGACGGCGCGACCGGCTGGCTGGTGGGTGAGCCGCATGGCGGCATGGCGGCGATGTTCACGATGATGAACAACGCCCGTCTCGGCGTCGGCTCCCAGGCCGTGGGCGTGGCCGAGGCCGCGACGCAGGCGGCTTTGGCCTATGCGCAGGAACGCCGTCAGGGCCGGGCCGGGGGGTCGGGCGCGATCGTCGAGCATGCCGATGTGCGCGCCATGCTGGCCCGGATGCGGGCCGAAACCTTCGCCGCCCGCGCGATCACGCTGGCCTGCGCCAAGGCGATCGATCTCGGTCGCGAGGGCGACGGGGCGGCACGGGCCCGGGCCGCGTTGCTGACCCCGATCGCCAAGGCCTTCGGCACCGAGACCGGCATCAACGTCGCCGATCTGGGCATCCAGGTTCATGGCGGCATGGGCTATATCGAGGAGACCGGCGCCGCCCAGTTCCTGCGCGATGCCCGGATTACCGCGATCTACGAAGGCACCAACGGCATCCAGGCGATGGATCTCGTGGGCCGCAAGATGATGGATGGCGGCGCCGCGGCCTATGCCCTGATCGACGAGATCGAAGCCGACGCCAAGGCCGCGCGCGACGGTGTCGCCGAGCTGGCCGAGCCGGTCTGGCAGGCAGCCGAGGCGATGCGCGAGGCGACCGAATGGCTGCTGGAGCGCGAGACGGCGGACCGTTTCGCCGGCGCCATGCCCTATCTGCGTGCCTTCGCCCGCCTCTTGGGGGCGTATTACCACCTGCGCGCGGCGCAGGCCGGGGTGGGGCGGCGCCGTCGCCTCGCGGCCTTCTACATCCGTCGGATGCTGCCCGAGCAGGCCGCGCATATTGCGGCGCTGCGGGTCGGGCCCGAGAGCGTCATGGCCCTCGATGCCGGGGATCTCTCGGTCTGAGGCGGCTGGACGCGGCCGCATGGCTGCGTCATCAAGCCACGCATGACGAGAAACATGCCGCACGCACCCTTTTCCGAGCCCCCGGCGCCTGGCACCGCGATCGAGGTCGCGCCGGGCGTGCTGTGGATGCAGCTGCCCCTGCCGTGGGCGCTCAACCACGTCAACGCCTACGCGCTGGATGATGGCGACGGCTGGACCGTCGTCGATACCGGCCTCGACACCACCCGCATTCGCGCCGTCTGGGAGGAACTGTTGTCGGGGCCGCTGGGCGGCCGGCCGCTGCGCCGGGTCGTGGTCACGCATCACCACCCCGACCATGTCGGTCTCGCCGGCTGGCTCTGCGCGTCCTCCGGGGCCGAGTTGGTGATGCCGCGCACCGGCTACCTGCTGTCGCGGATGCTGCGCGCCGAGGAGCAGAGCCTGCCGCCGCGCGAGGTGGTGGCCTTCTGGCGCCGGGCCGGGATGGACCCCGAGCTGCTGTCCCAGCGCCGCACCGAGCGGCCCTTCAACTTCACCGATTGGGTGGCGCCGCTGCCGCTCTCCTATACCCGTATCCGCGAGGGCGACGCGATCCGCATGGGTGGGCGCGACTGGACCATCCGCATGGGCGAGGGGCACGCTGCGGAACACGCGACCTTCTGGGAGGCAGGGGGCGATCTGGTGATCGGCGGCGACCAGCTTCTGCCCGGGATCAGTCCCAATCTGGGCGTGCAGCCGACCGAGCCCGAGAACGATCCCGTCACCGATTGGATCATCTCCTGCGACCGGCTGGCGACCCATGCCCGCTCCGATCAGCTGGTCCTGCCAGGCCACAAGAAGCCCTATCGCGGCCTGCCCGAACGCCTCGCGCAGATGGCACAAGGGCATCGCGAGGCGCTGGATCGGCTGGAGGCCCATCTTGCCGTGCCCCGCCGGGGCGGCGACTGCTTCGCGCCGCTGTTCCGCCGCTCGGTGACGCGCGACAGCTACGGGCTGGCACTGGCCGAGGCGCTGGGCCACCTGAACGCGCTCGTGGCCCAAGGCCGGGCCCGGCGCGAGATGGGTGACGACGGGGCGTGGCGCTGGAGAGCCGTATGATTGAGGTCTTCGAAGAGAGCTTCCCGCTCGCCCGCGCCTTCACCATCAGTCGCGGCAGCCGGACCGCCGCCCAGGTTCTGAGCGTGCGGATTTGCCGTGAGGGCCATGCAGGCCGGGGCGAATGTGTGCCCTACGCGCGTTACGGCGAAAGCCTCGCCAGCGTCCGGGCGCAGATCGAGGGCCTGCCGAAAGGCATTTCGCGGAGCGAGTTGCAGGAGGCGCTGCCCCCGGGCGCGGCCCGCAACGCGGTGGATTGCGCGCTGTGGGATCTCGAGGCGAAGTCGGCCGGGGTGCCGGTCTGGCGGCTCGCCGGGCTGGCGCCACCCGTGCCGCTCGTCACCGCCTACACGCTGTCGCTCGACAGCGCCGAGGCGATGGAGGCAAGGGCGCGCGAGGAGGCGCATCGGCCGATTCTGAAGATCAAGCTCGGCACGCCTGACGACATGCCGCGGCTGGAAGCTGTGCGGCGCGGCGCGCCAGAATCGACGATCATCGTCGACGCCAATGAGGGGTGGAACGCCGCCATCTATGCCGACCTCGCGCCGCATCTGCTGCGCCTCGGCGTGGCCCTGGTCGAGCAGCCGCTCCCGGCGGGCGAGGATGACGCGCTGTCCGGCCTCGACCGTCCCGTGCCGGTCTGCGCCGACGAGAGCTGCCATGATCGCGCCTCGCTCGACGGCATGGCGGGCAAGTACGACATGGCCAACGTCAAGCTCGACAAGACCGGCGGCCTGACCGAGGCCCTTGCCCTGCGCGCGGCGGCGCGAGCCGCAGGTTTCGAGGTGATGGTGGGCTGCATGGTCGGCTCGTCGCTGGCCATGGCGCCGGCGCATCTGGTCGCTCAGGGGGCCGCGATGGTCGACCTCGACGGGCCGCTGCTGCTGGCGGCCGATCGCGATCCGCCGATGCGCTTCGACGCCGCCGGGCTGCACCCGGCCGAGGCGGCGCTCTGGGGCTGAGCCTCTGGCGCAAGGCTTCACCTTGCGGCAGAAGGGGGAGCGAGAGCCAACAGGAGAGCGCCATGACCCGCACCGTCTATGTCAACGGGGAGTATCTGCCCGAAACCGAGGCCAAGGTCTCGATCTTCGATCGCGGCTTCCTGATGGCCGACGGCGTCTACGAGGTCACCTCCGTGCTGGGCGGCAAGCTGATCGATTTCGAAGGACATTCGAAACGGCTCGAGCGCTCCCTGTCCGAGCTGCAGATCCGCAAGCCGATGGAGAATGAGGCGCTCTTGGAGATCCACCGCGAACTGGTGGCGCGCAACGGCATCGAGGACGGGCTGATCTACATGCAGATCACCCGGGGCGCGCCGGGCGACCGCGATTTCGCCTTCCCGTCCGATGAGACCGAGCCGACCGTGGTGCTGTTCACCCAGTCCAAGCCCGGCCTCGCCGACAGCCCGGCCGCCAAGACCGGCATCAAGGTGATCTCGATCCCCGACATCCGCTGGGGCCGCCGCGACATCAAGACGGTGCAGCTGCTCTACCCGTCGATGGGCAAGATGATGGCCAAGGCGGCCGGAGCCGACGATGCGTGGATGGTCGAGGAGGGCGCGGTGACCGAAGGCACCTCGAACAATGCCTATATCGTCAAGGGCAGCACCATCATCACCCGCCAGCTCGGCAACGAGATCCTGCATGGCATCACCCGGGCCGCCGTGCTGCGATTCGCCCGCGAGGCACAGATGAAGGTGGAGGAGCGCGCCTTCACCATCGAGGAGGCGCAGGCCGCCGACGAGGCCTTCGTCACCTCGGCCTCGACCTTCGTGATGCCGGTGGTCGAGATCGACGGCGCGAGCGTGGGCCAAGGCACGCCCGGCCCGGTTGCGACGCGGCTGCGCGAGATCTATCTCGAGGAAAGCCGCAAGGCCGGGCTCTGACGCCGGGAGAAACCCGCATGGACCATCCGCTGATCGACCTGATCGGGCAGGCCATCGCCAAGGCCGAGCGCGAGGGCGCCTTCGACAACCTGCCGGGCGCGGGCAAGCCGATCGCGGATCTTCATGCGCCCGGCGATGCCGTGCTCGACCGCCTGATGCGCGAATCGGGTGCCAAGCCCGAGGCGGTGACGCTGAAGGCGAAGATCGCCGAGACGAAAGCGCGGCTCGCCGGGCTGAGTGAGGAGACGGCGCGCCGCGAGGAAATGCGCCGTCTCGCCGATCTGGAAACGCGGCTCGCCATCGAGCTGGAGTCGATGCGCCGCTACGGCTGAGGGCTCAGCCCTCGCTCGCCTCGTGCTTCTGCGCCGCGTCGAATGCGGCGCGGGTCGCCTCCGTGGCCTCGGTCTGGTGCCGGTCGCGCCACTGGTCGTAGGGCATGCCGTAATAGGCCTCGCGCGCTTCGTCCTTGCTCATCTCGTGGCCTTTCTCGGCCGCCGCTTCCTGCATCCAGCGCGACAGGCAGTTGCGGCAGAAGCCCGCGAGATTCATCAGGTCGATGTTCTGCACATCTGGGCGCTCCTCCATCAGGTGCTTTTGCAGCCTGCGGAACGCCGCCGCCTCGATCTCGGTGCGCGTGGTCTCGTCGATCTCGTCCATCCGGCTCATCGCCGCTCTCCCTTACAGTCCCGTTTCGCGAAGTATGTCGCGCAGCATCGGCGCCAAGCGCTCGGCCCAGCCGATCTGGCCGTCCACCTCTTCGATAAGGTCGTTGCGCACCTCGATCAGCACGTTGGGACGGCCATGGCGCAACGCGTGGCGGTCGATGGAATCGCCTGGCAGGTGACCCGAATAGGGTTCGTTGTCGCCGACCACGAGCCCCTCCACCTCGCGCAGCCGGGCGATCAGCGGATTGGCCAGCCGCGAATCGAGGTGGCTGTGCAGGATCGCCGCGTGCCAGGGCCGGGGGCGGCGGCCGCGAAGCTGCGAGACATAGCTGTGGATCGCCACGATCACCGTGTCGTCCTGCCGCGCCGCCAGCTCGCCCAGGGCCGCGTGGTAGGGGCGGTGCAACCGGTCGAGTCGCCTTTCGGTCTCCTCCGGGCCGGCATGGCGGTTGGCCGGGATGATGGAGCCGTCATAGAGCTTCATCAGCAGGGTGGGGTCGTCCTCGCCACGGTTGGGATCGATCACCAGCCGCGAGAATTTCGACAGGATCGCCGGCGCGTCGAGCCGTTCGGCCAGCGCCTCGGCCAGCCCGGCGGCGCCGACGTCCCAGGCGATGTGGCGCGCCATGTCGGATGAAGGCAGGCCGAGATCGCCGCCATTCACCCAATCGGGCACGTGATTGCTGGCGTGATCGCAGGTCACGAGGAAGCGCGAGCGGCGTTCCGCGCCGGTGATACGGTAGGCTTCCGAGGTCATGAGTTGTGGTGTTCTCCGCTGTCGTTGGCTCAAGTGTCGCACGGGCAGTTGTGAGGAAGCCGGAATTGCGCAATAACGGCGCCGAACCGGGCCTGGTAGCGGTAACGGACCGCCTATGCCCGACCGAACATCTACCGCGTCCATGGGGCCAGTCGAGAGGATCCACCTGATGAAGCGCCATCGCAATGTGAAAATCGTGGCAACGCTGGGGCCGGCGTCGAGCACCTACGAGGTGATCCGCGCCCTGGTCGAGGCCGGCGCGGACGTGTTCCGGCTCAACATGAGCCACGGTGCCCATGACGAGATCCGGGCCCGCCACGCGATCATCCGCCAGGTCGAGCAGGATCTCGACACGCCGATCGGCATCCTCGCCGACCTGCAGGGGCCGAAGCTGCGCGTCGGCACCTTCGCCAATGGCGAGGAAGAGCTGGCCGAGGGCGCGTCGTTCCGGCTCGACCTCGACGAGGCCGAGGGCGACGCCACCCGGGTGCGGCTGCCCCACAAGGAGATCTTCGACGCGCTCGAGCCGGGCGCCTCGCTGCTGGTCAATGACGGCAAGATCCGCCTGCGCGTCAAGGATTGCGGCGCCGATTACGCCGACTGCGAAGTCGTCGTCGGCGGCACCATCTCGAACCGCAAGGGCGTGAACGTGCCGGACGTGGTGCTGCCGCTGGCCGCGCTGTCCGAGAAGGATCGCAAGGATCTCGAATTCGTCTGCGAGCTGGGCGTCGACTGGCTGGCGCTGTCCTTCGTGCAGCGCCCCGCCGACGTCGAGGAAGCGCGCCAGCTCTGCAAGGGCCGCGCCGCGATCCTCTCGAAGATCGAAAAGCCGGCTGCCGTGAAGGCCTTCGACGAGATCCTCGCGGTCTCCGACGGCATCATGGTCGCGCGCGGCGATCTGGGTGTCGAGCTGCCGGTGCAGAACGTGCCGCCGATCCAGAAGCGCCTCGTGCGCCGCTGCCGCGCCGCCGCCAAGCCGGTGATCGTCGCGACCCAGATGCTCGAATCGATGATCGAGAGCCCGATGCCGACCCGCGCCGAGGTCTCGGACGTCGCCACCGCGATCTACGAGGGCGCCGACGCGATCATGCTGTCGGCCGAATCGGCGGCCGGGCAGTACCCGATCGAGGCGGTCGCCACGATGGACAACGTCGCCCATGAGGTGGAGAGCGACCCGACCTACCGCGAGGTGATCGACAGCTCGCGCAAGGTCGCGCACAACTCCGTCGCCGACGGCATCGTCGCCGCGGCGCGCGAGATCGCCGAGACCACCAACGTCAAGGCGATCTGCTGCTTCTCGCAATCGGGTACCACCGCCTCGCTGGTGGCGCGCGAGCGGCCGCGCGTGCCGATCCTGGCGCTGACCTCGATCCGCAACACTGCGCGGCGCCTGTGCCTGACCTGGGGCACCAACTGCGTCGTCACCGGCGAGGTCGACCGCTTCAAGATGGCGGTTGTCAACGCGGCGCGCTGTGCCCGCGAGCAGGGGCTGGCAACCGAGCAGGACATGATCGTCGTGACCGCGGGCGTGCCGTTCAACACGCCGGGCACCACCAACATCCTGCGCGTGGCACCCTGCTCCGAGCGGCTGATCTTCAACGCCGATCCCGAATGAGGGCAGGGGGCGCAGGCCCCCTTGCCATGAGCCCGCGCGCCGCCTATACGGCGCGCTCACCCCGTTCGTCCGGCCTTCTTGGCATGCCGAGGCGTACGGTCCCACCACCGTTCCGGAAGGGAGATGGAAATGCCCAAGATGAAGACGAAATCGAGCTGCAAAAAGCGGTTCAAGGTGACGGCCTCGGGCCGGATCAAGGCCGGTCAGGCGGGCAAGCGCCACGGCATGATCAAGCGCTCGAACAAGTTCATCCGTGACGCCCGTGGCACCACGATCCTCGCCAAGGCTGATGAGCAGATCATCAAGCCGATGATGCCCTACGCGCGCTAAGGAGGTCAGGACATGAGCCGCACCAAAGGTGGTACCGTTACCCATCGCCGTCACAAGAAGATCCTCGACCAGGCGAAAGGCTATTACGATCGCCGTTCGCGCACCTTCAAGGTTGCCAAGCAGGCCGTCGACAAGGCCAACCAGTACGCGACCCGCGACCGCAAGACCCGCAAGCGCAACTTCCGCGCCCTGTGGATCCAGCGGATCAACGCCGGCGTCCGTGCCCATGACGAGGCGATGACCTATTCGCGCTTCATCAACGGCCTGTCGCTCGCGGGCATCGAGGTGGACCGCAAGGTTCTCGCCGATCTCGCGGTGCACGAGCCCGAGGCGTTCGGTGCGATCGTCGACAAGGCGCGCGCCGCTCTGGCCTGAGGCCAAGCGACAGAGTGATTCGAAGCCGCGCCACCCGAAGGGGTCGCGCGGCTTCTTGCGTTTCGGGGCCGGGCTGCTAGTCCGGTCCGGCAGAAAAGGGTGACGACATGGACGATCTTCGAAACAGGTATCTGGAGCTGATCGCCGAGGCCGGCGACGAGGCGGGCATCGAGGATCTGCGCGTCCGCGCGCTGGGCAAGAAGGGCGAGATTTCCGGCCTGATGAAGACGCTGGGCGGCATGTCGCCCGAGGAGCGTCAGGAAAAGGGGCCCCAGCTCAACGCGCTCAAGAACGAGATCGCCGACGCTCTCGCCGCGCGCAAGGCGTCGCTCGCCGATGCCGCGCTCGAGGCACGGCTCAAGACCGAATGGCTCGACGTGACGCTGCCCGCGCGGCCCGCGCGCACCGGCACGATCCATCCGGTGAGCCAGGTCACCGAGGAGCTGGTGGCGATCTTCGCCGACATGGGCTTCGCCGTCGCCGAAGGGCCGCAGATCGAGAGCGACTGGTACAATTTCGACGCGCTCAACATCCCCGGCCATCACCCGGCCCGCGCCGAGATGGACACTTTCTACACCCACCGCGCCGAGGGCGATCACCGCCCGCCGCACGTGCTGCGCACCCACACCTCGCCAGTCCAGATCCGGTCGATGGAGGCCAGTGGCGCGCCCATTCGCATCATCTGCCCGGGCCGCGTCTATCGCGCCGATTTCGACCAGACCCACACGCCGATGTTCCACCAGATCGAGGGCCTGGCCATCGGTACCGACATCACCATGGCGCATCTGAAATGGGTGCTGGAGGAAAGTCTTTCGGCCTTCTTCGGCACCAAGGTGAAGACCCGCTTCCGCGCCTCGCACTTCCCCTTCACCGAGCCCTCGGCCGAGGTCGACATCCAGTGCAGCTGGCAGGACGGCACCGTGAAGGTCGGCGAGGGCGACGACTGGCTCGAAGTGCTGGGCTCCGGCATGGTGCATCCGAAGGTGCTCAAGAACGCCAAGATCGACCCCGAGAAGTACCAGGGCTTCGCCTTCGGCATGGGCATCGACCGTCTTGCGATGCTGAAATACGGCATCCCCGACCTGCGCGCTTTCTTTGAGTCGGACCTGCGCTGGTTGAAGCATTACGGCTTCGCAGCGCTCGACGTGCCGACGTTGAGAGGCTAGCAAGTTGCTTGGTCTAGAGTTTCTCGAACCTTTTCGCGCTGAAGTAATCGGGTTGTTCTTCAGCCTTCTGGGTTCAGTTCTAGTTCAATGGTTTCGACCAAGAGTTCGGCTGAATTACGGGCGTGCTAACAATAGTATTAATCACGTTGCAGTTCCCAGCCCCGATGGAGACGGCGGTAGTACTTCGACTGAAATATATACTGAGAAGTACTTTCTGCAGAATGTTGGCAAGAAGCCAGCAACTGAGGTGGAGTTTATTCTCAGTGATTTTCCTGCCGACATAAATGTGTGGCAACCTCGGGACGTGCAGTTCAAGGAGATATCTAAAGGTCACTGTATGCTATTGATCCCCAAGATCGCGCCCGGTGAGCTAGTTATCATCAATTGCGTGTACATCAATATGCGCGCTGCATTTATTGCATCAGTGAAGTGTAGTGAGGCGCTAGGCCAAGAGGTTCCGTTTCAAACTATTAGGTCGTACCCTTGGTGGGTTAATGTCGTTATATTTGTCCTAATGATTTTTGGATTGGCGTTCGTGATTGGTAACGTCCTAACGCTTCTTGGAGTAACATCATGAAATTCACCCTCTCCTGGCTCAAGGACCATCTCGACACCACGGCGAGCGTGGACGAGATCGCCGAGGCGCTGACCGATCTCGGGCTCGAGGTCGAGGGCATCGAGAACCCCGCCGCCCAGCTCAAGAACTTCGTTCTGGGCAAGGTGGTCGCCGCCGAGAAGCACCCCGACGCCGACAAGCTGCAGGTCTGCCGCGTCGACCTGCCCGGTGGCGAGGACCAAATTATTTGCGGCGCGCCCAATGCCCGCCAAGGCATTACCGTCGTCGTCGCGCGGCCCGGCACCTATGTCCCCGGCCCCGACTTCACCATCGGCGTCGGCAAGATCCGCGGCGTCGAGAGCCACGGCATGATGTGCTCGGAGCGCGAGCTGGGTCTGGGCGACGCGCATGAGGGCATCATCGAGCTGCCCTCGGGCGAGGTCGGTCAGAGCTTCGCCGACTGGCTGGCCGAGAACGATCCCGCCAAGGTCGACCCCGTCATTGAGATCGCGATCACGCCCAACCGCGGTGACGCGCTCGGTATCCGCGGCATCGCGCGCGACCTCTCGGCGCGCGGCGTCGGCACGCTGAAGCCGCTCGAAGTGAACTCGGTGCAGGGCAGCTACGACTGCCCGATTGGCGTCGAGATCGCGCCCGACACGCGCGACGGCTGCCCGATCTTCGCGGGCCGTCTCATCCGCGGCGTGAAGAACGGGCCCTCGCCCGACTGGCTGCAGGACCGGCTGCGCGCCATCGGCTTGCGCCCGATCAGCTTCCTCGTCGACGTGACCAACTACATCACCTACGACCTGAACCGGCCGCTGCACGTCTTCGACGCCGACAAGGTGGCCGGTAATCTGCGGATGCATCGCGCCGAGGGCGGCGAGAGCTTCGCCGCGCTCGACGAGAAGACCTACACCCTCGATCAGGGCATGATCGTGATCTCCGACGATAATGGCGTCGAGAGCCTCGCGGGGATCATGGGCGGCGTCGACACCAGCGTGACCGAGGAGACCACCACCGTCTTCGTCGAGAGCGCGCTGTGGAACCCGGTGCAGATCGCGCTGACCGGCCGTGCGCTTCGGATCCACTCGGATGCGCGCCAGCGCTTCGAGCGCGGCATCGACACCGATTTCGTCACCACCGGCTTGCAGATCGCGGTGCGAATGATCGTCGATCATGCCGGCGGCGAGGCGTCGAAATCGGTGATCGCGGGGGCGACGCCGGACAACAGCCGCGCCTACCGCTTCGACCCGAAGGCGGTGACGCGGATCGTCGGCATGGAGATCCCCGTCAAGGAACAGCGCCAGACGCTCGACCGTCTGGGCTTTCGGCTCGATGGCGAGACGGCGCATGTCCCGGCCTGGCGCTCTGACATCCAGGGCGAGGCCGACCTCGTCGAGGAAGTGGCACGCGTCGCCTCGCTGTCCAAACTCCAAGGCGTGCCGTTGCCGCGCCCCGAAGGCGTGGCGCAGCCCGTGCTGACGCCGATGCAGGCGCGGCTGTCCAAGGCGCGGCGCACCACCGCGAGCCTCGGCTACGACGAATGCGTCACCTACAGCTTCATCGACGCGCAGGCCGCGTCGCTGTTCGGCGGCGGCTCGGACGCGACCCGGCTCGAGAACCCGATCTCCTCGGAGATGAGCCACATGCGTCCCGACCTGCTGCCGGGCCTGCTACGCGCTGCCGCGCGCAATCAGGCGCGCGGGCAGGCGGATCTCGCGCTGTTCGAGGCGGGGCATGTGTTCTGGGGCGGTGAGCCGGGCGAGCAGCGGCTCTGCGTCGCGGGCCTGCTGACCGGCCGGACCGGCCCGAAGGACGTGCATGGCGCCGCGCGGCCCGTCGATCTCTACGACGCCAAGGCCGATGCCGAGGCCGTCCTCGCCTCCATGGGCGCGCCCGCCAAGGTGCAGATCCTGCGCGGTGGCGAAGGCTGGTGGCATCCGGGCCGTCACGGCCGGATCTGCCTCGGCCCGAAGAAGGTGCTGGGCGTCTTCGGCGAACTGCACCCCCGCGTGCTCGCGGAACTCGACGTGAAGGGTCCGGCCGTGGCCTTCGTGCTGTGGCCGGAGGAGGTGCCGCTGCCGCGCCAGAACGGCGCCGCGCGCCCGGCCTTCACGCCGCCCGCGCTGCAGCCGGTCGAGCGCGACTTCGCCTTTGTGGTTGATGCGCAGGTCGAGGCGCTCACTTTGGTCAACGCCGCCGCTGGCGCGGACAAGGCGCTGATCGCCGACGTGCGGGTCTTCGACCAGTTCCAGGGCGGCTCGCTCGGTGAGGGGCGCAAGTCGGTGGCGATCACGGTGCGGCTGCAGCCGACCGAGAAGACGCTCACCGAGAAGGAGATCGAGGCCGTGGGCGCCAAGATCGTCGAGAAGGTGACCAAGGCCACCGGCGGCGAACTGCGCGGCTGAGGCCACGCCCATCGGAACGGGGGAGGGGGCGACCGCGAGGTGCGCCCCCTTTCTCATCCGTGGCCGTCAAGCCGCGCCCTTATCGGGCTTTCGCGCTGATCGGTGACGCATCGCGACCAGCTGCGTTAGCTAGGGGATCGAACCGGACAGGAGACACCGATGATCAAGGAATTCCGCAACTTCATCGCCAAGGGCAACGTGATGGACCTCGCGGTCGGCATCATCATCGGCGCCGCCTTCACCGCCATCGTCCAGAGCCTCGTGCATGACCTGATCAACCCGGTGATCGGTCTGATTCTCGGCGGAATCGACTTCACCTCGATGTATGTCGTGCTGTCGGGCGACGTGCCGGCAGGCAGCTCTCTTGAAGTCGCGCGCGAGAGCGGGGCCGCGGTCTTCGCCTATGGCGCCTTTCTGACGGCGGTCATCAATTTCTTGATCATCGCCTGGGTGGTGTTCCTGCTGGTCAAGGGCGTGAACCGGATCAAGGACGCCGCCGTCGAAAAGGGCGAGCCGGTGCCCGCCGCGCCGAAAGGCCCGACGCAGGAGGAGCTGCTGACCGACATCCGCGATCTGCTCAAGACAAGAGAGATATGAGGCGCGGCGCAGTTTATGTGCGCGGATGCGGAGTTCACCTCGTGGCGGTGCGCCCCTAGCTAGGGTGCATCTCCAATCGAGGACGAATTCTATGACCATCCTGCATATCGACAGCTCCATTCTCGGCGAGAATTCGGTCTCGCGTGATCTCACCGCGGCCATCGTCGCCGAGCTGACCTCCAAGTCCGGCGAGACCGTGCTGCGCCGTGATCTCGCCGATCCCGAAACCGAGGCCGCCTTCGACGGCGACCCGGTCGAGCAGCTCCTCTCGGCCGACACGTTGGTCATCGGCGCGCCGATGTACAACTTCGCGATCCCGCACCAGCTCAAGGCTTGGATCGATTCGATCGCCGTCGCCGGCAAGACCTTTCAGTACACTGCCGAGGGCCCGCAGGGCCTCGCCGGCGGTCGCCGTGCCATCGTGGTCTATGCCTCGGGTGGGGTGCATGACGGGGCCACCGACTTCGTCGAGCCCTACCTGCGGCAGGTTCTGGGCTTCATCGGCATCTCCGACGTGACGGTGCTGCAGGTCGAGGGAGTGGCGATCTCGCCCGAGGCGCGCGCCAAGGCGATCAACGACGCCCGGGCCAAGGTGCCCGCGATCGCGCAGAAGTTCGCGGCCTGATCTCAGGCCCGTAATGACAAAAGGCCGGCGCGATGCGCCGGCCGTTTTCGTTCGTGCAACGGCTCAGGCGGTTTTGGCGGCCTGATCCATCCAGTCCTTGTGCTTGCGCTCATCCGCGAGGCCGCGCTGGAACAGGGCCTTGTCGGTGGCGGGCACGGCTTCGTTGTCGACTGCGTGCTGATAGGCGCTGATCGTGTCGATCTCGTTGGTGGCCATCGCCTTGAGGATCGCACCGTCGCCGCCGACCATGTCGGCGAGCTTGATCTTGCCGGTGGTCAGAAGCTGCTTCATGTCGCCTTCGCCGGGGACGTTGGCGCCGACGCGGCCGGCCAGTGCGGTGAGGTCCTGCAGGTGCCGCAGATGGTCCTGCCGGAACTCCTCGACCTTGGCCTTGTGGGCGGGATTCTCGAGCCGCTCGATGGTGGTCTCGTAAGCGGCGATGGCGTCATGTTCGAGCAGGATGAAGTTTTCGACCAGCTTGGCCATGTCGCTCGACGTGCCGATGGTGGTGACCATTGTATCGTCCTCCGCATATGGGATTGCGGAGGGCAAACGATTGCCGCACCGGAGCGTTCCGGTGCGGCATCGCACCTCAGCGGCCGAGCGCCTGCGCCGCCGAGATCGCTTCGCGGCCGAGGCCTTCGCCCACTGCCAGGTTGGTGATCCGGCCCTGATGGACGTTGAGCCCCTCGGCCAGGTGCGGGTCGTCGAGGCAGGCCTGCTTCCAGCCCTTGCCAGCGATCGCCAGCACGAAGGGCATGGTCGCGTTGCCGAGCGCCAGCGTCGAGGTGCGGGCCAC
>Ga0066860_10000115_pt1 | contig 32358 bp, 32 predicted proteins | sample ETN07SmetaG_FD_65601 | JGI IMG/M metagenome (GOLD analysis project Ga0066860, IMG submission 65601) | Marine microbial and viral communities from oxygen minimum zone, Eastern Pacific Ocean - ETNP2014F14-07SV275 | ecosystem: Environmental > Aquatic > Marine > Oceanic ... | reverse complement strand
TCATTGTAGGCTGGCCAGTTCCTGGTTTTGTAAGTCGGGGGTGTGTGTCTGCTCATGCGTCGCAGCTACCACGCTGGATTCACGAGATGAATCCCTCACAGGATTTGTGCAACAGAGCCAAAAAGAGAGGGCAAAAATCTGCGGCTATCATGGGCAAACATGCCATAATCCCAACCAAGGAAATAAATCTAAGGACCTACCACATCGACGCAAACGGTCCTTTGTGCCACCCTGGCTGTAGCAAAGGGTTGATTAGGGTGCCCTACAGAAGCCATCCGCTAAGCTAGGTTCAGAAGCACATCCATTGTGATCGCCGTTCCTACACCCACACCCACAAGTTCAAGCGCTGATCGGACCTGCTGCGCGTCGAGCGGTTCGCCCCGCAGTGCCGCACGTGCGTGAAGCGCACCGCCTACGAGAGCCGATGTCACCACGCCGTTCTCAATGAACCCGCTTAGGCTCTCCCCCGCCAAATCCTCCAGCGTGTTTCGTGTAAGCGCTGTAATGTCGGCGTTACTCACCCCAGAGTCTGCAAGCTGCCCTGCGAACGCCTCGGCGGTTGCTGCATAGACCTCTGATGTGACCATGACGTCGATGTCCGGGTAGCGAGCAAAATGCTCTACTATTGCTGCCGGGCTTTGCACGGCTTTTAGCTGCACCTCGCCAATCACGTCTCCATCAACAAAGAACTCGATGTCCGCGCCTGGATGATTGGCCCGTTCGAAAAGCCCCGCTGTCACTTCATCGCCATCGAGATTTTCGGCCCGTGCCACCAGCATCTCATGGAAGATACCCTTCACGTTCGACGCGACCCCGCGCAATTGGTCTGGATCGAGGTCGCTCAAGTAGGCACCGAGTTCCTTGTTGGACGCATCGCTTAGATCGGACGCTGATCGTCTTAAGGCAGCGAGCACCAACTCCTGATCAACAGTCCAGCCCGAAATTTTTCCGTCGGCAAGTTGTTGCAACGTGACAGCGATAGCGACGGCGGCACTACGACGGGTCTGCATGGGCATCGAGCCTCCTAAGATAAGACCGCAAGTTGTTCACATGTCCCCTCAGACGTGCGCGGTTGTAGATGTTTATATCGCGAAACAATCCCGCTTGCAGAGCGGCATCGACTTCCATCAAGAGCGGTTTGATCCCTATACGGGACATGAGCACGACTTCACGACCGCCGATTTCAGCGTCTGCTGCCAGAGTGTCGCGAATTGCCGTTGTCAGAATGCTGGACGCCTCCAGAATTCGCAACTCCGCTTCGGATATTTCCTCGTGGCGACGCGAATACCCAAGGATCGCACGACGGACTTTAATAGACCCATAGATGCCTGCGCCCAGTGCCCCCGCTCCTAGAACGAGAGTTCCTGCCGCCACTCCGCCGCCTACAAGACCGCCAATCCAAGCAAAGGTCGCCGAAGTTTTGGCCGCGCCTGAAAGCCCGGCGATGGCCGCGCCCGTGCCCGCCGATCCGAGCGATCCGACTACGCCGGTAACGGATGCTACAAAGGCCGATCCGACTGCCGCGTTGGTTGCCGCACCCATCGCCACGCTGGCTTTACGGTTCGAAACTTGAAGGATTCGGGCCGAGATCGATGTCAGAAATTCGCTTAGTTTCTTGAGATCACGGCGAGCATTGATGTCGGCTTTTTCCATGCCGGGAACTTAACGACAGTGCAGCTAAGAAAGAAGTTGAAGTTGCCTGAATTGGTCACTTTTGATGGGATGGTTTCAAGGTGACGTTCTGCCGTGTGCTTTGTAGAGTTGCTAAAACAGGCAAAGCACAGATCAAAGGTATTAGGCATGTATCACCCCGGCGGGACGATTGAAAAAGCAGTCAATGAAATTGCGCAGAACAACTATGTTCTACCCGCCATTCAACGCGAGTTCGTCTGGCGCCCTGAACAAATCGAACGGCTCTTCGATAGCTTGATGCAGGGCTACCCTTTTGGTGCTTTCCTGTTCTGGAAAGTTCGCCCAGACACAGCCACCGAATTTCAGTTCTATGACTTCGTTCGAAATTACCACGAATTCAAAGGGGTACACAGTCCAAAGGTAGAGGTTCCAAAGGGCCTCGGCGTCACCGCTGTACTTGACGGACAACAACGTCTCACAGCGCTAAATATTGGCCTGCGCGGGTCGATGCGGTTGAAGCTCAAGGGGAAACACAAGAAAAATCCAGAGGCTTACCCGGTAAGGTATTTGTATATCAACCTGCTGCATGATGGCAGCGAGACTGAAAATGGGGTCTTCTACGAATTCAAATTTTTGGAATCTCAAGCCGCCGAAAGCGATCAGGAAAAATGCTGGTTTCAAGTAGGCAAGATTTTAGATTTCGCCAGCCTGGCTGCTATCCCCGATCTCGTCGAAGAAGAATACGATTTTGATAAAGAACAGAGGAAAACAGCCCGAACCACGCTAAACCGGCTCTTTGAGGTAATTCGGTCAAACCCCAATGTGGCTTACTACGAGGAAGCCTCTCAAGAACTGAACCGTGTTCTCAATATTTTCATCCGCCTCAACTCTGGTGGAACGATTCTGAGCTACTCCGACTTGCTCCTTTCCATCGCCGTTGCCCAGTGGACAGAGTTAGACGCAAGAGAAGAGATTCACTCACTCGTGGATACGCTCAATGACATAGGCGCTGGCTTCAATTTCAGCCATGATTTTGTTCTTAAGGCAGGCCTGATGCTGTCTGACATCGCCAGTGTCGGTTTCAAAGTTGATAATTTTTCCAAGAAAAATATGGCCCTTTTGCAGGACAACTGGCCAGCAATCCGATCTGCCCTGACTCGAACTGTTCAGCTAGCATCAAGCTTTGGGCTGTCTGGTGCCAACCTCCGGGCTGAAAGTTCTCTGCTTCCAATTGCTTACTACCTATACAAAATCGAAAGCCCAGAGAATTTTGAGATCAAAGGCAAGCATAAGAAAGACCGCACTGCCATACGAGATTGGTTGTTCCGCTCACTGCTGAAACCATCTGGCATCTGGGGCAGCGGTCTGGACACCTTGCTGACCGCTTTGCGCGATGTGCTAAAGAAAGCGCCCGATAACACATTTCCATCCGATGCTCTTGCAAGCGTCATGTCCAAACGAGGCAAACAACTCTCGTTCAGCGATGATGAGCTGTATGAACTGCTCGACATGAATTATGGGGACAAGCGAACTTTCCTGCTGCTTTCGATGCTCTTCCCTCACGTCGATCTAAATAACCAGTTCCACGTAGACCATGTGTTCCCAATCTCGCGCTTCACATCAAGCAAGCTGACAAAGGCTGGCTTTTCTGATGACGACCAGGAGGAAATGCAGGATTGGGCAAATACAGTGGCAAACCTCCAACTTCTAGAAGGCCAGCTCAACAAAGAGAAAAATGCCACTCTCCCCAAAGCATGGCTAAAGGAAAACTTCGATAACAAAAAAACCAGGGCTAACTACTGCGACCTGCATTCCCTGGGGGACGTTCCCGACGATCTTGAAGGGTTCATGGATTTTTCGAAAGCAAGATACGAACGGCTTTTTGAAAGCCTATCTTCTGAACTTGGCTCTACAGCGAGCAAATAGAGCAGGCACATTCCATGCCTGCCTTGTTTATAAGGTCGCCACCCACTCGGGCATTTTTGCCCGTCTGCGCGAAGCGCCGGGCCTGTCGGCAGGTGATCGCCCGATTGCCAGCCGACAGGTCATCCTGAAACCTTCCACGACCAGGATCACATCACAACGCAAAAGGCCCCCGCCGGTTGACGGGGGCCTCGATCATTTGGCTTCGCTAGCTATCACTCAGCCGCCATCCGGTCGGCCTGCGCGGTTCGATCCATGATGTAATCCACGGCCTTCTGGGCCTCGGACGCGGCGCGGAAAATCGCGCGGCTGTCTTCCTTCATTGCTTCAAGCCATCCTTCGACATAGGCCGCGCTCTGATCGAATTCAGGCTCCACCCCGATCTGCGCGCAAAGCATGCAGTTTCCGATTTCCGCGACCAGCTCCTCGAACGCGTAGGCCTTGCGGTCATTAAACCGGCCCAAACGGTCCAGCCGCTTTGTCGCGCCTGTCCAGTGGATTGTTTCATGGGCCAAGGTGCCAAAATACCCAGCCGCTCGATAAAACGTGCCAATCGGAGGCATGTGAATCCTGTCGGTCTTGATGTTGTAGTAGGCGCGCGGCTCCTCGGCCACGTCGATCTGCGCGCCAGTCGCGGCAAAGAACGCCTCCAGCTCGGGGTCGGCCTCGGTGCCAAGATCACGGGGCGGATCGGGCAAGATGTAGAATTCAGCGGGCAAGCCCTCGATCTGGTCCGCATTGAAGACGCGGTAAGCCTTGGCATAGGGGATCTGGCGTTCCTCGCCGTTCTCGTCCTCACGCTCGACAGTGCCGTATTTCACGACGGTGGCGGATTTCTCGCCCTTGCGAACATGCCCCCCAAGCTGCTTGGCCTGATTGAACGTCATCCAGCGGGCAGAACTGTAATCCTTGGTCATGGCTGTGGCCCAAAGCATCAGGATATTGATGCCCCGATAGGCTTCGCCGTTGAACCGTTCCGGCAGGCTGACAGATACCCCGCTACCGGTCCACGGCTTGCGCCAGGGCGGTGTTCCCGCCTCGATCTGCGCGATGATCTGATTGGTGACATGGGAATAAACGTCAAACTTTTCTGCGGTCATTTGTGACCCTCCTTCGAGTGACGCGGGCCGGGTCTCTTCCCCTTTCCGCCAATGGGCGGGCCTTCCTGTTCTGTTGTCTGGAATGCCCATGCATTCCGGACGGCAGAGCAGGTAAGGGCAAAGCCCGTCCTGCGGCCTGGCGGGGCCGTGACATCCGGGTGGAGGGCGTGAATTTGGGAGGGAACCGCGCGCCTGCGCGCGGGAGGAACCGGAATTCTCGACTGGAACCGACGCCGCAGGCGGCGCTTGCCGGTTTTCTCGGACCAGACAGGATGGCAGGCGGATCAATAGGATTGGGAAACTGTCAGGGCTGGGGTGAGCGGGCGTCGGCCCGTCGATCACCTGCCCTGTCTATCGCTCAAAGCGAGACCGGCACATTGCCGGGATCACAGCTATGCTTTTGCAGCATACGTGTCACTCTGTCTGTCCGGTGTGCGGGACGAAGTGAGCTTTCGCCGCGGCTGCGCCAATGTCGGCTTTCGGTAATTGAGCTGCAAATTAGTCTGGTTCAAAGTAAGGGTCTCGACTGTGGCAAGACAGCTATTTCCAGCCTAAACATCCTGTATGAAAATTTTTGACGACATTGATTCAGTGCCATGGTCTCAGCTTCACCATGCTTACGGCCCAGCAACAGACGTGCCCGATCTCTTGAGAGCGCTTATGTTGCCAGACGAAGTTAGCGGGAAAATTTCCAGCCAAGCCGAAAAGGCTGGTCGTACTGTTTTTGACCACATCACTTGGACGCTTTGGGGAAACGTTTTTCACCAAGGAACAGTTTGGCAAGTTACCGCTAAAACCGTCCCGTTCCTTTTTGAGATTTTGCGCAATGGTCCTGACAATCCGGAACAGCACGAGTTTCTGATTACTTACCTTCACCATCTTGCCTTGGGGTACCCGGATGATATTTTTCCCGAAATCCCTGATCCCGACGATGAGTTCGGAGAAGTCACCGAACTGGAAGACAACGATCAAGAACCTGACTATGGAAGCGAAGAAATTGACATCAGAAGCCTGATCTGGCGTCGGGATAGCTATGTGGCCGTGGAGCGGAGCATTGAAGGCATTCTACCATTTGTTGAAAGTGAGACTGATAGAGTAGCGGATGCCGCAATAGCGTTGTGCGGGTCCTTTCCTCGTAGGTCCGACATCATCACCCCCGTACTGAACACCCTTTCAAAGTCGGAAACTCGACGGGGGGCAATGGCAGTAGTCTCGATGTCCGTTCTAGGTGATCCGGAAACACCCAAATGCGCTGTAAAGCACGTACAATCGAGTGACGAATTGATTTCGAGACTTGGAGCGTGTGCCACCGCCATTTACCAAAAGGATGAAGTAAGCTTCGAAGTCGTAGATATCCTGACGAGGCCGTTGGGTGAGTTGGCGGAGATGGAAATCGCGCATGCGTCGACTCTAAGTACACTGGTCGGTCGATGTTTGGAATGCATTGGCCCAAACCACCGCAAAAGTGCGGTCGATGGGATTTGCATGCAGATGTCAGATGCCAGCGCTATGGAGTCGCTTTCGCTAACCGACAGTCTTCTCACATCAGTGTTTCCAACTGGTCTACCAAGTGCTGCTTCAGAGCTATCGCCGATGCAACGAAAGGCGGTTGAAGCTATTCGTGACCACGGAGCGTTCAAAGTGTCGGGTGGCATCTTCGCAAATTATGCCGGACTGCTTTCCGGTTGGGGTCTTCCTCAATCTGCAGAGGAGATCGACGAGTGGCTGCGCGGTGGCAAACGTAAGGGTCCATGGAGCCGTCTAGTTGGTTTGGTGACAAGATAGAAAGCCGACATTCGCGCACATCGCAGCATCGAACACTATGGGCTCCTTCCAGCCATTAGATCGGGTGCAGCATTGCCTGAAAGTCGGGGCTGTCTGCCCCCTGCCCTGCGGGCATTCCCCCGAGGATGTATCAGGCAAGATGAAATCAATAATATACGATTGCCGATCCTGATACATTCCGGCACAAAGAGATGACTCCAGTTTCTCCAAGAGCATCTTATGACCGCGACCACAGAGATCGAACCAAACGTAACAACCGAACAAGGTCTTCGGGCGCTTGCCGAAGAAGGCCACGCGGTTGAAGTGTTGTGCAAGGCTGAACCGGAACGCAAAGGACCGAGTTGGTATGGTCTCTGGATCATGCGGACTATCGGTAAGGACGGACAAGAAAAAATTCTCGTCACCGCAAGAACGCGCCTGACGCAAAACGCGATCAAGGTACGCGAGTTCAAGACAGCGACCGGTGTAATTTCGTTCCTGGTCGGGGCTGGGTTCTCTCAGGCAAGCATCCCCATGAAGAACGGGGAAAAGACCTCACACCGCCTCGTCAGTGACTGAGGCCGGAATCACGGTCTATCTCCCGATCAATCTCGCGGTCGTTCTCAACCTCACGGTCTTTCTCCGGTTCTTCGATTTCCAGCTTCTCTCGCGGCTTGTTTAGCACGTCCTTCAGGCGCTCGTTCACGGACGGCTTGCGCTGCGCGCGTCCAGCTCCATCACCAAGCTCAGGATCACTGTGCCCATCCAGCTTGTGAACCGCCGCCTGCCCGTCTCGGCCCGCGTCCTTATCCATGATCTCTTTCAGGCGGTCCCGCGCGTAATTGCGGCCCTTGGACTGTTCTTCGTCACTCTGCCCACCACGGTCTTGTCCGCGATCCGTAATGCGCGCCAACCGCTCACGCACATCATCTGTGACACGGCCCTTGGATGTTGCGGCTCTGAGTGCCGCCAGACCGGCGGACACACGCCCCTCCCCTGCCTCGCGCTCAATTCCGTAAGTTTCCCGTGCGATATCCAACCGCTCGCGCATCTCGCGGAACGCAGCGCGGGCATGGCGGGCGGCATGAACAACGGCCCCGCGCTCAGTGACCGGCACATAGTCCAGGCCTTCGCGTTCCGCAGACGCCTTCGCCCGCCGTTCCATGGAGTTCGCCGCTGGCCCCAGCTTCAGTTCCGGGTCGCGGTCCAGCTCCTCGGCGGACAGGGTATCGCCGCGCTCCTGCGCCGCCTCGCGTTGCTTCTCAAGCGACCGGTGATCGACACGCTCGACCTCGCCGACACGCTCCAACGCCTTGTTCTGTAACTCGGCCCAGACACCGCGCATCTGCTCGATTTCGACACCGCCGGTCTTCGCGGAATCCAGCACCCGCGTCTTGGCCGTGAAGCCCTCGGGTTCCAGCTTTCGGGTACTGGTCAGGACGTGGGCGTGATGATTGCGCTGATCGCCTTCCCGATGTGGTGCGTGGATCGCCACATCGACGGCCACGCCGTAGCGGCTGACCAGCTCCTCGGCAAACTGACGGGTGATCTGCGACCGGTCCTCGTCGCTGATCTCTGACGGCAGAGCCAGCTCCCACTCGCGGGCGGTGACCGAGTTGCGGCGGGTCTCGCTGGCCTCGGCTTCATTCCAGAGTTTGGAGCGGTCCTGCGCCCAGGCCGGGGCATTCTCGGGGGCGACGATGAACGTCTCCTCGATGCCCTGCTTGCGGGTGTAGTCGTGCACACGACCCTCCCGCTGGCACTCGATGCGCTCGCCCGCGCGGTAGGCACCGGCTGCCGTTGCGGTGCGTCCGGCAGACCGTTTGATCGTCTTCACAGAGAGGTGGTAGCTGGCCATCAGCGCAACCCGTGCCTGAGACGCGAACGCGGTCGCACCGAGACGCTTGGCATACCCATGCCATCCGGCACTTGGCCCGTGACAAGTGCCAAGGAGTCAGCGCATGATGAGGGTGTAGCCTGCTCTGTCACCCTCGTGGACGGGGCAGGTTTCAACCTCCCTGTTGGGCGAAAGCCGGGGGCTTCGGAACATCGCGTTCCGGAGCCGTCGGAGAGGTGCGCAACGGTCTTTTCCCCGGAGGCCCCAGCCTTGTGGTGGGCGGGCCGGAGAGGAAAAGACAGACCGCCCGAAGGGGTGCAACGCACCGCTGAGGCGCGGGCTTGCCAGTGATCTGCCCCCAGATCCCCAGCTTCGTGGGGAGCGGGATATGGGGACAGATCACTGGCGGTTTGCCACCGGCAAACCCGGCAAGAAAGGACAGGCACGCGACTGTTCTTTCGCGCAGCCCGCAGGTGCGACACCCCCGGCAATTCAGCCCCGGCCACGGGGCACGGGATGTCGTCAGGGTGTCGTGATGCGGGACGCCATCCAACCGCGCAGGTTGGTTCTGGTGGGTTTGGGAGGGCGAAGGCCGCTCCCATTCCGGCGCGCATCGCGTCGGACGGAGTTCGCCATCGGCTGAGGCCTTGCCTCAAGGAGATCGCACGCAAATCTCGAAACCGCAGGTGAGGAGTTTGCATAAGTGCGCCCTTGTCCTTTACAGGCCTACGGGTAAGCGCTATCGCTCGATCTGACAAGACAAACCTGTCCACCTGCTCTTTTCAAAGATGGAGACGCGCATTGGCAGAAACAGAACTCGAACGGGCCGAGAAACGCTACGCCCAGGCCAAGGCCCGTCTTCAGGCACTGAAGAACCGGGAAGCCACCAGACAGCGCAAACTCGACACGCGGCGCAAGGTGATCCTGGGCGGGGCGCTCATAGACCTGGCGGAACGGGATACCGGGGCTGCCGCCATGCTCGACAGGCTGATCCGCAACCTGCCCCGCGAACAGGACCGCAAGGCTTTCGCGGACTGGGGAACTCCCTCCCCTGCCCCGTCCGGCTCTGATCCGGAAACGCCGTCCTGATGCGGGGCGTGATGCGCGTCGTCGGAGGGCTGTTCCGGATCTTCGGTCGTTTGATCTTCACGCCCATCCTGTTGGGCTGGATGATCGGCGCTGTCCTGTTCGGCGCGATGATCGGGGCGCTCGTCGCCACGCCCTTCGTCTTCGCCTTCTTCCACCAGCCGCCCGGCGAAAGCGCGGGGCAGTGGCTGGTCTTCGGTCCCCTGATGTTTGTGGGCGCTGTCTTCGGGTTCCAGTATTGGCGCATGGCCTCCGGGGCCGATGCCTTCTTCGGGCTGACCGGCGACAGCCACGGCTCCGCCCGCTTCGCCAACCGCAAGGAGCTGAAGAAGCTCCAGCGGGAAGACGGCCTTCTGATCGGGCGCAACTCCCACACCGGACGGCTGCTGCGCTATGACGGTCCGGCCCATCTGATCACCCTCGCCCCGACACGGGCCGGGAAAGGCGTCGGCACCGTTATCCCGAACCTGCTGGCGGCGGAACGCTCGGTCTTGGTTATCGACCCCAAGGGCGAAAATGCCCAGATCGCCGGGGAAGCGCGACGGCGGTTCGGAACAGTCCATGTCCTCGATCCGTTTGGAGTCTCGGGGATGCCCTCTGCCGCTTACAACCCGCTCGACCGGCTGGCACCGGACAGCCTCGATCTTGGCGAGGATGCGGCCTCCCTGACAGAGGCGCTGGTCATGGACCCGCCGGGACAGGTCACGGAAGCGCACTGGAACGAGGAGGCCAAGGCCATCCTCGGCGGTCTGATCATGTTCTGCGTCTGCCACGAGGACCGCAACCGCCGGACACTTGCCACCGTCCGGGAATATCTCACCCTGCCCCCGGAAAAGCTGCGCGCGCTGCTGGAGCTGATGCAGGACAGCGATGCGGCGGGCGGGCTGATCGCCCGCGCCGCCAACCGCTTCCTCGGCAAGGCGGATCGGGAGGCCGCCTCGGTGCTATCCAACGCACAGCGCCACACCCATTTCCTGGACAGCCCGCGCATTGCCAAAGTCTTGTCCCGGTCGGATTTCCATTTCTCCGATCTGCGCCACCGGATCGCTTCGGTGTTTCTGGTGCTGCCCCCGAACCGGATGGACGCCTACAGCCGCTGGCTGCGCCTTCTGGTGTCTCAGGCCCTTCAGGACATTGCACGGGACGCTGAGGCGTCCGTGAGGCCCCAGAGCGGCCCCGCAGGCGCTCAGGGGAGCACACAGCGCCTCAAGACGCCTACGCTGTTCCTGCTGGACGAGTTTGCCGCTCTGGGCCGTCTGGAGGCCGTGGAGCGCGCCATGGGGCTGATGGCGGGCTATGGGTTGCAACTCTGGCCGATCCTGCAGGACATGAGCCAGCTCAAGGACCTCTACGGCGAGCGCGCGGGGACGTTCATTGCCAATGCCGGGGTGCAACAGGTCTTCGGGGTGAATGATTTTGAAACCGCGAAGTGGCTGAGCCAGATGATCGGCCAGGAAACTGCCGGGTTCCAAACTGACAGCTTCAAACCCGGTGACGGCCCCAGCTTCAGCAACAACCTCACGGGCCGCGATCTGCTCACCCCCGATGAAATCATGCAGATGCCGCCTGAATTGCAGCTCCTGCGCGTCCAGGGCCAACCCTCGGCGCTCGCCCAAAAGCTGCGCTACTACGCCGACCCCGAGTTCAAGGGGCTGTTTGTCCCGCAGGACCAGTGATCCAAAGGATGACCCGCCATGACCGACACGCCTGACCCTGACCAACCCGAGTTCCCTGCCCTCTCCGACGCTGAGCTGCGCGAAACGCTTGATCTCATGGCCACGGCGGTCGCCAGCATGTCCAACCGGATCGACGGTCTGACAACGGTTGCCAACAAACAGATCGCGGTCTCGACCGAAGCGCGGATCGCCGCCTTCGCCGCGCGGGACCAGACCAACCCGAAAAAATATGGCGAGCTGATCGGCCAAACCGTCGATGGTGGTATTGCCGACAGTCTCAAGCGCTTGAACAAAACGGCTGGGGTTCTGCTAGACAGCGCTGAAAGATCAAGCGCATCGTTTCAGGAAACGACGACCGCCCATTCCAACACGCTGCGATTGATGGCTGACCTTCGCGAAAAACAACGGCAGGACAGACGCTGGCTTCCATGGGTCGGTCTGGGCGGTGTCGTTCTGGCTTTGGTGCTGACGGTGACGCTTCCGCGTTTCCTGGCGAGCAACCCCACCACATGCTCGCTGATCGGGGCGACATGGACAGCGACATCCACCGGCGTCAATGCCTGCGTGTTCTACGGAGAGTGAGGCGTAGCGCCCGATCTGCCGTTTTGACCTCTTCTAAGCATTTCAGTCGCCGTAGGCGACCAGGAGGCTCTGCCTCCTCTGCCCCTGAAGGGGCATTCACCTCCGGGATATTTGTGGAACAAAGATGCTGTGGTAGGATGGCTTGGCGGTACAGGCGGGGACGCCGATGGCCGTGAACGGAGATGTCTCCGAGCGCCCTTCCCCTGCAAAGGTGAGGGGCGTTTTCCTGCCAGGGCATTGGGAACGGGTCGGCTAAGTCCGGGAGGCTGTGTGTTATATATGTGTTAGAGAAGGTGTTACGAGAATCGCCCGATCTCTAAGTATCTGATTTCTAATCCTAATTCAGGGGTGTTTTCTTCCTTCGGTGTGTAGAGTATCGAAGAACGGTGGGTAGACTAGCGAAGATTGGTGTGTAGAGTATCGAAGAACACATCTGCTCGGTGGGCAGACTGTCGAACAAAAGTGGGTAGAGTATCGAAGAATGGCGCGACCTCGGAAAAGGACAGCTTTGCTACCGCAGCGGCACACAGAGCCGGACCTGTTTGTGTGCGATATTCTCGATGCGACCCCCAAGAGCGACCGCGCCTCTATGGAGCATCCCTTGTTCTCACTCTCGGTCAAGAAAGACCTCGCAGCCTTCGAGTATGAGCAAGGCAATGTGAAGGTGAAGATCACGCCAGCTGCTGAAGAAGGTCGCGCAAACGTCTTTGACCGGGACATACTGATCTATGTGCTTAGCCAGCTCATGGCCGCGAAGAATGAGGGCCAGGAGATCGGCCGTCGTGTCAGAATCTCCGCACACGACCTTCTGAAAGCCACAAACCGGCATACGACCGGACAGGCCTACGCAACCCTTCGGCGCGCCCTTACCCGCCTCCAATTCACCCAGATCGAGACCAACATCCATGACCACGGTATCGGTGAATGGCGATCAATTTCGTTCATCACCGATGCACGGATCGTCAAGGAAGACTCTACAGGTCGTCTTCTCGCAGTCGAGCTTGAAATGGGTGATTGGCTCGTCAAAGCTATTGAAAACAAAAACGTTCTGACGCTCAATAAAGCGTATTTTCAGCTTCGCAAGCCTCTGGAACGGCGTCTTTACGAGTTGGCAAGAAAACACTGCGGAAAGCAGGATGTCTGGCGGATCGGTCTGGACAAATTGCAGCATAAGACCGGTTCGACCTCGACCTCGAAAGAGTTCAAGCGTCTGGTAAAGGCGATCTGTAAGGCGGACGAAGATCAATCGCATATGCCGGACTACAGGTTCAGGCTGCTGCACGATGTTCTTGAAGTTTCGCCCAAGGCTGAATTTCTCGATATCTATGGGGATGTACCAACGATCACTTCAGAAGTATCAGTCCGGCTGTCATCCGATGCCTATGAAAAGGCGCGCGAAGCCGCTCCGACATGGGATGTCTACTTCCTTGAACAGGAATGGCGAATGTGGATGAGCGAACCGCCACGTCACCCGGATGGGGCTTTCATCGGGTTCTGCCGAAAATGGTACGAGCGAAAAGGTAAGGCTCCATAACTAGTAACTGATAATAGATACCTGTTATGGCATATCTGTTATCAGTTGACTGTTAAGTGTTACCTGTTAAGGTTTCCAAAAAGCGAGGGCAGGAAATGGCGCAGGTTATCAGCGTAGTTCAAGAGAAAGGTGGCGCAGGAAAAACCACCCTTCTGACGGCTCTGGCGAGCCTCATGGTCGAAGATGGCGCAAGGGTCGCAGTGATCGACACCGACCCGCAACGGCATCTGGAGTCGTGGGCCAAGAAGGAAAAGACTGACCTTGATTGGCTCTATGAAGAGAACGATGAAAAGCTGATCCCGACCGTCAAAGCTCTGAAAAAGACTGAACCTGCTTATGACGCGATTTTTGTAGATACGGCAGGTTTCAAATCGGCCATGGCGATGCACGCAATCGCGGCTGCCAATCTGATCCTGATCCCTTCGAAGGCGAATGAGGCGGATGCGAAGGGGGCCAAGCGCACCTATTCTCACGTTCAAAGCGTTGCAGAAACAATAGAAAAAGAAATCCCGGCGCTTGTGGTGATGATGGATGTGGATACAAACACCAATATCACGCAAGCGATCACGGATGCGCTTGATACGCAGAACGTACCGCGCCTCAATGCAATGTGCGCGCATCGCACCGGTTTCAAGGAAATGACCTCAACGGGCCAGTCTCCACAGGGATCGGCCCGCCGGTCCGCGAAGTCTGTGCTCGCCGATTTGCAGGGCAGGGGCCTGCTGAGCTTCTACAGGAGTGGTTCATGGCCAAAGTCAGCGTAAATCTCGATGACGATCTGGAAGATGATACCGGCTCCCGGAAGCTGAGGGAGCTGGCCGCGCCGCTGCCAAGCGTGAGCAGGGCAAAATCCTCCGCTCTCAAGGACGCTCCACGGGTCCAGTTCTCCTTCACGAACGTGCCGGAACCGATCAAGGAAGCCTTCGCCCAGGAAGCCCGGAAGCGCGGCTTGACCAAGAAGGAGCTGCTTTATGAGTGCCTCCGCGCAGGCGGGATCGACATACCGGATTCCGCTGAAATCGACGGTCGAAGGCGGTAAGTGTTATCTGTTATGGACTACGCTTGGCGTCTACGCACCTCGCCAATGAAATCGCCAACAGACCAAAGCCAGCCGCGCTGCGCGTCCGTATAGCTGCCGTGAACCGGGGCAGGGACCACGAGTTGAAGGCTGGACGCCTCCATCTGGTCCGTCTGTGGCTCCGAAATCCCCGGTTCCAGCGTCAGAAGGTGCTTGCGGCTGATCTTCTCGGCTTCCGCCAGAACCTGCCGCCAGCGATCCTTACAGGTGGATTTGGCTCCCAGCATTGTCAGACGGGCATCGCCTTCGGTGGGTGCGGCCTGATAGGTTTCCAGGTCGGGAAACAGAAAATCCGGCTTGTGCTTGTGTTCCGTCACCGCACCCCGGACGTGCCGGATGTCATACGCCCGGAGAACAGCGGCCAGATGGTTTTCCAGTGAATGTCCCATGCGCGACTTGCGCCGGTTTTGCACGCTAAGAGAAAAACTGATGAAGCCGTCAACGTCCGTGCCATTGTCATCCACAAACCCGGCCTCGATGCGCGACGATACCACTTTGCGTTCCAACCGCCGGAACAACGCCTCCTCATGGTCCAGCCACGCAATGAGTGCTGCGTCTGGGTCGTCCTCGGCGCGAACCTCGGGCAGGGTGAGGCGCGCCAGATCGGAGAACTCGGCCGTCTTCGGGAAGGTGGTGCCGAACTTCTCGATGATGCTGTCCAGTTTATCGGCTTCTGGCTCCTCGAACTCGACGCCGATCTCGTCAAGGATAAAGCGGGCCGCGAAGTCCAGCTCCGGCTCCTCGTCCGAGAACTCGCGCGACACGAAGGACTTCCCCTCGGGGCGCAAACCAAACAGCCAAAAGAGTTGCTGTTCGCTGGTGGACCCTTCCGGGGCTACAATGAACCACAGGACGCCGCCCTGATCCTTTGCAAGGAAAAGTGTGTCCCCTGCCTTCATGGCTTCTGTCACGGGATTTGAGGGGTAGTAGAGCCGCCATTCGGCAGCACGAGGCTTGTTGATCCGCGCGTCGTAGTGCGTGGCCCAGCTCTCTTCGGTGAAACCCTCCTGATCGCCACCAAGCCAGATATAGATCGCCGGGAACTTCTCCTGGTGGTTCTCGCCCAGAAAGTCGTCTCGCATCTTCTTCGTGGTTCCAACCTCATGCTGGTTGGATGTCTTCGGCTCGGCATCGACGGCAGACAGACGCTTGACCCCGACACCCTCGAAATAGTCAGACAGTTGCCCGCGCTGCATCGCCCCTTACCTCCAGTGTTTTTATATCTGATTTCAACCATATGGCGCATTGATCGACAACGCCATCGAAGGGCAGGCGGGTCTTGCCCTTCAGGGCGCACTCCCAAACCGTTCCGATGCGCCAGCCCGTCGCCGTCAGCGTCTGGTATTGCCACCGGTCCCGTTCGATGTTCGCCCCGATCTTGTCGCGCCAGAACGCTTCCCGGCTCTTTGGCCAGCGAAACAAATGACAGTCGTGACCATGCCAGAAACAGCCATGAACGAAAATCACGGCACTCCGGCCAGTGAACACAAGGTCCGGCTTTCCCGGCAGGTCTTTGCGGTGCAGGCGGAAGCGGAATCCGCGCCTGTGCAGCGCGGACCGGATCGCCAGCTCCGGTTTAGTGTTCTTTCCCTTGATACCGGCCATCATCCGGCTTCGTGTTACGGCTGAAACGCTGTCCGCAGGCATTACTCCGCAGCGATACCCGGCTCGGGCAGGGGAAGCTGCACTTGGACCGTCTGGGGAACTTCACGGCCATCCAGTTCCATCGCCTCGATGATGCGCGGCTGCATGAGCTGCGCGACGGCATTGACGACAGGCACGACAACGGCGTTGCCGAATTGGCGGTAGCCCTGCGTGTCGGACACGGGGATTTGCCAGTCAGTCTTTCCCGGCTTCTCGAACCCCATCAGACGGGCACACTCGCGCGGGGTCAGGCGGCGTGGGCGGTTGCCTTTCTGCGCGATCAGTATTTCGGAACCGTCCTTATAGTAGCGGGCGGACAGTGTGCGGGCCACATCGTTCGGGCCGAACAGCGAGAACCCAAAACCGTTCCCGGCCTTGCGGTGCTTCTCCTTGTAGCCCTGAAGGTAATTCCACATGTGTTCTGTAAGCGTGTATTTTGGATCGACTTTCTTATCGAGGATCGACCCCAGCGTAGGGCCGTCGCCTTCGGGAATGGCAAGCTGATCGAAGTCAAACTCGATGCTGTGATCCTTGAAGCCCACAATGAAGATACGTTCGCGCTTCTGTGGCACCCAGGGCGTTGAGCTGATGACGTTATGGAAAACGCGATAACCCAGCTCGTTCTCCAGCACGTGGATGATTGTGGCGAAGGTCTTGCCGCCATCATGGCGTTCAAGATTCTTCACGTTCTCCAGCAGGAAGGCCGGTGGCTTGTGATGGTCAATGATCTTGGCCAGATCATAGAACAGCGTTCCCTGCGTATCGCAAAGGAAGCCGTGCGGACGGCCAAGGGCGTTCTTCTTGCTGACGCCCGCAATCGAAAAAGGCTGACATGGGAATCCGGCCAGCAGGACGTCATGGGCCGGGATTTTCTCGGGTGCATCTGCGTAGGGCCGCACATCCTCGGCAAAGATATGTTCGCTGTTGGCAGGTTCGGGGAAATTGGCGCTGTAGGTCTCCCGGCTGAACCGATCCCATTCCGCTGTGAACACACACCGCCCGCCGATGCCCTCAAACGGGATACGAATGCCACCGATTCCGGCAAAGAGGTCGATAAACCGGAAGCCCTCGGGCCGTGCTTCCGTGCAGCGCGCGTCTGCTGTCTGGCGCAGTTTCTCCAACCGGAGTTGGTCGATCCGCTGGCCCTCGCCCTTCATGTTGCGCCGGATTGTCCGGTCACTGACGCCAAGCAACTCTGCGGTCGTGTCGATGTCGAGACCGGCGCGCTCCATCAATTCTGCAAATTCTGTCCTTGGATGCGCGTTCATGTGCCTGCCCCTGATCTGTGTCTATTATTGACAACATGTCATAATCTGTCCCAGCATGTTTGGGAACCCTGTTTCTGGCATTTGTTCTCTTTTTGTTCTAAACGCGAATGTATTAACGTTGCGTGCGAAAGCGGTATTAACTTGAAATCCACCCTCCTGTCGTATATGTCTCCCCTGTCGTCTCTGATCGGGTGAGCTTCCAAGCGATACGGCGACCTGCCAGTTATGCTGGTCCCCAGTGGGGCGCAAGAGGACCCCGACCCGAGCGCAAGCTCGCGATGTAGGTCCTGCGGGGCCTATTTTCGTTTTTGGAACAGACTTTAGCGGCGTCGTATTTGCACGGGTGGTCCAACCGGTGTCTGGACGCCGCGTGCAACGGCGTCAACTAGACGCGGGAATGACACAGGACTCGCCCGCTTGGTCATATTTTCTTTCTCATAGGCAGATCGAACGATGACAGCGACATCAGCATCTTTGTGCGTGGAACGTATAGGATCGAAAAACACCGCATATGGCGGTGTTCCTATCATCCCGCGCAGGAAGAAAAAATTACGATCCTTTGATCTATATACACTATGCCCTCCTATGGTGCCGAAGAGGTGTGGTAGATCACGAGACAGCTCCCATCGTCTTTCATCGAAAGCGCGCCAGTCTCCCGGCCTACGACTGTAGATCAAATCGGGAGTGTGGTCGTCTGGGTTGAATACTGCTGTAAAAACGTGGTCCTCGAAAGTGACCCGCACGGAATAATCCGTTTCGTTGTGTGTGACATTGAAGACGAATGGATCAAGATGGGCCAGATCAAAGACCTGTCCCCTGATCTTCTTGTTTTTGAAGTGCGGCATGGCTGATCAGTCGCTATCTTTCACGACGCGCAGCTTGGGCTTGCCTTTTTTGGCGGTCTTGGCTTTCTTCTCGGCCATCTTGGCTTCGCGCTCTTCGATCTTCTCCTTGGCATAAGGCATGACTTCCTTGATCAAGCCGTCAAAGGAATATTCGTTCGTGAGATTGCCGGTCTCCTTATAGCTTCGCTGGTGACGCTCGATCAGACCAAGATCGACCAATCCTGAAATAACGCGCGTAACATGGCGCGGGCTGCGGCCAACCGCTTCAGCGATAGTTCCGATTGCAGGACGGGGCCGTCCGTCCTTTGTCCACCAGAAGGTGCAGAGGAAAAGAAGAATGTTCACTTCAAGCGGGGTAAGGCCAAGAGCTTTTTGCCGCTCCAGGATAACACTTGGAAAAACGGTGAACCCGCTCTCCATCAAGGTCTTCGACCATTTCTTTTCGTTTTCGCGGAGCTGCTTTTCCTGCTCCTTGGGTTTGGTTTGCTGTGCCATAATGATACCTATAAATCGTTGTTAGTCAGTTATATGCACGCTCATTGCAGCTCGATCAAACAGACCGGGGTGACACCAGCGACAGGGGCCGAGGGATACTCGGATAGTCGACTTGGGGTCATGTTGGGGAATATGGTTGAATGGACTCTACTTTGGGCGACAGGTGCGACAGGGGGATTCCTGCCGTGGGCAGCAGGGGCATGAGACGCAAACGTCACCCCCGCCTGACACCTATGTCGGTAGATTAGGCGCATTTTTCTAGGGGTTGCACCAGAAAAAGCCTGATTCAGCAGAGATTTATACCCTTACAAGGCCATTCGAACGATAGCACGTAGTATCTTATCGCGCTCTAAAGTGGTTCGGTGCATTGGCTCAACCCAAGTTATGCTCGCCGCACTGTCCGCTCGCTGACTTTGAAAAGCCGTGCAATCTCCGGGACTGCGCGGTGTTCGTCATCCCTCATGCGCTGCACCTCGATCTTCTGTGCGGGGGTGAGGGCAGGGGGCCTGCCACCGATCCGTCCGCGCTTGCGCGCCGACGCCAGCCCTTCTTTGGTTCGCTCGGAAATTCGCTCCCGCTCAAACTGGGCGATAGAAGCAAAGACATGAAACACGAGACGGCCTGCCGGCGTCGTCGTATCGATGTCCTCGGCCAGGGACCGAAAGCCGGCCCCGCGCTCCCCGATGGTCTCCACAATCTCAAGGAGGTCTTTCAGGGACCGGGCCAGGCGGTCGTATTTGGTGACGGTCACAACATCACCGTCGCGGAGCTGATCCAGCATTCTGTCCAACTCTGGCCGCTCGCGCTTTGATCCGCTGATCTTGTCGGCAAACAGCTTGCCAGCTCCCGCTGCTGTCAGCGCGTCGGTCTGGGCATCAAGGCTTTGATCGTCAGTGCTAACGCGGGCGTATCCAATAATCATACAGCGATCTGGTCAGAAACGTATAGTTTTGTCCAGATTGTCATCAAGCTTGTAATTGCCGGTGTATTGTGGACTGCTGCAAGCTCAAGTGCTTATGGAGAAACCAGAATGATCGAACCGACAGTCTTGCTAACCTACTCACTGATCGTACTGGGTTTTGTCTTCATCCCCGGCCCTGCAACGCTGCTGACCGTGGCGCGCGCTACAACCTCGGGAACGAAGGTCGGCATCGCCACTGGCGCAGGTATAACGGCTGGTGACTTCCTGCATACCATTATGGCCGTTGTGGGCATTTCCGCGATCATTGCAGCGTCTGCCACGCTTTTCACCGTCGTGAAATATCTCGGGGCGGCCTATCTGGTTTATCTTGGCCTAAAAGCAATCTTTGAAAAAACCTCAGTCGATCTGGGTCAGGGACGTGTCCCCATCACTGCGCCCCAAGCATTTCGGCAAGCAATCCTAGCCGAAGTGCTCAATCCCAAGACCGCGCTGTTTTTCCTTGCTTTCCTGCCTCAATTTGTTGCGCCTGAAAATGGCTCTGTGGTTTTACAGCTCACAGTTCTGGGTATGGTTTTCGCGCTGATCGGCTTCTTCAGCACGATCGTGTATTCCGTTGCCGCCGGTGGCCTTGGTAACTTCCTTCGACGCAATCCGACTGTCCTCAAATGGCAGGGCAAAGTTGTCGGCACGATCTACTGCGCACTTGGAGTCCGGTTGGCATTGCAGGAACGGTAAGCTGGCTTTCGATTAGCAGCAGCAATCCCGCACACCGGACCCTGCCCGATCCTACAACACTTCGGGCAAAAACCTGCCAAAACCGCAATCGTTTTGCCGGGGGTTTTTGTCCGGCCTAAGCGATTGATCTGGCGTGGGGCAGGGCAGGGCGGCACAAAGGACCGTATTTGTCCCTCATGTTGTGACCATAGGTTTGTGTGTGATCTTCCGCGATGTTTGGCGCACTTTCTTTATGGCCAAGTGGCGTAGGCTGGTGCTGGAAGCAGCGTAGCTGTCATCCGCGCTTTGCGCGGCAAAAGTCCGGTTTGAGCCGGCTTTGTTGCACAAATCGGGTGAAGGGCGTTCTTCCCCTTACCCCAGACGGATTTAGCCTACGGGCTCAGTGATGGGTATGCCAAGAGCGGTGTAGCGGTTGAGGACTGCGATGCGGATTTGGATTTCCGCGACCTGCCTTTCGAAGTCCCTCGCCATCAGCGATTGGCCGAGCAGTTTCACACAATGCATCTTCGTTTCTACGCGGCTTCGGCGGTGGTATCCGCTCCAGCGTCGCCACAGAGTGCGGCCCAGATATCGTTGCGCATTGACCGCATCGTTGCGGGCTATTGCTCCGTCGCTCGTAGGCTTCCAAGGCTTGGCATTCTTGCGTGGTGGGATCAGGGCATAGGCACCTCTCGCGGCAATCGCCTCGTGGCATTTTCGCGTGTCATACGCGCCATCTGCGGTGACGCTGCCGATGTCCTGATCGGACGGGATTTGGGTCAAGAGTTCGGTCAGCATGGGAGCATCACCAATGTTGCTGCCGGTGACTTCGACCGCTCGGACTTCAAGCGTTTCCTCATCGATGCCTATGTGTATCTTACGCCAGACGCGGCGTTTGGGACCACCATGCTTGCGAGCGTTCCACTCGCCTTCACCTTCGGCCTTGATGCCTGTGCTGTCGATAAGGAGGTGCAGCGGACCTCTGGAACCGCGATAAGGCAAACTCACGTTCAGTGTTCGCTGTCGACGGCATAAGGTGCTGAAGTCCGGCACTGCCCAGTCCAATCCGACCAACCGCAGCAGGCTCTGAACGAACCCAGTTGTCTGGCGAAGCGGCAGGCCAAACAAGACCTTCAGCGTCAGACAAGCTTGAATGGCGGCGTCACTGAACTGCTGCTGCCGACCACGTTTGCCGCTTGGTAGCGGTGTCCAAACCATCTCTGGATCAAACCAGATCGATAACGATCCGCGCTGCTTCAAACTGTCATTGTAAGACGACCAATTCTTGGTCTTATACTTTGTAGGGGCCCAACTGCTCATGGCTTTCAGCTATCACGCTGGATTCATACAGTGAATCCCATCAGCCTATTTGTGCAACAAAGCCGTTTGAGCCCTCACTGTAAATTCAGATTTTGTGCTGCGTGCGCTCGCAGCGCGGAAATTGCTGCAACAGCGTGATTTTCTACGCTGCAGAGCGGCGGGAGAACCGGTCATTCGTGCGATCCGCGGCGAGAACAATGCGCGCAAGGATCAAGTTGTGGACGAACCCGCCGCTCATGGCAATTGCTGGAAAGGCCGCTTCTCGCCCTTATAGGCTTTGAGATCACTCAAACTCTAGGATACCCAATTTGGGCCGTGTTGCGCTGTCCCAAGCGCGCTGGTCTAAGGGAGCTGCACGATAGGCTTTCCAAAGGTTGAATGCCATTAATCTACAACTTCATGGAATAAGTAACAAAGCGAGTTCGCGGACGAATTGGGCAGCTTCGTCGGCGTTAGGGAGACGAAACTCGCGCATACCCGTCCGCCAGATTGACGACATAGCCTACCTAGTAGATGCGTGACCCGCTCGTTACAGATTAGTGCTAACAACCCCAACTGGAAAGCGAACTCATGAAAGCGATCAAGTTTCACAAAACCGGCGGACCGGAAGTTATGCAATATGAGGACATCACTTTGGATGCACCGGGACCTGGCGAGGTGCGATTACGCCACACTGCGATTGGGGTCAATTATCTTGATACCTACTATAGATCCGGTGCCTATCCACTGCCTTTGCCCAGCGGTTTGGGATCCGAGGCAGCCGGAGTTGTGGAGGCCGTTGGCGAGGGCGTCACGACGTTAAAAGTGGGGGACAGGGTTGCCTATGGTGCGGGGCCGATTGGGTCTTATTCACAAGCCCGGAACATGCCTGCCAATAGGCTTTCAAAACTGCCAGATACGATTTCGGATGAAACGGCGGCCGCCATGATGCTTAAGGGTATGACGGTGCGCTATTTGTTGCGCGAAACCTACAAGGTCAAAGCAGGTGAAACCATTTTGTGGCACGCGGTTGCTGGTGGCGTTGGTCTGATTGCCGTTCAATGGGCAAAACATCTAGGCGTTCGGGTCATCGGCACCACAAGTTCGCCTGAAAAAGCAGCGCTTGCCAAATCCATGGGCTGCGACGAGGTCATAAATTACACCTCGGAAAATGTAGCCGAGCGGGTGCGTGAGCTAACAGATGGCAAAGGTGTGCCCGTGGTTTACGATGGTGTCGGTCAGGCAACGCTTAATGCTTCACTCGACAGTCTCAGCCCGTTTGGCCTACTGGTCAACTTTGGCTCTGCATCCGGTCCGGTAACAGGTTTTGACACGGGTATTCTGGCGGCAAAAGGTTCGCTCTATGTGACGCGTCCAGGGCTGAATACATATGTTGACTCTGATGAGGCGTTGCAGGCCAACGTGGCTGATCTGTTTGATGTTGTCGGGTCGGGCGCTGTTAGGATTGAGGTCAACCAGACCTATCCGCTGGCCGATGCTGTCAAGGCGCATCAGGATTTGGAAGGCCGCAAAACAACTGGTTCAACAATATTGTTACCCTAACGAGAAGAGGATTTAGCAATCGCCCCAACTAAACCCAAGGACGTCCCGTGCGACCCTGACCACTGTATTCAGGTCCGGGGTGCGCGTGTCCACAATCTGAAAAACATCGACGTTGATTTGCCGCGCAATGCGCTTGTCGTCTTTACTGGTATCTCCGGGTCTGGAAAGTCGTCGCTTGCGTTCGGAACCCTGTTTGCGGAATCGCAACGCCGCTATCTTGATTCAGTGTCGCCCTATGCGCGCCGGTTGATTGATCAGGTCGGCGAACCGGATGTCGATGCGATTGACGGACTTCCGCCAGCGGTCGCACTTCAACAACAACGCGGCGCGCCGTCCACCAGATCATCAGTGGGCAGCGTCACGACGATTTCCAACGGTCTTCGCATGCTTTATTCGCGGGCGGGGGAATATCCGTCTGGTCAGCAGATACTCTATGCGGATGCGTTCTCGCCAAACACACCGGAAGGGGCCTGTCCGCGCTGCCATGGTATCGGCCGCGTGTTTGACGTGACGGAAAAGCTGCTGGTGCCCGATGATACAAAAACCATCCGCGAGCGTGCTATTGCAGCGTGGCCTCCCGCATGGGGCGGGCAGAATCTGCGCGATATTCTTGTGTCACTTGGACACGATATAGACACCCCGTGGAAGGACCTGCCCAAAGAATCCCGCGACTGGATCCTGTTTACTGACGAAACACCCGTTGAGCCAGTCTATGCAGGTTTCAATCCTGATGAGACGCGCATCGCGCGGGCGCGAAACCTGACGCCGAGTTATATGGGAACATTTTCCAGTGCGCAGCGCTATGTTTTACACTCGTTTGCGACAACGCAAAGCCACCGCACCAAGAAACGCGTCTCGCAGTTCATGCAAATTTCCGAGTGCCCGGATTGTGAGGGCAAGAAGCTGAAACGCGAGTCACTGTCGGTGAAATTTGCTGGGCTGGATATCGGTGAATTGTCGCAACTGACGTTAAGCGATCTTGCCGCGCGGCTGCGCGACGCTGCCTCAGCAAAACCGCACGCGGGCGATTTGCATCCGGAAAAGGCGATTGTGGCGCAGCGGATTGCCAGCGATATTCTGGCCCGTGTCGAGGCGCTTACCAATCTCGGCCTTGGCTACCTGTCGCTAGAGCGCAGCACACCAACCTTGTCTCCGGGCGAATTACAGCGTCTGCGACTGGCCACGCAAATCCGCTCGCAACTGTTCGGTGTGATCTACGTCTTGGATGAGCCTTCGGCAGGGCTGCACCCGGCCGATACCCAAGCATTGCTGCGCGCGCTGGATGAACTCAAAGGCGCTGGTAATTCGCTGTTCGTCGTTGAACATGATGACAATGTCATCCGACATGCCGACTGGATTGTTGACATTGGGCCGGACGCCGGAACACATGGCGGCGAAGTTGTCTATAATGGCCCATTGGACGGCCTGCGCGAGGTCAAGGCATCGCACACTGGGCGCTATTTATTCTCGCCCGATGTCGCTGCGGACCACACACCGCGACACCCAATAGGCTGGCTAAAGCTGGCAGGGATCACGCGAAACAATCTGAACGGTCTAGACGTTGAGTTGCCGCTTGGCATTTTGACGACGGTGACTGGTGTGTCGGGGTCGGGCAAATCGAGCCTTGTCAGTCAGGCGCTTGTCGAGCTCGTTGGGGAAGCATTGGGGCAACAAAAGCCCGTTGAAGCCCCCAGCGGTGAAACCGAATTGTTGGAACGAGATTTAGAGACGGCCACCGGCGGGCGGATCGTTGATGGCATGGCGCATATCCGGCGTTTGGTCACAGTTGATCAAAAGCCGATTGGCCGGACGCCACGATCCAACCTTGCCACATATACCGGATTGTTTGATCACGTTCGCAAGTTGTTCGCGGCGACGCAGATGGCCAAGGCGCGCCGCTATAGTGTAGGGCGTTTTTCGTTCAATGTTGCTAAAGGGCGTTGTCCGAACTGCGAAGGGGCGGGTTTAGTTAGCGTTGAACTGCTTTTCCTTCCCAGCGTCTACACGCCGTGCCCGGTGTGTCAGGGTCAACGTTACAACGCCAAGACACTTGAGGTTACTTACCGCGATAAGAATATTGCCGAAGTACTGGACCTGACTGTTGACGCAGCACACGGGTTTTTTACTGACGAACCTGCTGTTTTGCGGGCGCTCGATGCATTGCTACAGGTTGGCCTTGGCTATCTACGGTTGGGTCAGCCCGCGACCGAGCTTTCGGGCGGTGAAGCACAGCGGATCAAACTTGCCACCGAACTGCAACGCGCGCAGCGAAGTGACACGCTTTATGTTCTCGACGAACCAACCACCGGCCTGCATCCAGCAGACGTAACGCTGCTGATGGCACAGCTGAATGGGCTAGTCGACGCAGGCAATTCGGTCATCATGGTTGAACACAATATGCTGGTTGCGCGCAACAGCGACTGGGTCATCGACGTAGGCCCTGGCGCTGGTAAGAAGGGTGGCGCTATCGTCGCGCAAGGCCCGCCTATGGTTGTCGCAAAGTCAAAGACCAGCCGAACCGCGCCGTTTTTGTTTCCCTCACGTAAGCTGGAACACAGGCCGATAATTTAGCACGTGTGCGGGGTGCTTTGTGTTTGGGTGCCAAGTTGTGTAGCGCTACGAGGGCAACAGGGATGCGAAATTTTCGCCCCCGTTGCCCAAGGCTAGTGGCTTACGATCCTTGAGGCCACACGAAGCTGGGCTGAAGACCTTCGAACACTTCTCGTCCATCGTCCGGCTTTGCAACGCCGGCTGCGGGGTCGAAAAACGCGTGATAGCTTGCCGCAGGAAAACCCGCATCATAGCCCATCAGATTGGGCACGATCGCCCTGATCCGATTTTGTTTGTCGTTCAGCATGATCGGCGTGCCAAGCGGTATGAGGGGCCTTCGTGCATCTAAGATAAAACATGGTTTGTGGCGCTCAATGCAGTGGGCGGGGGACGATCCAGCGCTTCTGACACAGAAATCTCAATTGTCCGGCACAGCGCATCAAGCGGCAACCCGTTCTGAACATTGCGAAACGGCAGTTCCAACTCGTTGGTCACTGCCTGCAGGCCAAAAAACACATAGGCCACGACGGCGGCAAATATTGGGGCAAACCAGCTTGTTGATTCTATCAAAGCGAAGGGCAGCAACCAACAGTAAAGATAGGTCGTTCGGCGTACCAAAAGGGAATACACAAACGGCAGCGGCGTGGTCACGATACGTTCACATCCGGCTTGCGCGAGCGCCAGCGAGGACAGAGTTTGTGAGATGGTCATTTGACCAAAACCACTGATGGCATCACGTTCAATCAACTTGCCAATTTGGTCAGCCATGGACCGCAGTGCAGCATCTGCCGGATTCTTCCGCGCAATCATTGCGTCAGCTTTTTCTTTACCAATCCAGGCGATTATATCAGCGCGCGCATCAACGCTGCGCAAAAATCCACGGTGAAGATGGGCAAAAGCGACCGCACAAGAAAGTATATTCTCACGGTCTGCCCCCTTGCCGACAAACACGCACATATGCCGCCCCAGATTGCGCACATCAGCAATCATTGATCCCCAAAGTTTGCGCGCCTCCCACCAGCGATCGTACGCAGCGTTATTGCGAAACCCGAGGAACAGCGACAGGGCGACGCCGAAGATGCTCATCGCGCCGATCGAGATATGCGGCAGGGTGACGACATGCTGATCCAAAAGTAAGACGATCACCGACAGCACCGCGACGCCGATGATCCTGCCCATGATTTTCGGCACGACGGATCCTTGCATGACAAAGAACAACTGCAATGAGGATGGGTGTTCCCTGACGATCATTTGGTTTCCCCAATTGTTTTTGGCATCAAATCTTCTGTTGTTTCCAGCCCCTCGCTCAGATGTTCCAGCAACAAACGAACCTTGGGTGAGAGGTGGCGGTTGTGCGGATAGATCGCCCAAATGCCGTCATCCGGGGCGCGATAATTGTCGAGCACCGGCACCAGCCGACCCGCCTCAAGTTCAGCCTGAACATAGTAATCCGGCAACTGCACAATACCGATACCCTTCAGCGCTGCATCGACCAGTGACCAGCCACTGTTGCAGCGAAGATTGCCTTTGACCCGGATGTGGCGAGGCTTGCTCTTTTCCTCAAACCGCCAGTAGTCCAACGTGCCTTGCAGGCAATTGTGCTGGTCCAATTCGGACAGCGCATAAGGCACGCCATGTGCGGCAAGGTAGTCGGGCGAGGCGCAGACATAGTGGGTGCGCGACGACAGCCGTTTGGCCATCATCGTGCTGTCCTCGAGTTCGCCCAGACGGATCGCCAGATCATAACACTCCGCAACAAGATCAAGCATCTGATTGGACAACGTCAGATTGACTTCCAGCTCCGGATAGCGGGCGACAAATTCATTCACCAAAGGCGCAATCCGCTTCTCACCGAACGTAACGGGTGCGGTCAGGTTGAGCCTTCCCTTGGGGGTCTGATGCAGGTCGGTGATAGCGCGTTCCGCCTCGGCTAGGCCGTCAAGTACCTGACGGCAGTGATTGTAATAAATTTGCCCGGTATCCGTGATCGAGACCTTTCGGGTCGTGCGATAGAACAACTTAACGCCCAACCGCGTTTCCAGCGCGCCGATTTGACGGCTGACCTGTGCGGTGGAAATGCCCAAACGGTTGGCGGCCGCAGTAAAGCTCTCAGTCTCAGCGACCGAGACAAATTCTGAAACCCCTTCCCAGTTGAACATTCGTGCTTCCTTTTCACCGTCAATGTAGTCAACGATTGTTACTGTTTCGTAATAGTGAATTGCTGAAATCCTGAATTATCAATCTAACGGCAATAGTATAAACACTCAATTATAAATTGTCGCGCCCGCAAATATTCACCCACCAAAAAGAAAAGTGAGTTCTGATGACCGGAATAATCAAATCCAAAGCCGCCGTAGCATGGGCTGTTAACCAGCCGCTCTCGATCGAAGAGATTGACGTGATGCCGCCGCAAAAAGGCGAAGTACGTGTGCGTATCGTCGCCACAGGCGTTTGTCATACCGATGCCTTTACACTGTCCGGCGATGATCCTGAGGGTCTATTTCCCGTCGTGCTTGGCCATGAAGGTGGCGGCATTGTCGAATCCATCGGCGAAGGTGTTACCAGCGTAGCCGTGGGCGATCATGTGATCCCGCTCTACACACCTGAATGCGGCGAGTGTAAATTCTGCAAATCTGGCAAAACCAACCTTTGCCAAAAGATCCGCGAAACCCAAGGCAAAGGCCTGATGCCCGATGGCACTAGCCGGTTCTACAAAGACGGCAAACCGATCTTGCATTACATGGGTTGCTCGACCTTCTCAGAATACACTGTCTTGCCCGAAATCTCGCTAGCCAAAGTAAACCCTGAGGCACCGCTTGAAGAGGTTTGCTTGCTCGGTTGTGGCGTCACCACCGGCATGGGTGCCGTGATGAACACCGCGAAGGTCGAAGAAGGCGCAACTGTTGCGATTTTCGGCATGGGCGGTATCGGGTTGTCGGCTGTCATTGGGGCCGCCATGGCCAAGGCGAGCCGGATCATCGTGGTCGACATCAACGAGAGCAAATTCGATCTAGCCCGCAAGCTCGGCGCGACGGATTTCATCAACCCCAAAGACCACGACAAGCCAATTCAGGATGTGATTGTCGAGCTGACCGATGGCGGTGTTGACTATTCGTTCGAATGTATCGGCAACGTCAATGTCATGCGTTCCGCGCTTGAATGTTGCCACAAGGGCTGGGGCGAATCCGTGGTGATCGGCGTTGCCGGTGCTGGTCAGGAAATCTCCACCCGTCCCTTCCAATTGGTCACAGGCCGTGTCTGGCGCGGGTCTGCTTTTGGCGGCGTTAAGGGCCGTTCCGAGCTGCCCGATTACGTCGAACGCTACATGAAGGGCGAGTTTAAGCTGAATGATTTCATCACCCACACGATGGGTCTTGAGGACATCAACAAGGCGTTTGAATTGATGCACGAAGGCAAAAGCATTCGCACCGTCATTCACTTCGACAAATAAACCAACAGAAACAAAGCGGTCGCGCCCAATGTGGCGCGGCCCATATCCAAGCAAAGGGTGCAGAATGTCACTGGAAATTACGAGTGTTAACAAAAGCTTCTGCGGCTGGACCAAACATTATACGCACCGTTCAACCGCACTGAACTGCGACATGCGGTTCGCGATCTATTTGCCGCCCCAGACGGCAAATGGCCAGAAGGTTCCGGTCCTGTACTGGCTGTCTGGGCTAACGTGTACGGACGAGAATTTTATGCAAAAGGCCGGGGCTCAACGTATCGCAGCAGAGCTTGGCGTTGCGATTGTCGCCCCCGATACCAGCCCGCGTGGTGTGGGTGTCGCTGATGATGATGGCTATGATCTGGGTCAGGGGGCTGGATTTTACGTCAACGCAACGCAGGCCCCTTGGAACCGTCACTACCAAATGTACGACTATGTGATGAATGAACTGCCACAACTGATCGAGGCCACATTCCCGGTCAGCGACAAGCGCTCTGTCTTTGGCCATTCGATGGGTGGCCATGGCGCGCTGGTTCTAGCGCTTCGCAATCCTGACACCTTCCAATCTGCTTCAGCGTTTAGCCCGATTGGCAATCCAGTCGATTGTTCGTGGGGCCAAAAGGCCTTTGCAGCATATCTGGGAAAGGACAAAGGCGCATGGGCTGATTATGATGCCAGCCTACTGATGCGAAAAGCAAAAGGGGCCGTTCCTGTGCTTGTGGATCAGGGCGAAGCCGACGACTTTCTTGAAGAGCAGTTGAAACCAGAGACACTGGAAGCATCAGCAAAAGAAAGCGGCTATCCGTTGAAGCTGAACCGACGCGAAGGCTATGATCACAGCTACTATTTCATTGCCAGCTTCGTTGAGGATCACCTACGGTTCCACGCAAAGCACTTGGCCACATAGCGACGAGCCGCCAAACATTGGGGAAATTGTCATGAGCAAAGCGTTTACAAAAGAAGACGATGGCACCGAGAATGTTCACCTGGATGATCTGCCACAAAGTCCACATCCAAACTTGGTGACCCCGTCGGGTCTTGCTGCGCTAAACGGCCGACTTGGCGCTCGCCAGTCGGATCTGGCAAAACTGCGCGAGAAAGCTGAAGAAATCGACAGAAAACTTGCCATTGCTGTGGCTCAACGTGACATCCGCTTTCTTGAAGCGCGCATCAGCCGTGCGATCCTCGTTGATCCGAAAAGCCATTCCCCCCGGATCGTCGCATTTGGCGCAGAGATCGAAGTCATTACTGAAGACGACAGCCGCCAGAGTTTTCGAATTGTCGGCGAGGATGAGGCCGACCCTACGCATGGCCTGATTGCCCCATATTCGCCGCTTGGGGTTGCGCTGATGGGCGCACAGATCGGCGACACGGTTGAATGGCAAAAGCCCACCGGAATCGTCGATCTTGAGATCGTTGCGATCCGGTATGAGTAGGGAGCACCGGATGAACTGTCGCGCCGAGAGGCCCAAACTGCGCAATTGTCGCGCCTAAAAGGAATTTAGAATGAACTCCATAGCATTGATCGGGCTTTCGCTTGCATCGGTTGTATTCCTTAGCCTTGTCCATGTGCTTGCTGATCTACTGCGGTGGAAACACCAAATGCCTCAGAAGTACTGGCTGTCGTTCGCTGACGGCATCTCCATCAGTTATGTCTTTCTTGGCCTCCTGCCCAAGATCGTTGATGGGACGCTTGCCTTTCCAGAATCCCTTGGACCTATGGCGGAGATCCTGAAACACAGTCCGTTTCTGCCGCTCCTAATCGGTCTCGTCGCGTTCTATGGAATGGAACGTTTGGTTGAAAAACCCGTCGAAGGAAGTGGTTCTCATAATACGACGGAAACAACCGGGTTGAGGGTCTGGATACATCTTGCATCTTACGCGTTTTACAAAGCAATCATCGGCTATCTTATCGTCCAGATGAACGATCCGGTCGCAATTGTCATTTTTGTACTTTCGATGGCGGTTCATTTCCTGGTTGTGGATTACCGGATGATGGAAATCCACAAAGGGGTCTATCAGCGCATTGGACGGTGGGCCCTAACTGTCGCCATTCTTGCCGGTTGGGTGATCGGTGCCACGACCGTTATTTCACCAATCGTGGTCACACTTTTGCTGTCGTTTCTCGCCGGTGGTATTGTGTTGGTTGTGCTCGAAGAGGAGTTTTCGCGCGAACACCCATCGTCATTTCCTGCGTTTGTGGCAGCGGTCACCGTTTATACCGTGGTGCAGATTTCGATTTAGCGCAGCTTAAGACTTGGCGGCATCTTTCATGGCATCGGTGCCTTTTTTCCAAAGGTTGCCTTGCCATAACTCTTCAAGGCCGGTTTCGCCACTGCCCCCTTTGGTGGTCAGATAGTCGTAATAAGACGTCGGTTTGTGGCCCGTAAGGTTGTAAAAATCGGGGCTGCACCGCGTGTAAAATCCGTTGGTCAGGTATTCAAAGAATTCGGCCCGCGTCGCGCCAAAGTCCGCTTCGAAATCGACCATGGATTGGGCACGGTACTCAACGTCTTTGCCCATGGCACGACCCAAATCAGCGGCTATTTCGGACATGGATTGCGGTGCCGGGCCTGTGATGTCGTAAAATTTGTTCGCGTGCCTGTCTGGCCCCTCAGTTAGGGCAACAGCTGCAGCTTCGGCAATATCGCGGGTGGCCACGAAGGAATTGCGCATGTCGCCCAGCGGGTTTGAGAACCAGCCTTCGCGATCAATCATCTCGCAATCAGTTTTAAGAAGATGGTTCATGAAGAAATTGTTGCGCAAGGCAGTGACGTTCAACCCTTCGTCAATCAACGCCTTTTCGCCCCACCAGTAGTGTTGCAGCATGAGCGGAATTCCAGCGCCCTTACGTGAAGCATGCTGATCCGCGACATAGGATGCAGTATTCGTATCCGCCCCCATGCAGCTTATCCGCACCACATGTTCGACCTGATCGTGACGCTTTCCCAGCTCTTTGCTGAATGCAAGATGCTGTTGAAGCATTGGATCAAGGGACGCAGAGTAGACGGCGTTCACACCTTCAAGCGCGGCCTCCCAGGTTTCCGGATCGGAAAGGTCGAACTTAACGACTTCATCTGCCCCCAGGGCCATTAGACTGTCGGCTTTGTTCTCGCTAAAATAACAGGCGCGTACCGTGATGGCCGCGTCCAAGGCCAGACGAGCCACTAGTTCTTTGCCAATTCGGCCCGTTGCCGAGGTAATCAGGACAGTTTGCGAGGTCATTTGGATCGCTTTCAGACATGGGATTTTCTACTAACCTGTCCTGATAGATGCGAACGGCTCTGTTGCACAAAGCCTCTGATGTCCGAGGTTCCCCTTTCCCCGGACGGATTCATCCCACGGTTTCTGTGACAGGTATGCCAAGCGCGGTGTAGCCGTTCATAACGGCGATGCGG
>Ga0066860_10000110_pt1 | contig 32778 bp, 36 predicted proteins | sample ETN07SmetaG_FD_65601 | JGI IMG/M metagenome (GOLD analysis project Ga0066860, IMG submission 65601) | Marine microbial and viral communities from oxygen minimum zone, Eastern Pacific Ocean - ETNP2014F14-07SV275 | ecosystem: Environmental > Aquatic > Marine > Oceanic ... | reverse complement strand
GGCCTCTCGGGTTTTTTCTTCAGCCAAAGTTTTCTTCTTAGCTGCTTCTTTTGCCTTAGCTTCGGCTAACTCTTCTTTCTTAGCAGCTTCAGCGGCTTGAGACTCGGCATCTTTAGCTTTGGCTTCAGCTTCTTTTTTAAGCTTTTCAGCCCTTATTGCAGCAAGTTTTGCTTCTAACTTTTTCTTAGTGGCTTCTTGGGCTTTTTTCTCTTCAGATTGACGATGATCTTCAGCATGTTTTTGCGCTGCTATAGCGGCTTCAGAACTCTGGACTTCGCTCGCTAATTTATCCTTTTTTTGCTTTTCAAGATTGACTAACCTTTGACGTTCAGCCTTTATCACTTCCACATCAATAATCACTGCCTTGGTAGGGGCTGATTGCTCAGATCCGCCCACTTTCGATGGCATTTCCCAGCGCTCAACATTGGCATAAAACAGACCAACAACCAAGGAAATGTGAAAAATCAAGGCAAAGAAAAAAGCAACTGGGTGTTTGCGTGCAATCCGCACCATGGGTTGAGCAGCCGCAACGATCAGGCCAATGAATAAATTAACAGTATAAATTAAAAACTTTTTCACAATCCGTGCTATGGGTTGCACCGCAACGATTAAGCGGGTGAATAACTTAATAATATAATTTAAAAACTTTTTCAACTGTTCCATAAATAGTGCTTAATTATTCCGGGGTTTCAGTCACGACGCCTATCTTATCAACACCGCTTTGTTGTAGTAACGCCATTAATTGAACGACTCTACCATAATTCACTTCTTTATCGGCACGGAGAAAAACCTTCATCTGTGGATACGTATCAAGGCGCGCCATTACCCGGCCAATCGCAACACTGAGGGAGACTTTTTCGCCTTCTTCCAGATCGGCAGAGTCTGTATCGTGCAATGAGTTAATATAATAATTACCCTGTTTATCAATGGTAATGACCGTTGGTACCTGTTCAGCATAACCCACCATATTTGATTCAGCTTGGGGCAAATCTACCTCAACACCCTGTTCAATGATTGGTGTGGTCATCATAAAAATAACCAACAAAACCAACATTACATCGATGTAAGGAACAATGTTTATTTCGGCGTTAACTTTGGGTCTAGCGCGACTTGGTAATGCAATCATTGCTATTGTTGTCTTTGGAAGCTAACAAATAATTCTTCAATGAAAGCCGTGTATTTGTTGCCTATTCCTTCGACTTGAGAAACCAATCGATTGTAGGCAATCGTCGCTGGAATCGCGGCAAACAAACCAAACGCTGTAGCGATTAACGCCTCAGCAATACCCGGCGCCACAACTGCAATCGTAGCCTGCTTCACTGATGCAAGACCAATAAAGGAATGCATAATTCCCCAAACGGTACCGAATAGTCCAATATACGGACTTGAAGTGGCAATCATCGCCAGTACGGACAAATTGCCGCTCAGTCGATCAATTTCATTATTTGCCGTGGTATTCATTGAACGATAAGCGCGTTCAGAATTCATAATCAGAGCTTGGTTTGATCTTGACTTTGAGTGATTAAATTCTTTATAACCAGAACCAAAAATATCTTCCATCGCTGTTCTGTCAGTAACCATACTCGGTAACGCCTTATACAAAACAGAAAGTTCGCTTTCGCTTTCAAAGCGTTGGTGAAAAGTTTTAATATCACTTTTTGCATCAATCAATACTTTTTTCTTAGCCATAATCACCGTCCAAGAATAAATCGACATTAACACCAATATGGCCATCACTACTTTCACCACAAAACCAGCACTGACTATTAAACTGATGATTGATAAACTATTTTCTTCCATTTAACTTCTCCGAGATAACTTGCGGCATGCCGCAAGGTTTGAAATTTTGCGTAAAAACAGAAACAACCTTGACTTCCGCATCAAATAATACCGTATTTTGCCTGATATTCATTATTTTCTGAGAAAATATCAGACTGGCTTGACCAACTGCTAGAATTTCTGTTTGAACCTCCAACAAATCATTAAATTTGGCAGGTTTTAAGTAGTTAGCCATCACACTTCTAACCACGAACAACACGCCAAAATCCTTTGAAATTTTGTCTTGCTCACAGCCCACTTCCCGCAGCATTTCACTTCGCCCGCGTTCAATATATTTTAGGTAATTGGCGTAATAAACAACACCACCTGCATCTGTATCTTCATAATATACACGGATGCTCAATTTACTCATTTTCCATACAGATCTTTTTGTTTTTCATGGCGCTTTAACCCTAAATGTGAAAATGCCATATCCGTGGCAACTCGTCCCCGCGGCGTTCTCATAATAAACCCTTGCTGAAGAAGATACGGCTCAACCATATCTTCCAGTGTTATCCTTTCTTCACTGAGCGCAGTTGCTAAAGTGTCCAGACCTACAGGTCCTGCTGAAAATTTAGTAATAATAAGATCAAGATAATCTCGATCGAGTTGCTCTAGCCCAGCATCATCCACTTTAAGAGTTGACAAGGCTTCCTGTGCAATTGCTCTGTGAATAACGCCATTAGTTTTAACATCGGCAAAATCCCTTACTCGACGTAACAACCGGTTGGCGATTCTAGGTGTACCCCTAGAGCGCTTGGCAATCTCGTACGCACCATCCACTTCAATCGTAATATCAAATATTGATGCTGAGCGCTCAATAATATCCTGCAAATCTTTTAACTCATAAAAAGCTAAACGTTGCACAATGCCAAATCGATCTCTAAGTGGTGATGTGAGCATACCGGCGCGAGTGGTTGCACCAATCAAAGTAAATGGTGGTAGATCTAATTGCACCGAGTGTGCAGCAACACCCTCGCCAACCATAATATCTAATTTAAAGTCTTCTAATGCTGGATAGAGAATCTCCTCCACAACCGGATTAAGACGATGAATCTCGTCAATAAAAAGAATATCGTAAGGTTCAAGCTTGGTCAAAATAGCCGCTAAATCACCAGAACGCTCTAAAACTGGCCCTGCAGTTTGCTTTAGGCCTGCACCCATTTGTCTTGCGATAACATGGGCAAGTGAGGTTTTTCCCAAGCCAGGAGGGCCGTAAATCAAACAATGATCTAGCGCATCGCCTCTGTTTTTAGCTGCCTCAATAAAGAGTGCCATCTGAAATTTAACATCATCTTGGCCAATATAATCATCAAAAGATGTTGGTCTAACCGAGTTGATTTTTATATCTTCGTTGTTTTGATTTTCACCGCCGACTAGGCGGTCCTCTTCGATCATAAAGTGGTGAATATTTGCATGATTCGCCCTATTTTATCTGAATAGACTGTCCAAGTTTATGAAGATAGTGTGAAGCATTAATAAATAACTGGTTTTATTTCAAAACAACCCTACTCTTCATCTCAAATCAGTGTTGCAATCAATTGTCTCGAGTTGGCGTTAATTCTATACTCACTAAGGAGAGCGCCTTGTGCTTTGAATCTAAAACAATTTCAAACTGCTACCCATTAATTTATTTCAAAAATAGAAAAAAAATAAATGCAAAAAAATCCAAGACTATTACACAATAGATTTTGGGATGGAGTTTGGGCAACGGTAAAAACAGTGGCCATTTGTAAGTAATTGATTTAACACCCCTCCCCACTTAATAAATCGGCTAAATGTTATCTTTAGATCAAAATAGGGATGACACTGTATAATTGCCCTCTTACTTTAATAGCCATAAATTGAATGCCGCATATTGCCATACTGAGTGTTAATCATCAGCTTGCACCCGTAGAAATACGAGAAAAAGTGGCGTTCGCACAAAATGAGTTGGCCAGTGCAATCTCAAAGCTATTGTCTATCCCAGACATTCTGTCTTGTGTGGTGTTATCTACTTGCAACCGTTCTGAGATTTATGCAGTCTCAGAATCAGACAATACGGATGAGATACTGGGTCAATATTTAGCCAATATACATGGTGTTGATTATAAGAAATTCTCTCAATATTTAAGTTATTTTGAGGATGATGAGGCTGTTAATCATATCTGTAATGTAGCTGCAGGCCTTGACTCAATGGTGCTGGGTGAGCCACAAATATTTGGCCAACTAAAAGACGCTTATCAATTCTCCAAAGAACATAAAGCGCTTGATAAAACATTAGAAAAATTATTTCAACATGCTTTTACAACGGCAAAAAAGGTCAGAACAGATACCAAAATAGGCGCCTCTCCAGTCTCGGTTGCGTATTGCGCTGTCAAGCTCAGTGAAAAAATCTTTACCAACTTGGCCGATCAAACGGTGCTTTTAATTGGTGCGGGTGAAATGATTGAACTGAGCGCTCAACACCTCAAACAAAAAGGCGTGAGCAAGATAATTGTTGCCAATAGGACGATTGAAAATGCCCAAACCATTGCGCTCGCCTATAATGCTGAAGCAATCAGCCTTAAACAATTATCTGACCATCTTCACCGTGCCGACATTGTTATATCATCAACGGCTGCGCCAGTACCTATTTTGGGTAAAGGCTTGATAGAGACGGTGCTTGTGCAAAGAAAACACCAGCCAATGTTGCTTCTGGATTTAGCCATTCCTAGAGATATTGAGCCAGAAGCAGGCAAGCTAGATGATGTGTTTCTCTATACAGTAGATGACCTGCAGCAGGTGGTGGAAAATAACCTTGAGGGGCGTAAACAAGAAAAAATTGCTGCTCAAGAAATCATTAACAAACAAAATATAGAGTTTAAAGCATGGTTAGATAATATCCCAAATGAAGAAATTATTAAAACTTATCGTCAACATGCAATGAATCTTAAAGAAGATGCAGTCAAAGGCGCCATTAAAAAACTTTCTACTGGCGCTAAAGTCGATGCAGTGATCCAAGAACTGGCTGACCAACTAATCAATAAACTTTTGCATGCGCCATTTAAGAACATAAAACAAACATCGCATATTAACTTAGAGCAGTGCAAATCCTGCATACCCAAACCAATAACAAAGCCCATCGAAGTCAACGATTCATGAACCAATCAATCTTAAGTAAACTTGAGCAGTTATCCATGCGCCTTGAAGAAATCAACGCCATGCTTTCGGATCAGGCCATTGCCTCTGATGCAAATCAATTTAGAGATTTATCGATTGAGCATTCTCAGTTAAGTCCTGTCAATGACCAATATCAACAATATCTATCCACTCAAGGGGATATTGAAGCAGCTCAGCAAATGCTCAATGAGGATGATGCCGACCTTAGAGAGATGGCAGAGGAAGAAATCTCAATGGGCAAAGAAAAACTAATTGAATTAGAGCTCGAACTTAAAAAATCTCTACTACCTAAAGACCCTAACGATTCTCGTAATATTATTATTGAAATTAGAGCTGGCACAGGCGGTGATGAAGCCAGTATTTTCTCAGGCGATCTCTACAGAATGTACACACGCTACGTTGAAAAAAACAAGTGGCAAATGGAAGTGATGAGCTCAAATCTAGGTGAGCACGGCGGCTTTAAAGAAGTTATTGCTCGCATTAGTGGTGTGAATGTTTACTCAAAACTTAAATTTGAATCAGGTGCACACCGTGTACAACGAGTTCCTGAAACCGAATCTCAAGGTCGTGTACATACATCAGCTTGCACTGTTGCTGTGATGCCAGAAGTAGCTACTATTGAAGAAGTGAATATCAACATGAGTGATGTTAGAGTTGACACCTTTAGAGCCTCTGGCGCTGGTGGTCAGCACGTCAATAAAACAGATTCAGCAGTACGAGTCACTCACATACCAACCGGAACAGTTGTTGAATGTCAAGATGGAAGATCACAACACAAAAATAAAGCTCAGGCGTTATCTGTGCTGGCCTCAAGAATTCTCGATGCACAACAACAAGTGCAACAAAAAGAGCAAGCCTCTCAGCGTAAGGAATTGGTCGGCAGTGGTGACCGCTCACAACGAATACGCACATACAACTATCCGCAAGGTAGAATTACTGACCATCGCATTAATTTAACTCTTTACAAGTTAAGTGAAGTCATGGAAGGTGAATTGGAATCGGTAATTGAGCCGCTTATTGTTGAACAGCAAACCAACCAATTAACTGCGCTCAATGACAGCCTGCAACTATAGAGACCTTTTTAAAGGTCTCTGCTAACCTCTTTTAGGTATTAACTGTGACAACACAAAAATAATACCGAGCGTAATAACAATAGCTGGCCCTGTTGCAATGTCATACTGAATGGAGCTGTAAAGTCCCAACAATACGGATATTACGGAGACAACAATAGAGCCAAAAATCATTGATGGTGGTGATTTGGAAAAAACGCGTGCAGTAGCTGGCGGAATGATCAATAAAGAGGTAATTAACAACACGCCAACAATCCGCACAGAAACAGACACCGCCAGTGCAATCAAGAACATAAAGAGAAGTTCATAGGCGATTTTATTTACGCCTTCTGCTCGTGCCAATTCTTCATTCAGAGTTAAGAGAAGCAGCTTCTTCCAATTTAGGATTAATAATCCTACAACAGCAACCATTACCGAATAAACCCAAAATAAATCTTGCACAGTGATTGAAAGAATATCACCGAATAAATAGGCGAAATAATCGGTGTTTCTATCACCGACAAAACTTAAAACCACAATACCAGCTGAGAGAGCTATATGAGAGAAAATACCCAGAATTGCATCATTTGATAAAAACTGTTTTTGCTGCAATGCCACTATCAAAGAGGCGAAAAGCGCACCAACGATTAACAAGCCAAAATTGACCCCAAGACCGCTGACAAGACCGAGCGCAACACCAAGCAAGGCGCTGTGGGAAATTGAGTCTGAAAAGTAAGACAGGCGCTTCCAAATAACAAAACAACCCAACGAACCAGCAATCACCGACACCCCAAGCGAGGCTGCGAGCGCACGAATAATAAAATCTTCCATAATTATGACGTAGTGAGCCTTTGAGACCCCTTAATTACTTGCAACGGCGACAAAGCCCATAAAGATATAAGGAGTGGTCGGTTAATTGGAAACCATATTGCTCAGCAATTTGCAATTGATGGCTCTCAATCACATCATCCTGAAACTCAACAATTTCGTTGCATTTCACACAAACTAAATGGTCGTGGTGTTCAACATTTGATAATTCATAAACACTCAAATTATTCTCAAAATTGAGCCTATTAACAATGCCCGACTCTTCAAATTGAGTGAGTACCCGATAGATGGTTGCAACACCCACTTCTTCATGTTGTTCAATCAGTGCACGATAAATATCTTCAGCGCTTAAATGGTGATTTTGGCTTTTTTCCAACACCTCTAGAATCTTCAGTCTTGGCAAAGTCACCTTAAGACCTGCGCTTTTTAAATCTTGTGCGTCCATTCAAAATCCTTGGGTAAAATCTATTCAATATTTTAATCGTTTAAATAACCATGAAAAGACTAACTTTAATTGCGCTTGTTTTACCGCTCTTAACAGGCTGTGCAGCGTCAATGCCAAAAATGCCAGAATTGCCTTCAATGTCTATGCCAAGCTGGCCTAGCTTCTTAACACCTTCGTGGCCCAGTATTGATCTACACGAGCCAACCATCATTCAAGGCTCTGTACTTGAAGTTGAAGATGTTGAGCAACTGCAAATAGGCATGAGCAAAGACGCGGTAATGGAGCTTATCGGCTCGCCAAGTATCATCGACGCCTTTCACAAAGATCAATGGGACTATATTCAACACTCAACAATCAGTGGCAAAGAGGTGATTCATTATCGCTTAACGCTGATTTTTGATGGCAACTTACTATCAACAATTGACACTAGCGACCTTGGTGGTTTGCGCGACTTTGCAGAATAATAAACACAAAGCTAAAACCAGCCCGCTTCACTGATAATATCAATCAAGCAATATCAGCATGTCTGAGTTAATCGTTAACAAAATTAGTTGTCAGAGAGGTTATAACAACCTTTTTAGCGAACTCTCATTCTCTCTAACTTCAGGTGATATATTTAGAATTTCTGGCGCAAATGGTAGTGGAAAAACCTCATTGCTAAAAATTCTCGCTGGTTTAAGTAGCGCCGAATGTGGAAGCGTCAGTTATAACCAAAACCGAGCAGGATCAAGCGAATACCAAGAAGATATTTTCTATTTGGGTCACCTTCCAGCCCTAAGCCCGGAGCTTCGTTGTCAAGAAAACTTGAGTTTTCTGTCGCACCTTCAGGGCGATAATGCAACTGACACAGCAAGAGATGCTTTGATTGATATGGGTTTGAAAGGCTTTGAGAATGAATACGCCGCTAATTTATCGGCCGGTCAAAAAAGGCGCGTTGTACTTGCCTCACTTCTCATTAATAGAGCACCTATTTGGCTGCTGGACGAGCCATTTACTGCACTCGACAGTGACGGCATTACTATCCTTGAAGAACAAATCAACAAACACTCAGAAAGAGGTGGTATTTGTGTTTTAACTACCCATCAAGATTGCAATTTGTTGAATATGAAAACACTTTCGCTGTGAATATTTTCATTCAAACACTCGCTAGAGATTTGAAAATGGCGCTGAGAAATCCGTCAAGCTTTCTCAACCCTTTGTTGTTTTTTGTGATTGCCATTTCACTTTTCCCTTTGGCAATTAGCCCCGAAGCGCACACCCTTTCAAGCATTGCCCCGGGCATTATCTGGGTCACCTGCATGTTAGCCGTACTACTCTCTTTAAACGCACTTTTTCATTATGATTATGACAATGGCGTTTTGGAGCAAATGGTCATTTCGCACCACTCCCTACCCCTTCTACTGCTGGCCAAAATATCAGCACACTGGCTATTAACAGGGCTACCCATTGTGCTGTTATCGCCTTTGTTGGGGGCTGCGCTTTTCCTAGACAGTGAGAGTATTGGTGTGTTAATGCTAACCCTACTGCTCGCCACTCCAAGCCTGAGCCTAATTGGCGCAATTGGCGCCTCATTGATTGTCGGTATTAAGAACTCTGGCATGTTGCTTTCTTTGTTGATTCTTCCACTCTATATTCCAATTCTTATCTTTGCGTCAAGTGCTGTTTCTCAGGCACAATTTGGCCTTTCAATAAGTGCCCAACTTTACTTCCTTGCCAGCATTTTAATTCTGAGCTTGATGGGCTCACCCTTTGTCAGCGCCCTAGCTTTGAGAACAAGCCTAGAATAAAAAAAATTCCCACTTTATTTAATGGGAGACCTTTGCATAAGTCATTTTAGATTTGATATTGGGATTTTTTTTATTTTACAAGACATAATTTTTGAATCTCTACTTGTTGTCTAGCGATAAAATTTAGCACGGGAAAATGTAGTGCGAAGCCTGCCCTTGGGTGAAAAATCCACTATCCCAAAGTGCTGAGATTAAAAACGCTAAAAAATGCAGAAAAATTCTCATCAATAGCTAGTGCTATTAAATCGCCCGAAGGAAGTGCCCTTGGGGTATAAGTTTTTACACATTTTTTATTCATTTTTATCACTTAGCAAATTTTAAAATGACTTACACAAAGGTCTCAATGAGTTATAATTATCCAAACGCTGATTTGTCCCGATTGCTAGCGTTGTCACTTTAGGTGACTAAATTAAGCTAAAGTAGGCGTTTTCCATAGTAGAAACCCCACTTTAGGGGTTTTTTATTTTGAGAGGATTAATGCCATGATATTTACTTCTGAATCTGTTTCTGCAGGTCACCCCGATAAAGTTTGCGACCAAGTCTCTGATGCCATTCTTGACGCAGCCTTAACTCAAGACAAAAACTCCCGAGTGGCTGTCGAAACTCTAGTGAAAGACAACCAAGTTGTGCTTGCCGGTGAAATCACCACAGGTGCTGATATTGACTATGAAGCCGTTGTTCGAAAAACCATTATCGACATTGGTTACGATCAAGATGAGTATGGTTTTAATGGTCACAATTGTACGATAACAAATTTACTTGGCAAACAATCTCAAGACATTAAGATGGGCGTTGATGAATCGGACAACCACGAACAAGGTGCAGGCGATCAAGGCTTGATGTTTGGTTATGCTGACAACGCGACTGACGTATTAATGCCAGCGCCAATTGTTTTCGCTCATCGATTGGTTCAGCGCCAAGCAGAATTGATGAAAAATGGCACACTGCCATGGCTAAGACCCGATGCAAAATCTCAGGTTTCCTGTATTTATGAAAACAATCACGTTGTCGGTATTGATGCAGTTGTTCTATCCACTCAGCACGATGAAGATATTTCGCTGGATGATTTGCGAGAAGCAATCTTAGAAAAAGTTATTAAGCCCATTTTGCCAAGTGAATGGCTCAGTAAAGATACCAAATATCACATCAATCCAACGGGTAATTTCGTTATTGGCGGTCCAGTCGGCGATGCAGGATTAACCGGGCGAAAAATTATTGTTGACACTTATGGCGGCATGGCGCGACATGGCGGTGGTGCCTTCTCTGGCAAAGACCCTTCTAAAGTGGATCGGAGTGCGGCTTATGCAACTCGCTATGTTGCTAAAAACATTGTCGCGGCAGGCTTGGCTGAAGTATGTGAAATACAGGTGTCATACGCGATTGGTGTAGCTGAACCTACCAGTGTCAACGTTAATACATTTGGCACAGGCAAAGTGAGCAACAAGGAAATTGAGCAATTAATTTCACAACATTTTGATCTTAGGCCAAAGGGTTTGATTGCAATGCTGGATCTTAAAAGACCAATTTACCAAAAAACAGCAAGTTATGGACATTTTGGTCGCACGGAAGATTCTTTTAGTTGGGAAAAAACAGATCGCGCGCATTTGCTTAATTAGCATAAATAGTTTGATTAAGATATAATATCCGACGAACTTCTAGGTAGTTTTTTTTCTAACTATCTACAAGTGCACCTGCCAAGGGGCGTTGCATTGAGATTTGTCTCATCAGGCTTGGTACAAATAAAGTTCGCTTTATTTTATAAACGACGCTCATTTATTTTTCAAACAAGTAATAGGAAAAACAAATGAGCAAAACCACTCTAAACACCAACGACTACAAAGTAGCCGATATGTCTCTGGCTAATTACGGCCGTAAAGAAATTGAATTAGCCGAAGCTGAAATGCCCGCTTTAATGGAGCTTCGCCAAAGGTACTCTAACGAAAAGCCACTTGCTAATGCAAAAATTCTAGGCTGTATTCACATGACTATCCAAACGGCAGTGCTTATGGAAACGCTTGTTGAATTAGGTGCGGACATTCGCTGGTCGTCTTGCAATATTTTCTCAACTCAAGATCACGCAGCAGCAGCAATGGTTGTAGCCAAAATTCCAACGTTTGCTTGGAAAGGCGAAACCGAAGCAGAATTTCTTTGGTGTATAGAGCAAACCATTCTTGAAAATGGTGAACCTTGGAATGCCAATATGGTGCTTGATGATGGTGGTGATTTAACCCAAATGTTGCACGAAAAATACCCTGCAATGTTGGATAACATTCACGGTATTAGTGAAGAGACAACAACAGGCGTACACCGCTTAATCGAAATGATTGCCGATGGTGAACTTAAAGTACCTGCAATTAATGTCAATGACTCGGTAACAAAATCAAAAAATGATAATAAATACGGTTGTCGCCACTCCTTAAATGATGCCATTAAGCGCGGTACAGACATGCTCATGTCTGGCAAAAAAGCGCTGGTTATTGGTTATGGTGATGTGGGTAAAGGCTCAGCGCAATCCCTTCGCCAAGAAGGGATGATTGTTAAGATCAGCGAGATTGATCCTATTTGCGCCATGCAAGCCTGTATGGATGGCTTTGAAGTTATCTCGCCTTATGAAGATGGTGTGAATACAGGCGAAATTGCAAACATCAATCAAGCTGTACTTTCAACCACCGATTTAATTGTGACCACAACGGGTAATATCAACGTCTGTGATTCAGCTATGTTGCAAACCTTAAAATCGGGCTCGGTGGTTTGCAATATTGGTCACTTTGACAATGAAATTGACACCCAATTTATGCGCGACAATTGGCAATGGGATGAAGTCAAACCTCAAGTTCATCGTATCTTCAGATCAGAGAATAAAAATGATTATTTGATTCTTTTATCCGAAGGTCGCTTGGTCAACTTAGGCAATGCAACTGGTCACCCAAGTCGTATCATGGACGGCTCTTTTGCCAACCAAGTGCTAGCACAAATGTATCTTTTCGAGCAGAAATTTGCCAATTTACCTGAGACTGAAAAATCAGCGAAAATTACAGTTGAAGTGCTTCCTAAAAAACTTGACGAGGAAGTTGCCGCCGGTATGGTCGGTGGTTTTGGTGGTGTGTTAACCCAAATGACTGACGCGCAAGCAGACTACATCAATACCCCGAAAGACGGGCCATTTAAACCAGAAACTTATAAATACTAAATTTCTGAAGTACAATAAAAAATGCGGGAAAAATCCCGCATTTTTTATGTCATTTTTAGAAGGAGAATTGGCTTTTGCCAAGAGAGACCACCCTGGGGTGAAATCTCCGAAATTTTCTCTGTCAACCCTACAATGCCCTGTTTTTGTGAAAAAACCGATAAATAAAGCTTTTTAGCTTATAAATGACGTTTTAAAGCGGTTTTTGAGGTCAATTAAGACCAGCAATCATCCATTTGCAAAATTCTCAATATTTTAATAATAATATTTTGCCAAAAATACTATCTGAGTTCTTAAAGTACCCCAATAACAAGGTATTTAGATTTATCCAACAATCAAGTTCGATATAATAAACTCCTTACTTAGAGGGGGTGATGACTAAAGATGAGTGATCAATCCATTGTTTTTTTGCTGATCTCGGTTACCTTTATATTCTTTATTTGGGGGCGAGTTCGTTACGATTTGGTTGCCTTTAGTGCGCTAATTATTGGCGCACTTGTCGGCGTCATTCCTACTAATGATGTGTTTTCTGGTTTTGGTCATCCAGCGGTTGTTATTATTGCACTGGTCCTCATTATTAGTAGAGGCTTGGTTCGCTCTGGTACTGTTGAACTAATCAGTACAAAGCTTGGTAGGCTTATCAGCGGCGTAAAAACTCATATTGCGGTGATGGGTACTGTTTCAGCTGCGCTGTCAAGTATTGTTAACAATGTTGCTGCCCTAGCAATATTAATGCCCGCAGATACTGAACTAAACAAAAAAGCAAACAGGAAGCCATCTGCAACGTTAATGGCGCTTGCTTTTACATCAATATTGGGCGGCATGGTGACGATGATTGGCACCGCCTCAAATGTCGTTATTGCTACTTATCGGGAGAGTGTGCTTGATACGCCCTACTCGATGTTTGATTTTGCCCCAGTGGGCTTGATTGTTGCACTTTCTGGCGTGATTTTTATCGCCCTATTTGGCTGGCGATTGATGCCACAGCCTAAGGATGCAAACAAGCTAGATAGCAAGCCAGAAGATATACGACAATATGTATCAAATGTGGTGATTGACAAAGATTCTAATTTTATTGGTCAGTACTTATCCCACCTTGACAATATATGCGAAGAAGCTGATATTGCGATTTTAGGTCTGATTAGAAATAATGAGCGCCTAGAGGGTGAAGGCTTTATTCGTAATTTTATTATTAATGTTGACGACTTACTTGTTCTCGAGGGCTCGGTTCAGGGTATTGATGAGTTTATGAAAAAAACCAAAACTCACTATATCAGCGAAACAAAGTCTGATTTTGAATTTAAACACACGTCTCTTATTGAGGTGGTAGCACCGCCTTTTTCACGATCCATTGGCAGAACCGCTACTCAACTTAGCTTATTAAAACTCAGGCAAATTTCCCTGCTTGGTATTTCACGTGCGGGTCGCTCCATTATTCACCAAGTAAGAAATACCAAAATCCAGCCGGGCGATGTATTGCTACTTCATGGCAATAGTGCCGAGTTAGGCAGTGCCATTAAATGGATGGAATGCCTTGCCCTTGAGAAAAAAGATTTAAAAATTCCACAACGAAAAAAATCTTTGATGGCTGTTGTTTCCTTCTTAATTGCAATTATCGCCTCGAGCTTAGGCTACATCAATTTACCGATTGCGCTGTCTCTGGTTGTGGTTTTCTATATTGCTGCAAATGTTATCCCTACGATAGAAATTTATCGCTCCATTAGTTGGCCTGTAATTGTGCTTTTGGGCGCAATGATCCCCATTGGTCAAGCCTTGCAAAGCAGTGGTGGCGCTGAAACGCTTTCCAGTGGTTTGCTTTATATTGCAAGTGGTGCATCACCTGCTGTTATCCTCACCATCATGCTACTAATCACCATGTTACTCAGCGCTGTGCTTAATAACGTTGCTACTGTGCTTGTTGCCGCCCCGATCGGTTTCGAGGTAGCTAAAACTTTAAGCGTTAATCCTGATACATTTTTGATGGCGGTTGCGATTGGCGCTTCTTGCGCCTTCTTAACGCCGATTGGCCATCAAAATAACACGTTGGTCATGGGCCCTGGAGGTTATCGTTTTAACGATTACTGGAAGCTTGGACTGCCACTCGAAATCATCATTACCATTGTCGCCATCCCGGCACTTCTATACTATTGGCCATTGGATGCTGTAGCGCTATAAATACATGACTTGTCAGTTTTTTGAAAAGATTCAAAGCAGCAGGTTGATGCGGTAAAATTTTAGGAGATTTTTACATAATTACACAAAGACCTCCTTTTACTATTTTTCAGCTGTTTTCATGTCCCTTTTAGACTTAGATGCAAGCGCATCATTTCAAAATTTAATTCTTAAATTGCAAGCATTTTGGGCTGAAAAAGGCTGTGCTTTGATGCAGCCTTTTGATATGGAGGTTGGTGCCGGTACATTTCACCCTGCAACATTTCTGCGCTCGGTTGGCCCTGAGCCATGGAAAGCTGCCTACGTTCAACCCTCACGTCGCCCTACTGATGGACGCTACGGTGAAAATCCAAACCGACTTCAACATTACTACCAATTTCAAGTACTAATGAAACCTTCGCCAAGCGATATCCAAGACTTATATCTTGAATCTCTCTCAACCATAGGCATTGATCTCAGTGTTCACGATGTGCGCTTTGTAGAGGATAACTGGGAATCACCCACATTAGGTGCATGGGGTTTGGGTTGGGAAGTTTGGCTAAACGGCATGGAAGTTTCTCAATTTACCTATTTTCAGCAAGTAGGCGGCCTAGCCTGCAAACCAATTTCAGGCGAGCTCACTTATGGCCTGGAGCGATTAGCAATGCATCTACAAGGCGTTGATAGTGTTTATGAACTTGTTTGGACCGAAGGTTTAAGTTATGGGGATGTTTTCCATCAAAACGAAGTAGAGCAATCGGAATACAACTTTGATATTGCCGACACCGAAGTGTTGTTTAGGCAGTTTGATGAAGCAGAGTCAATGAACTTTCAGTTAATTGAAAAAGAATTATCTTTCCCTGCTTACGAGCAAGTGATGAAGGCTTCGCATTTGTTTAACTTGCTTGATGCAAGGCACGCCATCAGTGTGACTGATAGAGCGCGCTTTATTCGTCGCGTGCGTGCAATGAGCCAAAAAGTAGCCCAAACGTACCTCGATTCAAGAGAACGACTTGGATTTCCACTGCTCAAGGAATAACAAACATATTTAATGAGACTTTTTCATTACCCGTACCAAAAAGTACTTAAATACTCAAAGAGTCAATTTGCTATTTACTGGCTCTGCTCTATTAGTTTCCTAGAATCCTTTATCTTGCCTTTACCTTTGCAAGATGTCTTACTGGCATCCATGTCATTACAAGTACGAAATAAAGCTTATCAATACGCGCTTTTTTGCACGTTGAGTTCAGTTGCCGGTGCTGTTATTGGCTATTACTTGGGTGTTTACTTTATTGATTTTTTATTGCCATTTATAGAGAAATTTGGCTATCTATCAAAACTTAATCAAGCCGAAAGTTGGTTTATCGAATACGGTATTTGGATTATATTGATTGCTGGCTTTAGCCCAGTTCCTTACAAAATTTTCACCATTGCCGCTGGAATGCTGTCAATGGCGCTGCTGCCTTTTATCTTGTTTTCACTCATTGCGAGATCGGCTCGTTATTTCTTGATTGCTTTTCTTGTAAGAAAATTTGGCAAACAGTGTGATGCGTGGTTAAATAAATACATCGATAGATTGGGTTACGCCCTAATCGTCATCATTGCAATAGGATTTTGGTATGTTTACTAAATTACTTTTCAGCACAGCTTTACACTCAAAGAGTATAAGTTTCGTAAAAACAGGTACTAAAGTACTGTTTAGCTCAGCTTTATGCATACTACTCTCGGGTTGTCTTACAAACGACCCAAACACGGTTGTTGTTGTCGATAAGTCATTTAATAAAGCAAATGCCACAAGGGCGTACGTTGTTGAAACATTAGAGACAAATATCAACTCATCTTTTAGCGAACCTAGTTCGGAAATAGATAGTAGCTGGTCTATTCCAGTTAATGCTGAAATTCTCAAGAAATACTCGCCAGAAAATCAACACTCAGGCATAACTTTTGCGACTTATCCTGGACAAGAAGTGCGAAGCATAAGAGATGGCATGGTAGTCTATAGTGGTTCTAAGATGAAAAGCTACGGAAAAATGATTATCATCAAGCACGCCTTTGGCTTCTACAGTTCTTACACTCAAAATCAAGTGTTACATACGCGTGAAGGCGACCAAGTAAAGAAAGGTCAAGTGATTGCCCTAACAGGAAGTCAACCCTTCTATTTCGAAATGAAAAAATACTCGGACACTATTAATCCATTAAAATACCTGAAATGAGCGAATTCATCCAAAACATCAGTCCAATTCAAATGACCGGCGCCCTTTCCGTGGTGGCACTTGTTGCACACTTTGGTCTAGGCATTGTACTTAAATTAATCACCAAGCACACAGGAAAAACCAAAACACAATTAGATGACTATTTAATTGCATCCCTTTCAGCACCGCTAAAAGTACTGATTTGGTTTGGCTGGGTTTACTTTTCCTCCAAAGCACTGGAAGTCGACATTCCGGTACTTGGGAAAATCATTGATTATATTGATATAATTCCAATCATTATCCTAACTTGGGCCGTGATTCGATTGATTTCTAGCATTGAAAGCTTTATGCTGGAGCGAGAAAGCAGCGTTGACAAAGACTCCGTCCGACTCTTTACTCGTCTTTTTAAGATGCTCGTTATCTTTGCCATTATCCTTGGTGTGGCGCAATATTTCGGTTTTTCGGTTTCTTCAATTATCACTTTTGGTGGCGTTGGTGGCATTGTTATCGGTTTTGCGGCCAAAGACATGCTCGCCAATATATTCGGTGGCCTGCTGATTCAAATGGACAAGCCGTTCTCAACCGGTGATTGGATTCGAACAACGGATGGCAGTATTGAAGGTGTGGTGGAAAAAATTGGCTGGCGAATGACGCGTATTCGCACCTTTTCTAAAAATCCAGTATACATACCCAACTCTATTTTTGCCACGATTCCGATTGAGACACCTTCGCGTATGACTAATCGTCGTATTAATGAAATTATCGGTATTCGTTATGATGATATCGCGCAAATACCAAGCATTATTGAAGAGGTGGAGCAGTTAATGCACAACCACGAGGATATTGATCACAACGAGGCCTGTCGCGTTTATTTTGATGTGTTCAACGCCTCATCACTCGACTTTGTCGTTTACGCCTTCAGCTCGGTGACCAACTCCACCGAATTCAAGCGCATTAAGGGTAAATTATTACTTGATATTGCCGCTATCATTGCTAAACACGGTGCAGAAATTGCTTATCCAACGCAAACACTGCATATTCAGAAATAAACGCTATGACCATTTCTAAATTACACATTCGCACCTTTGGGTGCCAAATGAACGAGTACGACTCCAATAAAATGAGCGACGTCCTCAAACACTCTCACGGCCTTGCGCTAACCGATGACGCCAAAGAAGCCGATGTTCTTTTACTCAATACCTGCTCCATCAGAGAAAAAGCTGAGGAAAAGTTGTTTCATCAACTGGGACGTTGGCGGAAATTTAAAGAAAAAAATCCCAATTTAGTAATTGGCGTTGGTGGTTGTGTGGCTTCGCAAGAAGGCGAATTGATTCTCAAAAGAGCGCCTTATGTGGATATTATTTTTGGTCCACAAACACTGCATAGATTGCCCAATATGCTTAACGATGTGCTTGAAAAGAATGAAGTTAGAATTGATATCTCTTTCCCAGAGATTGAAAAATTTGACCACCTTCCAGAGCCCGAAGTAACGGGTGCATCTGCCTTTGTCTCTATTATGGAAGGTTGTAGCAAGTATTGCACTTTTTGCGTTGTCCCCTATACCCGTGGCGAAGAGGTTTCTCGCCCATTTAACGACGTCATGCACGAAGTGGAAGTGCTGGCAGCACAAGGTGTTAAAGAAGTGAATCTATTGGGACAAAATGTTAATTCTTACCAAGGTTTAATGGACGATGGCGAAATGGCTGACCTTGCCCTTCTCATTAGTATTGTTGCCCAAATTGATGGCATTGAGCGCATTCGTTTCACCACATCACACCCAGTAGAATTTAGCGATCGATTGATTGATGCTTATCGAGATGTGCCCGAACTTGTTTCACATTTACATCTGCCAGTGCAAAGTGGCTCAGATAAAATTCTTGGGCTAATGAAGCGTGGTCACACTGCGATAGAATACAAATCCAAACTCAGAAAACTAAAAGAAATTCGCCCAGATATTTCATTTTCATCGGATTTTATTATTGGCTTCCCAGGCGAGAGCGAGGACGACTTTAACCAAACCATGAAGCTCATCAACGATGTTGGTTTTGATAAATCCTTCAGCTTTATCTACTCCAAGCGCCCTGGCACATTGGCGGCAAGTTTTGCTGATGACGTTAGCGAAGAAGTTAAAAAACAGCGCCTAGCAATTGTGCAAAACACACTCAATGAAAACACCGACGCCATATCCAAATCAATGATTGGCAGTGTGCAAAAAGTGCTCGTTGAAGGCAAGTCTAAAAAAGGCAACACTTTAAGTGCGCGAACAGAGAATATGCGCACGGCACATTTTGTTGGCGATGAAGACCTGATTGGACAAATCGTCTCAGTAAAAATAACGGACGGTGCTGGCAACTCCCTACAAGGCGAATTGGTCAGCCAGCCTTTGCTAGCCACTGCTTAGAATACCAATAATAGCGCCCTTTCTGCTTAGAGGGAACTGTGCAGTTATAGCGACTTCTACCTTTCGATAAAGGCTCAACTGAGCGCACTGTAACCTTATCCACGCCTATCCAGTTGATTTCAGGGTTGTCTTGCCCAGCAACAAAACAAGCAAACTGATAGCGCTCGTTGGCGTTCATTGGTCTTGAAAATTTCAATGTTAATAACGGTCTATTGCCCGCATCAATCATCATCAATTTTGGCCGCTCAGAAGCAATCGGCATTGGCAGTGAATTGACCTTTAACGCAAAACTGCTCATTTTTGCGTATAGGCCTGCCATGGCAAAACGTGGCAAATTAAACCAATCACTATTGACACCAATAGCCCCTGAGTGTTGACCAAAGCCCACATAATCTAGGTCTTGTAATTGCCTATATGTAATATCATCAAATTCTCCATAAGGATAAGCGAAAAACTTGCTTTTAACGCCCAACTCTTTTTCCAGTCTTTTTTGTGCATCAGTAATTTCAGCAACAATAACTTTGGTATCTTTGTCCACCAAATGCGAGTGACTAACGCCGTGATTGTAAGCACTAATTAAATCTGACATTTGCCCTAATTGTGCCCACGTCACCATAGATGAATAATGTTGGTCAATGGCCTGAGTGGAAATAAAAACAGCCATCGGCATTTGAAACTCCTTTAGCAAAGGGTAAGCTCCATCATAAATCGACTGGTAGCCATCATCAGCAGTCAAACTGACGCACTTATCCGGTAAAGTTTTTTTTGTCTTGAGAGCCTTAACAACTTTATCAAGAGGTAATACTTCAAAACCATTGTCTCGCAAGTAACTTAAATGCGAGCGAAAAAGCTCAGGTGAAACACTGGTCGACTTAGGCCCATCATCAGTAAAACGATGATAAACCAGTAGAACACAATGGTCACTTTCAGCAAAGGTTTGTGGCGAAAAAAAACTGAATAAGCAACACAGTGTAATCAGTAGGGGTTTTCGATAGTAATTCATCAAGAACATCATAAATGAAATTCAACAATAGTTTGGGTAAGTTATTGTTGTTTGCAGCTCAAAGCAGTAAAATAGTACTAATGAAGTTTACACTCGATATTCAAAGCTCTGATCAATTGGCCAATATTTGTGGCTCTCTCGACAAAAACCTTGAAAATATTTCCAAAAGCCTTGATGTAACCCTCTCAAACAAGGGGGCTGATTTTAGTATTAAGGGTGATAACGCACATTTGGCTATCAATGTCCTACAAGATCTTTTGTCACAGTCAAATGGGAAAATGCTCGAGCTCAGTGATATCGATCTTAGTATTAAATCCCAAAAAAATGGCAATGATACTTCAAAGGCTGTTACCATCAGAACTACTCGAAAACATGTGCACACTCGTAGCACCAACCAACAAATCTACGTCAACGCCATTGAAGAAAAAGATGCCACTTTTGGCGTTGGTCCAGCAGGCACAGGAAAAACATACTTAGCCGTCGCAAGAGCAGTAGAGGCACTTGAGAGCTCAAGTGTTAGAAGGATTATTTTGGTCAGGCCTGCCGTTGAGGCGGGTGAAAAACTGGGCTTTTTACCGGGCGATTTAACCGAAAAAGTTGACCCCTATTTGCGCCCAATTTACGATGCATTGTATGAGTTTCTAGGCTTTGAAAAAGTCGCTAAGTTGCTTGAAAAAAATATCATTGAAGTTGCACCACTTGCCTTTATGCGTGGCCGCACACTCAATGAGGCGTTCATTATTCTTGACGAAGCACAAAATACCACCATCCCGCAAATGAAAATGTTCTTGACGCGAATGGGGTTTGGCTCAAAGATGGTGATTACAGGTGATGTTACGCAAATCGATTTAGCCAATCCTAAACAGTCTGGTTTGTTGGATGCTATAAAGATTTTAAAGGATGAAAAACAAATTGCATTCTGCAATTTTGAGGCAAAAGACGTTGTCAGACACAGTCTTGTCCAGCGCATTGTCAGAGCATACGACAAAGCAGAATGACTAAGGCCAACAACAAAATCATTGTCGGCTTGTCTGGTGGTGTGGACTCTTCTGTCACCGCTCTTTTACTGCTTGAACAAGGTTTTGAAGTCGAAGCCTTGTTTATGAAAAACTGGGAAGAAGATGACAGCTCAGAACATTGTTCTGCCGCCGAGGACTTGGCCGATGCAAAACAGGTAGCTGGAAAACTGGGTATTAAATTACACACCGTTAATTTCGCCCATGAATATTGGGAAGATGTTTTTGAACATTTTCTAGAAGAACACAAAAAAGGGCGTACACCAAATCCAGACGTCTTGTGCAATCAACACATTAAATTCAAAGCCTTTCTTGATCATGCAAAAGGCCTTGGTGCTGATAAAATTGCCACCGGCCACTACGCCAGAATAGTTAATAATCAAGGTCAGTATCAATTACAAACAGGGTTGGACGATAGCAAAGATCAAAGCTACTTTCTTCACCTATTAAACCAAGATCAATTGGCTCAAAGCCTATTTCCGCTTGGCAAAATTGACAAAACTCAGGTGCGAGAAATCGCCAAAAAAAATGGTTTTGTTACTGCCAAAAAGAAAGATTCAACCGGTATTTGTTTTATTGGTGAACGCCACTTCTCGGAATTTTTAAACAACTTCCTGCCAAAAGAAAAAGGCGATATTGTTGATGAAAATGGCCATTTTATAAAACACCATAACGGCATCGCTTTTTATACAATTGGCCAAAGAAAGGGCCTGGAAATTGGCGGTGGTTTCAGCGATTCACCTGAGCCCTGGTTTGTTGCCGAAAAGCGAATTGAGAGCAATGAAATAGTTGCAGTTCAAGGCGATCACCCCTTACTCTACCACAACACGTTAATCGCTGATGGTATTCACTGGATTGGCGAACAGCCTAATTTTCCACACGATTGTAGTGCTAAAATTCGTTATCGCCAAGCCTCTCAAAATTGCCAAATCGAGATGCTTGAAAATAACGAGATGAAGGTGAGCTTTGAGTCAAGCCAAAGAGCCATCACCGAAGGCCAATCTCTTGTCCTTTATAATGATGATATTTGCCTTGGTGGCGCTGTTATTAAATCAAAACACAATGAGTAATCACAAACAACGAACTTTGGCACTTGCAAGCATATTACAAAGCACTGCATTAGTTCATCAACTTGCCTCTACTGGGCAGTGTAACCCACAAGGCAATAAAGCCAGTCTTAGTAGCATTGTTAATCAAAGCACACAAATTGAAGATATTTTTGAATCTCCAGAAGACTTAAAAGTCGGCCTCGATTCTCTAAAAGTTATTCTAGATTCAAAAACAAAAAGCATGCAAAACATCATGCTTTACGTTATCTCTTTGATTAATCTCGAAAAGAAACTAATGAAACAAAGTCAATTATTGGCAAAAATTTCTAGTGAAATTGAGCACATCAACAAACAAGAATTTTTTGAAATTAACCACGCCAACTCAATTGCCCGACTGGCAGAACTCTACAAAAACACGCTAGGTAGGCTTAATCCAACCATTATGGTTAAGGGCGAACAACTCTATCTAAGCAACCAACATACTGCAAACAACATCAGGGCTTTGTTATTAGCCGGCATACGTGCAGTTTCACTGTGGAAGTCCTTGGGAGGCAAAACATGGCACTTAATGCTCAACAAGAAGAAAACACTAAATATCGTAAATTCACTCACAGCTTAAGTACACAAAACTAATGCTTGCATAAAGCCAACTAAGACTTTATAATCTATCGTTTTGTAATTTACCTTTAATTAAAGATAATATGGCCAATTCAGCAGGTTCTAAAAAACGCGCAAGACAAGCAATTAAGCGCAACAAGCACAACTCTCAAATCAGAGCTAAAGTACGTACTTTTATCAAAAAAGTAACTTACGCGATTGAAGCTGGCAATAAAGAAGAAGCACAAAGCGGTTATGCAACAATGCAAAAAAACGTTGACCAAGCGGTTAGCAAAGGCCTAATGCATAAGAACCAAGCTGCGAGAAGAAAATCTCGTCTTGTTGCGCAGATTAAAACACTTTAAGTTCACTCAATTACTGCCTGATTTAAGCATCAGGATAGCAATTTAATAGCACAATCGTTGCTATAATAAAGCCCTCTAGCGAGGGCTTTTTTTATGCACAATGAGATTGTTGAAAAATAGTACACGGCACTATCCTTCAACAACACCGACAACTTTATAAGTTGGGGAAGAATATTGAAATCAATGACTTATAAAACTTTAAAATTATTACCCTTCCCCAAACCCCATCCAATAATCAATTTTGTAACGTTCTTTATTCGTCCAAACAATGATTAGCGAAAACGACAAATCGTTATTTAGAAATGCTATTGACGATCAACTGCCGATCGATAAAGACGGCGATCAAGAACCGAAAGCAACAAACACTCATTTTGACCAGCCTTTCGAATCTTATAGCTATCTGTCGGAGGCGAACATTTCTGGCTCAGAAATCGTTAGTTACGCCAAAGACGGTGTGTCACCCAAAATCATTAAAAAAATGAAGCGAGGCAATATTGACCATGCTCCTAGCCTTGACCTTCATGGGCAAACCGTACAGGAGGCATGTCAATCTTTATCGCAATTTCTCCACTATCATCGTGATGAGCGTTTCATTCAAATAATCCACGGTAAAGGCTATCACTCAAACCAAGGATTATCAATCATAAAGTCACAAGTGGTGCATTATCTTAAGCAACACCCGCAAATTTTAGCTTTTTGTTCTTGCCCGCAAAAAGATGGCGGCACTGGTGCTGTTTTTGCTTGCCTTAAAGCCGATGTTTAATTTAGACGAAATTTACAGTGTCTCGGATTTTTTAGGGCTTTGCAGGCGCTCGGTTGAGCGCAACATTCCTCACTGCTGGGTACAAGGCGAAATCTCAAACTTATCCAGACCCTCTTCTGGTCATTGGTATTTTTCATTAAAAGACGAACGCGGCTCCATCCGTTGTGCATTGTTTCGTCTTAACCAACGCAAACTAAAATTTGCCCTTGAAAATGGCATGTCGGTGGTTCTTAGGGGTGCGCCCACGCTCTACGAAGCACGCGGTGATTTTCAAATGGTTGTGCAACAAGTTGAGCCTGCGGGCATTGGTAATCTACAACTGGCTTTTGATCAGCTCAAAAATAAACTGCGCGAAGAAGGCTTGTTTGATACAGAGCACAAGAAATCGCTACCAAGTTCAGTTAGCTCTATCGCTGTTGTTTCATCGGCAAATGGTGCTGTTATTCACGATATCATCAATGTACTTAATAAGCGTTATCCATTTGCCAATATATACCTTTACGATACATTAGTACAAGGTGACGGCGCTCATCAACAGATTATCAAGGCGTTAAAGATGGCTGAAAATGACAAACGCTGCGAGGTTATTATCCTGGCGCGTGGTGGTGGCTCAATGGAGGATCTTTGGGCATTTAACGAAGAAAACCTTGCTAGAACAATTTTCGCTTGTAAAAAGCCAATTGTGAGCGCCATTGGCCACGAAACTGACACCACCATTGCCGATTTTGTTGCCGATGCACGAGCGCCCACTCCAAGTGCGGCTGCTGCAATGGTAACACCAGATAAAACCGAGCTTCTTAACCAGCTAGCAAAATTTAGACAAAACTTAGCCAACACCACTGATCTAACGCTTGAAAAAAACCAACTCTTATTACAACAACTGCAATTCAGAATTATTGATCCCAGCCAAGAGTTACAGCACAAAGCACAAAGGCTGGATGAAGCAGAAGCAAGGTTGGCTCGGGTTATCAAAACACTAAAAACACTTAATCAAGCCAAACTTAAATCACTCAACACCGAACTTTATCAACAATCGCCTGCGCGATTCATTACCTATAAAATCGAACAAAACAAACTTGCACAAGAACGACTGCATCAGAAGATGGCACACTCACTCTCTGAGAGCGTAGCCAAACTCAACAATCAAGCCAAAGCACTGCATATCCTCTCGCCGTTGTCGACTTTATCACGCGGTTACAGTATCACCCAAAATGAAGAAAATTTTGTCATACACAACACAAATGATATCAATGTGGGTGACATCATAAACACCACACTTTACCAAGGCAAACTCCTTTCAAAGGTTTATAAAAAAACAAACTAACTTTTTAATATTATTACAAACATGAAATCAAACGTCTCACTTGTAAGCCGACTAGGCGCTATCACTTACGATTTTTTCTTGGTTTTTTCGCTTGTTTTTTGTATTGGACTGTTTGTTGTTATTGCCATACAAGACGGCACAAAAAATCCGCTTTTTTTCTTACTCATGTTATTATTGACTTTTGGTTATTTTGCACTTTCTTGGGTCAAAGGCAGACAAACGCTTGGGATGAAAGCATGGAAATTTGAAATCATGCAAGCTGACAGAAAAAGCATCACTTACAAACAATCAGCCGTTCGGTTTTTTCTAGCGCCCTTGTCACTGGTTGGCATCGGCTTTATTTTTCAACTTTTCAACAAAAATAAACTACCACTGCACGATTACTTCTCGAAAACCTATCTACAATCCACCAAGAAATAATTAAATGAGCAGCTTTTCTCATTATTTAAGAGCAAGTAGAAGATTACGCCATACGAAAAGGTATTTCTATTGATCAAGCAGGGCGTCTACTTTCGCCAGATCTAGAGTAACATCTTGCTAAGCAGTGCGCGTTAGCGCGTCCAGTGGAGGCTTGCTTGCCTAAGCATCTTATTATGCGCTTTCTCCACCCTCGGGGCCATAAAAGAAAACCCATGTAGAGAAATCATCTGTGAAGTTTTCAAATCTATGCTCAACGCCTGCGGGAACAAATAAGGCCTCACCAGTTTCAAAACTAGCCCTGCTGCTGCCATTTACGAAATAGCCTGAACCCGAAGTAACGACATAGAGTTCATCTCTTGTATGAGGCTGTTGGAGGTCAACTTTAATGGGTTTATATATTTCAACCACCATTGTGCCATGCCTAAACAGCTCGATGAAAGGTTCGCTCTGCCTGTTAAGTATCTCAAGAGCGTTCGGTATCGTTAATTTATTCATAAATCTCCTGCCGCATAATGCCGCACAAGTTGCGGCGAAGTTTGCGTCCGAACGAGAGCGCTTTGTTATGTGACTTTAAGAACATACTCAATAAAATCAGATTTAGCTTTACGATACTCGTCAATGTTACCGTGGAATTGGCCTTCTTAATCGAGTTATATTTTTTTAATAAATCTGGTGAGTTTTTAAGTTTTTCTCACAACTCAACAAATTTAAATTCAGATTCACCTGTGAAAATTAGCTGTATTCCAAATTCAGTTGACTCTAGCTTTCCGCTATAACTTACAAAGGTAGAAGTCGGCTGCATTTCAGGATTATGAGTAAAATGTCTATCAAGAATTTGCTAGGAAGAATTAAAATCCTCCGCTTCAACTGCGACCTGAATGTCTACATCGCCTTTTGTAACTGCACCATGCACAGAAGTACTTCCTATATGTTCAATTATTGCAATCGGTAGTAACTCGTTGAGTTGCCTTTCTAGGCAATTAACTATGTAAGAAGTAGTTTCTCTAAATTCAGATTCCGTATGTAATTCAATCATAATCAATGCACCCTCTTCTGGACTTAGATGGCAGTAATTGTTCATAAGCACACTCTCCTTGAATGTGTTGCACTTGCAAGTTGAATCTAAGCACTACCTTTTTTTACTAATTTATTTATCATTTTATCTTCATTCGAAAAAATTTCCGAATTTACCCCAGAACCTCTTACAAAGCACTAAAAAACCTTTAATAACAGCCTTTTAGAGCCTTTAAACAGCTCTTTTTGATTGATTCTACCCCTTCAAACGATCCATATTGAAAATTTCCGAAATTTTTATTATATATTTCAATAATAAAATGAGGTGTCACTTTATCGAAAACAAAAGTGGTCAATCCACTTTGGTTTTTGATTACCTCCCTTGCAAAACCAAATCCAACCCTTCTTATCAAAATGAGCGTTAAAAATCTTAACTGTTTGAACGAAGTGAGTTTTAAGATTTAGCGAATGCGATTAGAAGGATTGAGATTGTTTTGAGGGCGACCTCTTTTTGGATACTTTGTCTGGTCGGCAGAAAAAGTATCAAGGCCTAAAGAGAAAAATTATCAATTTTTCGAAGAGGGTTTCAACAAAAACACGCCACTAATCCCCATTGAATTGGCCTCATACTAAAACCAATTCGATATAATGAGATTCTTATTCAGAATGTTAGATTTCAATTAATGCGAAACAATTCAAATAAACCAAAATTAGGATTATTAGGTTTTGTTTATAAATACAAAATCACCCTTGTTTTTATTGTTATATTTGTCGCTCTTTTTAAACAAAATATTTTGATTAATGGCTTTCCGATGTTGATTAACGACCGACAAAATATGATTGACAATATCATATTCGAGAACGCTCGAATTGAGGAAGAAAACCAAGCCTTAAAAAAGCAAATTGATAATTACAGTGATGGTGACTTAATCTTGATAGAATCGAAAGCGCGCTATAAATACGGATTAGTTAAAGACGGTGAAACTTACTATCAAATCAATGCAATTATTGAGGCGGATAATAGTGACGAAACATCTATAATAAAACCTAATTAATACAGCGTTTAAATTGGAATTTTTAGACCTCCATGTCACATAATAATTGTTTCTTAATTATTCCTGCTAGCGGCAGTGGTTCGCGCATGAATACAACTACGCCAAAACAATATTTACAGCTTGAAAATGGCTTGACCATTCTTGATCAAAGCCTAAAAACACTGCTTAAAATGGATGATATTATTGGTTGTGTCGTTGCCATACCACAAGATGATGAATACTTTCAAACGTCCAATTATCAAAAACACGGCAAAATGCTTGCCATTGCCGAAGGCGGTCAAGAGCGTTTTCATTCAGTATTAAATGCGCTTAATACTCTAGCTGAGTTTGCCAAACCAGATGATTGGGTACTGGTGCACGATGCAGTCAGGCCCTGCGTAAAAGCAAGTGATGTTCAATTGCTCATCGATGAATTAAAAGATGGTGGCGATGGTGGAATTCTAGCGACGCCAATGGTGGACACGTTAAAACTTGCTGATGACTTTGAAGTGCAAAAAACTATTGATAGAGAGGGATTGTTTCAAGCACAAACACCACAAATGTTTAAATTTAGCCTGCTGATGAAAGCGCTAGAAAATGTTGTTAGTAGTGATGCTCACATCACCGATGAAGCCGAGGCTGTTGCGCGAACTGGGGCCAAGGTAAAAATTGTGATTGGCTCAAAGGATAATATCAAAATTACTGTGGCTGAGGATATTGCGTTAGCTAACTATTATTTGAGACCTCTTAACGATGAAAATTAAAACCGGACTTGGTCAAGACTCCCACGCTTTCGAGGATGAGTTTGGTAAAGATTTAATCTTAGCAGGTGTTAAATTCGAACAAGGTAAGGGCCTTAGAGGTAATAGCGATGCCGATGTTGTATTGCACTCATTAACCAATGCAATCTCGAGTATTACCGGCAGAAATATTCTAGGGAAAATCGCAGATGAGCTTTGCCAAAAAGGTATTAAAGATTCTCGCCAATATTTACAATGTGCACTTGATGATTTAGACGATTGGAAAATCGAACATATTGCGATTGCATTGGAATGCTTAGAGCCAAAAATAGCGCCTCAAATTAAAAACATGAAAAACAGTATTGCCAAACTATGTAATATTAGCGCCAACGATGTTGGTATTACGGCCACCACTGGTGAAGGCTTAACGGCCTTTGGCAAGGGGCAAGGCATTCAAGCAATAACCGTCATAACCGTTAGCAATAAATGAAATTAATCGACAACCCAACACGTTCAAAAATAAAGAAAATTCATTTTATAGGTATTGGCGGCACAGGAATGAGCGGCATTGCCGAAGTTCTTAATAATTTAGGCTATGAGATCTCTGGTTCTGATATTCAAACCACTAAGGTAACTGAGCGCCTTGCAAGCTTAGGCTGTGAAGTGATGTACGGTCAAAGTGCCGACAATATTATCGGCAAACAAGCGGTTGTTGTTTCTTCAGCTATCGCAAAAACCAACCCCGAACTATTAGCAGCTAAAGAGAATCATCTATTGATTGTGCCTCGTGCTGAAATGCTGGCTGAACTAATGCGCTTTCGCTTTGGTATTGCCGTTGCAGGCACCCATGGAAAAACAACCACAACCAGCCTTATTGTTCATATTTTGACCGAGGCAAAACTTGATCCAACTTATATTATTGGCGGCATAATTAATGCGACTGGCATGAATGCCAAGCTAGGAAAAAGTGATTATTTGGTGGCGGAGGCTGATGAAAGTGATGCTTCGTTTTTGCATTTACAACCGATGCTTAGTGTGATTACAAATATCGACGAAGATCACATGGAAACCTATGAGCACAATTACGAAAACCTTACCAATGCCTTTGTTAACTTTACCTCTAATTTGCCTTTTTACGGTGTGTGTGTTGTCTGTGTAGATGACCAAGGTGTACAAGACATTCTGAAAAAGATTCACCGACCTATTCTTGGTTATGGCTTTAGTGATGACGCCGATGTACAGGCCTCTAATGTAGTACAAAAGAAAATGCAAATGACCTTTGATGTGGAGTGTAAAAAACATCAACAGAAATTTGTTGTCGCGCTTAATCTTATTGGTAAACACAATATCTTAAATGCTCTTGCGGCTATTGCTGTAGCCATTGAACTTGAAATAGATCATAAGATCATACAGGCCGCACTTGACAACTTTAGTGGTGTTGCACGTCGACTTGACTATCATCATAAAATCTCAATTAAAGACTATGCCATACCTCTGTTTGATGATTATGGCCATCACCCGAACGAAATAGCAGCAGTACTTAGTACCCTGAGAAACACTTTCACAACAAACCGATTAGTGGTTATTTTCCAGCCACACCGCTTCAGCCGAACCCGAGATTTGTTTAACGAATTTGTCAGCTGCCTCTCTCGAGTGGATGTTTTAATTTTATTAGATATCTATCCAGCGAACGAATCACCCATTCATCAAGTCAATTCTGCAGCACTTGCCGATTCTATCCGACAAAGAAGTTCGATTGATCCAATAGTGTTGAGTAATAGTAAGGAAATCCTCGACGTTTTACCCAATGTAATTTTAGCTGAAGATGTACTTTTGACACTGGGTGCTGGTGATGTTCATAAAATACCGCATGAGCTGATAGAGCATTTTGGACATCATTAATGACCCACTTAATAAATGAACCAATGTCCAAACACTGCTCGCTTAGGGCTGGCGGGCTGGCCAATGAATTCTTTGTGCCAGCGGACATCGATCAACTCTCAAGTCATTTAAAGAAAAACAAAAAAACGGTTATTTTCATTGGACTGGGTAGCAATTTACTCATTCGTGATAATGGTTTTGATGGTCTAGTTGTACACACTAAGCACTTAAAAAATATTAGTTTTGACAACCGTGTGATTAAAACCGATGCTGGCGCAACGCTTGCCAAATTATCTCGATTTGCGGGTGCAAATAACAAACACGGTGCTGAATTTCTCAGCGCGATCCCCGGTAGTGTTGGTGGCGCCCTGGCAATGAATGCAGGCGCTTTCGGTTCAGAAATCTGGCAATACGTCGTCTCCGTCAAAACGATTGATATGAATGGCAACATTCAACAAAGATCGCCTGATGATTATGTCATCACTTATCGCAGTGTTAAAGCAAAGCACAATGATGAATTTTTTGTAAGCGCTGAGTTTAATTTTAACCAAGTTGAGAAAAACATCGAAGCACGCGACTTACTTGATAAAAGAAATGCCTCACAGCCTATTGGGCTGCCAAGTTGCGGCAGTGTCTTTAAAAACCCAAACAATAACTTTGCAGCCAAACTCATTGAGGCTTGTAATTTAAAAGGCTTTTGTATTGGTGGTGCCTGTATTTCTGACAAGCATGCTAACTTTATTATCAACCAAAACTCGGCCACCGCCAAGGATATAGAGGAGTTGATTAAACACATCCAAACCACTGTGGCAGACGCACACGGTGTTGCCCTGGAGCCAGAATTGGTGATTATATGATTGCAGTATTAATGGGCGGTTACTCTGCCGAAAGAGAGATTTCCCTATTGAGTGGTAAGGCCGTTTATGAAGCGCTTGTGGCTAACAAAGTTAATTGTTTTGCTTTTGACCTCACTGCGCATAATATTGAATCATTATGGAATAAGAAGTTTGATAAAGCCTTTATCGTTCTCCACGGACGCGGCGGTGAAGACGGCCATATTCAATCCCTATTAGAAGGTAGAGGTATTCCATTCACCGGCTCCGATAGTGCTGCCTCCGCACTATGCATGAATAAGGCCATTACTAAAGAAACCTGGCAGCAGCATCTCTTACCTTTGTCACCATCCATTGTTGCAAATAAGAAAAACCCTCCAGAGAGCATTAACATCCCTTTACCGTGGGCAGTCAAGCCAATCTTAGAAGGCTCTAGCATCGGCATAAGTAAAGTAACTAATAGGGGTATGTTAAATAAGGCACTTAATTTGGCGTGGCAATATGACGATGATGCTCTCATTGAACATTGGATTGAGGGTGATGAATATACCGTTGCCATCCTTAATGGAGAGGCGTTGCCAAGTGTGAAAATTATTGCTGATGTTGAGTTTTATGATTACGATTCAAAATATTTCAGCGATAAAACTGAGTACTTCTGCCCAGCTGATTTAACGGATGAAGAAGAAACATACCTGCAAACAATTGCAATGGAGGCTTTTCGTGCGACTGGTGCCTCGGGATGGGGACGAGTTGACTTTATCATCGACAAAGATAAAACACCTTATTTACTCGAAATTAATACTGTACCAGGCATGACTTCACATTCACTTGTGCCGATGGCGGCAAAAGCAGCTGGGATGACTTTTGAGCAGCTCGTCCTTAGTATTCTGCATGGCTGAGACTCTTGTATAAATCATGGCCAAACAAAGACTTAATCGCTTAAATAAGCCAAAAAAACCAACTAAAGTTGTTGTTCAACAACTGGGAAGGAAACTGCCATTTTTACTGCTTATCTTGGCCATTGCCGCCGTTGGCTACAACCTTCATCGTTCAAATTTATTTGATCCTAAGATTAGCTGGACAATTGATGAGAAACTTAACCGCAGTGATGCTCACTATGAACAACTTATTGCGCCGCTTCTTAACAATAAATACTTGATTAACTTAGCCGAATTAAAAGAAAATATTGAGACCGAGCCCTGGGTTGCCAGTGCTGAAGCTGATCGAATTTTTTGGAATAAAATCGACATCAAGTTAAGCGCCCATATCATAGCGATGCGATGGCAGGAAAAGGGTTACATTTCAACTGAAGGCATACTATTCAAACCAGAAGTAATGGTAACTTCACAGACGCCTTTGGCTGTTGTTGATGAAGATGGAGCGCTCAAATTCTTTAAAGATTATCAGCTTTATCAAGCCATTCTCGAACCGTTAGTCATTATAAAGTTTGAACGAGGCCAAATAGACCAACTTACCATTGAGCCCAATGTTAGTATTATTCTAGGTCATCTAAAGCAAGAGCATCGCTTAAAGGATTTTGTTAAAGCTTATGACAACTTAAAGAAAACCTCTAGAAAAATACGAAAAAGAGGGATTTTTGATATGCGCTACGCTAAAGGCTTTGCGCTGAGTTATGTGCCACAATAACGCGATAGCAAAAAGCAAGATTAACGCCAGACCAATAAAAAATAATCACCTGAACAAGCAAAGTAACATAGATACTTAGACCCAAGGCATCGG
>Ga0066860_10000109_pt1 | contig 33297 bp, 42 predicted proteins | sample ETN07SmetaG_FD_65601 | JGI IMG/M metagenome (GOLD analysis project Ga0066860, IMG submission 65601) | Marine microbial and viral communities from oxygen minimum zone, Eastern Pacific Ocean - ETNP2014F14-07SV275 | ecosystem: Environmental > Aquatic > Marine > Oceanic ... | reverse complement strand
GGCTTGCGCCACGGCAGGACGCCGCGCTCGATGATGCGGATGATTTCGTTCGTGATGACCTCGGAGGCATCGAATTTGGGCGTGCGGGATCGGGCCATGGCTGGCCTCCTTTCGTGTGTGGGTGAGTGGGAATGGTGATCAGGTTGACTGGCGGGGGCGCGGATCGTTGGCGATCCGCGCGCCGAGCTTTTCGACCATGTCGATGTAGGTGGTCAGCGAGACAGCCCGGCCAGGACCGCAAGGGTCAGGGTCGACCGATCCGTCTCGTGTCACACGAGGCAGGTTCGCGAAGGCGATGCCATCGGTGACGGGTCGGATATCGATGAACGGCGTGCCTCGTGCGACCGCTAGAGCGGCCAAGGGAAAGCGCTCGATCGGCGCGAAGGTCGACACGGTGGTCCAACCGAGATGGAGGAATGTCCCACCCTCCCCGCAGATCACATGCGCGTTTGGCAATGACGCCGCCTGCCTGAGATAGCCGAGATCGCGGAGAACGGCTTTCCGCTCGAGCTTCCGTGCCAGCCCTGTCTGACCGGCTCGGCGCAGCTCTCTATGCCGCCACCAGGAGGCAGCGGTCGCGCGCAACACGCGCAAGACACCTGTTTGCATGGGAATGCCCTTCATCCGGAAAAACAGACCGGAACCCGGCCCGGACCCATCTGAGGGACCCCAAAGGCCCTCATCCGTCAGTCACAAAACCCGAAGGACACTTTCACTTTCCAACCGCCAACTGGACCGCGGAATCTGACAAGGGACCGACACCACCGCGGTTCCCAAGGACTTCATGCAGTCAGTGCCGGTTGGGGTCCAAGATCGGCAAGGGATATCGGCAACCCCTGCTCGACCACAGCAGTCTTTGGCGTATTATCAATAACTTATCTGATGCTCTCGATCGGCAAAAAACGCGCCTACTGCGACTTTTCAGGCCCAAAAATCAGGATTTCCGGCGTTCTGAGCAATGCAGAGTTACGAATTAGCATGGGAAACGAAGGCACAGCGCCTCCTGACAGCTTGAAATTCACCAATAATGGCGCTATATACAGTCAGTATCACTGTAGGAGCATAGATCATGCACATCATGAACTTTGCTGAAGCTGGGCAATTCGAACCGCGCAAGATCGCCGCGGCACTACGCACGTCAGCAGAAGAGATCGCATTGACCGTCGGTTTGGGCAAAGACGCGTTGCAGAGGCGAACCCGCATCGGTTCGGACAAGACGCAGCGCCGCCTGCGCGAACTGGTAGAGGTGCTGAACAAAGTCGAGCCCCGCTTCGGCTCGGAACTGATGGCCTATGCATGGTACCGGTCAGAGCCCCTGCCCGGCTTTGATGGCCGGACAGCCATGCAGCTGGTGCAGGAAGGCAAAGCTCAGCAAGTTCTGGAATACATCGATGCGGTCGATGCGGGCGTCTTTGCCTGATGCCTCTGAAAGATGGGCGCTACACAGGGCCACTCTATCGCGCCCTGAACCCGGTCTATGCCCGCGCGCCTCTGTCCGGACGAGGCGCTGAAATCTACGGAGGGCGCTTTAACGCAAAGGGCACCCCGGCCCTTTACACATCGCTGGATCCCATGACCGCTCTTAGAGAAGCCAACCAGGTCGGCAGCCTGCAACCCACGATCCTGGTGTCCTACAAGGCCGACCTTGGGCCTATTTTCGATACCCGCCATCAGGACGGACTTGACCGGTATGGCGCGACCGAGGCGATGCTTGCCGACCCTGCATGGCGCATGAAGATGCTCGATGGCCAATTGGTGCCGACACAGGAGTTAGCACGCGCCCTCAATGCGGATGGGTTTGCAGGGCTTCTGATCCAGAGTTTTGCCAAGGGCGCGTCATCATCGGACTTCAACATCGTTTTGTGGGGCTGGGCTGGCAAAAACGGTTCTTTGGAAGTTGTGGATGACGAAGAACGGCTGTCACGCATGTGAGTTGTGAGACTTGGTGCCGGATCTGTCCACCGCGGTGGACATCGGCCGGTCGGAGAAACACGGAATGACCGCGCAGTAGCGCCCTATTGGAATTTGGCTCGGTAGCTATGATGCGTGTGGAAAGACCGCGGGTCATCCCGCCGTTACCCATGTTGGGCCGTTCGTGGTAGTAAGACCAGAGCCACTCCGTGGCAATCTGCTGAACCGCCTCAATGCTTTCGAAAATGTAAAGGTCCAGCCATTCGTGCCGGACCGTCCGGTTGTAGCGCTCGACATAGGCATTCTGCTGGGGCATGCGGGGTTGGATATAAGACAGGGTGATGCCCTTGTTCTCAGCCCATTCCATGAGGGTGCCGCTGATGTATTCCGGGCCCTTATCGAAACAAATTGTTCCAGGAGCACCGCGCCATTCGATGATCTGGTTCAGCGCCCGCACGACCCGCTCAGCAGGCAGCGAGAAGTCGATCTCGATGCCCAAGCTCTCGCGGTTGAAATCATCCAGGACATTCAGCAGCGAAGACTGGCGACCGTCGCCGAGGCGATCCGCCATTAAGTCCATCGACCACACCTCGTTCGGTGCGTCCGGCACAGCCAGCTCATCAGGTTTGTCCCGCTTCATCCGTTTGCGCAGCTTGATCCTGCGGTTCAGTTCCAACTCGCGGTAGATCCGATACACCCGCTTGTGGTTCCAGCCATGCCCTAGACGTTGCGCAGGTAGAGAAAGCACAGACCGAAGCCCCAGCTCTTCTTCGCTGCTATCAGCCCTAATAGCAGATCCGCGATTTGCTCGTTCTCATCGTCTAGGTTGGGGCTGTACCGATAGCAGGTCTCACTGACGTCGAACGCCCGGCACGCCAGCGCAATGCTGACCCCTTCCATCGCCACCGCTTTCACGGCCAACTCTCGTCGCTGAGCTCGCCGTCTCATTTTTTCCAAGCGCCTCCTTCAGGAGGTCATTCTGCATGCTGACGTCGGTATACATGCGCTTCAGGCGTCGGTTCTCCTCGGCCATCGCCTTCATCTCGCTAATCAGGCTGGCGTCCATGCCGCCGTACTTCGCCCGCCATTTGTACAGCGTGGCGCTGCTCATGCCATGTTCCCGGCACAGTTCGGCGGCAGGCACAACGCCCTCCATCTGGCGCAGCACGCCCATGAACTGCGCCTCAGTGAATCGTGTCTTCCTCATCGGAATCTCCTCGTTCATCCTGCCGAGAAAATTTTTCTTCCGCATCTCCTTTAGATCGGTGGGTATTACCATTGGACTAGTTGCCAATCAGACGTCCACCGCGGTGGACACTAGGCGGTTTGCATAGCAGTTTTAGATAGACGCTTGGTCAAAGCCATTGGATCAAACTGGTCTTGACGTTGGCCCAAGGTAATACTGTGAAAATACGCTCCAAAGTTCCTGATGCGTTTTCCAAGTTGTAGCATGATGAAGATCGCGCATGACGCTTTCTGAGCTCCGACTGCATCCTTGGCTTTTTCGAATGTATTTGGGTGAATCCCCATCATGGGCGCAAGTGTTCGAGCATGGTTTTCAATGTCCAACCAGTTTCTTAGCCTCTCTGTGGAGAACGACGTCGCTTGATCGCAAACTGAGGTTAGCAAGTCTGGTTTCAGAGCTTCATTGTCTATGTTGCTATCTAAATCTTTTTTTTCTTCTTCAGACTTAGATTGGTGCCGGACAGTTTGTCCGTCATTGGCGGGCAATTTTACAGTTTCTGGTGGGTCATCTGGGGTATACAAAGTCTGGCATTCTCTGTCTGTGTCTGCGAGTAGCGCGTGGTATTCAGGGAGGCTCAGCTTCCTGCGTAGAGCTCTCCGTGCGTGGTTGATGAATGTGTTGCTGGGATCATGCTCTTCCAAGTGGGCGAGTTTTGTGAGGATCTGTTTGCGGGCAAATGTCCGATCCCGCCGGTTATTTTCCATCTCATGTGCGATGGCGATAAGCTCGTTCGCACGTTGGAGGAGGGGGGTTAGAGATAGTCCATAACTGATGCATTCCCCGCTGGACGAGCGAACGCGGTAGCGCTTTCGGTTCGAGCTGTCATTGCGCTTGACGAAACCGAGTTCAACGAAACGGTTGATGTGTCTGCGAAGGGTCCGTTCGTCGATACCGCCGACGCGCTGGCAAATCGAGTCGTTGGACGCGAAAACCGTTTCGCCATGGCCGGGCTTCAAGAAACTGAGCATGGCTTGAAGTGTTTGGATATGGCCAGGACGCAGACCGAATACGCTACGTGCATCTCTCAGTGCCCTGAAGATGGTCCAGATGTCGGTTTCAGCCGCAAAAATTGAGCCGCAAGATGCATCAGCACCAGCGGTTCTAATCGATAGTTTTGTAAATGCCATGGTTTGTTCACGACGACCGTTCGGCCCACAACTTCCCAGTCTTTTCCCAAGATTTCGCTCAGGAAAAGGCAATAAAAATCCGTCCACCGAATCGGTGACTCTTGACCAGTTTGCTGGAGGTTGCTACATCATGAGTGCTAATCGAATGATGAGGGCTCTCCAGGGGAAACTTTGGGGGGCTCTTTTCTTTCTGGTCTTCGCTTTTCTCCTCTGCTCGCGTTACTCTGTGTGGCTTGGGTTAGGACCCAGAGCCGCTCTCATTCCGCCACTGTTCGAAGAGCTGCAAAAGCGTTGCCTCCGCGCGCTCTTCGAGCCATCGGCCGAATTCTGGGTTGTCCTTCTTGGCGATCTTGATGGCGATCGTTTTCTGATCAACTGTCAGCGTTCCCACAGAGCTACCGTCCCCATCTTTGACGACGGACGTTAGGGTGCGATTGGCTTGCTTCTTGTTGCTACGCGCCTTGTTCGAGCAAGCCGAGTAGACTGCCTGAAACTTCTCCGCGCTTGGAGTGTCGTCGGGCAGGGCGGCAATCGCCTCTTTGGCCGTGTTCACCAGATCTATCTTTTTCGAGAACGCGGCTAGGTCACCCCATTGCCGTCGTCCGATGCCATGTGCCGGCCCGATCAGCTGTACAAGCCCTTCTGGCAGTTGCTCTATGACGACGCGATGGTTGGATACGCCCTGCCGTGTCAAGCCTAGAGCATCCTGAATAACGTTTGGCTTGTAACCTGATTCCTGCATCTCTTTGATGAAAAGTGATTTCTCGATGAAAGACGGGTCCAGTCGGAGGTTGTTCTCTTGGCCCTGTGCGATCAGAGATGCGTCGTCATCCAGGGTTCGAACGATCGCCTTGACCGTTCCGCCGACCATGCGGATTGCTGCAAGTCTGCGTCGGCCGTAGATGATACGGTATCTGTCCGGTTGGGCCGATGGACGGACCATAATTGGCACTTGTTGCCCATGCTTGCGAATGCTTTCGGCCAACTCATCAATACTGGAATCCTCAAGCACCAACCGATCGCGCAGACCATCCATGTCAATCTGATCGGGCTCGATGTCCCGAATGGAATTCGCGGTGATCTCGCGCAAAGATTCGCGCAAGCCGCCAACAGATCCTGGCAGTTTTGCCGCTTTTGGCGGGGTAGGGGAGGGAGCTGTGCTTTCCTTCTCGTCCTTTGGTGGCTGATTGAAGATATTTCGGGCCATCAGCGACGCCCCCATGCCATTTGGATTGTTTGTTCAAGCTCATCGCCAACGCCGTTCACGCTGGTCAGAGCGCGATCAATCGTTTTCCTGATAAACTGGCTCGGATCAACTTCGTAGACGGTTTGCTGGGTCATACCGGCGTCCGAGATTGCTGTAGACTTCAGCATTGGCTCAGTCATGACCTGTCCAGCCAAGATTGATCTCAGGTAGCCCGCCATCTGGGTCTGAGGCCCGTCCGACGGCTCGTATCTCGTGATCAAGAACTTCACGAAGTCCCACGTAACGCGTCGGCCAATGGCTTCTTCGACAGCCTTAACCGTTTCCGAAGCCAGCTTGAGGAACTGGCTCATCGAAGCAATGTCGAGCATGCCTGGTACGACCGTTACCAGGAGCCCTGTCGAGGCTGCCAACGCCGTTAGGGTAAGAAAGCCAAGTTGAGGTGGGCAGTCGATCAGAACGATGTCGTAATTCGCCTCTACTTCCTCAAGCGCTAAGGCAAGACGCTCCGCAAATATGGGCTGCACCCGACGGGCGAGGGCGTTTGCCGTCTCAGTTTCGTATTCCGAGAGCATTAGGCCCGCTGGGACCATATCGAGCTTATGGAAGTAGGTCTTTTGGATGACGGCTGAGAGCGGAACTTGTTCCTCATATCTCAGTGCATCATAGATTGTGCCGCCCTCAGCGAACTCGAGCTCAGGCCGAAAGCCGAAAAAGGTGGTCAAACTTGCCTGCGGATCGAGATCCAAGACCAACACTCGGTAGCCTCGCAAAGCATACCGTTGTGCAAGATGGATCGTTGCTGTTGTTTTTGACGATCCGCCTTTGAAATTGACGACAGATATCACCTGGAGACGATCGCCTTCACGTCGACCGGGGCGGTAGCTTTCTGCGTTCTTTCCGGTGCGCCCCAGAATGTCGCGCAGCTTATCGATCTCTTGGGCTGTGTAGAACCGGTGTCCGCGGTTGTCTGTATGAACTTCCGGGAAGCTGCCGTCCTTGTGCCGGTTGCGTAGGTTGGATGTGCTAACGCGCAGGAGGCTGGCAACTTCGGTAGAACTGAAACGGCGCAGGGACTTTCGTTCTTCGGGCTCGAAAGCGATCTTCATCTGGCGATCCAAAGATTCAGCCAGATTGTCTGCAAATGCTCCGATGTCAGAAGAGCCTATGCCTTGCGCGTATCCAACGTTTCGATCATCCATATCCTGCTGCCCACTCTCGGCCTTTGTTGAGGCTCTTGGTCATTCTGACGGTGTATAGCGCGTCTGACGCGTTTTGCCGTCAGAATGGGAATGCCACGATCCAGTGAGTCCGGCAAGAAGAATCTAGATGTAGTGTAAAAGTTATCGACAGCACCAATACATCCAGTCACATCAGGACAACCGCAAGCTTTTGATTTTATTGTATTAAGTCTATGCGATCGCGTTTCAAGCCACCTATCCGAATTGTTTGGACGATTTCAGCTAAACCCATGCAGCCAATGGCACATTTGACCTTCTGACGGTGTCTGGAGTGCTGATTCAGTTGGATGAGCTTCTGCTAGTTACCGTCGGGAGTGAGCCGATTCTGATGAAATTAGACCAAGTCGATCCGCTCGTTCGAGCAACATCTTGACCGAAGACGGCTGCCAGCTGGCACGACCTCGAGGGGTGCGTTCGCGCATAGCTTCCAGCCTGTCGCAGATCGCCTGCAGCGTGATTTCGGGGGCCGCGCCTTTGATCGCTGCGACGATGGCCGGCAGGCGGTCATCGGTTTCGCGGCGTCCGGCGCGGCCAAGCATCTCGGAGCAGTCGGCTTTGTGTCCAATGGCGATCTGGGGACAGGGGGCCATTGATGATCCGCAGCAGGTCTTCCCAGGCCATATCGGGGCGCAAACGGCGCACATGGGGCACCCAATCCTGCGCAGTTTCGTTCAAGCGCTCCATGTAGCCGTCCTGTCACGCCAGCCGCACCTTGCGCAGCGCAGCGGGATCCTTGGCGCGTAGCCCAGGATTGCCACCAACGCGACCTTTGGCGCGCGCAGAGGCAAGCCCGGCCTTTGTGCGCTCACGTATCAGCGCGCGCTCGAACTCGGCCGCGGCGCCCAGAACCTGCAATGTGAACTTGCCCTGCGGGGAAGCGGTGTCGATGGGGTCCTGCAGGGAGCTAAAGAAAGCTCCCTTGGCCTCAAGACGCTCGATCACCTCCAATAAGTGCGACAGAGACCGCGTAAGCCGGTCTATCCGCACAACGACCAGCGTGTCGCCGCTCTGGACGCGTTCGAGCACGCGTGCCAGCACCGGTCGCGCGCGATTGCCGCCCGAGGCGTGTTCTTCAAAGATCTCGACGCAACCCGCAGTTTGCAGGGCCTCAGACTGGGGCAGGGGGGTCTGATCCTCTGTGGAAACACGGGCGTAGCCTATCAGGGGCATGAAATCGGGCCGTTTGCAGTTTCACATACCGCTAATAAACGACCGTTTGTAACCAAATGCAAGTAGGTGCTCTCTCGTCGTGCTCGTCCAAAAACCTTTGGTTTCCTTGCGCTGAAAGCGATCTGAGAGGTTTCACCTGCAGTCGCGCGCGCGTACTATATAAATGGCGCAGGCAGCGGCCACGAAAACGCCTGGGCAATGTGCAAAAAATCAGTATTTTGCACACAAGATGACGCAAGCCTCTTCTTTGACTGATGATTACGGCGACCTCCTTATCACCATCGAGGAGGATGAAGAGGCTCACGAAGACGATCTCTGGTTTCTACCTAGGTCACTTGAAGAAGAACCGGATGATTTGCCTCCAGGGCCACGGGCGGAACCGCCCGACACTGCTGTCGTCGAAGACTGGGCAAAAGCAGAAGGCGTTCACGCTGCGCGACTGGCAAGAGTGGCTGGACGCCTGGGAGCTCTGGATGACCGGCTGCTGCGTGGCCCGGAAGGCTGGCGGCATCGCCTCGCTCTTATCGAGGCAGCGGATCTCAGCTGGTTCGCAGGGGATCGGGTGAGTTCTGATCGTCTGGCGCTCTGGATATCGATGCGGCTGTCAGGTGCACAGGATGACCCAAATGCACTGGCAAGAGTTGGATGGGCTGTTCGGCGCCTAACAGGCGGTCCTGGACCGAAAGCTGACTTGGCCGCCTTCCTGGATCGCCGCGATCCCGAGAACATTGAAGACAGCGCTGAGCGTTTCGAGGATCGCGCGGGTGGGTGGCTGGACGTCATGGCAGCCGCAAAGGGTCTCCACCCGATCACGCGGGCGTGCATGGGGTATCACCTGTGGAGCTTGGCGGGCCTCGGACGCCACGGCGACCAGATCGAAGCTGCCGTCACCGCGTCCAGGATCGCGACCAGCGATGGAAGCGGTGCCATCTTCGCGCCGCTCGCTATGGCCGGGGCCGGGGGGCTGCGCGTTTCGGGCTTGCCACCCGAGCGTTTGGCCCGCTGGTTGGATGGGATGAACAGCGCAATTCTAACGGCGATGCGAACACTTGATGATATTGAAGTGTGGATCGGGCGGGCAGAAAACGTCATGGCGCAATTATCTGGCCGCACGCCGGTTGCCTTGCGAAAGGTTTTCACGGAATGGCCCTTGGTCTCCGCCCCGATGGCTGAGGCCATGACCGGAGCCAGCCGCGCCGCCGTTCAGCGCAATCTCGCATGGATGGAGGCAAGCGGTTTGATCCGCGAGGTGACGGGGCACGGGAGGTATCGCATGTGGAAAGCTGACCTAATATAGGTCATTTGTCGAGGCTGACACCGGCTTGACCTGGCACGCTTTAGTGCCGCCCCAGATGATCGTTTAAGCCACTTTCCGTTCGAATGCGACAAGGCTTTTCCAGCCCAAAGCGTTCGTTAGCCATTCGTCTCACGTTTTTGTGACAATTGATCGCTTGAAGCTCCAGTGGGTGAAGGTTGTAACCAGGCGAAAGAGGCACGACCGAAGGATTGATCATGAAGCTAATTAAAGACTCATTTATCTCACGTCGCGGAGCGCTGCTCGGTGCGGCCGCAAGTGGCGTGTTCCTAGGAGCAGGCGTTGCAACAGCGCAAACCACAGCACCACTTGCTACGCCACCAGTGCGCCGCAATATTTCATCCTTCAGCACCTCAAACTGGCGGGATCACTTCGATAATCTAAACCACGGTGCAATCCTGTGCGACATTGATTCCCGAGCGGTGCAATATTGGTCAGAGGATGAAAGTGTTTATAAGCTGTATCCGTCGAGCGTTCCGGAATCCGAAGAACTGACAAAACGCGGATACACTAGCGTTATCAAGAAAGTGGAAGGACCAAGCTGGCGCCCCACGCCTTCGATGAAGATCCGCAATCCGGATTGGCCAGACTATTTTCCACCCGGTCCAGACAACCCCTTGGGTACACACGCCCTCTACCTTTCATGGCAATATTACCGCGTCCACGGAACGGGCGACACGCGGAAAATTGGCCGCCAATCGTCGAACGGATGCATCGGCCTTTACAACGAACATATCAAAGAACTGTTCGCTTTGGCTGAGGTAGGAACACAAGTGAAATTGTTCTGATCGCGCACCTAGCATGACTTGTTAAAGTCTTTTTTCGTGTACCGGCGTTCATTCAACGTTCACCGTTCGAAAGCCACAGCTTCATGAATCGAAGAAAATTCCTCCTTGCCGCCGGGGCTGTTGGCACTTTGGCCAGTCAGCCAGTTTCAGCCCATGTAGTGCTGCCAAAGTATGATTTACCGCCGGAGTATTTACCTCAAGTAGTGAGCATTCCAGAGGGCTCCGCTCCATACGAAATCCATGTTGTTCCAAGCCAGTTTGCCCTGTTCTGGACCCAACCCGATAACACTGCAATTCGCTACGCTGTCGGGATCGGTCGCCCGGGCCTTTACGAGGCAGGCGAATTCTATGTGGGGGCAAAGAAGGAGTGGCCCAGCTGGACACCGACCCCGGGCATGTTGCGTCGTGAACCGAAAAAGTATGGACCGTTTCGGAATGGAATGCCTGGCGGTCTGAGCAACCCTCTAGGTGCGCGGGCCCTCTACCTTTTTCAACCGGGACGCGGGGATACCTTTTTACGTGTGCATGGCACAAATGACCCAAGCACTATTGGCAGTGCCGTTTCAAACGGATGCGCCAGATTGGTTAACGATCAGATTGTCCAGTTGTATGATATGGTTCCGCTGGACACGCGTGTGATCCTGTACCCCGCAACTTTCTAGGGTCAGGATGCATTGATTTTCAAAGCGCTGCGTGATTCACGGCCCGGAAAACGGAGCGGTGACATGAGCGACCTTTTCTGGCTGACCGACGAGCAGATGGCCAAGCTTTCCCCTTTCTTTCCCAAGTCCCACGGCAAGCCTCGGGTCGACGACAAACGCGTCTTGAGCGGGATAATCTTCATCAATCGCAATGGCTTGCGCTGGCGCGACGCGCCTGAAGCCTATGGACCGCATAAGACGCTGTACAGCCGGTGGAAGCGCTGGAGCGAGAAAGGCATCTTCGCCAGGATGATGGTCGGCCTGGCTACCGGACACCGCGAAGAAAAAACCGTGATGATCGACGCGACCTATCTGAAAGCACACCGTACCGCGACCAGCATGGCCGCCAAAAAGGGGGGCGCGGTCGCCTGATCGGTCGAACCAAGGGCGGCATGAACACAAAACTGCATGCCATCTGCGACAGCCAAGGACGACCGCTCAACCTGTTCGTCACCGCCGGACAGGTCAGCGACTACATCGGCGCACGGGCGCTGCTCAGCAGCCTTCCAAATGTCGAATGGCTGCTCGGGGATCGGGGCTACGACGCTGATTGGTTCCGAGAAGCATTGCAAGACAAGGGGATACGCGCCTGCATTCCCGGCCGAAAGCAACGCAAGACCCAGGTCAAATACGACAAGCGCCGCTACAAGCGGCGAAACCGCATCGAGATCATGTTCGGGCGCCTCAAGGACTGGAGGCGCGTGGCAACCCGCTATGACCGCTGTCCAAAGGTCTTTCTCTCAGCCATCGCGCTCGCAGCAACCGTCATCTACTGGTTATGAATCCTGACCCTAACGAATTGTCGCTGCGCAACTTCGGACCAGGTATCGTGCGAGCAGTTTTCTCCTCCCAAGCAAACTGGAAACTGCAAGGATCGCATGTTTACTCACGAAAATTTGCCCTTGAACCTCTAGCCACTAGAAGTCCTATCTGTTCAAGGAGAACACATACCGTTCTTGCCATCAATCGCCGGTGGGAACCGAAAGGGTACGACATGCTGACAAGACGACACTTCATTCAAACAACAACGGCGCTATTTTCTGCGACCGTTCCCGGCGTGACGTTTGCCGATAGCTGGCCCACCGAGGCGCAGAAGGCTGAATGGGACGCACAGGTGACGCCTCCAAATTATGTCCCCGAAACCTCCAATCCCTGGGATTTGCACCCGCGGTTCCTGCCGCAACGAGTCCTTGCGAAGGCCGGTCTCGTGCCGGGAGATATCCATGTCGACGCGGTCGCACGATATCTTTACCACATTGAAGAGGGTGGAACCGCGATGCGCTACGGCGTGGCCATCGCGCGGGGGAACCTCTACGAGCCGGGTGTCTATACCATCAAGCGCAAGGTCAGGTGGCCGCACTGGCAACCGACACAGAGCATGATCAATCGCGACCCCGAACTTTATGCTGACATTGCCGATGGCATGGAACCGGGACCGGAAAACGCGCTTGGATCGAGGGCGCTGTATCTCTACGTCGGGGATCGCGATACCCTTTTGCGCATCCATGGCACTCCGAGCCCACGGAGTATCGGTGGCCGCGCAAGTTCGGGCTGCGTACGGATGGTCATGGCTCATATCAATGATCTTTACCCGAACGTCGAGACCGGCTCTACGGCCTATCTTTACTCGGCGGAGGACAGCGTGACTGCCCGCAGCTAAGCCAAGCAGCGGACGGCAAACGCAATTAAGTTTCGCGAGGGGTGCAGATACGATTGCCGTTCGCCGTGCGCAGCGGCAGCAAGGTTGTTTCTACGGGGCCGCTGTGTTTGTACCAGTAGCACCCGTCTTCCGGTACCAAGCGCGCAGTTGCAACATCCTGATCCGGGGCAGCCATTGCAATCACGGCTTCGGGAACGTTGCCCCCCTGTTTTGCCACGTCGCCCGGTCCAGTCGGCTGGACTGCGCACCCGGCCGTGAGCGACAGCGCCACTGCAACCATCATTTTTTGCTTCAGAATCAAAACCCGCATTAAGTTTCCTTTCGTGACTGTTTTTCTTTGCAGCGGCTGTTCATGCCTCAAGGCGTGATAGAGCCAGTCACCGCATCCTCTAGCAATAAAACAATCTGAAATACCACCGTATTTTGCTCTTGAAGCTCTAGCCACTGTAGGGGCTATGTCATGGTAAAGCACCCGAATCCAGAGGTCCATTCATGCCGTCCGACACCCATCGTCACGACCACGATCACGCCGAAGATGCCCAGACAAGCGGCGGCAGCTGCTGCGGGAGCGCCGGAACGTGCGGCGACATCGTTCCGGCGACCCCCGCGCCAGCGGGCGGGCGCAGTTTTCAGGTGTCCGGCCTCGATTGCGCCGAGGAGGTAGCAATCCTGAACAAGGTGGTCGGCCCGAAGATCGGCGGGGCCGAGCATCTCGCGTTCGACATCATCAATGGACGGATGACTATTCTCGACAGCGCCAAGAGTGTATCGGACGGCGAAGTTGCAGAGCTGGTCGCAAGCACCGGCATGACCGCCAAGCCCTGGGATGCCGAAAACGCGTCGGTCGACCAGGCGGCCCATCTTGCACGCCAGCGGCTGTTTACGGCGCTCAGTGGTGGCTTCTGGGCCGCGGGATTTCTGTGGCACATCATCGAGACCGGCATGGGGGGGGCACTTGGCCTCTTCGCAGGGCACGGCGAAGCGCCGATGCCACTGGTCGAGGCAGGGCTATTCGCGGTCGCGATCCTGTTCGGTGTTTGGCTCGTGGCGCCCAAGGCATGGTCGTCCGCACGGCGGCTGTCGCCCGACATGAACCTGCTCATGGTCGTCGCAGTCGCGGGTGCAATTGGCCTCGGCGAATTTTTCGAGGCGGCGACGGTTGCGTTCTTCTTCTCGCTCTCGCTTTTCCTCGAAAGCTGGAGCGTCGGGCGTGCGAGGAATGCGGTTTCAGCTCTGCTGGACCTGGCGCCGCCGACGGCAAGAATTCTTTATGATGACGGTTCGGAAGCGGACGTACCGGCTTCCGCGGTTGCTATCAACGCACGTTTCGTCGTGCGCGGCGGAGATCGCATCCCATTGGATGGTGAGGTTGTCGATGGGGCAGGGGCCGTCGATCAGGCGCCAATCACCGGAGAGAGTGCGCTGGTCCCAAAGGAACGGGGCGACGAAGTCTATGCCGGTACGATCAACGGCGAAGGCACACTGACGGTGCGCGCCACGAAGGCCGCCTCGGACACCGTGTTGGCCAAGATTATCCGCATGGTCGGCGACGCCCATGCCCGCCGTGCGCCGGTGGAGCAGTGGGTGGCGAAGTTCGCCCGCATCTACACGCCTATCGTCATGGCTCTCGCCATTGCAATTGCCCTGCTGCCGCCGCTCATTTTCGGTGGGGCCTGGGATTATTGGTTCTACAATGCACTCGTGCTGCTGGTGATCGCCTGCCCGTGTGCTCTGGTCATCTCGACACCGGTCTCCATCGTCGCCGCACTCACCGCCTCAGCGCGGGCTGGGGTGCTGATCAAGGGCGGTGCATATGTTGAGGCACCGGGCAAGACCACTGCACTGGCCATGGACAAGACCGGCACGATCACCATGGGCGAGCCGGAGGTGGCGGCGGTGCATCCGCTGGGCAAAGCATCGGCGCAAGATCTGATGACCCTCGCCGCTGGGCTGGAGGCACGTTCCTCGCATCCCTTGGCGCGCGCCATTCTCGCGCGGGCAGAAGCCGAAGGCATCAATGTGTCCGCCGCGCAAGATACCCGAACCGTTCCAGGTAGGGGACTTGAAGGACGCACAGACGGCCGGTCGATCTGGCTAGGGTCCGACCGGTTTGCCGAGGAGAAGGGTTTCGGCGACGCCATTCCGAAGGATCTGCGCGACCGCATCGAAGGGGCCGGCAGCACCCTTGTTGCCGTGGGCGACGACACCGGCGTCACCGGCATCCTGGAATTGCGCGACCGTATCCGCCCCGATGCCAAGGGCATCGTGGCACAGCTCCACGCGCAGGGCGTGAAGACCATCGTCATGCTGACGGGCGACAACGAGCGGACAGCGCGCGCTGTTGCAGCCGAGGTCGGCATCGACGAGGTCCGTGCCGAGCTTCTGCCCGAAGACAAGGTGACAGCTATCGAAGAACTGGTCGAAACGCATGACATGGTGGCCATGATCGGCGACGGGGTCAACGACGCCCCGGCCATGGCGCGCGCGCATTACGCCATCGCAATGGGTGCCGTTGGTTCGGACGCGGCAATCGAGACGGCGGATATTGCCCTGATGACAGACGACCTCGGGAAGGTGCCTTGGCTGATCGGTCATTCGCGCCGGACAATGTCGATTATCCATCAGAACATCGGTATTTCCTTGGCGACCAAGGGCGTTTTCGTTGTCGCTACCGCTTTCGGAGTGGCATCGATGTGGGGCGCTATTGCAGCCGATGTAGGAGTGTCATTGCTGGTGGTGGCCAACGCCCTGCGCCTGCTGAACAGCCAAGAGGCCAAGGCGCCGCCGTCTGGCGGTGAACAGGTTGGCGAAGGCTTGGCCAAAGGAGCGCTGGCACATGGTCATTGAACTGGGAGAACCCGGAAAGGAGCCGAGACGAGACATGAGCGTGAAGGGCAGGATGATGTGTCCGGTTTGCGAGGTGCCCTTGAGCATGACCGACCGCCAGGGGATCGAGATCGACTTCTGTCCCGATTGCCGGGGTGTCTGGCTCGACCGGGGTGAACTGGACAAGATCATCGAGCGTTCGGCACCCGATGTGGCGCCTCAGCGGGTGCCTGAGCCGCGCGGCTACGACGATGATCGCGGCTACCGGCGCGGAAAGCACGGCGGCGGCGACCGCAAGCACGGCTATCGACGCAAATCCTGGCTTCACGAGTTGTTCGATTAAGGCTTGCCGTGGTCTCCCTGCCGGTCGCCCTCAAGGCGCTGCGGTAGGCCCGCAAGGCATTCAGCGGTGAGCAGGTTGGTCCAGAGATGGCAAAGGCCGCGCTTGCCCACGGACATTGATCACGCAGCATTTGCAAGGTAACGTAATGTCCATATCAGACCTCACGAAAGAGGCATCGAGCAGTGAAAACCATCCGATTTCCCCGCCGCGCCGTCCTGTTGGGCGGATTGGCAGCGTTTTTGTCTGGCTGTGCCAGCAAGTTCCGCAGCTATGGCGGACCCGAAGTGACCCGTGTTCGGCTTTACAAGGGGCAGCGTTTGCTTGTTCTGGACGGAGCCGATCGCGTATTGCAAACCTATCCGGTCGGGCTGGGTTTCGCTCCTGAGGGTCACAAGCAATTCGAGGGAGACGGCCGGACCCCTGAGGGCGCTTACGTAGTCGATAAGCGCAACCCCGACAGTACGTATCATCTTTCGGTTGGCATCTCCTATCCGAATGAGGCCGACATCGCCTTTGCTGAAGCGCAGGGCCTTTCCCCCGGCGGCGACATCTTCATCCATGGTGGTCCACGCCCAGGCATCGACCCAACGGACGTCCGCGACTGGACAGCTGGCTGCATCGCGGTCACAGATCGGCAGATCGAGGACATCTATGCAATGGTGAAAGACGGAACACCGATCGACATCTACGCCTGATGGGAGGAGATGATCTTCCGTCAGATCAGGCAAATCGTCGGCACAGGGCCACGTTGATCGCTTCGATGGCGATCACGGCCAAAGTGACACTTGCCGCCGTGGGCCAGCGCAAGCACCCGGTACGCGTAAGGACACTACAATATGTGTCCAGCCGTGGCAGTGGCGAGACAGGCGGGCCCTAGCGGAGAAGAATACGTCTGGTCTCATGTCGAATTCAATCTATCCGAGGGCATAGACGATGGTCACGACGGTAACCATGACAACCATGAACATGGAGAATGCGCCAAGGGCGAGCGTACGGCCCATGTCTCGGTTCGGCTTCCCTACTTTCAGACGCAGTTCCTCCGCGGTTTCCGGAAACTCGAGCGCCGCCGCATTCGATTGGCGCATCAGGTCGTAGCGGGACGTCCAGCGCCGTTCCTCCGCCGCGTTCCAGCCGTTCAGCACCAGAATGATTGCCGCGATGAGAACCATCGACGACGGGACCCAGATTACGTAGCCACCGATTGTCTCGTCAGCCAGGGCGCGAAGTCGGCCACCGCTCGCTGCGATGATTTCTGATCCATAGAGAGGCACCTCTTTGAGCGTTGTCAGGGAGCCCAGAAAGATGTTGGAAACGATCACCACGAACCCTGACATCAGCCGAGCACCGCGCCGCGCTCCTTCAGGCGGATCACGCAGATCGAACAGCATAGCAAAGTACCAAAGCCCAGCCAGCACCATAGACAGATGTGCTAGCGCTTCCATCGCCGCAATACGTTGTGTAAGGGCGTAGATCATCGGGATCTGCCAGACGAAAAGCGCACCAATCAACAAGGAGGTGGCAGATGCAGGAAGCGCCAAGAATCGCGGGATGCGCGCACGCCCAATCGCGGCAAGGCGTCGGCGCCATTCCCTTTTCAATCCGGCTTGAAGGACAAGCCAGGGTTGAGAAACCGCAATGAGAATGGGTCCTGCCAGTCGCAGAAGAAGATGCTCGGCCTGGTGTACCGAAAACAGACTGTGCCCCAATGGCGGGAGCGGCCCATTCGTCGCGACGAGGACGGCCGCGAGGCCGACAAAGAAGACGGCTCGACGCCAGCCAGAAACCCTTCCGAGACAGCGAGCGTGTATTTTGAGCCCACGCAAAAACAGCCATGCTGTAAGACCGACAACAATGAGCGACACCGGTGACAGCACATAGCCGAAAGGGTCGTAAAGGAAGAAGAAGTTCGTGATCATTCGCTCTGGCCCTCGCTCATCCGAGGGTTGTCGGAGGTAGCCGGTGTGAGCCGCGATATCCCGGAAGCGCCGCCACGGGCTAGTGACAGATCGGTCGACATGGCGAGGTATTCGCCTTGTATCCACGAGGGAAAAAGATTGTCGTAGAATCGAGATAGCGGATGTCCCGACTGTCCGGCGGGCGAGATGTAGTATGATCCCGCTGCTCCCGATATCGACATGACCGCCTGAAAATTGCTTCCGGCACTTACAAGGAATGGACGGTCTTCTTCAACACCAAATGACGTCAAGAATTGCGTAAAGGGATCGCCTGAGATCGGCGCTTGAAGGGACAGCAGGTCGGTCAGCAACCCACGTGAACTGATCGGCGACCACTGCATGTCCAATGTATGCTCCTCCCCCCAGGTCCAGGTCGAAAGATCGCGCCCATATCGATCGACCAGCCAGCCAAGGGCATCATCCAAGGCCACGCGAACCTGCTCCTCACATGTCTCTCGAGGTGACGATGGACGGATGTCGCACCAGATCGCGCTGCCGCGACGATCGCTGAGTACCGCATAAAGAAAGTCCGGGTTCGGACGGGTCCAGAGTTGCTTCGCTGTCGGAAACTCGTCTTTCAAAATGCGCTGCTGCAAAGCCCAGACCCAGGTCCAAAACAGCAGAGGTTCCGGCGCATATCGATCCATTTCGCCATTCCACGACGCAAGCCTGTCCAGTAGCTCACGACGAAGGTCGTCCGTATCGGTGCCTTCGATGCTGTCTCTGGACTGCACGAACCAAAGCTCTTTCGCCATTAGGGGCAGGAGGGTTCGCGCCACGGAACTTACGGTGTCCCTTTGAACACCCATGACGCCTTCTGTCGAGAAGATCGATTGCCGCGTTTCAAGCTCCGCCAGTCGAATGTCGCGAAATGACGACGCCCGTACGGCTTCCTCTTTTGGCCAACGGTCAACGGTCTCTCGATCAATTACCAATGCCTCCATGCCCTTCGGCAACATGTCTGCGGCAACTCTAGTGGCATCGTTCGCGTCGGCTGAACGCGCAAACAGCTCCAGCATCGTCAGGAAACCTGCCGTCTGCATGGGTGATGGCCCCCCTGGCGCCTCCTCGTCTGGCACGGGAAGTGACCGGAAGGCCCAGGCGACGCGCGCGTTGCGACCAACAATAACGAAAGGTACGCCCGGCATTGTGGCCCCTATGGCCGGCCCCGTCGAAAATTGAAGATCAGCGAGATACCATTCCGAGGGAAGCGACAGGGAACCGCTGATTTCGGCGGCGAGAATTGGCGTCCCGGTAGCGGTTCGGTCACCGTCCATCGCCCACGCATTGAGGCGCTGCTGCGGATCAGTCGCCAGTAGTTCGGGCGCTCTCGGGCGATCCGTCGGTATAATGGCACCTGATATACTCGGCATTCCTTCCCGTGCGCTTCCCGGTCGCAGGCCATTCAGGAAAGACCGGGCAATCCTCAGGCTATCGCCGGGTGTCCAGGCCGCGATCGACCGTTCGTCTGCGATCAGCAGCTCCGGAGAGCCTCTGCCACGCCCGCCTTCCGACACAAGCTCGAGCCACGCATTGACGCCCGCGGCATAGGACGCGAGCGCGTCTGAGACCGCTGGCGCAACGGACAATGTCCCATCGGCTGGCCACGAAGCTTCCGCTTTTCGCCTTGCCCTTAACAGTTGACCGAGCCTGTCTTGGGCGTGAACGAAGCCGATCGCGAAGTAGACATCTGCAGCGGAAGTCGCGGAGATGTGCGGGACTGCCGAAGAATCTCGCAGAATGTCGACCGGTCCGCCTAAGCCTGCGACCGTGAAGTCCTCGTCGTAGTCGGGAACGGATGCGCTCAGCAGAAAATAGACCAACCCGGAACCAACCGATACCGTGATGCAGATTGCCAGAAACCCGTACAGCAATATGTTGAAAAGCCGTCTCATGTCGGTGCTGTTTCGAAACCCTTCTTAAAAAAAGATGCGCAAGAGGACCACCGATATGAAATAGGTGAGAAGACCGAAGGCGATCGCCGAACTCGCCGCATACTGGAGGATATCCAGCCGGTTTCCTTTTCGGCGTCGCGCCAGATATCCACCCCAGATCGCACCCGCGACAATGCCCGCGATTACCAGCATGACTTTTTCTCCGTTCTTGTTCTCTTGTTGCACCGGTGTGTGCCGACCAGACCTGCAGCCAGTCCGACGGCCCAAGTAGTGAAGATGAGAGCCAGCAGCGCCCAGTCACCGAAGCGCGCATAGAGCGTTGACGGATGAGCAGAGGGCAGAGCCGCATCTATGACACCGGTTTCTCCGTTGCCGAGCCGCGCGACGAGGTCACCGTTTGCGTCGATGATCGCGGAGATCCCTGTGTTTGCGGCCCGGACGATGGGAAGCCCTTCCTCGACAGCGCGCATGCGTGCGGACGCGAGGTGCTGCTCCGGTCCAATGCTGGTTCCGAACCAAGCATCGTTGGTCGCATTGAAAATCCAGTCCGGCCGGAACAGATCGTCGACCACATGGCTTGGGAAGATGATCTCATAGCAGATCGCCACGGCGACCAGCGGCACACCCGGAAGCGCAAGCGTTCGCGGGCCCGGTCCGGGCGTAAAGTCGCCCAGACCCGCCGTGAGCCGCTCGATGGGCAACCAGCCACGGAATGGCACATATTCGCCGAAGGGTACGAGATGGTGTTTCGCGTATCCGGTCAGGATTCTGCCGGTCGCGCCAAAAGCCTGGACCGTGTTGAAATATCGGGTGCCATCCTCGCTCGGTACACGGTCCGGCACACCGGTGAGCAGCACCCTGCCCTCTGTGAGCGCAGCGGCAATGCGGGCCTGCGCCTCCGTATCCTCGTCGAGGAAACCCGGAAAGGCGGTTTCCGGCCAGAGAAGCACGTCGAAATCGCCGCGCCGGGTTGAAAGCTCAAGATAGCGCGCGAATGTCGCCTCGCGGTTCTCGGGCGCCCATTTCTCCTCTTGTGGAATGTTGCCCTGGACGATGCGCAGGTCGACACCGGGTGGCTGTTGTGCATCCGACTGGAGGCGCAGCGTGCCGACAGCCCACATCGTCGCGATTCCGGCCAGCGCCATGAGCGAAACGGTCAATCGTTGCCGCCCGGACGCCATAGCAGCCGCGCCAGGGAGTACCGCGACGAACACGGTGAGAAAGCTTAGCCCATAGCTTCCGACCCAGGCGGCGGTCTGGCGAAGGGCGGCGTAGTCTACAAGTGCGTAACCGGCCAGATTCCAGGGAAACCCTGTCAGAACGTGACCACGCAACCACTCGGCCACGGTCCAGGAGGTCGCGAACAGGAGGCAGGCCAAGAGACTGCCCATGGCTCCGCGCCGCGCGATTTCGGCAAAAAGCGCAGCGGCAATGGCTGGGAAAATCGCGAGACCTGCGGACAATCCCGCGACCGCCGGAATCGCCATCGTCCCAAACCGCTCGGCCTCGACGTAGAAACTTTCCGCGATCCACCAAATCCCGAAACCGAACTGGCCGAGACCAAACGCCCAGCCGACGAGGAAAGCACGCCCGAAGGAGAGATCGCGAAGCCCGACAAACAACGCGGAATAGGCAACGGGAACAAGCAGGAGAATCGAAAGAGGCGGGAAAGTCAGAACGGTCATCGCCCCGGCGGCGAAACCAAGCGTCATCCGCGAAAGAAAACGGTGGCGCAGAGCGATGCGGTTCAGAATTTCCGGCTTCACGACTTGATCGAACGCCGCGCGCTGATCCATGGCGCGGCGAGCAAGAGCCCCACGCCACTGACGACAAATACATCGGCCAAGTTGAAGGCAGGCCAATGTGTTGTGCCAATGTAGAAATCGAGAAAGTCTGTTACAGCCCGATACCGCACACGATCGATGACATTGCCCAGGGCTCCGCCAATGATCGCACCGTAGGCAAGCATTTCCACCGCATTGTCGGCGCGAAACAGCATAACCCCTAGCCAAACACAGATGGCAAGAGCGAGAGCGATTAGGCTCCACCACGGAGCGCCGCCCAGCATCCCGAAAGTCACGCCGTCATTACGATAAAAGACGAGGTTGAATCCCGGAAACACGGAAATCCCGGCGCTTAAAGTGGCGGCATCCGCAACAACAATGGCTTTGGTGATCTGATCAATCGCGAACGCAGCAAGCGCCGCGAAGACGCCGATCACCGGAGATACCTTGTTTAGTGACATTGCCTCATCCCAACCAGACATCGAGAAACAGCATCAGAACGAGCCCGACTGCGAGACCGAGCGTCGCCCTGTTCTGATGGCCGCTGCGATGGGTTTCGGGGATGATTTCGTGGCTGATGACGTAGAGCATTGCGCCCGCGGCAAAGGCCAGTCCCCATGGCAGCAGCGGTTCCGACAGTGTGATGATCCCGGCCCCGAGCAGGCCGCCAATCGGCTCGACCATGCCCGTCAGCGCCGCGATGCCCCAGGCGCGCAGCTTCGGATATCCCTCGCCCAGCAGAGATACAGCGACGGCCAATCCTTCGGGCGCATTCTGAAGCCCGATGCCGACAGCAAGCGGCAAACCGCCCTCCATACCTCCGGATCCGAAGCCGACCCCCACGGCAAGGCCTTCGGGGAAGTTGTGGATCGTGATCGCAATGATGAACAACCAGACCCGCCGCAAAGACGCCGCTTCGGGCCCTTCGCGTCCCATCTTGAAGTGCTCGTGCGGCAGCTTTTCGTTCATCAGGGCGACAGCCCCCATGCCCAGAAGAATCGAAACGCATACGATGGCCGCAGGCATCGCGCCGTTTTCGAACATCGGCTCCGCCGCATCCAATGCCGGGATGATCAGCGAAAAGAAAGAAGCGGCGAGCATCACACCGGCAGCGAAGCCGAGCGACAGAGCGCGTGTGGCCCGAGACGGGATGCGCCCGAACAGCACGGGAACTGCTCCGACTGCTGTGAGCGATCCGGCGGCAAGACTTCCGAGAAAGCCGAGCATTATCGGAGACAGATTTCCCATGGGCGGGCCAGATTATCCTTCGGCGTAGCTCGAAAAGACTTCCGTCGACCCGTCCTTGCGGATGAGGAAGACATCATAGGCTTCACGGTCGTCTTCTGGCCCCATGCCGGGCGAGCCATAGGGCATCCCCGGAACAGCGAGGCCGACGGCGTCCGGGCGCTCCTCGAGAAGGCGGCGGATGTCAGCGGCCGGTACATGGCCCTCGATCACGTAGCCGTCAATGAGCGCGGTGTGGCAGGAGACCATGCGCTGCGGCACGCCGTTGTCTAGCTTGAAGCGCACGAGAAGCCCGCCGAACATGTCCTGGCCGGTCGGCACAAACCCGTTCTCTTCGAGATGTTTCATCCACGAGAGGCAGCAGCCGCATCCGTTGGTCTTGCGGACGTCGATCGCCGTTGCCTCTGCGAGGGCCTGGGCCGCTGGGAACAGGGCGAGCGTGATGGCGAGAGCTTGGGTCATGCGTTTCATGGGTCAGAGCCTTTCGGTTGTCGTTTTGGCAATCTCGCTGCCGAGGTTTTCATTCAGAAGCGCGCGCGCCTCGGCCAGACGCGAGAGCGCGGCGGTATCATCCGCTTCGCTCTCGGCTGCTTCGGCGAGCCGGTCGTCAGTGAGGGGGTCAGTCGGGCGCCCATCCACGAGGACTTCGTAGTGCAGGTTCGGACCTGTCGCCGTGCCAGTCGCGCCGACGCGGCCGATCACATCTCCCGCCGCAACGCGTTGGCCTTGTGCCAGGTCTTCCGGCACGGCGCTCAGATGCGCGTAGCGCGTCATGGTGTCGGAGCCGTGCGAGATTTCGACCACACGGCCATAGCCACCGCGCCAGCCAATGAAACTAACCCGCCCCGGTGCCGTCGATTGAACCGGTGTCCCACGTGCCGCTGCGAAATCGACGCCGGTGTGCATCCGGACGTTGCCAAAGACCGGATGCGTGCGGCGTCCGAACACCGAGCTGAGGCGCGCACCCTCGACCGGCTGTGCGAAGACGCGCAGCACCTCGCCATCGACGTAGATCGTCGCCTGACCGCTGCCGTCGTCCGGCCATACGATCTCGTAAAGCGAACCGCCGACCTCCAGTGCGGCGAAGGCGAGTTCGGGCTGTCCGATCCTGTCCTCTCCGACCCGCGCCTCACGCCAGAGAAGCCTTAGTGTTTCGCCACCGGCCATCTCGCGGCGGAAATCCACGGTCCCACCCAGCATCTGCGCAAGGTCCACGGAAAAACGGGCGGGTATGCCGGCTTCGTCGAGTGCCGCGAAGATCGAGCTGTCGATCACGGCTTCGCCGGCAAGGGTTACGATCTCCGGATCCGGAGCCACGACCTGTGTGGACAACTGCTCGCCGAAAACCACCTCGATCCGAACCCCGTCCTCGACGGCGAGTGAGACGGTGCGGGGGCTGCCGTCCACGGTCGAAGCGACAGTGACCGAGTGCCCCGGCCGCAGCCGTCGCAGATCGTATTCCGCACCAAGCGCGAGGGCAACTTCGGCTCTGTCAGGTGCCGCAAGACCGGCCTCTGACAGCAAGAAATCGAGCGTTTCGCCCGGAGCAATGTCGCGCGACCACGTCGACAGGGGTGGCTCGATCGCTTGCACCGGCCTGTCGGCAAACGCGGCCTGCAGAAGGGGCAGCGGGCTGAGGTCGGGTGCATCGTCTGCCCATGCCGCCGCGGGCAACGTCACGGGGATGTCAACGTTCTGGGGGGCTTCAGGACCTTGGGGCATCCAGCTACCTGCCTGGGCAAGTTCCGGCGGCACGGGTTCTTTCGACATGGAATCAGAGATGGCGATAGCCGCTCCCGAAACCGTCCCCGCAATTGCGACACAAGCCGCCAAAGATCTGAGCCTCATGTCGCCCCCTCCATTTCTTCTTCCAGCGCGCGGCGGATCTTCGGCACCGCGAATTCTTTGGGCTCGTGATAGTCGATCATGGTGACGAATCGCCCAGAGGCTGCGAACAGGAAGACGCTCGCGGTGTGGTTCATCGTGTAATCGCCGCTCTCCGCCGGTACTCGCTCGTAGGTGGCGCGGAAGCCGTCCGCGACGCGCGCTATCTGCTCTTCCGGTCCCGTCCAGCCACGTATCCCAGGATGGAAGTAGCCGACATATTCCGCCATCGCCTCGACGGTATCGCGCTCGGGGTCGACCGTAATGAAGACCACGTTCATCTCGTCGGCCTCGTCTCCCAGATCGTCGAGCCATCCCGAAATGTCCGAGAGCGTGGTCGGGCAGACATCGGGACAGTAGGTGAAGCCGAAGAACACCATCGTCGGGCGACCGATCAGGGTTTCCGGCCCGACCGCGTTGCCCTCATGATCCGTCAGACGGAAATCCATCTCGGTCAGGGCCATAGGCCGCTGCCCGACAGGTTCGGGTCCACCGGGTCCATCGACCTGCCACCAACCGACGAAGAGCATCAGGGCGACCGCCCCGACACCAGCCGCGCCGTACCCCAGGATCGCCCGTCGCCGCATCAGTCCTCCGGCCCTCGCGCGGCGATGCCGAGGATCGGCACATGGACCGTCACTTCGCCTCCGTCGTCGAAAAGCAGGGTCAGCGGAAAGGTGTCCCCTTCCGTCATCGGTTCTTTCAGCCGCATCAGCATCGCGTGCAGGCCGCCCGGCTCGAGCGCGACGCTTTCGCCAGGGGCGATCGCGATCTCCCCCGCCGGGCTCATGGAACTCACACCTTCGGCATTGGTCTTCGTCTCGTGAATTTCGGGCATCATCGCGAGCGGTGTTGTAAGGCCGATCAGCGTCACCGGTTCGTCGCCAGTGTTGCGGATCGCCATGTAGGCGGCCCCGGGGCGGTTCATCCCGATGGAGGCGCGGGACCACGCGTTCTCGACGACAACATCCTCTGGTCCGGCCAGCGCGGGCACTGAGAGCCCTCCAAAGGTCAAAAGCACGGCCAGTGTGCCGGTCAAAATATACTTTTTCATCGTTCTGATCCTGCCCTTTCCATTCAGCTTTACGCGGCAGCGACTTCGGCAGCCACCAATCGCCGCAGTTCTGCCTCCCCGAACGGATCGAGCGGCTTGCCGTTCACGAAGAATGTGGGCGTCTGGCGAATTCCCACGGTCTCGACGTCAGCACGATCCTGGTTCAGGATCGCCACGACATCGGGTGCCAGCATTTGCGTGCGCGCGGCCTCGGCATCGAGTCCGGCCGTGGCGGCGATTTGAAGGATCAGACCAGGCTCCGGGGCACCGTGCGACGCCCATCTCGGCTGTTCCCGCAAAACGGCCTCGAGCACCGGCACGTAAATGTCCTGCATGCGCGCCGCCTCGAGCACGCGGATCGCTTCCTCGGATGCCGCGCCGTGGAAGGGCGTGTAGCGGATCACGACGCGGACAGCATCCCCATGCTCGGCCATGATGTCCTTCACGATGGGATGAAAGGCGCGACAGGCCTCGCAGGCCGGATCGAAGAATTCGACGATCGTGACGGGCGCTTCCGCAGGCCCGAGGATGGGCGAGTAGGGGCGGATCATCGCGTCCGCGAGTTCCGGCGCAACAGGCTCCGCTTCGGCCACCGGGCCGGGGCGGGTTGCAAACCAGGTGGCTCCGCCGAAACCGGCGACGCCGAGGGCGAGAACGGACAGGATCAGGCCGCGTCGGTTCATGTTCGTGTGTCCTTCAATGAAAGGGCCGAAAGCGCCCCGATCAGCGCGAAGGCGGCGAGCGCCATCAGCGGGATAGGGATGCCTAAGACCAGTTGGTTGTCATCGGTGCAAGAGGGGCCGGTCGCCGTGCAGGGCTGGATGCGTTCGGGAACAAGACCGACGTACAGTCCCATGTGCCACAGGGCGACTGCGCCGCCGCCAAGCGCCAATGCGATGCCATAGCGCCCCACGCGGCCGTCCCGCCACCAAAGGCCCAGCCCGAGGATAATGGCCAAGGGGAACATGAAGGCGCGCTGGAACCAGCACAGCACACAGGGCGTCTGCCCCAGCACCTCGCCGATGAAAAGCACGGCAAGCGAGGCGACGAGCGCGATGATCCACGCCAGCCCGAGGGCTGTTTCTCCGGACATACGGTTCATGTCGGTCAGATCCTCTCTTCCAGGTCGGCGAGGATCTCTTCGGCGGAGGTGCCGTAGGGCCACGAGTCGGCGAAGCCCGCGTCGGGATCGAAGAGGAACAGATGCGACGTGTGGCCCATCGTGTAACCATCCGGCGCCGCAGCCTCTTCGACGCGTTCGAAGAAGATCGGAAAGGTCTCGGATGTGGCGGCGATCTGTTCCGGCATGCCGGTCAGCCCGATGATGCCCGCATCGAACAGCGGGACGTATTCGGCGAGTGCTGCGGGCGTGTCTCGTTCAGGGTCGATTGTTATGAAAATCGGCTGGACCTTGGCGGCATCGTCGCCCAGACCGTCCATCACCGCCGCGACCTCGGATAGGGTCGTCGGGCAGACGTCGGGGCAGTTGGTAAAGCCGAAAAAAACCAGCATCCAGCGCCCCGCAAAGTCCTCCTCGGTTCGAACCATACCCTGGTGGTCCGTCAGTTCGAACTCAGCGAAAAAAGGCGGTTCGGCGTCGGTTCGGGCGCTATCGGAACGATAGTCGGACCAGAGCAGAAGCCACACGAAGGCAAGCGCTGCCACGCCTGCCAAAACCCAAAGAAACTTCTGTGCCGATGTAAGGGACAATCCTGTTCGCCTGATTTTGATTCTTATTGCCTGTGCGGATACATCCTCTAGCCGCTAGAGGTTCAAGCACGAAATCATGGTATAGCTTGAACTCACGCGTCTGTGAATCCGACACTTGTTTATTCCGACGGCAAAACCTACACAGACTGTATCTTTTTCATGGAGGCGAAAATGCTCACGATCGGTACTCTGTCAAAGAAGACTGGCACAAAAGTGCAGACCATCCGGTACTACGAACAGATCGGACTCATGCCCGAACCTGGCAGGACCGAAGGCGGACAGAGGCGCTACGACAATGCACAGCTTGATCGACTGTCCTTCATCCGCCACTCGCGACAACTCGGTTTCTCGCTCGATGCGATCCGCGAGCTGCTCGACCTCAGCGACCATCCCAACCGGCCCTGTGATGAGGCTGATGCCATCGCGCGTCGCCAGCTCAAACAGGTGGAGCAGCGCATGGCCCGCCTGAAGGCGCTGCGCACGGAACTGAAACGCATGGTTCACGAATGCAGCGGCGGGCGGACGGGAGATTGCAAGGTGCTTGAGGTGTTGCGGGACCATTCGGAATGCTTGACCGAACACGAGGAAATCGGGGCCTGAAGGAATTCAGCCAACAATCCGGCTGGAACGCAGATCAGCCGCAGAAGTTAATGTGTCGTACAACACAAGCTGGAACCACAAAATGGCCGCTAGACAAGATTCAATGGAGAGACGGACGCTTTGGATCGTTCTGGCGCTCAATATTGGTTTGGCCGTGGCCTTTTTCGCAACAGGCGCCTTCGGCGACTCAAGTGCCCTGATCGCCAACGGGCTCGATAACCTCTCCGACAGCTTCGTCTACGCGATCAGCCTTTTCGCTTTGTCCCGATCCGCCAAATGGAAACGCGGGGCGGCGAACGTTTCCGGCGGGCTGCTGATCCTGTTCGCTGCAGGCATCCTCTACGATGCGTGGCGCCGCTACATCGGTGGGTCAGATCCGCTCGGGACGATCATGATCGCCATGGCCCTGATCGCAGCAGCCATCAACGCGGTCTGCGTCTGGCTGCTCGCTAAGCTCAAAAATCCGGACGTCAACATCCGCGCGGCCAACACCTTCAGTTACAACGATTTCGCCGCGAACCTTGGGATCGTCGTGGCCGGTGGCCTCGTCGCCTGGCTAGGAACCAACTGGCCGGACCTCGTCGTCGGCGTGATTGTCGCCGAGATCGCGGCCTGGGGAGGTATCGACATTCTGCGCGACGCACACGGCGAACACCACAAAGCGGTTCACACGGACAAATAGTTGCGGGAGATTCTTTCTGAAAGAAAGGATTGAAGCTACAGTGACTATAGAAATTAGTTTTGTTCCAAGACGATTCGAGGGTAAGCGTCGTCTCGACCCCACGTTGCTGCTGATGGCTTCGGCTGCGAAGTGATCTCCATCTCATGATGGGGAGTGCGTTTCGCAATGTGCGCTACAAATTCGTTTCTCAAATCGCTGGGCGTCGAGATCTACGCGTCGGGTCATCGTCGGTGGCCGGATGAAGCAAAGGCCTTGGCCGTCTCGATGACCCTGGAAGCTGGAGCGACTGTAAATGCCGTAGCGGAGCGGTTTGGCATTCTGCCCAATCAACTTTCGGCGTGGCGACGAGAGGCCAAACAGGGCAAGCTGGTGCTGCCTGCAGCCGAAGTCGAGGAACCTGTCTTTGCGCCGCTCGTCGTCTGCGAGGTCGCCGAGGAGGAAGCGCGTCCGGAGGTAACATCGCAGGCGGCCCCGATCAGGATCATTCGGGGGCTGTTGTGATCGAACTGGCGCATGACATGCCCGTCGCCCGGGTCGCTGAGATCGTCCACGCGCTCGAGGCGCATCCATGCTGATGCCCTCGCAGGGTGTGCGGATTCTGGTGGCGACGAAGCCGGTCGACTTCCGCAAAAGCCATGACGGCCTCGCGGCCCTGGTCCAGTCTACTCTGGCGGAAGATCCGTTTACCGGAACGGTCTTCGTCTTCCGCTCGAAGCGCGCCGACCGAATGAAGATCCTATTCTGGGACGGCAGCGGGCTCGTGATGGCCTACAAGCGGCTGGAAGAAAGCACTTTCACCTGGCCTGCGATCAGGGATGGGGCCATGACGCTGAACCGGGCACAGTTCGAGGCCCTGTTTGCCGGCCTGGACTGGCGCCGTGTGCGATCGCTGGAGGTGCGCAGACCAGCTGTGGCAGAGTGACTCGCCCCAGGGAATGATAGGGCATCGACGCATTTGGCGCGGTATAATCTGCGCATGTCCAACGCCCCGCCCATCGACCTGTCCGCGATCCCCGAGAGCCAGCGCGCCGCCGTTCTGGCGCTGCTGCAGGAGAATGGTGCGCTGAAGGACGCAAACCGGCGCCTCGAGCATCTCGTCGCCGAGTTGAACCATGTCGTGCATGGCAAACGGTCCGAGAAGCTGAGCGAAGACGACCGGCAGCTGGCCTTCGAAGACCTGGAAACCGCCGTCACGGAGGTCGAGGCCCGCAAGGAGCAGGCCGCGCCATCCACCACGACGCCGCGCCGGAGACGGCAGCGCAATCTCGGCCATCTGCCCGCTGATCTGCCGCGCATCGAACGTGTCATCGAACCGGCGAGCCTTGAGTGCCCGTGTGGGTGCGGCCGCATGCACCGGATCGGCGAGGATCGGACCGAGCGGCTGGACATCGTGCCCGCGCAGCTTCGGGTGCTGGTCGACATCCGGCCGAAGTATGCCTGCGGCATCTGCTCGGATGGGGTCATTCAGGCTGTCGCCGCACCCCGGCTGATTGAAGGCGGGCTGCCGACCGAAGGGTCCATCGCACATGTCCTGGTGTCCAAGTTCGCGGACCACCTGCCGTTTTACAGACAGAGCCAGATCCTTGCCCGCTCCGGCATCCAGATCGATCGCAGCACCTTGGCGGACTGGGCTGGCACAGCGGCCTTCCACCTCGGCCCCGTGGTCGACAGGCTAACCGAGCATCTCAAGTCCTCCGGCAAGTTGTTCATGGACGAGACGACCGCCCCGGTGTTGGATCCGGGCCGTGGCCGAACCAAGACCGGCTACCTCTGGGCGCTTGCCCGGGATGATCGTGGATGGGGCGGCGATGACCCGCCCGGCGTGGTCTTCACCTATCGTCCAAGCCGTGCTGGCGCCCATGCCGAGCAGATCCTGCAGGGCTTCGACGGCATCCTGCAACTGGATGGCTATACCGGTTACGATCGACTGACGCGCCCCTCCCGCAAGGGCGGCGCGCCGATCACGGTGGCCCACTGCTGGGCGCATGCGCGGCGCAAGCTGAAGGAGGTCTTCGACCGCGACGGCTCGGAAATCGCCGCCGAGGGCCTGCGCCGGATCGCTGAGCTCTACCGCATCGAGCTCGAGATCCGGGGCATGGGCCCGGGCCAACGTCTGTCGGCCCGTCAGGCCCGCAGCGCGCCCCTCGTGGCCGAGTTCGGTGATTGGCTGCAGGCACAGCGTCTGCGTATCTCGGTTAAGTCGCGCCTCGGCGAGAAACTGACCTACATCCACCGCCAGTGGGGCGGCCTGCAGACCTTCCTCCACGACGGCCGCGTCGAGATGGACTCCAACGCCGTCGAAAACCTGATCCGCCCGATCGCCCTGACAAGAAAGAACGCACTCTTCGCCGGCCACGACGAGGGCGGCCGCACCTGGGCCCGCATCGCCTCCCTGATCGCCACCGCGAAGATCAACGGCGTGGAGCCCTTCGCCTACCTCGAGGCGACCCTCGAAGCGATCACCGCCGGTCACCCCGCCAGCAGGATCGACGAGCTGATGCCCTGGAACTTCACCACGTCAAGCTGATCCCGCGTGGGGCGCAGACAGCGCTTACATTCGAGGAGCGACCCGTTGCATATGACCGACCCCCTACTTGTACCCACCAAACTACTGGATTTTGATGCCGCGCCTCTTGCGCATCTAATTGAGAACCGCAGCTGGCGCGGCTTATCCGAATACGATCGGATCGGAGCTGCCTATGATTTCGTTCGGAATGAAATCGCGTTCGGATACAATCGAGCTGACGACATCCCCGCATCGGAAGTGCTTTCCGACGGCTACGGGCAGTGCAATACCAAAGGCACGCTCTTGATGGCGCTGCTGCGTGGTGTCGGCATTCGTTGCCGGTTGCATGGGTTTACGATCCATAAAGGCTTGCAGCGCGGTGTTGTACCTGAGCTGGTGTATCCGCTTGCTCCGCAGGAAATTCTCCACTCATGGGTCGAGATCGAATTTCAAGGTGCCTGGATCAACCTTGAAGGCTTCATCCTGGATGACGCTTTCCTCAAAGTCCTGCAAACGTCTTTCTCGGACACGGACAGTCTCTGCGGTTATGGCGCGGGCACGGATTGCCTTGGCGCGCCTCCCGTCGCCTGGAACGGAGAAGATACCTACATTCAGAAAACCGGCATCGTGCAGGATTTCGGCGTGTTTGATACGCCGGACGCCTTCTATTTTTCCCATGAGCAATCCTTTGGATGGCTGCGTGGTGCCCTTTACCGTCATATCATACGCCACTGGATGAATGCGCGCGTTCGTGGTTTCCGCAGCGACCGCCTCAAGACTGACCGACGCGCGACACACGCGCATGAGGAGCCTGCCAATGCTACATGACCACGGGCACGCGCATATCGATCCGGATTCTGGCGATCGGCGGGTTGCCATCGCGATCTGGGCGAACGGGCTTCTTACCGTTGCGCAAATCGTCGGGGGCATATTGTCGGGCAGCCTGGCACTGATCGCCGATGCGCTGCACAACTTTTCCGATATGGCTTCGCTTGTCATTGCCTTCGCCGCACGCAAGATCGCGCGCCGCCCAGCCGATGAGCGCATGACCTTCGGCTATGGTCGGGTCGAAATCGTCGCAGCCCTGGTTAACTACACCACCCTGATTTTGATCGGCTTCTAACTGATCTACGAAGGTGGCATGCGCATGATTGATCCACCCGAAGTCATGGGTTGGACCGTCGTCATTCTCGGTGGAATTGCGCTTGTGGTCGACACGCTGACCGCAATGCTGACCTATTCGATGCAGAAGGGCAGCGTGAACATCCGCGCGCTTTTCCTGCATAACCTGTCGGACGCGCTTGCTTCGGTCGCGGTTATCGTCGCTGGGTCGCTGATCATCCTTTACGACATGCGTTGGGTCGATCCTGCCATCACCATCGGCATCGCCATCTACATCCTGTATCTGTCTTTCACTGAAATAGGCGGCCCAATCCGAACCCTGATGCTCGGGAGCCCGCCGGACATCGACAACGAGGCCGTCGTCGAAGCGATGCGGAAAGTCGAAGGCGTCGCCGACGTCCACCACGTCCATCTCTGGCAAATGCAAGAGCACGAGGCTGCGCTCGACTGCCATGTCGTCGTGGCAGCCGAGGGGTGGTCGAAGATTGAAGAGATCAAGAGCGCGATCAAGAAGCGGCTGAAGGGAGAATTCGGCATCAGCCATTCCAGCCTCGAATTCGAGCACGAGGATCGCGCTCATCAGAACGCCGATCTCTATGGTCACGGTAATTCGAGAGATGGGGAGGAAACTCATACTCACGAAAAAAGCTGACCGAGCATGAGGATATCATTTCCTCATTTGCGACGGCAAGTTGACGTCGAACAACGTCAAGTGGACTGATGAACCTTTGCATGAGCAACTGGCTGCGAAGGGCAGTAGGGAAGGTCTGAGGCGGATACACTACAGGGGTATCACGTCCAAGTTACAGAATGTCACTTGACCTCCCCTTGCTGGAAGGTTGTAGCAGTAACTGTATGACCTGCGTTTTTCGCCTTGTTTTGATTCTCATGCTGACCTTCGGTGCAGTGACTGCGCCGGATATGTCGTCGGCCAGTATGTCAATCACGGCTATGGCGCAGATGGAACCCACCGAAAGCGCGGATGGCCGTTGCGGCGGGTGCGATCCCACCGGATTTGCTGAGGGCACTGCCTGTGAAGGTGGGTGTCCTGTTCCTTGCGCCTCCAGCGGTACTTCTGGCCTCCTTGCCAAGATGCCGTCAGCGCGGCTCACGAGGCCTTTTGGTACTGCCGTCCGGGGTGCCGAACCTCTGATCTCACTCGGCACGAATCCGTCGCTTGATCCATTCCCTCCCAAACTGCCTGTCTGAATCGTCATCGTCTCGCCCGGCGCTACGAGGGTCGTGTCGCGAAGGTGGGTTCGCGCACCATTCTGATCGGTTTCCCAGAAATGGTGGCCATGCAGGTGGATACCGTGCGGAAAAGCAGT
>Ga0066860_10000108_pt1 | contig 33559 bp, 26 predicted proteins | sample ETN07SmetaG_FD_65601 | JGI IMG/M metagenome (GOLD analysis project Ga0066860, IMG submission 65601) | Marine microbial and viral communities from oxygen minimum zone, Eastern Pacific Ocean - ETNP2014F14-07SV275 | ecosystem: Environmental > Aquatic > Marine > Oceanic ... | reverse complement strand
CGACTGGAGCTATACTGAATCTCTACAATTTAGCCCAGCTTTAATGCCTCAGACTGAGGTGACTTTGGTTCGACCCAATGAGCCGAAGGCTTATGGTGGCGTAACTGGAAGCTTTAGCGATACCTTTACCTTCGCTCAAACTGACACGGGATGGACTGAAGCAGAGTTTATTCCTGTTACTGGCGAAAGAAACGTAAATGTTCGTTTTTATGCACGTGGCGAAGATGGTTATCATTTCAAGAAGGCTTGCTATAAAAACGAAGTAGGCGGAGATCCTATCTGCGGGGATATGAAGAAAAGCTCAAATAGCGATCATGATGCCTATGTGGACTATCCGCCCTCAGCTGTTGAAGTGGGTTACATGATTCAGCTTCCAGCTGAAGCGATTGGAAGCGACTGGAGCTATACTGAATCTCTACAATTTAGCCCAGCTTTAATACCTCAGGCTGAGGTGACTTTGGTTCGACCCAATGAGCCAAGAACCTACGGTGAATTGGCTGATACATTTAGAGATATTACATTCTCGACTTCAGACACAGGCTGGACTGAAGGGCAGTTTGTTGACCTGGTAGGCAATAGAAATGTTGAAATTACAGTAAAGCTTTATGGCCCCAGAGATTGGCACGAAAGGCGCGCTTGCTATAAACTTGAAGGCGATCCAATACCAAAATGTGGAGATATTGAGAATAGCTATTACAATGAGGATGCTACAGTTAAAGTCCCTTTAAACGCAGTATCAGTAGGATACATGGTCAATATTACAGGGTCCTCAACCTGGACGCAGACTGAGACAATCTATGTAGCTAATCATACAGGCCAAAGTATTTCCCTCACGAGACCTCAATAAGTATAAATGGTTCGTGAAATAATTTAGCCCCAGGTTAATCGCTTGGGGCTTTATTTTGGGCTATGCAATAGACCCCAGAGGTCTCTAAGCGTATTCTCGTTAATCAATATTTAGTAGTTCTCAATGATATAAAAATATCCACTAAAGGCAGATATATGTAAGCTATGCACATGTCGAGCTGCTCGTTGCCCATTTTCGGACTTTTGAACTTAATGGGTTGAAAGTTGCCCTTCTTTGGGGTCTTCTGCGATAATATCCTTTCCGGAAAGATGTTATGGCTCAACAACAGGAACTTGGCGAAGCAACCAGCGCTGCCTTGGCGCGGCTTGCCAGTCGAATGCGTAGCATTCGAAAGGCTTCAGGCAAGACGCAAGCACAGGCGGCCGAGATCATTGGCATTTCTCACCGCAGCTACAAGGATTACGAACTCGGCTATCGTCCACCTCCGATGGACGTGGTGTTCAGATTTTGCTTTGGATTTGAAGTTGACCCAGTCAGTCTCCTGTTTGGAGACGGGGGAAACATAAACACAGCGGCGTCAAATGTAGCTGAGGAGGTCGCAGCAGGGGTTATGGTGAGCTTCGGAATGGCGGACCCCACAGAAATCCGACATCGCGCCAAACTTTCGCGCTACGCTTGGGAAAATGCGAGTGCGAAGGGCAGGACCTTCTCTGAAGAGCTCAATGAACTGATCTCGCTTATGGCGCGCACAGAATAACCTCCTCCGTGAGAGGGGCGCTTGCCTGCTCGACCCTCATAGATGTCAATCTGCAGCTTCTTCGCAGGAAGTGGCACTTTCAATGCGCGAAGTCGATCCTGTGTGTGTGGTGCGCATGGCGTCCGCAGGTCACCGTTTCAGATGGTCAACAAGTAGCGTTAAATAGCAGCATCCATATTTGCGGATGCTGTGTTGACGGATACTGTGTTAAGGTGTTACTGAGGTGTAGCCCGGGCACTTAAACCTGAACAAAAGGACTGCAGAACATGAAAAGTTACAAATTTGACGACATTGAAGATTGGTTGGCCGCCTTGTCAGAAGGACGGCCAGTGGCGATCATGCCAACACCCATGGCAGCGGAGGTTCTGGATGAGAGCGCAAGTGCGCTCTCTAAGAAACTCAAAAACGAGATTGTCCCTTCCATCAGTATTGGCGATCGGACGCTTCTTTCAGCAGATTGGGTCAATGGAGAAGTCGTAAAAGCGGGCCGTCTATTTGACGACACAAAAACCATACTGGAGCGTGTCGCACGTCGCGGATCGATCATTTTCTATGGAGACCTCATGGCAGAGCTCGATATGAGCTGGCAAAGTCCGCCTGACCGGAAAAAGATCGGCATGGTGCTTGGCGACATTTCTGCCGCCTCCTTAGAAGAGGAGGGCATCTTTTTGTCCTCCATTGTACACCGCAAAGGTGCGGCACCGACGCATCCAGGCCCGGGGTATATCGGTCTCTTGAAGATACTGAAAGATGAGGATGACGTCATTGACTATGATCCGGAGGAAGACGAAATGGAGATGATTGCCCGCCACATGGCAAACGTCTGGAAGCATTACAAAAGTAATTGATATTAAACAAAGAAAAACGCCCTTCCACCTTGTGGAGAGGGCGTTTGAAGATCAAGCGATAGGGGGTATCAAACTGCGACGAGGACAATCCCCGCGACGCTTGGGATCCCGAAGAGGGCGCAGGACAGGATGGCGCGCCGCATGACTCCCTTTTGCAAGGCATCTTTATCGATATCCGCGGAGAGGATTTGAGCTTTGAACCACCGGGAAAAACGCCAGTTTGCTACCAGCGCCAGAGCAGAGCCAAGAATGTAGAGATTGCCAGCCATGACGTAATCGGCATTGATTTTTGCGCCCCCGCCAGCAAGGACAAGCAGGATCGCAAGCAGCGCAAAGACAGCGCCAGCACCGAGATAAAGCGCGGAGAAAACTGAAGTCATTTTTTCATCGCGACCGATTTCTGAACCTGTACTCGCTTTAAAACGCCGCAAGGCGCCAAAAGCACCGCAAGAAATTGCCAGAATCGCAGTCATATAGAACATCGCGCTTGCGGCCCCCGTGTCGAAGCCGAATGTGACAGGGGTATTATTTGAAAATCCTGGCGCAAAGATCGCGATCAAGCTGGTCAGGAATCCGAGCAAAATGGGCGTTGTCGCGACGGACAGATAGATGAAGAAAGGGCCCACCACAGCTTGAGAATACTCTTTGTCTGGGTTTTCACTGCGCCAAGTGAGGCCCAGCATCTTCATGGCGCTGACAATGGAGATGAGAAGGCCCACCATAACGAGAGCGAGACCCAGGTATCCTTCTGTCGTAAGTGCGTGTTCCAAATCTGTATCCTTTGCGAGTTTGGGTCCGCGCAGTTTATAAGCGCGATCGATAAGGATATCGGATTGATCCTTGTACAAAGAAAACTACTTGGGGCCTGTTGTTGTGCACAGACGCCGAGACATGACACAATGCTTAGCATCGGCCTCAAACGTGGGTCATCTTCTCAAGCTTCTTGCGCAAATAAAAAAGCCGTCGACAATCTTGGGCGCCATTCCGAGATGTAGGACATGCAGGCAAAGGGCCATCCGTCAGCAGGCTGATAGCCCTTTGTTTGTGAAGTCGATTTTGATCTCGGTGGAGGTATTGCGTCGTAACACATGCGGGAAGCTCAAGCATCCCGCCACAACAGCAAACGCAAACACCTTCACATGAAAACGTATGTCAAGAACGGGCCGGCTCGGTTACACTCCGCGAATGGAAATATACTCCCGACAGGACTGGAAGACCCTGCATCGTTCAGGCCCGCAGCTGCTTCTTCACATGTTTCTTCGGCCATACCCCAAATTCGAACATCCAACACCAATGCATCGGGGTCGCCATCCCATTCATATTGGGATGCAGGTCGAACATCCGCATCAAAGGGTAGTCCGCTGACTGGTGCGCGGGCATACCGAGCGACGCCGTGGTTCTGGAATTTCACAACACCAAAACCAGAAACGCGAGCGAACCCCACCCCAGACACAGCACTGACGGCGCTTGAGAGTTCCTCGATGTCACGAACAACATCGTTCACACTTGCAGGAAGGATTAAAGCCTTTTTAGGATCGACATCGTAGCCTGGGCCGTTAAATCCGCCGATCGCTGCCGAGATGACAAGCGCGGCTGTGGCGCCAATGGCGATCAAAGCAGCATCACGGCAAAGCGGAGATGAAATATTCAGTATACTCATGCGAGAGATATAGGGCACGAAGCTCGTGTCCTACATCTCGGAATGGCGCCACAATCTTGTCGACGGCTTTTCTTGTTGGAAATCAATCCCCAAGACAATCAATTGATTACGATATGATGCGTCGAAGATCGACTGTTATTGGATTTCCGTCTTCATCGCCAATGAGATCAATCAGGAGATCAAACAGTAACATGGAAGATTTATCTCCCCTGCTTTTTACTGCATCTGCAATAGCATGAGACAGAGTTGGACCGGAAAAGGACCACTGCATGCTGCTGCGACTCCACTCCGATAAGGAGAGGGTCCAATTTGCGTCCGGCGCCGATTTACCTCCATCTAATTTTTCGAGCCTCTCTGCAAGTTCATTAAGCTTCCCATATTCAATAATCGTGTTGGAGATCTTTCGCTCCACCGAAGCATGATTAATTGAGCTATCTACAAGCTCGACGAAGAAGAACTTGGAATCTCCATAGAGGCTAACTTCAATCTTTTCGGGTAGGCTTGATAATACGGGATGTTGAGCCACAACCGATTGCAATCCTTCTATCAGATCACGGTACATAGCAGTCTTCTGCACCCGCGCGTGAGCACTGCTGTCGTCAAATCCATCTTTCTGGATATCAATCATCGGCGTTCGATTGGGACGTATGGAAATCCAATGCATTTGATTTTTCCACACAGCGGTATTGCGGCGCAATGCTGTTGTGGCGATAAGTCTTATGTCTTCGCAGGCTTGAATAATCTCAATGCCTTGCTGACGATAGCGGGGTAGTCCAATCACTTCTTCTTTGAGAATTTCGCGGGCCGCAAGAACATGTTGTGCAATTTGATCGGCGGTTGCCTTGAGTTCAATGCCTATTTCTTCCGGCTGTCGGCGAAACGCAACCAGGCAAGCCATTCGAACTGCCTTCAGGCTCTGTGCCCTGAGCGCCATAGACTTCCGCGGCAGGGTAATGTGAACAATCGGCGCGTCCTTTGGTGCATTTTTTCCGACAGGAAGATGGGAGAGTTCAATCGCGATATCATGAAGGGTCTCAGCGATAATGCGCGTTGAAGCGCGTGCAAACTCGAGACTTCCGCAAGATATTTTAATCGCATAGCTTGGCCTTTTTTGACCCTTTCCCGGCTCCAGGGAAATATACCCCAGCTCTTCTTTGAAGGGGCCGAACAGACTGCGAATAAGGCCGTCAGGTGCCTTTCCGCCTCGAACGTGATCGTTCAGCGCGTCTTCAATATAGTCGATGGTAGGCACGCTTTCACATGTAGCGCTGACTTCTTGCTCAACAGGAAAAGTTGGCATGACAAGAGCAGGGTCGCGAGATGGATCCATCAGGTGAGAGAGCGCCTCATAAGAGACACCACTCCCGGCCAATGCAGAGTATACGTCAATACATGTGTTGTTTGTCATATCACCTCACCAGATTTAAAGCAGACAGCAAAACACCGTCATTTCATCAAGAATGACGGTGTTCTAAATGCTGCGCAAAACTTTGATTTCGACGGGCCAACACTCAATGACGCAGGGCAAACGTATCATGCTGCGCCCAAAAATGACCCTTTATGAGCTACTGATTTATTACGAAGCAGCCATTTCCGCCCCACTATAGTACTCGTGGGCTCTAAGGGCCGGCCCTTAGAGCCAGTCCTTAGATTTATGATCCATTTGGTCGAATGGCGTTATAATTTCCGTGAACATGGGTATCATTAAATCCGTACATACTTATGAATGTCCTCATAAGAGTGTCGGCACCAGTGGAGGTGGGTGGGAGACTAATCTTGTATCCTACAGCCACAGCTTCAGGTGGGACAGTTATATCTGCGTACCCTTGCGTGAAATCGGAGCACTCTTCGTGTCCGTCCGCAAGTTTGTAGCAGGATGCGCGTTTATATTCCTGATTTTCCATCGCAAAAGTCCTCAATCGGTAGTTTACGTTCCGAGGCCCGTCAAACGCGACATATTCAGCAAGCGTTTCACCAGTATCTGTTTGATTAAACATATATGGATCTTGGAAAGAATTACTCATTGATCCTGTTTGATAAGGTGTATTTTCACGCACGATTTCGTAGTTATTGCTGACATGATTTGCGCCACCGCCGAGCAGCTCAAGTCTGTTCTCGAAAGATGTGCTGGGGCCGATCGATTGAGGGGGTAGGCCTACTTTGTAACCGACTGAAACAGCTTCTGGTGGAACAGAGATTTCCGTCGCATAGTAGCCTGAAGGACTTGAACATTCTTCAGCGCCGTCTGCTAACCTATAGCATGCAGACCTTTGATAGCTATGTTTGTCGACTCTGCTGACGCGGAAGGTTAGATTAACGTTTCGAGGGCCACTTAAAGGAATAAATTCGACCTCGGTAAGTCCGGTGGCTGAACTGTCGAAAACATAAGGATCCTGAAAGTCCCGCGCGAGCGATCCTGTAGCATATGGCTCGTTGGGTCGAATAGCAGTATAGTTGCCACTTACGTGCGTCGCGCCTCCCCCGATAAGTTGGAGATAGGTATTGTATTCCGTGTCTGGACCCACCCCGCTTCCAGGAAGCTCGATTTTATAACCAACAGAAACAGCAGATGGAGGCACGGAAATGGTCGTCGTATATGCAGATGCTGTGGAGCATTCTTCATGCCCGTCTTCCAGCTTATAGCAGGCGAGACGTCGACGGCTGTGACGATCATCATCTTCCCGAACCGACCAAGTAAGATTGACATTTCGAGGCCCGCTAAGCGCGATATATTCTGTGATAGTCTGTCCGGTGTCAGATTGCCGGAACATGTAAGGGCTGTCGAAATCCTTCTCCAAGGATCCTGTTTGATAACCTTCATTTGGACGTATGACTTCATAATCTCCGCTCACATGGGTCGCACCACCACCAAGCAAACTCAGCCTGTTTACGAATGTGGTTGCTGGACCAACGTTTGGCGCTGGAAGATTTAGCTTATAGCCCACCGAAACCGCTTCAGGAGGAACTGAAATTTCAGCTTCATAATACCATTCCCCGTTTGAGCAAACTTCTGTTTCGTCTGAAAGCTTGTAGCATGCGTATCTTTTGTGTCCGTGATTATCTACTTTTGCAACTTTCCAGGTGAGGTTAATGTTTCTCGGACCGCTTAAATCAATAAACTCACCCACAGTCACCCCAGTGTCGGATTGAGCAAAAGTATAAGGATCACTAAAGGACCCAGAGAGGCCGCCGGGTGCGTAGGGTTCGTTTGGTCTGATAGCTTCAAAATCAGCATCGACGAGCGTTGCATTTCCGCCTTGTAGGGAAAGTCTATTGACGATTGAAAAATCAGGCCCAACAGCTTCAGCGGGCAGTTTTATTTTATAGCCGACAGATACAGCTGTGATCGGAACAGTAATTTCCGCGTCGCCATACTGCTCGAGATCAGAGCATTCCTCGGTGCCGTCTGCGAGCTTGTAGCACGCAGCACGCTGATAATTGTGACCATTGCTGTCTCCAACTTTCCAGTTAAGACTTACGTTGCGTTCGCCATCAAAGTCAATAAATTCAGCAGCAGTAACGTCGGTGTCAGTATCTGCAAACATGTGCGGATTTGAGAAAGTGCCTGCGAGAGCACCTGGCATATAATCATCGTTGGGACGTGTGATGGTAATATCATCATCTCCGAAGATATTGGCCCCATATTCTAAGGTGAGTTTCTCCTCTGCAACCCAATCCGGTCCAGGGTTTTCGGCAGGTAATGAGATTTCGTATCCGACAGAAACTGCGCCCGGCGCTATTTCCAATCGTGCCTCATTACTCGAGTCAGTGTTTGACCCGCAAATCGGATCAGCTCCTTCTGAAGGTACATAACATGCGCGTCGACTGTAATCAGGACCCGAAATATTGTCCATTTTGAACTGCAGGGGTTGATTGAACTCGCCGTTAATGGGCGCGAAAGTACCAAAAGACCAACCTTCATCCGACTTTTCAAATGTATGGCTTGAGAATGCAACGCTGACGTCCTTGATAACAGGATCGGATTCTACACGCGCGACTTCGATGTTCCAACTTTGCCCTTCAACGCCCTCGCCTGCAGGGATGGAGATCGCAACATCATTTTGCCAAGGCATCTGAAGGTTATCACTCAGAGACACAGCATAGCCCATGGCTGTCGCAGCAGCAGGGACTGTTACAGCAGAAGAGATGCCAGCCGCTCCACAGATTGGATCGACACCGCCGCCCAGAATGTAGCATGAGGAGATCAGACGATTTGCATCATGAGGATTGCGTGAGGATAGGGCTGTGTCGAGCCAAAAGCTTGCCGCAGGCGCTTCAACAAATTCGCTAAAAATCAGTCGCTCGCCAGTTTCGTCTTTTTCAAACAGAACATCTGAAAACTCACCTTGCATCTGAAGGGGTGTTTTAGGGTCCATAAAGCGCTCGTCTGGCGCAAGATTGATACGGTCATTGGGGTTATTGATACATCGCTCTTGGCGCTCAATGCCTGGAACATCTGTCATTAGGTCAGAGGCTTCGCAGAAGACATCTGCGACCTCATCTCCTGTGGATACAACCGCGCCAATTGCGGCAAGAGCGATAAGCCCCACCAAGATACTGTAGTCTGCCATTGCCGCCCCACGGCTTGCGTTCTTCTTCACTGCTACTATCCATGGATTGTCTTTGTATACCTATGGATATGGTATTCAGATTTGAATTTTAAAAATCTAATGGAGCAAAGTGATTTTGTTCAACCACGGGAATGCTTGATCCCTCTTTAAATACTCAATCAATACTTCGGGGGGACACTTTTCCTATTTCAATATTGTAGTAATATTGCGCAAGGCGACCCTCTTTTAGTAGCTTAACTGCATCTGCCACTACATCAGGAGTTACTCGGAACCACTCTCTGGGCTGTGTAACCTTTCCATTGGCAGTAGGAACTTTGAGGGGAACGCGTGCATCTTCGAAGAACTTGTGCAGAATGAACTCGACTTGATCTCTCTTCATGTTCTGCAACTCGAATGTCATGACGATATCGACCGGAGCATAGAGAAATGTTGGATCGTTTCGGGCGTCCGCCACCCGTCGTTTAACGGATCCTGAGGTTACGCCGATCTTATGCATGAAGTGTCGCTCTTCTTGAATGTCTTTCTGGGTGCTTTGCGAGCGTGCGACGTAGATATATCCAGAGACATGTGCCTTGTCTTTTTCCCAGTTAGGATCCAAAGGGCCAAATCCAAGACGAGAAACGCGCCGGGCTGTCTCATCCTGGCCGAGGCTCCGCTGGAAAGTGCGCAACATGACGTCGCTTTCGGTCCCGTTAGAGTAAATTAACCGCATCCTATGATCACGGTTCTCTTGGAGGTATGTGCCTTCACCCTTTTCAGCGACATATACGATAAGACCTTTCAGGACAAAGAAGTCGCCTTCCTGAACCTGATTTCCCTTCGAACCGCCGGTGTAGGGATCAAGTGTTCTATCGCCGCGATCGAGAGCTGCTTGTACGTCCTCGAAGAGAGGGCGAAAGATGTCATAGTCCTCGCAGTGGCGTTGTTCACCACGGTGTGCGATCTGCTTGCGCTCTGCTGCAGGAGTTACATGACGCGCGTCTGTTAGGGATACGTCTGGCTCAAAGTCATCTTCTCCAAAAATGTCGTCGAGCGTAAGGTCTGAAACATCATCCTCTACCTCATCTCGCCACGACGGCCCAGGAGGTACTGGAGGATCTTCTTGGATACCATCAAGAAGGCCATGAACATCTTCCGCGGCAATTTCAGTCGCTGCAGGATTGCGGGCGACCGCCGCAAGCTTGGTGGCCAGCAAATGCTCTTGAAAATCGTCAGCCTCAAGAACTGGCGGGCGTCCTTTTGAAACAACAAAGGCGATACCTTCGTTCAGGGTAGCCAGACATTGTTCAGCCTCGGAAGTGCGAAATGCCGATCCTTGTTTTGTCTCTATTTCAAGAAGGCCGTGAGGGTCTTCATCGCCAAAGATGTCATCGAGGCTTTTGGGGCGCATATCAGGCTCCTTTTGCAACGCGCTGGCGTTCTGCCTTCTTGACGCGGATGTAAGCGAGAGCTTCCCCCAGCCGCTTTTCGAGGGGATCAGAGGCGTTCGGATTGGGCGGTTTTCCTTCTTGCTGGCGGAACCGTTGAATCCGAGGCCAAAGGGCAATAGCCTCGCGCTCGCTCATGTTGATGCGTTTTTCAACCATCTGTGCTTGCACTTGAGACAGCACTTCTGAGTTGATGGTTTTTGAAGCAATGTCGTAACTTTCTTTGAATGGGTTTACGCTCTCGATGAGATCAATATCAAGGTCTTGAACATTGATGAACTTCTTGACCATTTTTAGGATGGTTGCGGAAGCTGTGTCGGCGGACATCCCTTCGCCTGAATCGCCATGTCCTGGCTTTCCAAGAATACTGGCGGGGCCAGTTTTGCCTTCCTTTTCAGCTTCTTCCTGAGCTTGCTTTTTGAGAAGAGTGAGTGTGTTCATGCGAACCGCCAGATGCTGACGGATTTCCTCTTTTTCTTCATCTGTGCATTGTTCGTGCCGGCGCTCCACAATGTCAGCCATGACCATTTGGGTTGCGACTTCAGGTGCAGTTTCAGGCGCAACCGTGCGTAGATCCATGGCTTGGCAGGTGGCTGCCACAAGATCATCCATCTGCGTATCAATGATGTCTTTGGATCGCTTAGTTGAGGGGTCTGGAAGCCCTCCCACCTCAATGTGGATCGTGCCCTCATCATCTGCCCAGGCTTCTCCCTTTTCTACGCCATCAGGACGACGGTGGAATTTGAAGTTCGGCGCAAGGACTTGCTCCATGAGGAGGGCGCCGGAGATGGCTTTGAGCATATCATTGACAGCATCGGTCACATCGCCTTGATCGGCTGCCGGTTCGGCAACGAGATTGGTGAAGCGCGCATGTGGTTTGCCGGGGGCGTCCCGGGTAGCTCGGCCAATAATCTGGATAATCTCCGTTAAGGAAGAGCGATATCCAATGGTGAGCGCGTGTTCACACCAGACCCAGTCAAAACCCTCTTTGGCCATGCCCAGAGCGATAATGATGTCGACCGCATCGCGATCTTCAGTATCTCTCAGCGCTGTCATGACATGACTTCGCCGTTCGAGATCGTCATCCACAAGATCTGCGACCTTCAGGATACGTCCGTCAGCCTGTTCCACTAAATGAAAGCCAGTTTTGGTGTCGATGCCTTTGAAGGTGCCGAGTTTACCCAGAATGTGGTCAACTTCGGCGAGCTTATCTTTGGTGCTTTCAGCGGCATTCACGCTTGGTATATGAACGATGGTCTTCAGGTTTGGGTCGAGCTTGTCCATCACACTGTCGAGATAACGGCCCCGATAAAAGTGGTAGCCGATACCCAGCGTCTTTAGGTGCTCGTAGCCGTTCAGCTGTTCATAATAGGTGTAGGTTACGCGCTCAAAGCGGGCCTCGTCTTCAGGATTTAGAACAGGGGTGCTATCGCCTCGAAAGTAAGAACCTGTCATGGCCACGATATGAGCCTTGTCACGCGCCATGAGTGCCCGCACCAGAACGCCCAGTTTGTTCTCCTCATCAGCTGAGGCGTGATGGAACTCATCGATGGCGATGAGACAGGAATCGAATGCCTCGGCGCCAAGCTCTTCGAAGGCAAACCGCAGCGTTGCGTGCGTGCAGACAAGGATATCATCCTCTGCATCAAGAAAGGCCGCGAGAGCTTTGACTTTGCTTTTAGCAACAACGCCCTCGTCCGATCCAGCGGTGCAGAGATTCCATTCGGATTTCACGTTCCAATCTTCTGTAAAGCCGTTGAAGCGCAGGTCCGTCGACTGGAAAGAGCCCCCGATGGATCGCTCAGGAACGGCCACGATGGCCTTTCGCATGCCTTGGTTGCGGAGCTTATCCAATGCCACGAACATCAGGGCCCGGGACTTCCCTGAGGCGGGTGGAGACTTGATCAACAGGTATTGAGCCTCGCGCGCCTCATAGGCGAGGGCTTGCATTGGGCGCATGCCCATTGCGTTCGGAGCGGAGCTTTTGCCTGTTTGGGCATAGGTGGCGTGTAGGAGTTCAGGCAACGGCTTTGTCCTTTTTTAGCTCTTCTACTTTCTCAGCGTAGCGCGCGAAGAGATGCTCCAGGCGCTCTGTGTCTGAGCGGAATGCCTTCTTGGAGTACATGCGCTCGAGGAGCTCATCGTTATGGCGATGTGCTTCGCGGAGGTTTTCCGGCATTTTGTCCGGATCGTAGAGATCCGCAATGGATTTCGGATGATGCTCAGCGCGCGCTGTCAGAATGCGCCGCGCTGATTGCGTAAGCGCTTTTTTGTCGGCCTCGTTGAGTTCTGGCACTGGGAATGTGTTCCAGCCAAGCGTATTGGAATATCGGAAGCGGTCCTCGAGCTTCCCGCAGACCGTACCGATCCACAGAATATGGAGGCGAGACGCGATCAGAGCAAGGCACCATTCGGGTGCGTCGTAGAGCGCAAAGTTCAGATTTGACGACACCGTATCAGCGCCGACGATATCGCAGGGCAAATATGGACGCCGTTCTGAGCTTACACTTGGTACCAAGATAGCATGTCTCTTGCAGGTGTTATGTTCACGAAATTGGTGAGATCTCTCTGCTACTTTTTGAGTTCCGCGATCAGAGCTTGCGAGTCGAAAGATACGGGTTTTTTCAATCCGCTTAGAAACTTCGGGAATGCTTGTAGCAGTGCTTAGATCGTCATTAGATATCCACAAACAGTGGCGCTCAAGACCCTTACAGACTTCTTGCGACCCCATAAAGCGACGAACCAGTGATTTGGCCTCGGGATGGCGAGCGAGAAGGTTTTCCTTTTCTTCTGTTGAAAGGATTAGGTTACCTCCATCCATTGGCATATTACCAAACTTCATTTCAGGCATGTGAAACGCAGACCTCCTCCTGCCTTCAATAAAGACAGGATCGCCTTCGATGAGGTATGCATTGAGTGACTTCACTGATCGCGCATGCCCTGCTTCGTATATCCATTTTTCTTTTGCGGAAATCTGGCGAATCCCAACGATGACACATGTAACGGCTGCATTTTTTGAAGCATTATTAGACCACTTAAACGATCTATGTCCGAATCCAATTTCGAGATCGCTTCCGAGAATGTGAGGCCACAAGGCGGGGACTGATGCGCCCTGACAGATGGAGTTAGTGGACACCAAAGCAGCTTGACCATCGACCTCTCGGATAAAGTGCGAGGCCTGGAAAAAGAAAGCGGCAACATAGTCCAGCGCGCGATAGTTTTTGATATTCCCGTTAAACACGGAATCCATATCATTTTTCTGCTCAATCTTCTGCTGCTTCTTCCCGAGAAACGGCGGGTTGCCTGCGATATATGTCTCCACGCCATCTCGTTTTGGACAAACCTCAGCCCAGTCAATACGAAGCGAGTTTCCGCAGCGGATATTGGCCGCAGAGTTCAAGGGCAGGGCAGGTGGGCGAACACCAAACATATCCTGATGACGGCTGTTCATTTGATACTCAGCGATCCACAGGGCGAGCTTCGCTGTCTCCGCAGCAAAGTCTGCATACTCAATGCCGTAAAGCTGTGACAGCGAGACATGAGACCACATTTCAACCTGGGTCTCCCCGCGCAGCTCAGCAATGCGAGCCTTCACCCGCATCTCAGCCTGTCGCAGCTCACGGTAAGCAATGACCAGGAAGTTGCCCGATCCACAGGCAGGGTCAAAAACCCGGATCGTTGAAAGGCGGTGAAGCACATCTTTCAGCTTCTTTTCACTGTTCCACGCCCTCTCAATGTCTTCGGCAATAGAGTTCAGAAAAAGAGGCCCGAGAACCTTCATGATGTTTGGCACGGAGGTATAGTGCATACCCAGCTCGCCGCGTTTTTTCGGATCAACAACAGACTGAATCATAGACCCAAAAATGTCGGGATTAATTGCCCGCCAATCGAGTTTCCCTGCTTCAAGCAGATAGTGGTACGGCTGACCGGTCATAACAGGTGCGTCACTATCGCCCGCAAACAGACCGCCATTTACGTACGGGAAACCCACTGCCCACGAAGGAAGATCACTACGCAACTCAGCTTTGAGGTTCATGGTTCGGAAGAGTGTTGCCAGAACCATCTGGGCATCTTCACCGCGATGGCCGGCACACTCCTTCAGGGTCTTGGAGAAGATATCATCTTCAAGGATGCCTGTATCTTCGGCGAACAAACAGAAGATCAACCGTGTCATCAGCATGTTTAGATCATGCTTGCGAGACTCTTCAGCCCAGTCAGGGTTTGCTCGAAGAATGGCATCGTAAAGCTTCGCCAGGCGACTTGCCGCTTTGATGTCGACCGGGTTTTCTTCTGCAGCCTTGAAGCGTTCATAGCCCGCAATAGGCAGAAAGAAGCCAAAGTTCTTACCCAGGTCTTTAAAGGCACAAAAGTGAGATTCTCCACTCTTGGTGTCCACGGCAATCAAATCAGCACCATCCGTGGAAATCAGATAGCGCGCTTTTTGACGTGTAGTTGCTTTACTCGCTTTCAGCGCCTCAATGGCAGCATCAATTTGGCCAGCCTCTGCAGGCAAAAAATGAACCCATGGTTTCCACAAAAAGCCGCCGTCGAGATCGGTTCTGTTGTAGGTGCCGGTCTTTAACTTGGCGATGGTAACTTTAGGAGCCCCCAGAGCCTGCGCAAATTCTATTCCGAAGGTCTCTGGGATGAAGTCATTTTGGGAGATTTCTTCTAAAGCCTGCTCAATTTCTGCTACGTTCATTGCTGCACCCTAAACTCTATCTTTGACATAGCAAGTCTACGGTCTCAGCCGTAAATACTCGCTGTAGATCTATAAAATCTATTTGAATATTAGCCAAAGCCAAAAAAGCAGAAGAAAACAGTTACCTCAAGTTAAATTTGATCGCTTATCTTACCTGTAATCACAGCCTCAGTCAGAAAGTTTGGCATCCTGCTTCAGTCAGAGGACCCACTGCCACAGGATAGCTGTTTTTGGGGTGCATAATAGCTGTCTGCATGCCAGTGATGCGGTACATGCAGGCATCTGAGGCGCGCTCGCCCGCGCGGCTGCCATCGACATAGATATCAAGCCAAGGCCGCCCGTTCTTTCCCGAATGACAGGGACCGTCCTGAGGACGGTTTCCATCACCGCAAAGATCTTCAACAATGGCGTATTTGCGAATGTTAGGAAAGTAAAAGCGGGTGCCGGCCGGATAATCCATCCGGTGGCGAATGCCCTTCACATGTCCAACAGCAAGAGTGATGGGGTCTTGGTAAGTGCCGCTACCACCTGCTTGATTGTGAAGTACCGGGCGCGCAATGGCTGCCGATCCACGAGGTGTATTATCAAACCAAGAGTAACCCGTAAGGTAAACCTCAAATCCTTGCTCGGGACCGGTCTGAACCCGACCTGCTGCCTCTCCAAAGGACGCAACCGATAGCGCCATCATTGTGAGGGCGCCAAAAACCATTTTATTCAACATATTCCTGCCTATCCGATGAGGTCCTGAAACATTTTTCGGGCCCGATAGTCAGGAGGTGGCTTCACCAAGTTTGCAGCGGAAACCTATGCAGAACAGAGTTGGTCATATTGCCGCGTTGCGGTTACTGGCAAATCTAAAATACTTGCTGTTTTGCGACACAGAACTTCAACTCCATATTTCCATGGACAGATCAAAGTTAGATGTAAGTAAAACCTTCCGGGGTGGTTTCGCTGAGAAGCCGGTATTATTTACTGGCTTTAAGAGGCATCACATAGGAAGCAGAACAGCAAGATGTCGAATCCAGATAGCGAAGGCCCAGATGCGTCTATGCGGCGCATCATCCACGTGGATATGGATGCCTTCTTTGCCAGCGTAGAGCAGCGAGATAATCCGCGGCTGCGTGGCCGACCTGTGGCGGTCGGGCGCGGCAAGGCGCGGGGCGTAGTGGCTGCCGCAAGTTATGAGGCGCGCGTGTTTGGCGTCAGATCAGCCATGCCCTCCCTTCATGCGGCACGGATCTGCCCAGATCTGATCTTTGTGACGCCCAGGCCGGAAAAGTACCGAGAAGTTTCTGCGATGATACATCGCATCTTTGCGGAGCATACCTCGATCATAGAGCCTCTCTCTTTGGATGAGGCATTCCTTGATGTCACCGAAGCCAGTGCCACGGGAAAGCCCGCGACCGATATTGCCCATAAAATTCGCCGCCAAATATTTGAGATGACCGGACTTACGGCATCTGCCGGCGTTAGTTATAACAAGTTTCTGGCCAAGCTTGCCTCTGATCAGAACAAGCCCGATGGCCTGACCGTTATCAGGCCCTCCCAAGCAGAAGGGTTTGTAGCTTCACTGCCCGTTGGTAGGTTCAACGGGGTTGGCCCGGTCACTGAAGAAAAGATGCGCCGGCTCAACATTCATACTGGTGCAGACCTGCAAGCTTTATCTGTTGAGCAGCTGAGACAGAGCTTCGGCTCCTCGGCAGAGCATTACTACGCCATATCTCGCGGTATAGATGAGCGGCCAGTGCGGCCTTATCGGGAAAGAAAGTCTGTCGGTGCTGAAACGACCTTTGAGACCGATTTGGATGATCTTGATCGCGCCAAACAAGCGCTTAATCCCATTGCGGAGAAAGTATTTCACCGCGCAGAGCAGAAGTCTGTCTTTGGTCATACCGTGACGGTTAAAATTAAATTTTCCAATTTTGAACAAATTACACGTCAGCGCACCCTGGGAGAACCTGTAAGAAAAGCAGAAGACGTTTTGCCCATCGCCCGGAAACTTCTTGAAGATCAGTATCCCTTTCGACGTTCCATCAGACTTTTAGGGGTAAGTCTTTCAGGACTGGTAAGTGAAGACGAAGCTGAACCAGCGCAAGGGTCTTTGTTTGACACATAAAAAATAGCCCCTCCCGTGAAGGGAGGGGCGCATGTCTATGACTTGTTATTCCTCGTCATCCTCGCCTTCTTTAACGGGGAGACGAGCAATAGTATCGTCGATAAGCATTAACGTCTTGTCGATCCGATGAGAAATATAGTGAATCTCATCCGCTTCGATTTTTGCCATATCCTTGTGCGGAACCCGGGGGCGGAAATCTTCCAGTGCAGACTTGGCGGCCGTCAGTTGGTAGAACTTATTGTAAGCAACAGCGCCCTCAAGAACCTCATGCGCCTCCTTTTCAAGCTCCTCATAGAGACCATTAAAAAGAGGTTCGAACTTTTGCCGACCCTTTAAAACAGCATGAGAGCTGTTGTGAGGCGCTTCAGACCAAGCCAGAAGGCACATCGCCGTACGAACAGGCAGCGACAAATCATCGCCAGGCGCCGTGCCATCCTTAAAGGACATGGCTGGACCATGTGGGGTTTTATACCGAGTTGAGCCAATCATAAGGCCGTGCTTTGCCCGGCGACTGTAGCTGGTGGATCCTTTTACAAATCGAAATATTTGTTTCACAGGCGAGCTTTTGAAGTGCAGGTATCGAGGCAAGACAACAAGATCTCCATCCTCTTTGCGATGCGCAGAGGTGGTGGACTTCCTATTGCGCGCAACATGGTTTTTGTGATTTTCAATACGCTCATCCCAGTTATCCAGAATGATGTCTTTATGGCGATGGCCTTCGAGGATGATTTCCATCATGCCCCGTTTCCATTTTTTCATCAGGCTGACTGGTGTCTTATTGTTGTATCCATTGGTCCTAAAGCGGTCTGCGATATACCACCACCAGTTGTCACGCGTCGCACCCTTTTCAGGCGCCTCGGCGACCAAAGTGCTCAGCATCGAGTCGACAGCAAATTCGGTGTCACTGACGTCCTTATCTTCATTAGCAAGGCGTTCCATAGTGTAAGGGGTAACATGACATACGTATCTATAGGCAAGGCGTGCGCCCAAAACAGGTGGAGAAAGGATCTTTTTCGAGCCATCTTCATCTACTGTTACTTGGATTTCCGTCGGAACGGGCAGCTGGAGGACCTCACCGTAGGAGGGTTCATCGCCGATACCGCAATACCCTGAAATATATGCGACATCTTCACAGTCGTCTTTGCGCTTCCAGTATACCCGGGTAATCTCAGTCATCTTTATCAAACCTTCTTATAACCTTAGCCTTTGGCCCTGCCGGCCTCATAAGAGGGGCCGGGCAGGGGAAAAGGCATGACAGACGCGCCAGCAATAAGGTATCACGCCCTTTCAATGACCTCAAAAAGGGTTTCCACTTCCAACCACAAAGCCCTCCCTGTAAAGGAAAGAAAAGGAGCACCGCTATGGATAACGATCTCTTCAAACGCCCAACTTGGATCTCATATCTCCCTTACATCCTTTTGGGGTCTATCATCATTTCTTTGACGGGAGCAGCCTTACTGACTTCAGGCACTCTACCCCGAGAGATATCCTTTCTCGCTTTTTTGGCTGCCATTAGCCCCATATTTCCTCTGCTGTCTGTGATTCCCGTCTTGAACAACGAAATGCGACTGGTCGATTCAATGCGCATGGGATTGCTGTCGCAAGATTTAGAGGAAGCAAATAAGCCCACGCGTTGATCTAACATGATGCTTCGAAAAACATGGTTTCAGTTTCTGTTTTAGGATTTTTAACCCCATCTTCTTGAAAAGAAGGTGGAAATCATGTCGCGTAGCTCATATCGGGAAACTCAAAGCAGAACTGCAGTCATTTTTTGGTCCAATCTGTTGTTCATGATGGGCATCGCTGCCATGGCCACGGCAGTGGGTGCTCTCGGGCCTTTGTTCATCAATGATCCGGGCACCCCCATTTCCAACATGGAGCATGGCATCTGGGCCGGCGGCGCCGTAGTTATATTAGCTGTCCTTGTTGTTGGTAAAATGTGGCTCACAGGGACAGATGGACATAAAATTGCCAAGTCTATGGGTGCGACCCAGGTAAACCTGCCTGAGGGTCTACTCGAAGTATATGAAGAGCGTGAATACAATCGCAAGATCGCCGATTTTGCGCATTACGTCGAAACCTGCTCACTTGCTGCAGGGATGACGGAGGTTCCTGGGGCTTATGTTCTGTTTGAAGAATCTGGTCTGAATGCTTTTGCTGCAGGTTCAGGATCGGGAAAATCGGTTGTCGCCATTACTGAGGGTGCCCTTTTGGCATTCGACAGGGATGAACTTGAAGGCGTTGTGGGCCACGAAGTCGCTCACATCACACAAGGCGATACCAGCTACGCCATGAAAATTATCGCCCTATGCACAGCGCTCATGATCTTTACGGAGATCGGAAGGCTCTTGATGTATGTGCGCGGCGGAAAAGATAATAAACTTGCCATATTTGGCATTGTGGTTTGCTTTGCAGGGCTTTTGGGCACGCTCTTTGCAAGATTGATGCAGGCCTATCTATCGCGTCAGGCCGAGTTCAGAGCTGATGCGTCGGGCGCCCTATATGCTGGAACAACGCGCGGTCTGGTGAGTGCTTTGAAGAAAATCGAAAGCACAGCTGCTGTCGAGACAAAAAGCAAAATCCCACAAGCCTGCGCACATATGCTGTTAGCCCCTCCGGGAAATGCCATGGGATTTGGCGCAAAAGTTATGTCCCTTTCTTTTGCTACGCACCCACCTACTAAGAAGAGAATTGCTGCCCTTGAGGGGGAATCCATTCTCGAAGCAAAAGGCACCGACCGAAACTCACCTTTCGAGTCCTGACCTGTCATTTAAACGCCCGTCAAAGGGCATCTATAAAACCTAAGGAGACTATTTAATGGAAATGTGGATTGGTATTGGTGTTGCGGCCCTGATCGTGATCATGCTTGTTGTGATCTACAACAAGATGGTGGTCGCGCGAAACACGTATAAGAACGCACTCAGTCAGATTGATGTATCGCTTAAGCAGCGCCACGATCTCATCCCTACGCTTGTCGAAGTGGTGAAAGGATATGTGTCGCATGAGCGCGATACACTGGAGTCGATCGTTTCGGCGCGTAATGAGGCGATCCAGGTGCGCGAAAGCCTGGGAGAAATGCCGAACTCTGAACAGATGACAGCACTCGCAACCAGCGAAAAGAACCTTAACGACGGCGTTATGAAGATCTTCGCTCTGTCGGAGGCCTATCCTGATCTTAAGGCTTCCGAGAACTTCCGGGATCTGCAAGATCAAATCTCTCGCTTGGAAGATAAAATCTCTTCTGCGCGTCGTGGCTACAACCTCACCGTGCTTGAGTACAACAACACCATTGAAACTGTGCCGAACAACTTCGTGGCTGGCATTTTCAAGTTTAAACGTGCTCAGGAACTTGATTTCTCGGATGAGCCTGAAATCAAAAGCATGCCTAAAGTAGAGTTCTAAAGAAACTCACATAAACCAATCTCCAGGAGCCCGTCGATATCTTTCGGCGGGCTCTTTGTTATGTAAATTGATCAAGCTTGCTCTTGCAATGAGCCTTATGCCGCATCTTGTCTTTTGATGAAATAAAACAAGCCACTGGCAGTTGCCATTGTGATGGAAATCGAGGTCCAAGCGATGGTGGAGTAGGCATCCGTAATGATCCCAAAGGTCAACCAGCAAACTTCTCCGCCGATGATCAATACCCGAAACAAATACGGTCGGTTTCGGAAGAGCGGGCTTGCACCTTTGACCAGATTCCCAAAAATAATCAACGCAGCAGGTAGGCCTGAAGTCGTAAGGAGGATCAATCCAGTTGTAAGCGCAATGCCCCCTGGCACGATAACCTTCATAACGCGCGTGGAGGCATAGTCACCGGCCACGAATGTAGCCGCACTGATGGCAGATGAAAGGGCAGCACCATTCTGGTCAATGCTTAAAAAATATGCCACCTAAAGAAGCGAGGATACAAAGAAGAGCCTCATTACCAATCGAGGATCTTTCCAGACATATCCAGCACCCCCAAGGGCAATTGCCCCAATACCCAAGATCTCCATGATTTATCCTATCCAATGCGCATTTCTTTCTGGAAGTTGGGTCCCTGGCACTAAAAAGACCTACTACAGCAGCGGAGCAGATATGAAAAAGCCGCGCATGTCTTTGACACGCACAGCTTAGGTTTGGCTCAATCCAGCTTGCTCAATGCCTCGAGGGCGACTGACCTTCGTTAGAAGAGATCAATTTCGCCTGCATCTTGATCGCCGCCCTCATTGAGAATGATGGTAAGAGCCTCAAGTTGCTGTTGATCCTCGTCATCAGTGCGATCCTCTTCTGATTGATCAGAGGTGATGTCTGCACTGGATTGCTTTTTCGAGGTAGGTTTTGCGAAAGGGCCTTCATCGCAAAGATCACGCAGGTCCTCATCTGCGTAGCAGACAGCACGGCGCAGCGTTTGCGGTTGGGGATCCTCGACCCATGCCAAAAGATCTTCCGGCGCAAGGCTGTTGAGAATTTTGGGATCAACATCAAGTGATTGAGCAAGTTCGGCTGACATGCCCGCCATACCACGGCCGAAGAGCTGGATGACTCGGCAGTTGTTCATGATGGTGCGCCAGTCTCGGGGATATAGCGTACTCAGCTGCGAGATATCCTGCCAGAAGCTCCAGACTTGAACCCCGTATCCACGCAGCAAGGTTACGGCTGTCACCAGTAGATCTAACCGTCCAAGTTGGGCAATTTCATCCAACAAGAAGAGCGTTTTGCGCTCGGGTTGAAAGTCGCGGGCCAAGATCACATTCATCATGCCTTCAATCATAACTCTGAAAAGCAATGGATGAGACCGAATGCGGGCAGGGGGGAAGGCAATGTAAAGGGAGATGTCGTCACCGTCTCGAATGGCATCGAGATCGAAGCTTTCCCCAAGACAGTGTGCGATTGACCGACCAGAGAACTGGGAGAGCTCTGCGCGCAAAACGCATAGGATGGACCCCCATGTCTTATCGGCGGTATAGGGTTGCGCACAGAGCGATCGACACAGGTTGCTGGGGCAGTTGGCGGCGCGGTGCAGCGCCAAAGGGTAGTTCTCTGGCGCCTTACTGTCTGCGGCAGTCTCAGCAAATGATCCAATCTGCGGACCGGCGTGAGAGATTAAAGTTGCTGCCTTCAAAATTTGCCACAAGGTGTCAGCTGCACCAGTGTCTGCAATGCCCGGACTCAGTGTTTCGAGTTGAAGTTTGAAGTCCGCAAAACGTGCCTTGGATCCGATAAGATCGTCAGCAATTTCCTTGGCGGCAAGATCCCGATCTTCCTGACCTTGAAGGTCTGTCTCCACACTGCCTCGATCCATGCCCAGCTGCGCCGCATTTTCGATCAGTGCCCGAATATTGACCATGCGACCTCGGCCAAGTCCTGAGCCGCCCGCATCGACGAAGGCGCGCCACACCATGGCCGGCTCAAGATCTACGGCATCAAGACTATCCATGAGCAATGGGTCGTGCTCGAAAAACGACAGGCCAAGCGTTTCAGCTGGAAGATCTCCGGGATGTTCGGCGGTGGGGGTTTCAACGCTAAGATCATTAACGATGGCGGAGATGCTCCGGCTGGGGCCTTCCATGCGCTCATAGGCATCAATCAAAGCCGCAAGGGCACCAACAGCAGCCTCCCTCCAGAATGGGTCATTGGAATGACCATCAGGAGAGACCATCATGTCAGCAAGACTTCTACAGGCTGTATCTCGATCATCGGACAAATAGGGGAGAAGATCTAATGGGTTGAACCCTGCGATCTCATCTGAGGCATCTTCTTCGCTATCATTCACGACACGTGCTGCTGCCCCGAAGGGATCAATGCACATAACTTTCGAGCCAAGAGCGCGCCGATGACGCCGTGTCATAGCGTAGTTCTCTGCTTTCACGTCAAGAGCAATCACCGGTCCGTCATGGCGCAACAGGGCAGGGACAACACAGCTAACACCTTTACCAGCCCCCGTCGGTGCGATCGTCATAAGATGGCCATCACCACTGTAGACGACATCAGAAGATGCGGTTTTTACCTGTGGTATAGCTGCTGGACCAAATCCAAAGCGTGTGACATCTGGCGCGGCGACTTCTCGTCCAATAAGCAGCCCGCGGCTTGACCCCTTATGGGAATGTGCGTTTTCGGTCATGGGGTCCTTTCCGATCAACAGTATATCGAAAAGATGGTATTGTGCTGCACAGCTACAAAATGGTCAGTGGATTTTCCAAGCCTTTATCCGCGCGTCTTAGGTCTCCTTGAGATAAACCAGGCACTTTAAATTTTGCGGTAAAGCGCCCGGCATAAATTTACATGATTATTTTAACCCGTTCATGATCTGGTTCAGGTGGGGTAGAATTGGCTCTTTTTGAAGGATCATTCGGCGCGGGGCTGGTTTTTCCTTCCATCTAATATGAGAGTTCACCCAGGTTCGTCCCGTGATTGGATTGCCGTCTTTGTCGCGTCCGATCGAGGTAGGAGAGAGACGCCGCCAGAAGCCTGTAACTTCGACTTGTGCCTCGGGTTCGGCGCGAGACCCTGAAGTCTGTCCGACACCAGATGTATGATGTCGATGATTGATGGCGCTAACGACCCGAACGCGGCCGCCCCGCTTTTTGCCTATCGATGCGCCTGCTGCCTCAATGGAACCGGCCGCGTCGATTTGAAGACCGCCCCGGCTGCGATAATCAAGCCGATCCTCGGCTCGAAAATCGAAGTAGCTTGGCAACAATAGGCCCATGAGAACGGTTGGCACAATCATATCAGCTGTGTGCAGGTGCCAATTGAGAAACGGGCGTTCCTCATCGGTATAGCATCGCATTTCATCTTCAGATTTGCTGGCGCCAATGATGCTATGAATCGGATCACCCTGAAACCAAGAAAGAACGGATACGCCTTTCCAAGGATCTTCAGATTGCGGATCAAGCTCAATGCAGACAGCGAGCCGGAGTGCTATTTTTGCAGCATTATCTGAAAGGAGCGACTCCATTCTTGCGGCTTGATACATATTCTCCTTGGTTTCGTCTTCGTTAACACCTGAAGTTTCTGATGTGTTGCTGTCTTCTTCATCGCGCTGAGCCAAGGCGTCGAGCTCGCCATGAATGGCTATAGCCTCCATGAGCGTCAGCGGCTCCATGATCCGACAAATAGCAAGCAAATGAAGTCGTCCTCGTCGCCGGCGAATACGCACGCCATCGAATAGAATTGAAGTTGGAAATGCCTCGCCTGAATCCATGATGTCGGATATCGTCTTTTTGCCATTGAGCTTGCGCCAAAGATCTGCATCATCCCCGAGTTGGCGTGCCGGACCATCTCCGAGAGCGACATAATCGCCAAGAAAGTCTTCTGAGATACCGTCTCCGATGGCATAGTTGTCTGCAGCTGTATGCATCCAGCCATCGAAATCCTCTGCATCAAAAGCGTGGAAACGAGATGTAGCCGTACTTGGAATCATGAGTTTGTTAGACTTCACGAGAGAAAAATGTCGCCGGGCGGCTGTGAGACCCGGGATGCCTGCCGCGAAGGGTTCATGAAGGAAGGTGGCCTGAGCCAGCTCACGCAAGCCATTCTCAAAAGGAGAATCTGCGAGAAGCGTAGGTCCTGCACCTTATCAAATTTGCGAAGGATTTGAGTTGAATCTAAGCGTCTTGCAAGCCGCAGTTCATCTCCATCAAAATCACGCCCCAAGGCTCTCAATGTGCGTGTTATGATCAAAGGAATATCGTCAGATTTATCTTGCATGAAATCGTTTCACCTTTTTTTTTGAGAGGGAAAGTAACACGGATCGATGGCTTAATCAAAACGGGTTAATATTCATAATAGAGCACTTACTTTGGATGGCTACACGGGAGACTTTTTGACGCTGGGATCAGCCTACCCTATTGTCTGAGTAGTGTTACTTCGACAACCTCATCCCTGCATGCGGATGCGGCGAGATTTGATAACCATCAAGCCGACATCCGCACATTAGGTAGACCGTACAACATTTCAGAAGCTCAATTAGTCATCGGTCTTGCCGATCTTGAGAAGCCTCATTGCCTCAGCAGGAAGGCTTCGAGCAATGGAGGACAAGATCTGCTCAGCACTTCGAACGACGTGCATATCAATCTTTTGGCGGCCTTTTTCAAGGCCGTCATCGACAGAGTTTCTGGCGATTTGCAGCATTTTCTCAATGTCATCGACCGCCTGCTGAGTCTCCTCAAGCCATTTCTTTCCCGACCTCTTTGCTGTCACCAGCTCATCCAGGCGGGCATAGGCATTCTGCAGATCTTTGACCTGTGGGTCATTCATGATCTCAGTTGAGATATTGGAAATATCTGTCGTGATATCATGTCGAGGTCGTTCAGCGGTCGGACGCCAAATGCCACAGACCGCACGCAATGAGCATGGGACTGGAAGGCCGTCAGGATGCCCCCTAAGAGCGGTCATCATGTCTTCAGCCGTGATCTCGATCTCAACAAGGCGTTCTGAGCCACTCCTTACCCGTCCACGCCCATGATCAAGATCATCCCAAGCTGCATTAATGCATATCGAGAAGTATGTACCCTCGGTGGGTGGAAGAGCGCTATGGATGTTCCCAAGACACCCGTTTCTCTGTCCGATATTCAATGCCGCTTGCGTTGGGCGCCGCATCTGGCGAGACTCTGCCAGATATGGGTTGAAAGCCCAGTTCGACAACGATGATAGATTCTCAAGTCGCTTTTTAAGAGCATCACCGTTGCTACGCCATCCAATTGCGGACGACCGCTCTCGCTGCTCAGGGAAGCGTACGCGCTTGTGACCCTCATCCTCATAAATCCATTTCAGGACGTCGGGATATTCTTGTCCGATTTCTTCAATTTCATGAAGAATAAGCTGGCCAATGGCTTGCTGAAGGCGCGCTGACAGAGGATCAAGAAGCGTATCAACCATCGGGTTCTCCGCTGCGACACTATCCCAATCCATGGGCTCTGGCGCCGGCAGAGCGGCAAGGCCGCCCTCCATAGCCCGACTTACCTTCTGCGCATGTAAAGCGGCATGCGCAGCTTCAGTCAGAACTTCGGAACGCAGAATGGACATTGCCTCCAAGTGGCGCCCGAGCGCATAATCTGTGGAGAGCATGTCTCTGATTTTGTATCCCAGTGTCGACGCTTTATCGCGTAGGTCCCCGTTTGGACGCACAATGCCGGTGTCCAACAAGGACTTCAGGTCCAGGATCGCTTCTGAAGTTTCATGCGCCTGGTTTTCAGCATAAGCCTCAGCGGCGCGTTCAATTCTGGTTTGCTCATCGTGATGATCGGGCAGGTCAAACTCGCCAAGGCGGGTAACGGTGAGAGCGGCACCTTCGCTACTAATGGTGTTAAGCATGGATTCTGTGAGAGACTTCTCGGAAATACGTGCCGCAAAGATCTCTTTTCCTGGTTCAAATTTACCATCTGAACCAGTGCGCGCCCGAAATACCCGGATCTTGGTATGCGCGAGAGATTTTACGTCCTGACCAAAGAGCGTGACAGGAGTGGAGCTGAATTCTCGCTCCATCAAAATGAAGCCCGTTTGCGCCTCAAGCGGGGTCATATCCGACGGATCAGCAAAGCTTGCCCGCGCCGCCGCACGCCGGGCATATTCAACGGCTTCAGACTTAATGTCGGACGAAAGGTTGGCGCCATGTTTGGCGAGAAGGTCTTTTACAAGAGTCATTTATAGCTTCGATCACGCAAGCCTGTGAAGTAAGGCTCCGGCGCAATCGCCTTTACTGTCAATGGGAGCAGGGATGTTTTCAAGAAGATGGATATGCCCTTCAACCTTCAGCAGCATAGCGCGCTGAACAGAATCCGTAAGGGCGGCGATCGACATAAGTCGTCGCCCGCACGGATGCGGCTCACTTTAAATACTCGTTAATTATTGAGCTTAATTCCTTCTTTGCGCCAGCAACCGTAACGATCTTCTAAGCATATCAGACATAAAGTTTGCACTATGGGAGATTGTCCGTGTCGAATTTGAGACTTCCGTCAACCGGGGAGATGGCGCTGCTTATCGGCGTTTTGATCTACTTGGTCCTCTTTCCAACTTTAGCCTATAAGGGCTTTGCATATATCGCGGGGACGGTCTTCTTTGCGCTTGGTCTGCGGTGGCAAATCGCACGTTTGGCAGCACGCGATACGATAGACATTAAAATCTACTGGTGGACCTTCAAACCTCGCCTTTCAATGCCTTGGAAATGGGCGACAGCCAGCCACTGGAAAACCCTTCAAATCCCGATGCCAAGTGAACGCACGCTATCCAAGCGCATCGGACAGGCTCTGGTCTTCAGTGCAATCGTTGTATTGCCCGTGGCAGCCTTCATTCTTCAGCGCCAAGGGATGATCTTTTCGGCGCAACTCGAGAAGCATCTTCCATCAATGCTGTCGTTCCTTGAGCAGCAAATGACCTGGGTAAACAGCCAGTTAGGGACGAAAGCTCATGTAGATGTTGAAGGTGGTTTAAGTGGCCTCAAAGATACCATGGGTCAGGTAGCAGGCAACACACTCACCGACGTCAAAGACGGTCTGAAAGACATTGTGGGATCTGCACTCAAAGTCTTCGGCATGATCCTGGCTGACTATGTTCTCTTGTGCATTGCAGCGATCATCGTTGCGATGATGATCAACAAAGCGAACTGGAAGAAGGAAGTTGCCTTTGTCCATAAGCGACTTGATCGCGGCATCGCAAACCCCGAACTTCGCGCTAAGGTGAAACGCTGGGGCGAGCTCTTTATGGAGGCGATCGGGCTCTTCATGGTTGGCTATCTCGAGGTCGGCCTTCGTCTGTCCTTTCTGTTCTTCGTCGCGATGTTCATCTTGACGCCTCTGGGTGTTTCCTTCGGGGCCGCGCTTTTCATTGCTGTTCTTTTGGGTTTTGTGACGGCTATTCCAAAAATTGGGGGATTCATTGGCCTATTCCTGGCCGTTTTGGTGATGGGCATCAACCTTCAGCCTGGACTTGGCTGGTTTGGGATCAACATGTTTTCGACAGGGACTGTGGGCGGCGATGTTGTTGTCAGAATTGCTCTGCTGGGCTTTATCGCCAAGATCATGGGGCTGTTTGAAGCTTATCGTTTCACGCCAGCAATCATCGGGGAACGCTTGGGCCTATCCAAACTGGTGATTGTGGCCACGGTGATCATGGCCGCTAAGGCAGGCGGCTTCTTTGGGATGATCTGGGGCATCTTGGCCATGCTTGTTTGGCAGGCTTTCAAGCGTCTGGATGAGGAGGTTGAGGCCGAAGAGGTTGCACTGAAAGCGCCACCCAAGGCAAATTGACCTCGTCACGGCTTAGAAAACAAACCGGGGCGCAACAGGTTGTTTGCGCCCCATTTGGCTAAAATCATGTTTTCCGGCGCAAGATGCCTCGTTCGATTAAAAACAATTTTAACCAGGCGGTTAGGAGATACACTTAATCTTTTGGGTTAGGTGTTATGTTCAAGAGTATCGCCGATCTCTGCTCGCCTTTTCCCAAGCAACTGCCGCTGCAATCCGGCTCCCTGCCTGCTGCGCACTTAAGTTGAAGCGCTCTATAAGCTCCTTACGGCTCATCGATCGCGCCTTCTTCAGCACCTCCTTATGCGGAAGAGACAGGAAAAATTCACCGCCTTCATTGCAGGAAATACGCTCTAAATCATTAGTCTGGCGAACTTTGTTAATGTTCTGCTTTAAGGGCTTTTTGCCGCAGAAAGACACAAGTGAGCCTTCTTGCATGCCGAGCACGTCTTCGGCGCGTGTCAGAAGCTTTGTGAGTAGGTCTCGACGCCAACTGTCGTGCAGGTGAATGGGGTCGACGGCGTAGACCCTCTTGCCATCAAGGTGCTGGGCCAGAGTTTCTGGCGCCCAGGCGGTGAATGAAACAGACCCATTGTGCCAAGGATTTCCTAAAATAAGGGTACCGTTGATGTATAATGTCCAACGCTCAACGGTTGCGCGGCCTTGTTTGTCCACTTGTTGTTCAAATCCAAGATCCAACATGCGCTGTATTGCGAACTCAAGACTGTCGCCGCTGCGAAGATCACAGCACAGTTTAGTGCGTGGCACGGGATTTTTGGCCAAACTGGTTAAGACGAGGTCGCGCGATTGAGCAAGTGTAATCTGCGCAGATTCAGTGTCCTCTTGAGTACAGGTATCACTTTGTTGATAGGCTTTGAGGACCCGGGCAACGATGGCCTTAAAAACAGGACAAACATTTCGAACCCCGTAGATGTGATCTTCAATGCCACGGATATCACCAACGCTTTGTCCGCACATAATGCATTTGCAATAGGAGGTCGAGAAATACTCTGACCGATTGGTGCGATGAATTCGTGACCAGTCAATGACAGTCTCAGCAAGATTCTGTTCGGCGGACGCGATCTCCAAATGGTTTTTTGCAGATCTCAGTTCTGCCACTTCGGAGCTGATAGCATCAGGAAGACTCGCTGTCAGAGCGTATAAAACGTCATCCAGTAAATCAGCAGCTTCTTCGCCACTGTATTCAGGGATGTGTATACTCATGCGGCCTCCTGAGAGGCAGATTGCGCAATAAGCTCGGACAGAAGGCCGCTTTCATGTGTTTGGATTTGCTGAACGATCACGGGCCGATTTTGTTTTAGACAATAGACGATAAGGTTCGATATCCAACTCAGAAAGTCACCTTCCAGATCATTGCTGGGGGTCATCGGGATGATCAGGGGCGTGCAATGCAAAGCCTGTGGTCGAAAGCTGAATCTTTTGTCCAGCCTCCTCGACAAGCCTTCCTTAACCCAGCCCTCAATGCTCGCAAGCAACGCGGAGCATCGTTCTGGATCCCTGTTCCAAGGAGCGTCAGGCCGCCGCACACCTGAGCGCATCAACTCTTCACCAACAGCCAAGGACAGCGCGCCAAGCGGTCTAAGGTTGGTGTCGCAGCGTGCCATATCGGCGATAATGTCATGAGATGCGTCGCGTCCTTCCTTGCGCAGCCCTGATAACCATTCTTGAACCTTACTGGAAGCTTGCAGATTGACGAGGTGATCAACTGTCACCTGATGATCAGGAAGCCAAAACCCTTCAATCTCCTCATCGTGAGGCGCCAAGGAAGGCGATTTAAGAAGAATACGGTTTGGGCGTATGCGACCCAGAGGAAGACGCGCCCGCTGTAAATCGGCCTCAATCTTTCTCACTGCGACTGCACCAAGGCAGTCTTCAACTTCATATTTGTTGAAATTATGTACCGCATGATCAGTGCCGCAAAGTCGCGAATAGAGACATTGTTCATCACGCATGTCGTTCTCCCCGCAGACATACAAGCAAAATTGCAGCTGTGATTCAATCATTGCTTGCAGAAAATTATCTATAAATGCCCGTGATACAAGCATCCGGACAGGGCGGCGTTTTACGCCATCATCCCATCAAGAGGGCAGCCCTGACCCGCACCCGGAGACCTCCGGGTGCGGGCGAGATTTAATAGTTTTTCTCGTAAAACAACCCCAGCCCAGCGCTACCCGCTGAGGATGCCTCCCCGCGCGCTGTGATTTTATCGTTGATCTCATAGTTCAACTCAATCCGGGTTTCACCTGATGTCATCACAGATGTATTGGCATAGACGCCGTCGGCGAGATATTTGCCCACGCCAACCTGGGCCTCACCACTGTTACTGGTGGACACTTCAAGATCATCAACGTCAAGCTTTGATCGTAACTTCCCCATGATGCCAAAGCCACCGCCACCCGTCAGCGCGCGCACCGCATTAGCCAGCTTTAATCCTTCGATTGCAGTCATGTCTGTAATGGATTTCCCAAACAGGATCATTGCCAGAACTTCATCCTGAGGCAGTTCAGGCACAGAACTCAAAGTCAGCTGAGGGCTGCTTGCAGGACCCTCGATGACAATGCTCGCAGTCCCAATCTCGGTTGTGCTTTGGGCAACAAGACGGATGACTGGATTAAAGCTTCCCGATAGACGCAACACACCCTCTGTGAGATCCAGTCTTTGCCCCAGAAGATCAAGGCGTCCGCGGCGCAGTTCAAAAGAGCCTGACGGAAGCGGATTTCCGGTATCCCCTTCGATCCGCAGGCTGCCGCCCAGTTCTGCATCAAGGCCTCGGCCGCGAATAAAGATCCGTGCTGGCGCCGTGATGCGCATATCAATATCATGCGTGATGGGCTGTGCTGAAGATCCTTCAGCTTTGTCATCAGTTATGAACCCAGCGCGCTCGCGCGCAAGGCGAGACAAGGCATCTTCGCGCAGGTGAACCATTCCAGGAATTGGTCCGTATGTACCCGCAATCGCCTCCGGGATGCGTAGGATTGTCTCACCAACTTCGATCTGCCCCGTGATCTTACCGCCTTTTGATAGAGGGCCCTTGATGGCGATTTCTCCGCCCAAGACTGTATCATAAAGGGCAGGATCGCTGGCACCAATCTGATCGATCGTGACGATGATATCGCTCTCGAGGTCGTCCACAAGATCGACGGATCCAGCCACTTTGAGACGACCCCCTTTGGTAGGCGCCCCCTCAAGGTCGACGGTCATTTTGCCTTTTCTTAAACCTACATCAGCAGAAAGATCCCGCGCTGCAAGTCGTAGGTTAGGCAAAGAGAGACTACCATCTTTGAGCTTTACTGATCCATTGAGGTTCTCGAGGGCAGCAGCACCATTGAGCCTCAGATCAATATCCATCACCCCCCCAGCGCGACGCGGGACAATGAAAGGATTACTCAAAGCCGCCGGCGCGCGGCCTTTCAATGCAAGATCGAAGTCTTGTGCATCTTGCGACATTGTCCCAGTAACCTTCGCTGACACCCCTCCAGGTCCACTCCCGGTAGCGGAGATCGTAAACCTATCTCCCTGAGGACTGATCTTTGCCTCAACTCGACTTTGACCAGGAAACTCTGGAAGGATAAGGGAGGTATCTCTTAGGAGAATGTCAGCTTCAAGTGCGCCACCCGTGGAAGTCATGCTGCCGCGTCCTGTAAGGGCAACCTGGGAGTTGGAGACATTCATGTCTTCTATGGTAATGTTATCCTGCAAAGCTCGTATAGCGAGATGAACCGAAGTTCTTCCATTCAAGAGCTTGTCTGCTTGTTCAATGCCCGTGTGTATATCTTACGCCAAATCCAGCGCCGGCTTGCCAGGGATCGCCTTCTTCCGGAATAACGCCATCTCCCAGCCATCCTGCATCAAGAAAGGCGACGCCACCCAGATCTCCGAATATTTCACGTCGGATTTCGACTGAGGCGCCGATGAAGGAGGTACCTCCTGTCTGCACGCCCGCCCGTCGGTTGATAGAAAGCTCTTGATAGGCGTGTCCGCGCACGGTGCCACCCCCACCAGAGTTGAAAAGAAGAGAAGGAGGAAGATCATCGTAATCAGCACCTATGATTGTGCCGCCTTGCACGCGCCCGGCGATGACCGTCTTTCCTGCGTCTTCAACTGGATGATATTTGCGTATGTCGAAAGTGGAATGTGCAGCTGCCTTGCCGCTTTCAAGTAAAAATATGGGCGTGGCTGTTGCTGCAATCTTAAACCCAGATTGAGGGTTTAGCTTATTGTCTCTGCGATCCAGAGACATGCTCAAAGGGAACGATAGGTCGGTTGTCGTTCGATCACCAAGATCATCTTGGATCACGGTGTAACCCAGAGTGGTACCAGCAGAGGCGATCCAGCCGTTTTTAAAGTCTCGTGTGAATTCGCCCCCGACTTCGATCTCTTGCGAGCTATAAGTAGGTTCCTGCAGCACATCAAAAGTACCTGACAATGTCAGATCGGTATCAGTAAACAAGGTTGCAGGCCGCTTCAGCGTCGCACCGAGTGTTAAATCCACGGCGTCTGAACCTCCGAGGATATTGCTGATCTCCCCATCAAACGACAGTGTCTGAAGCTGTTGTTTGTAGTTTCTATGCATCCAGCTGCTGCTTATCGTCAGGCCGCCTGGACTTTCGAACTCAACGCCGGTGGTGATGCGTCGTTTTTTCTGAGGAACAAGGTCCGCTTGAACATCCATGATGCCCGTCTTCGGGTTTGGCTCTTCTTCAAAAGATACTGATCTATAAGCATTGGTTTTTTGAAGCCTGGCACGAGACGCCTCTATGCGCGCTGGACTATAAACTGCGCCACCTTCAAATCCCGCGACTGCCTTTACACGCTCATCAAGCGTTGGGTCATCTGGGTCTGCGTGAAGATCGCCGAGGTGATACAGGGGACCTGGATCAATCGTCACTTTGGCGCGGAGCGTGTGGCGCGCATGATTGGCGACAATATCTTGGCTTTTGACCCGAGCATCGGCGTGGCCCGCAGCCTTCCAATCATCGATAGCCTTCAGGACAACCTGGCTGATCTTGCCGCTATCAGCACGCTCTTCAGGCTGGATTTCCGGAAGGAAAGACCCACCAGCTAAGGGTGAAACCTCAAGTGTCTCGAAATGAAACTCGGGCCCCGCAGCGACATTTACGTCGATACGATCAATCTTTTCAGGGGCATCAAATGGGGAAAGATCAAAGGCTTCGCGTCCATCTACAGTAATAGAGACATGTCCTGCATAGCGTCCATTGGCATTCAAAATCCCAATAAGTCTTGCGTAGTCAGCGCGAGCGGCAGCAAGTAAGTCTTGTCGGGATTATCTCGCTGACACATCACCCCCTAAATGTTGTATTTAGAGCTTCAGGATTCGAGGGTGTGGCCAAGATTACTCGGCCATGCCTCATAGACCCGTAAAACGCGCCCCAGACAACATCACTTTCGCCGAGATCGAGAAGA
>Ga0066860_10000107_pt1 | contig 33614 bp, 34 predicted proteins | sample ETN07SmetaG_FD_65601 | JGI IMG/M metagenome (GOLD analysis project Ga0066860, IMG submission 65601) | Marine microbial and viral communities from oxygen minimum zone, Eastern Pacific Ocean - ETNP2014F14-07SV275 | ecosystem: Environmental > Aquatic > Marine > Oceanic ... | reverse complement strand
CATCCGGGCGCTAGATCGGCCCCGTCGCAACCGGCTTGAGGAGGCCCGGACGCGGCGGGCGGCAGCAAGGCCGCGCCATCCAGGGAGGACGACATGACCATCACGCAACGCCTGAGCCGCGCCGCCGCGATCGCCGCCGCATCCGTGCTGCTGGCCGCCGGGGCCGAGGCCAAGGACTTCAAGATCGCCGTGGGCGACGGTGCCGGCGGGACGCAGGAGGCGCTCGGCAAGGCATTCATCGAAGCGCTCGAGGAGAACACCGGCGGCGCGCACAGCGCCACGCTGTTCCTCAACGGTCAGCTCGGCGACGAGCAGGACACCGTCAACGAGGCGGCGATCGGCACGCTCGACTTCTCGATCCTGGCGATCAACAACATCACCCCCTTCTCGCCCAGCGTCGGCACGCTGACCATGCCCTACGTGATCCTCAGCCTCGAGGACGCGGTGACGCTGACCCAGGGCCCGATCGGGCAGGAGCTGGTGGAGAACACGATCCGCGACGCCGGGGTACGCATCATCGGCTGGGCCTATTCCGGCTTTCGCGTGCTGACCAACTCGTCCCGCCCGGTCGAGAGCGTCGAGGATCTCAAGGGCCTGGTGATCCGGGTGCCGCGCAACGAGATCATGATCGCCACCTACAAAGCCTGGGGCGTGAACCCCACGCCGATGGCCTGGTCCGAGACCTTTGCAGGGCTCCAGCAGAAGGTCGTGGACGGTCAGGACAACCCCTACATCACCGTCTACGCGATGAAGTTCGACGAGGTGCAGAGCTACGTCACCAACCTGCGCTACATCTTCTCGATCGAGCCGCTGATCGTCTCCGAGGCGGTGTTCCAGGACATGTCCGAAGACGAGCAGCAGGCCGTCCTCGCGGCGGGCGAGGCCGCGACCAAGGCCTCCGAAGAGTTCCTGCGCGCGCAGGAGAGCAGCATCAAGGAAGAGCTGGTCTCGCGCGGCATGCAGATCAACGACCCGGCGAATGGCGAGCAGGAGTTCATCGACCTCGCCACCAAGGCGGTCTGGCCGCAATTCTACGACTCGATCGGCGGCGTCGAGAAGCTCAACGCGGCGCTGACGGCGCTCGGACGCGATCCGGTCGAATAGGACCGGCCTCCCCGGGGGCGCATCTCCTCCCCCCAGCATGCGCCCCCGAACCACCCCGCCATTCCGCGCTTCGCCGCCCCGCCGTCACAGGAGGTCGTCATGGCCCGCATCTGGTCCGTTCTGAACAACGTGGAGAGCTATCTCTGCCGCGTGCTGCTCGCCGGTTTCGTTGCCCTGCTCTTCGTGCAGATCGTCTCGCGCGAGATCTTCGGCCACTCGTTTTCGTGGATCGAGGAGCTGTCGATCTACATGTTCGTCTGGTTCGTCTTCTTCGGCGCGAGCCACGCCGCCAAGATGGGCGCGCATAACCGCGTCACCTTCCAGTTCAACCTGCTGCCGGCCCGCTGGCGGGCCTGGATCGAGGGCGTCGCCGATCTCTTCTGGCTCGGCTTCAACCTCTACTTCACCTGGCTGGCGGTCGATTTCGTCTTCAACCGGATGAACAAGTTCTGGACCTCCCAGACGCTCGGGATCGAGATGAAGTGGATCTACATGGTCCTGCCGCTCGCCTTCGCGCTGATGAGCATCCGCATCCTGCAGGTCAACTGGACCCGGCTGGTCGTCGGCCGCGAGGTCCACGACCCCGACTGGATCGACCCGGCCGCGCTCGCCCCTGCCCCCACCCCGAGCTCGTGAGGACCGCGCCATGGAAAGCCAGATCGCTCTCATCCTCTTCGGCAGCTTCGGCCTGCTGCTGCTGATCGGCGCGCCGATCACCGTGGCCCTGGGCGTCTCGTCGCTGCTCTCCTTCCTCTATCTCGGCGACAACCCGATCAAGCTGGTGCAGATCGCCTTCACCTCGGTGGGAAGCTTCCCGCTGATGGCGCTGCCGGCCTTCATCCTGGCCGGCGCGCTGATGGAGGCGGCGGGCATCTCGCGGCGGCTGATCAACGTCGCCGAAAGCCTCGCCGGCCCCTTCACCGGCGGCCTCTCGGCCAGCGCCGTCATGGCCTGCCTGTTCTTCGGCGCGATCTCGGGCTCAGGCCCGGCGACCACCGCCGCGGTCGGGATGCTGATGATCCCGGCGATGATCAACCGCGGCTACGACAAGGGATACTCGGCCGCCGTCACCGCCTCGGCGGGGGGCCTCGGCATCGTCATCCCGCCCTCGATCCCGATGGTAATCTTCGGCATCGCGGCGCTCGGCATGGCCGCGCCCCCCGAGGCGATCGAGAAGTTCGGCACCTTCCAGTCGGTCTCGATCTCCAAGCTCTTCATCGCGGGCTTCGTGCCGGCCTTCCTGATCGCCGCGAGCCTTCTGTTCATGAACTGGGCGCTGTGCCGCAAGCATGGCTACACCGGCTCGGCCGAGGCCTGGTCAATGGGCGGCATCGGGCGCGAGGTCTATCGCGGCTTCTGGGCGCTGATGGCCCCGGTGGTGATCCTGGGCGGAATCTATACCGGCTTCTTCACCCCGACCGAGGCGGCGATCGTCGCGATCTTCTACACGCTCTTCGTCGGCATCGTGATCTACCGCGAGCTGAACCTCGCTGCGCTCAACCGCGCGCTGGAGACGACGACCTGGCTGACGGGGCGCGTGCTGCTGATCCTGTTCACTGCCACCGTGTTCGGCCGCCTGCTGGTCGAGAACCAGATCCCGGCGATGATCGCCGACGGGATGCTCTCGCTGACCCAGAACCTCTACGTGATCTGGGCGCTGATCGTGGTCTTCCTGCTCTTCGTCGGCATATTCATGGAGACCCTCGCGGCGATCCTGATCCTGGTACCGGTGATGCTGCCCGTCGCCTACTCGGTCGGCATCGACCCGATCCATTTCGGGGTGGTGATGATCTGCACGCTGGGGATTGGCTTCCAGACCCCGCCCTTGGGCGAGAACCTGTTCATCGCCTCCGGCATCTCCGGCTCGACGCTCGAGACGATCTCGATCCGCGCCCTGCCCTTCGCCGCCGTCAACACCGTCGCGATCTTCGTCATCGCCTTCGTCCCGGAGCTGTCGCTCTGGCTCCCCCGCCTGCTCGGATATTGAGGCCCGCCATGCAGCCCCGACTGACCCGCATCCTGTTCGCCACGGCGCTCTCGGACGCCTCCTGCCACGCGCTGTGCCACGCCGCCCAGCTGGCCCGCGCCAGCGGCGCCCGGATCCACGTGCTGCACGTCCAGGAGCCGCTGTCGCACGACGCCCGCATCACGCTCGAGATGTTCCTCCTCAACGAAGGCTCGCGCCGCGACGCGACCGAGCGCCGCGCCGCGCTGGCCGCCCGGGTGCTCGAGGAGCGCCAGGCCGCCTTCTGGAGCGAGATGGAAACCCGCGACCCGGCCGCCCGCCAGCTGGTCACCGCCACCGAGGTGGTCGAGGGCCACCCGGCCGAGGCGATCCTGTCGCGCGCCGAGGCGCTGCGCGCCGACATGATCGTCATGGGCGCGCATGAGCATCACGGGCTGAGCCAGACCTTCCTCGGCACCACCGCCAAGCGCGTGCTGCGCCGCGCCCGAATCCCGACCCTGATCGTGCCGCACCTGCCCCGCGTCGAGGCCGCACCCGACCACATCCCCGCCAACAAGGAGCAAGACCTGTGTCCGAACTACTGACCGAAGCCTGCCTCACCGCCGCCGATCTCGCCGCCACCTTCGACGCCTTCAACCGGCACGACATCGACGCCGTGATGACCCATTTCGCCGATGACTGCGTGTTCTACACCGTCGCCGGCCCGGAGGCCCACGGCACCCGGATCGAGGGCCGCGAAGCCATCGCCCGCGCCTTCGAGGCGGTCTGGCAGGCGATGCCCGACGCGCATTGGGCGCACCATTCGCACTTCGTCGCCGGCGACCGCGCCGTCTCGGAATGGACCTTCTCGGGCACCGACGCGACCGGGATGCGCACCGAGGCGCAGGGCGCCGACCTGTTCACCATCAAGGGCGGCAAGCTGGTGGTGAAGCAGGCGCTGCGCAAGAACCGCCCGCCCTTCAAGCCCTGATCCCCGGCCCCCCCCATCCACAGGAGACGGACATGCTCGACCGGACCCCCGCCACCGCACCGCGCACGGCCTACGACCCGCGCTACGATCCGCTCACCGATGCCGGGCCGGGGCGGGGGCGCGACTATGCCCCCACCTACTGGATCGGCACCGCCGGGCCCGCGCCCGAGGATGACGGCCCCGTCACCGCCGACATCCAGGTCGAGGTGGCGGTGATCGGCTCGGGCTATACCGGTCTCTCGACCGCGATCCACCTCGCCCGCGATCACGGGCTCGACGTCGCGGTGCTCGAGGCCAACGCCGTCGCCTGGGGCTGCTCGACCCGCAATGGCGGCCAGGCCCAGATCTCGGCCGGGCGGCTCAAGCGCTCGGAATGGATCGCGCGCTACGGGCTCGACACCGCGAAACGGCTGCATGCCGAGATCGTCGAGGCCTTCGAGGTGTTCAACGCGCTGATCGGCTCGGACGAGATCGACTGCGACCCGCAGCCCGGCGGCCATTTCTACATCGCCCACCGCGCCAAGGTCATGCCGAAGCTCGAGGCCGAGGCCCGGCTGCTGCGCGAGGTGTTCGGCTATGGCGCGCGGGTGATGGGCCGCGCCGAGCTGCACGAGACATACGTGCGCGACCAGGAGGCGCATGGCGCGATGTGGGAGCCCGACGGCACCTCGATCCACGCCGCCAAGCTCGCCTTCTCCTATCTCCGCCTCGCCCGCCGCCTCGGCGCGAAGGTCCATACCGCGAGCCCGGTCGAGGGCTGGACCAGCAAGGTCGGCTACCACTACCTGCGCACACCCGGCGGCACGGTACGCGCCCGCCGCGTCGCCATCGCCACCGCCGCCTACACGCCCCCCGGCCTCGACCGGCGCACGCGGCACCGGCTGATGCCGATCCTGTCGAACTCGATCGTCACACGGGTGCTGACCGATGCAGAGCGCGCCGAATGCGGCTTTGCCACCGGCGCGCCGCTGACCGACACCCGCACGCTGCGGCACTACTACCGCTACCTCCCCGACGGGCGGGTGCAGATCGGCTCGCGCAGCGCCATCACCGGCCGCGACGCCGAAAACCCCAAGCACCTGGAGCTGCTGAAGAAAGGCCTCCACCGCAAGTTCCCGGCCCTCACGGGCATCGCGCTCGACTATTCCTGGTGGGGCTGGGTCGATGTCAGCCACGACATGATGCCGCGCATCACCGAGGCCGAGCCGGGCTCGGGCATCTTCTACGCCATGGGCTATGGCGGCAACGGCGTGATGTATTCCGCCCAGGCCGGGCGCCGCATGGCCCAGCTCGTCGCCGGAGAGCGGCTGCCGGATCTGCCGATCTTCGGCACCGCCCTGCCGCATCACGGCCCCCTCACCCCGTTCCGCAGGCTCGGCCAGCGCATGCTCTACCCCTGGTACCAGCTGCGCGACGAGACCCTCTGACCCCCTCCCCCTGATCGCATAGGAGATTTCCCCATGAAAATGACCACCGAAGAGGCCTTCATCAAGGTTCTGCAGATGCACGGGATCGAGCATGCCTTCGGCATCATCGGCTCGGCGATGATGCCGATCTCGGACCTGTTTCCCGAGGCCGGCATCACCTTCTGGGACTGCGCGCACGAGACCTCTGGCGGAATGATCGCCGACGGCTACACCCGCGCCACCGGCAAGATGAGCATGGCGATCGCCCAGAACGGCCCCGGCATCACCAACTTCGTCACCCCGATCAAGACCGCCTACTGGAACCACACGCCGCTGCTTCTGGTGACGCCGCAGGCCGCCAACAAGACGATCGGCCAGGGCGGTTTCCAGGAGATCGAGCAGATGAAGCTGTTCGAGGACATGGTCTGCTACCAGGAGGAGGTGCGCGATCCCTCCCGCATCGCCGAGGTGCTCAACCGGGTGATCGAGAAGGCCTGGCGCGGCTCGGCGCCGGCGCAGATCAACGTGCCGCGCGATTTCTGGACCCAGGTGATCGACATCGAGCTGCCGCAGATCATCCGGCTCGAGCGCCCGGCGGGCGGCGAGGAGGCGGTGGCGCAGGCGGCGCGGCTCCTGAGCGAGGCCGCCTTCCCGGTGATCCTCAACGGCGCGGGCGTGGTGCTGGCGGGCGCGATCGACGCCTCGCGCAAGCTCGCTGAGCGGCTCGACGCGCCGGTGGCCTGCGGCTACCAGCACAACGACGCCTTCCCCGGCAACCACCCGCTCTCGGTTGGCCCGCTGGGCTATAACGGCTCCAAGGCGGCGATGCAGCTGATCGCCAAGGCCGACGTGGTGCTGGCGCTCGGCAACCGCCTCAACCCGTTCTCGACCCTGCCGGGCTACGGCATCGACTACTGGCCGAAAGAGGCCAAGATCATCCAGGTCGACATCAACTCCGACCGGATCGGCCTGACCAAGAAGGTCGACGTCGCGATCCAGGGCGATGCGCGCAAGGTGGCCGAGCAGATCCTCGCGAAGCTCTCGGTCGAGGCCGGCGAGCGTGACCGGCAGGAGCGGCGCGACACCATCGCGCATCTCAAGTCCCGCTGGGCGCAGGAGCTGTCCTCGATGGATCACGAGGAGGACACCGACGAGGGCATCACCTGGAACGAGCGCGCCCGCGCCCGCCAGCCCGACCGGATGAGCCCGCGCCAGGCCTGGCGCGCAATCATGGCGGCGATGCCGCGCGAGGCGATCATCTCCTCGGACATCGGCAACAACTGCGCCATCGGCAACGCCTATCCGAGCTTCGAGGCGGGGCGGAAATACCTGGCACCCGGCCTGTTCGGCCCCTGCGGCTACGGCCTGCCCGCGATCCTCGGCGCCAAGATCGGCTGCCCCGACACGCCGGTGATCGGCTTTGCCGGCGACGGCGCCTTCGGGATCTCGATGAACGAGATGACGGCCTGCGGCCGCGGCGACTGGCCGCCGATCACCATGGTGATCTTCCGCAACTACCAGTGGGGCGCGGAGAAGCGGAACACCACGCTGTGGTTCGACGACAACTTCGTCGGCACCGAGCTCAGCCTCGACGTGAACTACGCCAAGATCGCCGAGGGCTGCGGGCTCAAGGGCGTGCAGGTCACCTCGACCGAGCAGCTGACCGAGGTGCTGCGCACCGCCGTGAAGGAGCAGATGGAGGACGGCGTCACCACCTTCATTGAGGTGGTGCTGAACCAGGAGCTGGGCGAGCCCTTCCGCCGCGACGCGATGAAGAAGCCGGTCCGCGTCGCGGGCGTCAGCCGCGCCGACATGCGCCCGCAGAACGTGGCCTGAGCCACGCCCCCCGGGGGAGGCGGATGCGCCCGCCTCCCCCCTTTCCCCTTACCACCCGTCCCGTCCACCCCAGCGCGCGCCCTCCGCGCGACAGGAGAGATCGTGCCATGGCGCTTGCCCTTCCCCTCCCCACCGCGCCCCTGAGCCGGGCGCAGAGCTTTGCCGGATCGGTGGGTCACGGCGTGCTGGTCTCGGCGCTGATCGCGCTCGCCGCGCAGTTCCTGTCGGACCATTACGGCGCGCCCGCCATGCTGATGGCGCTGCTCCTGGGCATCGCCTTCCACTTCCTCGCCGAGGAGGGGCGCTGCGCGCCGGGCATCGCCTTCACCTCGCGCACCGTGCTGCGGGCGGGCGTCGCGCTCCTGGGCGCGCGGATCTCGGTCGAGCTGCTGGTCGGGCTCGGGCCGCGGCTGATCGGCCTCGTCGTCGCCGGCGTCGTGCTGACCATCCTGTTCGGCCTGACCGGCGCGCGGGTGCTGGGGCGCGGCTGGCGCTTCGCGCTGCTGACGGGCGGCGCGGTGGCGATCTGCGGCGCCTCGGCGGCGATGGCGATCGCCGCGGTGCTGCCGCGCGGCCCCCGCTCCGAGCAGAGCCTGATTTTCACCGTGCTCGGCGTCACCCTGCTCTCCACCATCGCGATGATCGCCTACCCGGTGCTCGCCGCCATGCTCGGCCTCGACGCGCGGGCGACCGGCGTGTTCCTCGGCGGCACGATCCACGACGTGGCGCAGGTGGTCGGCGCGGGCTTCTCGGTGGGCCAGGAGACCGGCGAGACCGCGACGCTGGTGAAGCTCATCCGCGTCACCATGCTGGCGCCGGTGGTGCTGGTCTTCTCGCTGTCGATCCGCGCCTTCGGCCCGCCCGAGGGCACCGGCGAGGGCAAGCGCCCGCCGCTGCTGCCGGGCTTCGTGCTGGCCTTCCTCGCGCTGGCCGGGGCCAATTCCGCCGGGCTGGTGCCGGCGGCCGCGCAGGCCGTCTTGGGCGACATGTCCCGCTGGGCGCTGCTGGTTTCGATCGCCGCAGTCGGCATGAAGACCTCGCTCCGCACCGTCTTCGAGGTCGGCGGCCAGGCGACGCTGCTGATCGTCGCCGAGACGCTGTTCCTCGCCCTGTTCATCCTCGCGGGCCTTTCCTGGCTCGCCTGACCGCCCCGATACGGAGACACCGATGAAACCGCTCGAGACGCTTCTGTCGAACGCCGCCCGTTCCGAACGCCGGATCGTGCTTTGCGAGGGCACCGACCCGCGGGTGATCGAGGCGGCGCTGATGGCGCGCCGCGCCCGCGCCGCCCGGATCGTGCTGGTCGGCCCCGAGGACGAGATCGCCGCCGCGCTGGCCGCCCACGGCCCGGTGCCCGACGGCATCGAGATCGCCGATCCCGAGACCAGCCCGCACCTGCCGGGCATGGCCGCGCTCTATCACGAGCTGCGCCGCCACAAGGGGGTGGACGAGACGGCGGCGCTGGAGGCCGCGCGCCGCCCCCATGTCTTCGCCGCGCTGATGGTGCGGTCGGGCCTCGCCGACGGCACGCTGGGCGGGGCGCGGCTGACCACCGCCGAGATCGTGCGCACCGCGATCCAGGTGATCGGCAAGGCGCCCGAGGCAAAACTCGTCTCCTCCTTCTTCCTGATGCTGTTCTGCGCCCGGCACCACGCCACCAAGGGCGCGCATGTCTTCTCGGATGCGGGCCTCGTGGTCGACCCCACCGCCGAGGAGATGGCCGAGATCGCCCGCGCCTCGGCCGCCTCGCTCGAAGCGCTGGTCGGCGAGACGCCGCGCGTGGCGATGCTGTCCTTCTCGACCCGCGGCTCGGCCGCGCATGAGCGGGTCTCCAAGGTGACCGAGGCCACGGTACTCCTGCGCACCATGGCCCCCGATCTCGCCGTCGATGGCGAGATCCAGTTCGACGCCGCCTTCGTGCCCGAGGTGGCCGCCGCCAAGGCCCGAGACAGCGCGCTCGGCGGCCGCGCCAACGTCTTCGTCTTTCCGAACCTCGACGCCGGCAACATCGCCTACAAGATCGCGCAGCGCGTCGGCGGCGCCATCGCCCTGGGCCCGGTGCTGCAAGGCCTCGCCGAGCCTGCCAACGACCTCTCGCGCGGCTGCTCCGCCGAGGACATCCTCCACATGATCGCCGTCACATCCGCCCAGTGCGAGGGGACGGCCGCGACGGCCATGCCGGCGGACGCCCTGGGCTGACGCGCCAAAACCCCGGCGGGACCATCCCGCCGGGGGGTCTCCGGGCCACGCAACCGGCACGGGGGAGGGTCGGCCGGCCCCGCGACGCCCGGAGAGAGCGGCGCGCGGGCGTTACCGCTGGCGCGGCGGACGGCCACCCTTGCGCAGCTCGTCGGCGCTCAGCACGCCGTCGCCATTCGCGTCGGCGGCGTCGAAGCGCTCGGCCGCCTGCGCCAGCGCATCGGCGCGCGACAGCGGCTCGAAGGCGCCGCGCGCCTCGGGCGCCGCGCGCTGCGGCTTGGCGCCGCCCTTGCCCTCGGGACGGCCCTGGGGCCGACCTTCGGGGCGCCCTTCGCCCCGGTCGGCATGCGCGGCGCGGGCCTCGGCCTCGCTCAGAACGCCGTTGCCGTCGGCATCGGCCGCGTCGAACCGCTCGGCAGCCTTTTCCAGCGCCTCGGCCCGGGCGAGCGGCGCCTCCGGCTGGTGCTGCGCGGCATGGCTCGCGGTGGCCACGACGCCCGACAGCAGCGCCACGATCACCGTCGCGGTGCCGATTTTTCCTGCCAGTTTCATCTTCGATATCCTTCGATTGGCTCATTGCCCCCCGGCGAAACCACCATGGCCTGGCCGGGGCTGAGCATCAGATGGCGGCAGGCGCGGCAAAGCGACAGCGCGGATTTGTCGCTAATTGTATGCCGCAACCGGCTGTTTTCGCAGCTAAATCCGGAGGCCCGCGATCCAACTCGCGGAAACTCCGGGCAATTCCGTCGCTCCGCTCCCGGCGCCGGACGTCACATCTCGCGACAATACCGCCCGCACCACGCGGCCCCGCCCGGCGCGAAATTGTCGCCAGATGTCGCGCCGCGCACCGCCGTTACACTTCGCGCCGAATCCGGCCTCGCGCGCGGCGCGCCGTCATGCTCTTGGCTTGGCCATCAAGGGCACGAGCCCGCCGTCAGACCGGAGACCGGAACGGCCGGATCGCCCGCAAGTTGGGCCACGGGACGCCCCGTGCCCGCATGAACGACATTCGATCCAGAGCTTCACGAAAGGTCAGCTCGATGATTACCAGGCACCTTTTCGGCACGGCCGCACTCGCCGCGCTCGCCGCCGCCTTCACACTCGCCGCCCCGATGGCCCAAGCGCAGGAAAGCGCGCCCGTGGACACCTCCGAGGCGGTGACCAACGCGCAATGGGCCGACAACGTCACCATCACCTACGACGCCGAGACCAACAGCTTCCGCTTCGAGTCGGACGGCATCCCCAGCCACGGCTACGCCGAGCGCTACCTGATCCCCAACGATGTCGGCTCGATGCCCTTCTCCGACAACACGCCGGACGAGTTCACCATCGTCGAGTCGGCTGACTACTTCACGGTCACGCCGGTCGACGCCACCATCACCACCCGCCCGGTCTACAGCGAAGAGACCATCGAGACCTCGCTCGGCCGGATCGGCGTGGCGATCAGCGGCGCGCAGATCTTCAACGATTACGAGGACCCGACCCGCAGCATCGTCGCGCTCGAGGACAATCTGGTCCACGACCACGCCGCCTTCATCGACGCGTGCAACGGCCACACCCTCGCCAATGGCAGCGGTTACCACTACCACGGCATCCCGGTCTGCATCACCGATGCGCTCGAAGAGACCGGCGAGCATGCCCGCATGCTCGGCGTGATCGCGGACGGCTTCCCGGTCTACAGCGACAAGGGCGAGGGCGGCGAGGTGGTGCTGACCACCGATCTCGACGAATGCGGCGGCCATGAGGGCGCGACGCCGGAGTTTCCCGAAGGGATCTACCACTACCACCTGACCGCCGACGCGGCGCCCTACATGGTCGACTGCTACCATGGCGAGATCGACGCCGCGCAGGCCCAGGGCGGCCCCGGCGCGCCCGGCGGCCCCGGCGGTCCCGACTTCGCCGCCGCGGCAGAGCAGCTCGGCGTCAGCGAGGAGGCGCTGCGCGGCGCCTTGGGCGACGCGATGCCGCCGGATTTCGACGCCGCGGCGCAGTCGCTCGGCATCGAGGTCGAGGCGCTGATCGACGCGATGCCCGCCCCGCCGCAGTAACCGCGGCGCACGCCCGGACGGGATGGATCGCGCGGGCGCGCCATCGGTACCGTGCGACCATCCTTGCGAAGCGGCAAACGCCCCCGCAGATATCTGCGGGGGCGTTGTCGTCTGGGGTGGCCGCTGCGCGGACGGAACGGCCCTCGGCATCCCTCGTCCGAGCAACCGCTATGTCGCGCGGGGAACGGTCCTATTCCTCGCCGCGCCCTGGTTCGGTTCGATCCCGATCATATTGCTTCATGCCCGGAAACTGCGACGACGCAAACCGCCAGCTCCCCTAAACGATCTGAAACCTTCCCGTGGGCTTGAAGGCCTGCCAGTGCCGGAACGTCGGATATTCCGTGGCGACGAAGCTTGCCTCGTCGATGTCGTCGAAGCGGGCGAAGGCGACTTCGGTCGCCTCCCCGTCGGTCGGGGCGTAATCGTCATTCGCCAGATAGCCATGGGCGAGCAGCGAGATGTTCTGCACCTGGCCGCCATTCGGGTAGATGTGGTTCTCGATCCTCGGATTGGACGACAGGCCAAAGGCCGTCACGTCCCTGAGGGCCGCGTTCGCCTCTTCCCGTGCCTCCCTGAACACGACGTCCATCAGGGATTCCCCGATCTCCATGGACCCGCCGGGCAGTCCCCAATCGCCGCTGTCGGCGCGCCGGGTGAGCAGGAACCGGCCCGCCTCATCTTCGATCAGGACACGCGCGCCGACCGCCAGAAGCGGGATGGGCCCGGTCAGGGCGCGGAGCTGTCCCAGGTAGCTTTCGGAAAACGACAAATCGGCCTCCTCGGGGCTGCGGGATTGCGCTCGGATCTCTGCCGCCGAGCCATTCGGGTCGACCCTACAGTCGAACGCGCCGGGATGAACCGGGAAACGGGCCCCGATCGCGGATTGCCCGATATGTGGTCGCGCGCGTCCCGAACCGGCGCGAAACCGGGCGCGCGGCGCCCGCCGCGCACGCGCGATGGGCGCCGGGGCGCTGCCCGGGCGGCGGCGCGGCGCGCGCTGTTGTAGTTTCCCCGCTTCTTCGTCAGATGTTGCGCCGTCGCCGGACCCTACGTCGCGCGGCGCGACGAATCCGGGCGTCCGGACCGCCCGCGGGCCGGTTCGCGCAGTCGCAGCTTGTCGAGGACCCGGAGCCCATGACCCACCCCCAGACCGTCGCCGAAGCGCTGGTGCGCGCCATCGCGCGTCACGCCCATCGCCCCGCCATGGCGGACGAGACCGCGCGGCTGAGCTATGGCGAGCTCGGCGCGCTGGCCGAGCGGCTCGGCCCGCGGCTGCGCGCGGCGGGGGCGGTCGGCGTCTTCGGGGCGCCGGGCCTCGCCATGGGCGCCGCCGCCACGGCCTGCGTGATCCATGGCCGGCCCTTCGTGCATCTCGACCCGGCGATGCCGCGCCCGGTGCTGCACAACATCGTCGAGGAGCTCGGCGTGACGCTGGTGATCGCCTGCCAGCCCGCCGCCCCCGACCAGCTGCCCGAGAGCTGCGACGTGATCGCGGCCGGTCCGCTGCTCGTCGATCTCCCCGCCGCGCCGGAGGCGCTCGAGGCGGGAGAGGTCGCGCCCACCGACGCGATCTACCTCGTCGCCACCTCGGGCACCACGGGGCGGCCGAAATGCATCCCGGTGACGCAGGACGCGGCGCATCTCTCCTACGAGTGGCGCGACGCCTTCACCCCCTACGGCCCCGAGATGCGCGTCGGCATCTACATCTTCGCGATCTGGGAAATGTTCCGGCCGCTGCGGATGGGGGCGGAACTGTGGTTCCCGGCCGCCAACACGCTGATGAACCCGCGCGGCCTGGCCGGTTTCCTGACCCGCAACCACATCGACGAGATGCTGTTCACCCCGTCCTTCTGCGACAGCTTCCTCGCCGCGCTCGACCGCGACACCGCCCGCGCGCTGCCGCTCAAGCGGGTGGTGCTCAACGGCGAGGTGGTCAGCGACGGGCTGATCGCCACGGCGCGCGACAAGCTGCCCGAGGCCGAGCTGTGGAACCTCTACAGCATCTGCGAGACGCATGACATCTGCATGTCCCGGCTGGAGCGGCCGGCGGGCGACGGCCCGGCCTCGGTCGGCGTGCCGATGGAGCATCTGCGCGCGGTGATCCTCGACGACGACGACCGGCCCTGCCCGCCCGGCACGCCGGGGCGGCTGCATTTCGAGGGGCCGCGCATGCTCGGGCCGGGCTATGTCGGCCGGCCCGAGGAGACCGCGCTGCGGTTTCGCGAGCTGGCGATCGAGGGCCGCGCGACGCGGCTTTACGACACCGGCGACCAGGCCTGGGCCGGGCCGGACGGCGCGCTGCACATCATCGGCCGCATCGCCCACATGCTCAAGCTGCGCGGCTACTCGATCCAGACCCGCGAGCTGACCGAGACGCTGCGCGGCCGGCTCAACTTCGCGCAGGCCGTGCCGCGCGTGACCGAGACCGGCGGCCGCGGCCAGAGCCTCGTCTTCTACTACGCCGCCGACGCCGCGCAGGCCCGCGCCAACGCCGCGCGCTGGGGCCTCGATTTCGGCACCAACCGCATGCCCGCCGCCCTCGCCGCCGACCTGCGCGCGGTGCTGCCGGCCTATTGCGTGCCGAGCTGGCTGGTGCAGCTCGACGCGATCCCGCTGCACCCGGTCTCGGGCAAGGCCGACCTCAAGGCGCTGCCCGAGATCACCGATGACGCCGAGGATGGCGCCGAGGGCCACGACACCGCGCTCGTGGCCGCCGCGCGCATCCTCGGCTGCGCGCCCGAAACGCTCGACCCCAACCAGAGCTTCCACGATCTGGGCGGCGACTCGCTGATGGCGGTGAGCCTGATGCTGGAGCTGGAGCGCGCCTATGGTCGTCCGGTGGATTTCGACCTCGCCATGACCGTGCCGCTGGAGCGGCTGCACCTGCTGCTCTCCGGCCCGGCCGAGGGCGCCGTCTCCGCCGCGGATCTCTCCCGGCCCGGCATCCTGCTCACCGGCGCGACCGGCTTTCTCGGCGGCCACGTGCTGGCGCAGGCGGCGCGCGCGCTGCCCGAGGGCGAGGTGGTCTATTGCCTCGTGCGCGACAAGCGCCGCGACGCCGCCGAGCGGCTGGCCGAGGTGGCCCGCCGCCACGGCGTGACGCCCGAGCGCTACGTGATGCTGCCCGGTGCGCTCGACGCGCCGCGCTTCGGGCTGGACGCCGCCGCGCATGACGCGCTGGCCGCCGCCGTCGGCTCGGTCGTGCATTGCGCCGCCACCGTGAACATGGCGATCGGCCCCGACGAGATGCGCGAGATCACCGCGCGCGGCATCGAGACGGTGCTCGACTTCTGCCGCGCGGCCGGAGCGGATCTGCGCTTCACTTCCTCGAGCGCGGTGTTCCCCGATCGCGGCGGCCCCTTCCCAGAGGGCCCGGCCCAAGACTGGCCGGGCTGCACCGGCTACGGCGCGGCCAAGATCGCGGCCGAGGCGATGATCGCCGCCTCCGGCGTGCCCGCCGCCATCATCCGCCTGCCCTCGCTCTACGATCTCGACGCGCCCAACCCGCGCGACATCTGCGAGGCGATCCTCGAAGCCGCGCTGCGCGCCGATGCCGTGCCCGAGGGGCTGTGCTTCCCGATGACCGACGTGCGCGCCGCCGCCGCCCTGCTGCTGGGGCCGGTCACCGCCTCGGGCGCGCCGGTGATGAACCTGATCCCCGAGGCGCCGCTGCGCCCCGAGGCGTCACGCCGCCTCGTCCCGGCCGATTGGCTGGCGGCGGTCGATCTGCCCGCCGGCATCGCCCGGCTGATCGCCGAGGCGCCCGACACGCTGCGGGTCGATGCCCGCTTCGACAATGACGCCGCCCGCGCCGCATGGGCGCGGGTCTCTGACCGCCCCTTCGAGGCGATCTGCGACGGCGCCGCGCTGCTGGCGGCGCGGCGCGCGGCCTACCAGAGCGAGCCGGCGTTGACCTGATAATCCGCCATGGTGAGCGCACGCGCCGCGTCGCTCACCAGGAAGGCCGCCAGCTCGGCCACCTCGTCGGGCTGCACCAGCTGGTTCTGCGGGTTCGAGGCGGCGTAATCCGCCCGGACCGCCTCGCGCGAGCGGCCGCTCGAGGCGATGTCGGCATCGATGAAGGATTTCAGCATCTCGGTCTCGACCCAGGTCGGGCTGATCGAGACGCAGGTGACGCCATGCGCCGCGCCCTCGAGGCTGACGCAGCGCCCGAGCCCCAGAAGCCCCGCCTTGGAGGCACAATAGGCGGCATTGTTGGCCATGCCCTGATGCGCCGCCACCGAGGCGAGGTTGACGATCCGGCCCCAGCCGGCGCCGGTCATGTGCGGCATCACCGCCCGGATCATCCGGAAGGTCCCCGACAGGTTGGTGTCGATCTGGTCGTCCCAGGCGGCGTCGGGATGGCCCTCGACCGGCGCCTCGACATAGACGCCGGCGGCGTTGACCAGGATGTCGACCCCGCCGCGCCGCTCCACGACATCGGCGACGAAACGCGCGACGCTCTCCGAAGAGCGCACGTCGAGCGCGGCGGAGCGCGCCTTGACCCCGGCGGCGTCGAGAATCGCCCGCGCCGTCTCCGGCTCGCCGCCGCGCCGCGCGCCGACGGTCACGTCGATGCCGTCGGCCTCCAGCCGGCGCGCGATCGCCAGCCCCATCCCCGAAAGCCCGCCGGTGACGATCGCGGTTCTGGTCTTCTGGGTCATGCCGTTCCTGTCCTCTGTTTACGCTTGGGCGCCTTGCTACGCCGATTCCCCGGCGCCTGCATCGCGAAACATGGAGGATCGGCGGCTCAGCCCCCGGGCAGCACCGCCGTGACCGCGCGCGCCAGCCGCGCGACCATCTCGTCGAGATCGGCCTCGCTGGCGATGAAGGGCGGGGCGAGCAGCAGGTGGTCGCCGTTGCGCCCGTCGCGGGTGCCCGGCATCGGGTAGCAGATCAGCCCCTCGGCCATCGCCGCCTTCTTCAGCTTGCCGGCAAGACCACGATCCGGTTCGAAGGGGGTCCGGCTGTCGCGGTCGGCCACGAATTCGAGGCCCCGGAACAGCCCGCGCCCGCGGATGTCGCCGACATGCGGATGACCGCCGAACCGCGCCTCGAGCGCGCCTGCGAGGTAGTCGCCCCGCGCCCGCACCTGCGCCACCAGGTCGTTGTCGAGGATCTCGCGCAGCACCGCGTGACCGGCGGCGGCGGCGACCGGATGGCCGACATAGGTGTGGCCGTGCTGGAAGAAGCCCGAGCCGCCCGCGATCGCGTCATAGACCGCGCCGGTGCAGAGCATCGCCCCGATCGGCTGGTAGCCCGCGCCCAGCCCCTTGGCGATGCAGGCGATGTCTGGGGCGATGCCGTCGGCCTCGCAGGCGAACAGATGCCCGGTCCGGCCCATGCCGCACATCACCTCGTCGAGGATCAGCAGCACCCCGTGCCGGTCGCAGATCTCGCGCACCCGTTTGAAATAGCCCGGCACTGCGGGCACCGCGCCCAGCGTCGCGCCGACCACCGGCTCGGCGATGAAGGCCATGACCGTCTCGGGGCCGAGGCGCCGGATCTCGGCTTCGAGCTCGTCCGCGACCCGCCGGCCATAGGCCTCGACGCTCTCGCCCTCGGGGCGCTCGGCATATTCGTAGCAGGGCGCGATGTGGCTCATCTCCACGAGCAGCGGCGCGAATTGCGCCCGCCGCCAGGCGTTGCCCCCGGCCGAGAGCGCGCCCAGCGTGCTGCCGTGGTAGCTCTGCCGCCGGGCGATCAGGTGGCGGCGCTGCGGCTCGCCGCGCTCGACATGGTATTGCCGGGCGAGCTTGATCGCGCTCTCCACCGCCTCCGACCCGCCGGAGACGAAATAGACTCGGTCGAGATCGCCGGGCGCGTGCGCGATCAGCAGGTCAGCGAGCGCCTCGGCCGGCTCGGAGGTGAAGAAGCCGGTATGGGCGAAGGCGAGCCGGTCGACCTGCTCGCGCACCGCCGCGCGCACCTTCTCGTTGGAATGGCCTAGGCAGGAGACGGCCGCCCCGCCCGAGCCGTCGAAGTAGCGCTTGCCCTCGGCGTCGATCAGGTAACACCCCTCGCCGCCCACCGCGACGGGCAGGTCGGCATGGCAGTTGCGGGGAAAGACGTGGCTGGTCCTGGCGCTCATGAGAGATGCCTTTCGAGTTGGGAGCGGAGCGCCGCCACCGAGGCGGCGTTGTCCGCGTGGGGACGGTCGCGGGAGTCGGTCAGGCTGTTCTCGAAGCCGACGCGCAGATGCCCGCCCTGGCGGGCGGCGGCGAGCAGGCAGTCATGCTCGCGCGGGCCGAAGGCGCAGACCATCCAGTCGCGTGCCTCCGGCATGGCGGCACGGAACGGGTCGAGATCGGCGGGGGTGGAGACCTGCCCCGCGCTGTAGCGGCCGAGCACGAAGATCCCCGCCGCCTGCCCCGGTCGCACCACGCCGCGCGCCTGCCAGTCGCGCAGGAGCGCGATGTCCTCGGCGTCGTAGAGGATGTGCTGCACCTCGGTGCCCGCCTCGGCGCAGGCGGCATAGACCTCGGGCGCGAGCGCCGGATCGCGGGCGATCTCGCGCACCGAGATCGAGGCCCAGCCCGGCTCCACCCGCCGCAGGCAGTCGAGCTGCGCCGCGACGTCGAACCGCCCCGCCGCCTCGGTGGTGATCTGCACCCGCATTCCCGGCACCCGCGCCGCCAGCTCGGCCAGCGCCTCGCGGTAGCGCCCGGCATCGAGCGTGTGCTCGCCGGCCGCGTCGCGCACATGCAGGTGCAGCGCCCCGGCCCCGGCGGCGTGGCAGGCCGCGGCGGTCTCGACGATGGCGTCGATGCCGACCGGCAGCGCCGGATGATCGGCCGGGCCGCGCCGCGCGCCGTTCGGCGCGACCATGATCAGCGGCCGCCAGGATGCGGTGTCGGCGCCGGGCTGCGAGAGGTGGGCTGGCTGGGGCATGTCGACCTTGCGCCCGTCGGGGCGGGTTCGGGGTGGATCTCGCCCGGAAGACTTGCCCTGAAAACGAATTCGGTCAAGCTTGGCCGGAAATAACGGATGTTTTGCCCGGATCGCAGGAGAGTGCATGGACCCGACCCTCAGGCCCCGCGTCGTCGAGCGGCTCCGGCAGGAGATCCCGGCCCTGCCGCGCGGGCTCGGCCGGGCGGCGAAATACCTGCTCGACCACCCCTCCGATTTCGGCCTCGACCCGATCCGCGAGACCGCGCGCAAGGCCGGCGTCAGCCCCTACACGCTGGTGCGGCTGGCCGAGCGGCTCGGCTTCGACGGCTTCGAGGCGCTGCGCGCGCCGTTCCGGCAGGCGCTGGTCTCGACCGCCGCGACGCTCGAGCCGCCGGGCTGGATCGACAGCCTGCGCGCGCAGGGCGAGACCGGCCGGGTGCAGGCCGAGGCCGCGCTCAACGGCATCGCGATCGTGCAGCGCAGCCTCGAAGGGCTCGACGCCGCGCGGGTCGACCGGGTGGTCGACCTGCTGATGGCCGCGCCCAACGTCTATCTCACCGCCGCGCGGTCGAGCTACGCGCTGGCCTATTACCTGCATTACGTCGGCCGGATGGCGCTGCCCTCGCTCCAGCTGATCCCGCGCCACGTCAACAGCCCGGTCGACGAACTGGCCGCCGCACAGCCCGGCGAGGCGCTGATCGCGATCACCTTCACCCCCTATTCGCGCGAGACCATCGAGGCCTGCCGCATCGCCCGCAGGCGCGGGCTGCGGCTGGTGATGATCGCCGACAGCGAGATCGTCTCGCCCGAGTTCGAGGCCGACGAGACCCTCGTCGCCTCGGTGCTCACCACCCATCACCTCGGCTGCTATGCCGGCGCGATGGCGCTGATCGAGACGCTGATCGCGCAGCTGGTGGCGCGCGGCGGCGCCGCCTCGCGCGACCGAATCGCCGCCTACGAGGCGCTGCGCCACGAGAGCCAGGCCTACTGGGTGGCCCCGAAAAAACGTTAGTTTTTACGCAGGCGCGGGCGCCCGGCCGGCGCGGGCATGCCGGGCAGCCAAGAGCCATGGAGCCCCGTTCCGACCGCCTGGAGAAGCACGGCAAACACGTTGACGGTTCGTCCCGGCGTCGGTTCGGATATGATCGGTCTCGCCATCGGGGACAAACCCGGCGGCGAGCGCGATCAGGCCTCGGTCCAAAGGACCGACCGCCGCGGCCGCTCAGATCAGCCCGTATTCCGAGGCCAGCGCAGCGGCATGGGTGCCGTTGCTGGCGCCGAGCTTGACCCGCGCGTTTCTCAGCCGCTGCTTGATCGCGCCTTCCGAGACGCCGAATTCATGCGCGATCTGCTTGAGCCGGCCGCCCGCCTTGACCCGCTGCAGCACCGCGATCTCGGCCCGCGTCAGCGTGGTCGGCGGCGCCGCCCTGCGGTGCAGCTCCTCGATATGCGCGGCCAGCAGCGCCAGCTCGTCATCCTCGTATTCGCGGTCCTCGCGGTAGAACAGCCCGTAGCTGCGCAGCCCGTCGCCCTCGTTGAAGGAGGCCACCGCCCCGTACCACAGCCCATGCCCGCGCGAGCGCTTCACCAGCCCGGCCGGGTCGTTCGCCTCAAGGTCGTTCCAGCGGATCGCGCCACGGTTGTCATAGGACCAGCGCAGCGCTGGATCGACGAAGAAGAATTTCTCGCGGGAGTAGAGATCGATCCACGACGCAGGGAGATGGTTGACCTCGATCGCGGGAAAGGCGAAGCGGATCCGCAGCCCAAGGTAGAATCCGGAGGGTCCGAAACGTTCCGCGAACTCTTGGGAAACCTGCTGTGTCATGACGACGGCCTGTCTGCTCCGGAAGATGTAGAAAGCGTCTTACTGGGGGAAACTGACTGGTGAATCAACTACCAAATACCATAGGTTGCATTAACGTGAGAATCTCCCCGTCTCATCAACCCCAGGTTGGCAACGACCCGGCCGAGGCCGTCATCGATGCGCTCGAGCAACTGATCGTCCTCGCCCCGGCAGGATTCGCGATCGGCCTGCATATCGAGTTCATGGCCGCTCGCTACATGTTCGAGAGCTACCCGGCGGAATGGCGCGACATCTATGGCCGCGACGGGCTGCTGATGCGCGACCCCACCGTGCATTGGGCGATGCACAATGCCGGCGCCATCCGATGGCCCGCGCTCGAGCCGCAGGACGAGGCCCGGGTGCTGGAGCGCGCCCGGGCCTTCGGCCTGGTGCACGGCCACACCTGGTCGATCCACGAGGACAAGGGCATCAGCTTCGGCGGTTTCGCGCGCAGCGACCGCGACTTCACCGATGCCGAGATCGGCGAGATCGGCGCGCTGATCCAGCGGATGCACGATGTCACCCACAAGCGGGTGACGCTGGGCACCGCGGCCAGCGCGCGAATCCGCGACATGGCCGTGGTGATGACCGAGCGCACCGAGTAGCGCCATGGCGACCCTCGCCCGCCCGGTCGCGCTTCAGGCGGCCGGGTGGGGCAGCGCCGCGGCGAGGAGCTGCGGTATGTCGCCGATGATCTTCGCCGTGCCGCCGAACTCCGCCCGCGCGTCGTCGGCGATCCTCTGCGCCTCCTCGATCGTGTCCGCGGGCTTGCGCCACAGGAACTCCTTGCGCCCCTTCGCGACGCGCCGGGCGACGACGTCGTATTCGGTGGCGGCGCGGAACTTGGTCCGCAGGCGGAGGCCGGTTTCGGTGCAGTGCAGCGGGACGATCTCGATCGAGTGGGTCATCTATTTGATCATTCGTTGTTTCCGATGTCCGCTTGCTACCGCAGCATGGCCCGGGATGTAACCGGGATGGCCCGGACCATTCGTCGCTGTGACATTCTGCGGCCGGGTCAGCGGGTATAGTTGACGACCGAACAATTCCCCCACCGCCCCTTGCCCAGATTTTCGAGCGACTTGGGTAGGGCGTCGGGCGGATCCGAAGCGATGTTGTAGCGGTGGATGTTGAGGAATTCGCCGGCCAAGGTGAAGGCGACATGGGTGGCGCCGTCGCCGCCGCAGATCCCCGGCTCCTCGCCGCGCATCTCGAGCACGCGAAACACGTTGCTGCCCGGCCGGACCTGACGCAGCTCGAACACCAACCCGTCATCATAGACCATCCGGGTCGGGCTCAGCGTCATAGCGCTGAAGAAATTGGCCTCCGTCCCATAGGGCTGCCACCGCCCCATCAGATGCCCGACGCCGCTGGCGGTCCCGACCCCGGCGGCCGGCGCCGGTCGCGTATCCGCCGACAGGATCGCGATCCGGCCGCGCATCGCATTGGCGAGGCAATCGGCATCGCCGCCGCAGCGGTCGCGCTGGCCGAGCCAGCCGCGCTGCTCGGCGCGCAGCCGCTCCCGCGCCGACGGGCCGAGGGCGCCACGCCGCGCCGCATAGGCACCGGCCAGCTGCCGGTCGAGCGCCGAAAGCGCGCCGGAGCCGCAGATCGCCCGCTCCACCACGGTCGAGGCCCGGCCGCAATCGAAGCTCGGCCCCTGCGCGGCGGCGGGGGGGTGGCAGGGCGACGGCGAGGACGGGGGCGAGGGCGATAAGCGCGGCGGGCAGGCACGAAGAACGAGGCGAAAGGGTCATGGAAACCTCCCTGAACACGGGCACACACAGGTGCCGATCCTAACACGGATCGCCGGTTTCGCCGCGCCTCGGGGGAATGGCCGCGCCGGGGAGGGTCGCGCGGCCCGCGAAGACCGCCGCATCGGGCGCCCCCCGCAGGAGACGCCCGCCAAGGCTCTAGCCGCGCCGCGCGCGCAGCGCCGCGACGATGGCGAGGCTCGCGAAAAGCAGCAGCCCGACCACGATCTCGGCGCCATGCGGCTCGGCATGCGGCACCGCGCCGGGATGGGCCGCGGCGGGCAGCGCGGCAAAGAGGAACGGCAGGGCGGCAAGCGGTTTCATCGGTCGAACTCCTGTTTGCGGGCGGAAAGGAAATCCCGGATGTCGAGCAGGCTCTTCTCGCGCATCGAGACATAGACCAGCGCCATGTTGGTCCGCTCGCGCACCATGGCGCCGGGGAAGGGCAGGTAGCTCAGCTCGGCCGCGCCGAAGGAGGGCGCGGCGGTGCCGACCTGCCATTCGGTCTTCAGCTCGACATCGACCAGCTTGAGCGCGGTCGCGCCGCCGGCGCCGGGCCGCTCGAAGGGCACGCCCGCGAGCCGCAGATAGGCCGACTTGTCGGCCGCCTGCACGAAGCCGTCGATGAACTGGGTGGCGAGCACCTGCAGATCGGCCGCCTCGTCCTCGGGGACGAGATGGCTGTGGAACGGGTCGGCGCCATGGGCGTGGTTGTGGCCCCGGCCCGGCGGGTGGTCGTGGAGATGATGATGGCCGTGGTCATGCCCATGGTCGTGATGGTCATGGGCGTGCCCGTGCCCGTGCGGGTGATCATGTGGCATTGGACCACCTCTTGCCCTCGAATTCGCCATGCGGGATCTGCACCGGCTTGTCCATGTGCCGCTTATGCGCGCCCAGCGTCCCGGCCGAGACCATCGCGCCCAGCACGTCGACGATCACCCGCGTGCCCATCAGCGCGGTGATGTCCGAGGTGTCGTAGGGCGGCGAGACCTCGACCAGCTCCATGCCGCAGATCCCCGCCGCCGCGACCTTGGAGACCAGCGCCAGCGCCTCGCGCGGCAGGAAGCCGCCCGGCTCGGGCCAGCCGGTGCCCGGCACGAAGCCGCAATCGATGCTGTCGATGTCGAAGGAGAGGTACACCATGTCGACCCCGTCCCAGGCCAGCTCCAGCGCCATCTCCACGGTCTTGTCGACGCCCATCCGCTCGAAATCGGACATGGTGATGATGTTGGTCTCGCGCTCGCGCGCCACCTCGACCGCCTCGCGCGGGACCTGCCAGCCGCCGATGCCGATCTGCACGAGGTTCTTGGCCGAGACGTTCGGCATGTTGGTGGCATGGAACCACGGGGTGGTGTGCATCCGCTCGTCGAGATCCTTTTCCTGGATGTCGGCGTGGCGGTCGAAATGGATGATGCCGATCTTCTTGGAGGTGCATTGCGCGATGCCGCGCAGGCACGGGAATCCGATCGAATGGTCGCCGCCGATCATGATCGGCAGGCTGCCCGAGGAGGCGACGTGGCTCACCGCGCGGCTGATCTGGTCGAAGCTCTTCTCGAGATTGGCGGGGATGGTGAACACGTCGCCCGCGTCGCACAGCGTCATCTGCTCGCGCAGATCGACCGCCAGCTCGTAATTGTAGGGCGTGTAGAGCGCCGAGATCTTGCGCACGCCCTGCGGCCCGAACCGGGTGCCGGCGCGGTAGGTGGTGCCGCCGTCGAACGGGATGCCGAGCACCGTGGCGTCGTAATTGGCGACCTCGAGCACGTCCTCGGCATAGGGCGCCTTGAGGAAGGTGTTGATGCCCGCGTAATGCGGCAGCTCGCCGCGTGCGAAGGTCGGGATCGTCTTGTCCTCGATGCTGTCGGCGCCGGTCAGCCCCATGCGCAGCGCCCAGGCGCGCTCCTCGCTGAGCCGGTCCTTGGGCAGCTTGGCCTCGCCGCGCATCGCCTGCCAGCCCTGCAGCCGGCTCAGATCCGGGTGGTGGGCGCGCGCCTCGGGGCGGCGCCGGTCGGCGGGGTGGTGCGACCGGGAAAGGTCATGCGGATTGCAGAACACGTGTGTCCTCCTTGAGGGTCTGGAAGGGAATGCCGCCATCGCGGGCGTCGAAGTCGTAGGTGATGGTGGCGCCGTAGGCGTCGGGGAACTGCGGATCCCAGCGCGGCTTGTCGAACACCACCACGCGGTCGCCGAGCTTGAAGCCCTCGGCGAGGTCGTGGGTGACCATGAAGACGGTCATCCCGGTCTCGGCGCGCAGCTCCTGCAGGAAGTCGTGCATCGCCGTCCGGGTGCCCGGATCGAGCGCGCCGAACGGCTCGTCGAGCAGCAGGATGCGCGGCTTGGCGGTGAGCGCCTGCGCGATCGCCAGCCGCTGCTGCTGGCCGCCCGACAGCGTCGCCGGATAGGCGGTGGCGACATGGCCCAGCCCGATCCGGCCGAGCGTGGCGCGGGCCCGCTCGCGCGCCGCGCGCCGCGCCGCGCCATAGAGCCGGCCCATCCGCGTCCCCAGCCCCTCGGCGGCGAGCAGGTTGCCCTCCAGCGTCAGATGCGGGAACACCGAGTAGCGCTGGAACACCACGCCGCGCGCCCGGTCGGGCTCGCGCGCCGGGGCTGCGCCGCCGATCGAGATCACGCCGCGCTCGGGCCGCTCCTCGGCCAAGAGCAGCCGCAGGAAGGTCGACTTGCCGCAGCCCGAGGCGCCGACGATCGAGACGAACTCGCCTTTCTCGACGCTGAGATTGACCCGTTCGAGGATCGGGCGGCGGCCATAGCCGTGAAAGATGTCATGCGCGACGACGAAACTCACAGCCCCGCCTCCATCCAGGGGAAGGCCCGGCGCGACAGCGCCCTGAGCCCGGCATCCATCGCGAAGGCCAGGAGCGTGATCCAGGCGACATAGGTCAGGATCACGTCCATCGCGAGATAGCGCCGCACCAGGAAGATCCGGTAGCCCAGCCCCTGGTCGGCGGCGATCGCCTCGGCCGCGATCAGGAACAGCCAGGCCGGGCCGAGCGCGAGGCGCACCGCGCCGATCAGCCGCGGCAGCACCTGCGGCAGCGCCACCCGCAGCGCGATCACCAGGGACGAGGCGCCCAGCGTCTGCGCCTTGACGATCTGCTCGCGCGGCAGCTCCAGCACGCGCTGGCTCAGGTCGCGGATCATCACCGGCGCGATGCCGATCACGATCAGGGTGATCTTCGACGCCTCGCCGAGGCCCACGGCAATGAACAGGATCGGCAGCAGCGCCAGCGGCGGCACCATCGACACCACGCCGACGAAGCCCGCCAGCATGGCCCGCAGATGCGGCACCAGCCCGATCGCCAGACCGGCGCCGAGCGCCAGCGCCGTGGCGATGCCGACGCCCGAGACGAGCCGGACGAGGCTCGCCCATGTGTCGTGCCACAGCAGGATCCTGCCCGTGCGCCGGTCGCCCTCGGTGAACAGCGCCACGGCGGTGTCGATCACGCTCTCCGGCGCCGGCAGCAGCTTGTCCGCCGGGTTCGCCGCGAGCCGCAGCTCGGAGGCGATCCAGTAGGCCAGCAGCAGCGCCGCGAAGGGCGCCAGCACCAGCGCCAGCCGCAGCGCCGGCCCGGGATGTCGATTGATCACCCGCATCGGTTCAGAGCGCGCCGTCCGCCGCCATCTGCATGTACTCGGTGTCGAAGCGCAGCTTGACGTTGGCCTCGTCGCCGGTGACCGCGCCGCCCGGATAGGCGATGCCGACGAATTCGGCGCTCGGCGCGCCGGTGCCGAGGATGCCCTTGTCGAACAGGAACTCGGCCACGCCGGTCATGGTCTCGGCCAGCGCCGGATCGGCGGCGAAGGCGACCGCCTCGGCCGGGTCGACGAACATCTCGGTCGAGGCGAGCTGCGCCTCGAAGCCCGCGAGATCGGTGCCCGAGGCCTCGGCCATCGCCTCGCGCGCGGCCACGCCCTCGGGGCTGTCAGAAGCGAGCAGCGCCATCACCTCGTACCAGGCGCCGACCAGCGCCTTGCCGAAATCGGGATTGGCGGCCAGCGTCTCGGTGTTGACCGCCATCAGGTCGATGATCTCGCCGGGAATGTCGGCGCTGGTGAACACCGCCTTGGCCTGCGGGTCTTCGAGGATGGTCGAGACCAGCGGGTTCCAGGTCACCACCGCCTCGACCTCGGGCGCGGCGAAGGCCGCGATCATGTCGGCATCCGAGGTGTTGACCACGCCCGCGAGATCCGCCTCCGACAGCCCGGCCTCGTCGAGCGCGCGCGCGAGCAGGTAATGCGACACCGACAGCTCGACCAGGTTCACCGGCTTGCCGGCGAGATCGGCGAGGCCCAGCTCTCCCTTGACGATCAGCGCGTCGTTGCCGTTCGAGTAATCCCCCACGATCAGCGCCGTGGTGTCGACGCCGCCGCCGGCCGGGATCGACAGCGCGTCCATGGTCGTCACGCTGACCCCGTCGAAGGCGCCGGCGGTGTACTGGTTGATGCTCTCGACATAGTCGTTGATCTGCACGATCTCGACGTCGATGCCGTATTTCTCGGCCCAGGCATCCATGATGCCGCTCTCTTCGAGATAGCCCCAGGGCATCCAGCCGACATAGATCGACCAGGCGACGCGGAAGCTGTCCTTCTCCTGCGCCGTGGCGGGAGCGGCGATCATGGTGGTTGCGGCGAGCGCGGCGAGGGTCATGGCCTTGCGCATGTCGGTCTCCTTTCGCGTCCCCGAAGGCAGGAACAGGTCGACCGCTGGCGGGACGGGAAATGCGGCACGGGCGGACCTGTGCAGTAGCCTCCCGGGATTTTGTCCCGCCGTGTACCGGGTGGAATTTGCCATCCCGGCGGCGCTTCTCGGACCAGTCCCCATCCGGGCGGAACCCTAAGCACCCTGCCCGTTCACGCTGCCCGCCCCGGCCCGGCGACGGCAACGCCCCATCCGGCGCGAATGCCGCGATCGGTCGCATCTGCCGCATTTCCACGCAGCCCGCCGCCGCGCTGCCCGCGATCCGGGCAGCGCGCGAAGCCGGGCGGCCCGGATCGCGGGCTAAGCGGCACCCCGCAGCCCCCCGGTGACAGCGCTTGCGCCGGGCCGGGGGGCGGTGGTTAGCTGCGCCCGAGAGCCCGCCTCGGAGCCGGCTCGCGCCATCCACGATCCAAGGAGCCCGATCGATGACCACCCTGTCCAACTCGCTCGCCCAGGCCGACATCGCCACCGCGCTCCACCCCTACACCAACGCCCGCCGCCACGAGGAGCGCGGCCCGCTGGTGATCTCGCGCGGCGACGGCATCCGGGTCTATGACGAGGCCGGGCGGGGCTATATCGAGGGGCTGGCCGGTCTGTGGTCGGTCGGCGTCGGCTTCTCCGAGCCGCGCCTCGTCGAGGCGGCGCATAAGCAGATGCAGGCGCTGCCCTATTACCACAGCTTCGCCCACAAGGCGCACGAGCCCTCGATCCGGCTGGCCGAGAAGCTGGTCGAGATGACCCCCGAAGGCCTCGACCGGGTGTTCTTCACCTCCTCCGGCTCCGAGGCCAACGACACCGTCGTCAAGATGGTCTGGTTCATGAACAACGCGCTGGGGCGGCCCGAGAAGAAGAAGTTCCTCGCCCGCACCAAGGGCTATCACGGCATCACCGTGGCCTCCGGCTCGCTCACCGGGCTGCCCTACAACCACATGGATTTCGACCTGCCGGCGATCCCGGTCACCCATCTGACCTGCCCGCATCACTACCGCTTCGGCCAGGAGGGCGAGAGCGAGGCCGATTTTACCCAGCGGCTCCTCAAGGAGGCCGAGGAAGTGATCCTCCGCGAGGGCCCCGAGACCATCGCCGCCTTCATCGGCGAGCCGCTGATGGCCGCCGGCGGCGTCATGCCCCCGCCCGAGGGCTACTGGAAGGGCATCGAGGCGCTCTGCCGCAAGCACGACATCCTGCTCGTCGCCGACGAGGTGATCTGCGGCTTCGGGCGGCTGGGGTCGAGCTTCGGCTCGGTGCATTACGGCTTCACGCCGGACATCATGGTGACCTCCAAGCAGCTCACCTCCTCCTACATGCCGCTGGCCGCGATCGTGTTCTCGGAAAAGGTCTATGACGCGATCGCCGACAACACCGCGCGGATCGGCACCTTCGGCCATGGCTTCACCGCCTCGGGCCACCCGGTCGCGACCGCCGTCGGGCTGGAGAACCTCAAGATCATCGAGGAGCGCGACCTGATGGGCAACGCCGCCCGGATGGGCGCGCGGATGCAGGCCGGGCTCCGCGCCTATGCCGACCATCCGCTGGTCGGCGAGGTACGCGGCGCGGGGCTGATCGCCGGGCTGGAGCTGGTCGCCGACAAGGCCGCGAAGCGGCCCTTCGACCCGGTCGGCCGGGTCGGGCTGATGGCCTTCGAGATCGGCCACGAGGAGGGGATGATCATCCGCAATGTCGGCGACACGCTGGCGCTCTGCCCGCCGATGATCGTGACCGAGGCCGATATCGACGAGATCGTCGCGACCATGGGCCGGATCCTCGACCGCACCGCCGACCGCCTCGCCCGCGAGGGCTGACGCTCAGAACGGGCGGCCGTCGACCACCACCCCGGCCGCCCGCAGATCCGCGTCGAACAGCGTCAGCGAGGCGCGCATCCCCGGTGCGATCCGGCCCAGCTCGGCCTCGAGCCTGAGCGCCCGCGCCGGCACGCCCGATGCCATCCGCAGCGCCTCCGCCGGGCTTGCGCCGCCCAGCCGGATCATGTTGCGCACCGCCTCGTCCATCGCCAGATGCGCGCCCGCAAGGCAGCCCTCCGCATCGGCCAGCCGCCCGTCCTTCTGGCGGATCTCCTTGCCGTCCACCACGAAGCGCGCCTCGGGCGCGTCCAGCGTCGCCATCGCGTCGGTGACGAGGAAAAGCCGCCCCGCCATCGCCCGCCGCGCCAGCCGCAGATTGGCCGGGTGGACATGGATGTCGTCGGCGATGATCCCGGCGAACAGCCTCTCGTCGTCGAACAGCGCGCCGACCATGCCGGGCGCCCGCCCCGCGACCTGCGACATCGCGTTGAACAGATGCGTGCCGCCGCGCAGCCCGGCCCCGGCGGCGGCGATCACCGTCGCGTGGTCGGCCTCGCTGTGCCCGGCGAAGACCGCGATCCCGGCCCCGGCCAGCCGCGCGATCACCTCGGGCGTGATCTCCTCGGGCGCCAGCGTCAGCAACAGCGGCCCGCCGATCCCGGCGCAGAGCGCGTCGAGATCCGCCTCGGCCAGCGGCCGGATCGCCGCGGCCGGGTGGATGCCCGAGCGCGCGGGCGACAGGAACGGCCCCTCGAGATGCAGGCCCAATATGCCCGGCTCGGCCTCGGCCAGCGCCGCGCGCACCGCTTCCATCGCCGCGCGGTAGCCCATGCCCGGCGCGGTGATGAAGGTCGGCAGGAGATGCGCGGTGCCGCCCGCCCGCGCCGCCCGCGCCATCAGGCGCAGCGTGTCGCGGTCCGGCGCGTCGTTGAACATCACCCCGCCGCCGCCATTGATCTGCAGGTCGATCAGCCCCGGCGCCACCACCGCCGCGCGCCGCACGGGCGCGTCTGGGGCCCGGGCGGGGTCGGTCACGTCGGTGATCCGGCCGCCCTCGATCACCACGGCGCGCTCGGCGCGCGGCGCCTCCGCCACGCCGTCATGCAGCGCCCCGGCCAGCACCACCAGATCAGCCAAGCGGCACCTCCCGTCCCTGCGGATGCACCGTCTCGTAATATTGCCGCAGCTCCAGCCGCGCCGCCGCCTCCGGGTCGAGCACCACGGTCGCGCGCGGATGCATCTGCAGCGCCGAGGCCGGGCAGCGGGCGCTCAGCGGCCCCTCGACCATCGCCGCCACCGCCTCGGCTTTGGCCGCGCCCACCGCCAGCAGCAGCGCGTGGCGGCTGCGCAGGATCGTCGCGATCCCCATGGTGATCGCGAAGCGCGGCACCTCCTCGCCCGGCCCGAAGAACCGGGCATTGGCGGCACGGGTGGCGCGGGTCAGCGTCTTGACCCGGCAGGGCGAGGCCAGCGAGGAGCTGGGCTCGTTGAAGCCGATATGGCCGTTCGCGCCGATCCCCAGCAGCTGCAGCTCGATCCCCCCCGCCGCCGCGATCTCGGCCTCGTAGCGCGCGGCCTCGGCCTCCGGGTCCGCCGCGTCGCCGCGCGGCAGGCGCAGCCGCGCCGGGTCGAGCCCGGCGGGCCCGATCAGGTGGCGCTGCATGTAGGCGTGGTAGGATTGCGGATGGCCAGGCGCGAGCCTGACATATTCGTCGAGGTTGAAGCTGCGCATGTCGCCGAGCGACAGCGCCCCCTCCCGCGCCCGCGCCACCAGCCCGGCATAGACCGGCTCCATGGTGCCGCCGGTCGCCAGCCCCAGCACGGCGTCGGGCCGGGCGTCGAGCGTCGCGGCGATCGCCTCGACGCAGCGCGCCACCGCGGCGTCGCGATCGGGCAGGATCAGGATCTTCATCGCGCGGACCTCCTGCCCCCTCTCTACCCCTCCGGCGCGGCCGGGCCTAGGGGGGCCGCGGGGAGACCGACGACCCGCGCCTTGCCGCTTCCCGCCGCCGCGCGATCCGGTCTAATCTGCCGCCATGCGACTCGCCACACTCCCCGCCGCGCTTGGCCTCGGCCTCTGCCTCGCCGCCGCCGCCGCCCCGGCGCAGGAGCGGCGCGAGGTCGGTCTCGAACTGGTGCTGCTGGCCGACGCCTCCGGCTCGATCGACGGCTCCGAGCTGGCCTTCCAGCGGCAGGGCTACGCGCTGGCGATCACCGATCCCCGCGTCATCGCCGCGATCGAGGACTCGCTCTATGGCAGCGTCGCCGTCACCTATGTCGAATGGGCTACCAACACCGACGTGGTGGTCGACTGGATGGTGATCCACGACGCCGAGAGCGCGGTCGCCTTCGCCGACCGGCTCAGCGGCCCGCCGCGCCGCGCCTCGGGCCGCAACGCCATCGGCGGCGCGTTGCTCGAGGGCAAGCGGCTGATCGAGGAAAACGACATCGACGCGCCGCGCGCGGTGATCGACTTCTCCGGCGACAGCATCGGCAATTCCTCCGGCCCCTCGATCGAGGCGGCCCGCGCCGAGGTGCTCGCCGCCGGGATGACGATCAACGCGCTGCCGATCCTGCGCCCCGAGGATGGCCGCCGCGCCGGCGCCGATCTGGAGGCGCAATACGCCGCCCGGATCATCGGCGGCCCCGGCGCCTTCATGGTCACCGCCGAGAGCCGCGCCAGCTTCGCCGAGACCGTGCGCCGCAAGCTGGTGCTCGAGATCGCGGGCGAGATGCCGCGCCGCCATGCCGCCGCCGAGTGAGCGCGCCGGCCCCGTGACCACCGACGCGCTTCATCTCGGCCTCGACGGCGGCGGCAGCGGCTGCCGGGCGCTGCTGTGGCGCGGCGCGGTGATCGGCGCGGGCAGCGCCGGTCCCGCCAATGCCAGCTCCGACCCGGAGGGCGCCGCCGCCAATCTGCGTGCGGCGGCCGAGGCGGCGGCCCGCGATGCCGGTCTGCCCCCGGCCGCGCTCGACGCCGCGATCGGCCATGCCGGCGTCGCCGGGGTGCAGAGCCCGGCCCAGGCGGCGTGGCTCGCCGCCCGGCTGCCCGGCCGCTGCCGCGTCACCGAGGATCGCGACACCGCCGTCGCCGGCGCGCTCGGCGCCGATGCCGACGGCGCGGTGGCGGCGATCGGCACCGGCAGCTTCGTGGCGCTGCGCCGGAACGGCGTGCTGCGCGCGGTCGGTGGCTGGGGGCTGGCACTGTCGGACGATGCCTCGGGCGGCTGGCTCGGCCGCGAGGCGCTCGCCGCGACGCTGGCGGGCTGCGATGGCACCGGCCCGCGCTCGGATCTGACCGCCGCGCTGCTGGCCCGCTTCGGCGCGGCGCGGGACATCGCCGCCTTCGCCGCCACCGCCCGGCCCGCCGATTACGCCGCGCTCGCCCCCGAGATCGTCGCCGCCGCGCAGGCCGGCGACGCGGTGGCCACGGCGCTGATCGCGCGCGGCGCGGACTGGATCGAGGCCGCGCTCACCGCGCTCGGCCATCGCGACGAGCCGATCTGCCTCACCGGCGGGCTGGCACCCTGCTACCGCGCCGCGCTCGACCGGCCCGGCCGCCGCTTCGTGGCGCCCATCGGCACGCCGCTCGACGGCGCGCTGGCGCTGGCCCGATCCGCAGGGGTTTCTTGAAACTGTCTCGCCGCCCGACCGGGTTTCGCCGCCCCGCCGGGCCGCGCTAGGCTCGCGCCGATTGAAAGAGGAGCGACCCGATGCCCGGTTACCTGACCACCCATGTTCTCGACACCGCCCGCGGCCGCCCGGCCGAGGGGATGCGCGTGACGCTCTACCGCCTCGACGGCGAAGCCCGCGAGAAGCTGCGCGAGACCGTAACCAACGCCGATGGCCGCACCGACGCGCCGATCCTGCCCGAGGCCGAGTTCGCGACCGGCAGCTACGAGCTGGTCTTCGCGGTCGGCGCCTGGCTCGACGCGACCGGCACCCCGCCCGAAAGCCCGCGCTTCCTCGACGAGGTGCCGCTGCGCTTCGGCATGTCCGAGGCCGCGCATTACCACGTGCCGCTGCTGGTCTCGCCCTTCGGCTACTCGACCTATCGCGGCAGCTGAGCCCGGCCGATCCGGCCCAGATGCGTCTCGCCGAAGCCCCGGCGGGACTTGAGCCCGTAGCCCAGCATCCGGTCGAAGCCCGAATGGCCGAGCCACAGCGCGCCGAGCGCAGCGAGCAGCGGCGCGGCCAGCAGGACGCCGAGCGCGAGGCACAGCGCCCCCAGCGCGTAGAGATGCACGGCATTGTAGGCCGCGGCCCCCGCGCGGGGGCCGGTCGCATAGGCCGCGAAGCTCAGATCCGGGGCGAAGAACAACGCCAGCGCTCATCCCCATGACAGCTCCGCCGGGCTGGCCGCGAACAGCGCCAGCCCGGCGGCGAAGACCAGCGCGCCCTCGACGCGCTGCCACAGAATCGTTCCGGTCATCGCCAACTCCCTGCCCGTCCCGACAAAACCTCGATCCGGGCGCGCCCGCGCCCGGACCTCTCGGCCGCGCTCAGTGGCGCGGCGTCTCCATCGGCATGCCGCGCGGCTTGGGCGCGGGCACCGGCTCCGGCGCCTCGTCGGCCAGCACCTCCGGCAGCACGAGGTTCAGCACGATGGCGAGGAACGCCGCCGGCAGCAGCCCCGAGGTCAGCAGCACCCGCGCCGTCTCGGGCAGGTACTGCACCGCCTGCGGCTCGAGCTGCAGCCCCAGCCCGAGGCTGAGCGACACCGCGAAGATCACCATGTTGCGGCGGTTCCACTCGACATCCGCCAGCATCGACACCCCGGCCGCGACCACCATGCCGAACATCACGATCACCCCGCCGCCGAGCACCTCGATCGGCACGGTGCGGATCACCGCGCCGACCTTGGGCACCAGACCGCACAGGATCAGGAACAGCGCGCCGCAGGTGACGACGTGGCGGCTCATCACCCCGGTCATCGCGATCAGGCCGACATTCTGGCTGAACGAGGTGTTGGGCAGCCCGCCGAACACCCCGGCCAGCGCGGTGCCGAGGCCGTCGGCATAGGTCGCGCCCTCGATCTCGCGGTCGGTCGCCTCGCGGCCCGCGCCGCCCTTGGTGATGCC
>Ga0066860_10000105_pt1 | contig 33915 bp, 24 predicted proteins | sample ETN07SmetaG_FD_65601 | JGI IMG/M metagenome (GOLD analysis project Ga0066860, IMG submission 65601) | Marine microbial and viral communities from oxygen minimum zone, Eastern Pacific Ocean - ETNP2014F14-07SV275 | ecosystem: Environmental > Aquatic > Marine > Oceanic ... | reverse complement strand
CGTGCTGGTGGAGATCGACGACAAATGGGCCGCCGACACCAAGGCCTACATAAAGTGGGAATGCCAGGATGCGTGATCATGGTGTCAGAGAATTTCCAGACCACCGGTTGCACAATCCACCGCTCTTCAAAGATCCGAATGTCTACGGCCCGTACATGGCAGCTGCAGGGTTCCTGTTGCTTAGCAGATGCTGCACATCCTCGGCCAAATGGCGCGGCTCCGGCTTCCTTCTTGCCGGCTTCATACTCTTGATGATGTTCTTGACCTTTTCACGCGGTGCGTGGGTCAATAGCGCTGTGGTGCTTGGAACCTTCCTTCTTGGCTTGCTTATCTTCGGGCGCTCCGCCCAGCAGATAAAATGGCTATTCATCCTTGCTGCCTGCGTTACCTTAACCGTTCTTGTGGCGGCCCCCTTTATATTGGACAAACTTGGACTGAATGAGTTTTTTTCGAACAGGGCCCAGCTTCAAGCTTATGACAGCCATCGTTTTGCCAGCTGGGCAGAAGGTATGGCCATGATACCACTGGAGCCACTCGGTATAGGACCTGGGCATTATGTAGGGCGCAATCGGATGGCCGATAGTCAATTCAACCTTGCCGCGCACAATGTATATATCAAGATAATTGTTGAGAACGGGTGGCTTGGCTTCGCAACTTATTTTGGCGCGATCTCTACCCTGCTGCTGCTTCTGTTCGTTTCCTTTTTTAATGGCGATGACAGACTGCCCATAAGAGTCATGCTGTTTGCGATACTAATAGGTCAGCTGGCAAACAGTGTTGTCGTTGACTCTCTGCACTGGAGACATTTTTTTATTGTCTTGGGCTTTGCTTGCGCCGAACTTGCCCTTTGGCAATATCAAAAAGTGCTGTCCGGCGGACGGCTGCTGAGCAAACAAGTTTTTGTCAAATACCACCAGGAAGATACTGCAGATATGCAGTAAGCGCTCTTGGCTACATGTCGGGCATTGAATATCTGAAAAGCCTCGTGACTATGATTTTCTTTCATACATCTTGGAGGCTGCTTATCATGGCTAGAGGCGAGACCATCCATGTACCTTGGTGCTGGCTTCACAAAAAACCTGCTCCGAATACCCCGTTCCATCTTAATTTATCAGACACGGGCCGGAAGCCCGGTCAAGCGATCAGATCAAAAGCCTCAAAATCAGCTTTCAACCCGATTGTGGAAATACGTCCGCCGTCATCCAAATCCCAGCTTTTCATATAGGTCAGGGAGCTATCTTGATGGAATGTGGCTTCATCAATAATCACCAATTCCGTTTCATAAGAGATCATCTGAACGTCTTCAGCGTTCTCCATCAAAAAGCTGATAAAGTCCCTTACAGATTGATCGTACTTCCCAAACTGGCCCTCTGGCTGGGTGGCTTTAGTTTCACTTTGGGCCGCGGTTTCTTCAAAGCCCGACAAATAGTCCTGCGCTGTGGCATTCGTGATGATGTCACCTGTGGTAGAGAAACCGTATTCCTTCAATACAGCCGCAACATCCATGGGCAGAGAGTTTGGCAGTACATAACTGCTTTCGACTTGGATTTCCGGCATCTCGACCAGTAAGGCTTCCTCACTGTCGACAGTATCCTCAGAATTTGAACTCTCCCTAAGCGCCAACTCCTGAACTTCCTTTTTACCTTCTTTTTCAATCTGGTAAGACTTGTTCCTCATGTTGCTGAACACCTCGCTTCCTACTTCCAACGCCAACAAAGGCGCTTTCAGCAGCTGCTCGGAAGTCAGCAAGCTAGCCGTGATGTCCATGGCCTGCACAAGTTCAGACACGATGGTCTCCACTTGGGAGTTCACAAGGCTGCTCGCAAAAAGATCGTAATCAAGCAGAGAGCTCCAGATCCCCTCTGCACCTTCACCAAAATCCTGTAGAATGCTCCAATCGGCACCAGAGATGCTGAGCAACATAGTTTCGAGAGACTTCTGGTCCGTTTCGTTGAGCTTGGTCTTCTCTACCAAAGTCCCCTTGGAGAGAGTGTCTGCGCTCTGCATCATATTCCCGACAAACGGGTCGAGGCCATAGGTCAAGGCTAAGGCGCTGAGCCCCATACCCACATAATTGGCAGGCACCGTGAGGTTTACCGATTTCTCCGCATGATCCGGATCATGTCCAATGTTTGCCTCGGCAGCAAGTACTGCGCCTTCTTCCGCCAGAGAGAAGGACGCTAGCTCTGCTTCTTCGAGCAAAGCAGGCTCCATCAAAAGACCTGGCACAGCCCCCTCAGAAGAGCTCTCTTCTGTTAGGGGTGCGGCATTCATTTCATCTGTCTGCAAATAAATTGTCCAAATCAACGCGGCCAAGGCTGCGGCAGGATGAACCGTAACTTTGCGATCCTTTGCTTCTGCAAGCTGGATGATGTTCTGGCGCGCTCTAGACCTGTCCTCCTTGGTCACGCCCAGTTGCTGGACATAGGCCTCAACAAGATCATTCAGGCTATGCCCTTTGACAACAGAGCTCTGACAAGCGCTGTCGAGCATATAAATCGTACTAATCCGGCAAAGGTGAACAAAAACATCACCTTTTGGGTCAAGAAAGACAAACCAAGGATCGCCCTCATCTGTAACGCCGCGGTCCGTACCGATCGTAAGATCCGCGAGGTTCAAAAGCCTATTGATACGAAACAAAGTCGCGAGCTCTTGATTGGTCCAATCATAGCTGCCCGCAGTTGGAGCATGGTTTTTCCGACGAGGCGCTTGTCTTGCAACGCGCTTCTGGCGCGTCCCAAGCTGCATCAAGGGGTCGCCCTTGAATCTGTCAAACGACATTGCGCCATCAACAAGCGCGGACAGGAAGCAAGAGCTGCCTTCTGTCTGCGTATGCGCCTCAGCCGTATTTAGGCGCGGGAATTTAATAATGTCCGACATAGGTGTGCCTCAAAGTACAAAGCAAACCGACCGGAGTTAGAAACTCAGTGGGCCTGCGCCTTCGTTCCAAATAAAATATCATGGGTAATCGGGTCATAATAAGACAGCAGGGTCTTTACGAATGACCTTGGCTCTTGGCCCAGAGCATTCGCCCATTCCACATACCGGCTGCTAGGTATCTTGCCGCGGCCATTCTCAAGCTGAGAAATGAACGTGTAATACTCGAGCGACAAAATATTCGCCAAGTCGCGCTGTGAGAGTCCCTGCGTCTCGCGGAGGCACTTCAACCACGCCCCCATTTCGCGACGCTGGTCTTGCGCATTTTTTCTTACACTTTCGCAATCAGCGAGCATGAGCTTGGCTTCCACATCTAGGATTCAATCAACATCCTTTAATATAGCACCATTTCCCTTGCTATATCAATGACGTTCAAAGAGCCTCTATGACCGCATTCCTCCTCTTATAACGTAGCGTAACGCTCCCCCTCACTCCTCCCGGAAGCTTTTTGAGACAGCTTCTGACAAGGGAGAAACGAGATAGTTCAGCACTGTTCGCTCCCCGGTTACAATAACGGCATCCCCTGGCATCCCCGGGGTCAGGTTGCCCTTGATACCCTCAGGTAGGTTCGTTTCAGGAACATGAATGCGCGCTAGATAATAAGGCAGATCATTGGGGTCCTTGGGGCTGATCACATCGCTTGAAACGGACTGTACGGTGCCAAATACGATTGGCATGAGCTTTGTTTTGAACGCACTGAGGCGCACTTCCGTCTCCATACCCGGCACAACGCTATCGATATCCACCGGTGCCACGCGGGCATCGATAACGAGATTCTCGTCCACTGGCACGATCTCCATCAGCACTTCACCTGGCCTGACGACCGACCCGACAGTGGTTGCCTGTAGGTCTTGAACAGAACCCGATGTTGGCGCCCGGATAACAGTGCGGTCTAGTGTATCTTTGGCCACCAAAACACGCTCTGTTAGCTCTGAGATCTCAGCTTGCACGTCCTTCAGCTCAAGATTGGCACGCTCTCTATACTCTTGAACCAACTTAAGCAGGTTCAAGCGCGCCTCACCTGTCGCTCCTCTCACCTGAGAAGCCTCCGAGATGACCTCCCCCAAACTGGCTTCCGTCTCGATAAGGGTATCTTCCCGCTCAACCAAACGGTTGCTTTCAATGACGCCTTTTTGCTCGCCAGACTTCAACCTGTCTAAATGGGCCGTGCGCAGCGCAACCCTGCGCTCCATCGCACTTTTTTGCAGCTCGAGCCCCGTAATCTGTTCGTTCAATTGCTCCAAACGGTACTCTAGGATCTCCGTTTGGGAGAGCAGAATGGACCGGCGATCCTCAAATATCTGGCGCTGCGTACGCAATGCCTTCTGAACTCTCGGGTCTTCCGACTCCAAAAGGTCCTGGGGGAACTCAACGTTCTCCTGAGAGGTTTGCTCCGCGAGCAGGCGCGCCTCGGTCGCCCGCGCCACATTCAGTCTTTGCATATGTAGGTTCAAATTCGACCGGGCTTCGACGCTCTCGAGGAGAATGAGGACATCCCCCTCGTTGACCTGATCCGCCTCTTTCACCCGAATTTCTCTGATGATCCCGCCATTCAAGTGCTGGACAACCTTTCGGTCCCCCTCCAAAGCAACTGTACCTGGCGCAACCACAGCACTGTCAATCACAGCTGTCGCGGCCCAACTCCCCAACCCGCCAAAGATCAGAAAAATAACCAGGTACCCTAGACGGGCGTAAAATCGCGGAGAAGTCTTCATGATCCCACACTTCTTGCTTGCGTATGAAACAACGCGATACTCATCCTTGGCACAAAGCTCTTACGCATTAAGCACCAATGTTCGTGACTTTGGCAGCGGCCTGTTGAGGTGCCGCTTCAGGCTGTTTGGGCTTCAAAAGGTCTTTTGTGGCCAGCATCTTTTGAACAGCGCCATTGCTCAACATGAGGGTTTTGTCGGACGTCGAGAGCAAGTTCGCTTTATGGGTAATCACCACGACGGTCTTACCAAGCGCTTTGAGCGCGAGCAGACATTCTGCCAGGGCATTCTCGCCTTCGCTGTCGAGGTTGGAGTTGGGTTCATCCAGAACAATCAAACTTGGGGTGCGGAAAACCGCCCGTGCAAGCCCGATGCGCTGGCGCTGCCCGCCTGAGAGTTGTGCGCCGCCGTCGCCAATCTCCGTAGCGTACCCTTCTCGAAGACCCTGAATCATTTCATGCGCCCCGGCAAGCTGAGCCGCCGCAATGATCTCTTCATCCGTCGCATCTGTGGCAAAGCGCGCAATGTTCTCCGCCACCGTCCCAGAGAAAAGCTTAACCTCTTGAGCAAGATAGCCGATCGAGCCCCCCAGCTGATCCGGATCCCAGTGGCTAAGCTCTGTCCCGTCAAGCCGTACCGCGCCCGCCGCGGCGCCTGTTACGCCAACAAGCACACGCGCAAGCGTCGATTTGCCCGACCCGCTTGGCCCAATCACCGCAAGTACGGTGCCGGCGTCAATGTTAAAGCTAATACCTTTAAGAAGCGGCTCACGCGTCCCGGGCACCACAGTTGATACGCCTTCAAGTGACAACGCACCCTTTGCCGGTGGCTGCTCCAGCCGATCAGTCTCATCCAAGACGCTGTCGAAAAGCCGACCTAAACGTTCATTCGCCTGGCGGGCGGAGATGAATTGCTTCCACTGCCCCACGGCTTGCTCGACCGGTGCCAGTGCCCGTCCCATAACGATCGAGGCTGCGATCATGATGCCCGGGGAGATCTGCTGGTTCATGGCAAGGTAAGCGCCCGTCCCCAAGATGGCGACCTGAAGACTCATGCGCACGAACTTGGAACAGGACATGATAAATCCAGCCCAATCGCTCGCTGAGGCTTGGCTGTTCAGCATCACTTCACGCTGCTTGAGCCAGCGGCCAGAAAGCTCTTTGCCCATGCCCATAGCTTGAATCACATCAGCATTCTGCAAAGCAGCATTGGCGAAATGCGCAGACCCTTGGCCTGCGTTGTTCGCCTCCTTCAAGGCAGATCGCGTCAGCAGCTCGTTCAGTAGCGCGAGCGTAAAGATAATGACCGCGCCTGTCGTTGCGACGATGCCAAGCCAGGGGTGGAAGGCAAAGCACAATGCGAGGAACAGCGGCGTCCAAGGAGCGTCAAAGAAGGCTAAAATGCCCTGACCGGTGATGAAATCACGTACTCGGTCGGCATCACCCAATGCTGTCCGCGCCCCCCCATTTGGGTTGGCCAATTGCAGGCGAACCACTCTTGAGAACATTGGCCCGGAAAGCACCTCGTCAAATTCCAGACCGGCACGCACCAACATTCTTGAGCGGATGAACTCCAATAGGCCGTAGGTGACGAGAAGCCCCACCGCCACGCTTGTGATCATAAGAAGCGTATACTCACTCCGGCTGGCGAGCACTCGATCGTAAATCTGCAGCATGTAGAGCGGACCCACGAACATCAGCAGGTTCACAAAAAAACTAAAGATAACCGTAGCCAATAGGATGGCACGAAACCTTCCATAGGCCTGTTTCAATGCATTTGGTGCCGACATGAAGCAGCTTTCCCTCAAATACGCGTAGCTAAATTTGGGCTCTCATCCTCAGTACAGTGGATGTCTTACCCTATGTTAAAAAAACCTTCGTGTCATAGAAAAAATGGGCCGCAATATGGCCCACTTATAGGTCAACAAAGTTGACCTAGCTGAACGCCGCAACATACTACATTCAGGCGAACCAAATTTTCGCCTGAATATAGACCGACCGATTTGATCTTATTAGCTATCAGCAGGCAGCGCTTCTTTCAGAGCACCGATATAAGCTTGGCGCGCGGTTTGCGTGATCGCAATCTCACGCTGCAGCTTCTGCACCTGCTGCTCGCAAATTTGGACATTCGCAAGCTGCTGCTTGGCGTCATCGCTCAGATTATCTGAATCGTATTCACGCCCATCAATGGTAACTTTTGCCAAAACGGCCTCCCTCAATACAAAATTATGTAATTATTTTGTAGGCGAAGCTCCGCTCAAGAGGAACCCCCAAGGCCAATATATAAAGAGAAAATTTGTATTTTTGGTAATTTTTACAGGTCCGCTCGCATGGGTTCGCGCTATGCGCGAAACAAGCCAATCTTAATTCGACAGGTCAAGGTCCATACTGTGAACTAAGTGCAATCTACACGCACTCCCAGCATCATGCCCAATCTGATCTAATACGAGGTCGCCACAACAATATCTTGCGCCACATGCTTCCAAGATCGCAGTTCGACATGACCTTGCGATATTTTAGCCTTTAGCTCGGAATAAAACTTTTTGTCCGAGCTTAGGCGCTCAACGAGCGCCGCAAGCGATTGAGGATCGGCAGGATCAAAATATTCAGCCAGATCTCCCCCGACTTCCCGCAGAGCCGGTACGTCAGATGCTAACCCTGGCGTTCCCATCCAAAGTGCTTCTCCCAGGGGAAGCCCCCACCCCTCCATGTAACTTGGGATCACAAGCGCCAACGCATTCTCATAAAGGGAGGCCAACTCGGCTTGGTTAGGATCGAGGACAAACTGTATTTTGTCCCGGATAGATGCGCACTCCGGCCGCTTCACATATTCCACAGTGCGCTTCCGCTTTGCGCCGGCCAAGATTAGGTTCGGTACTGGACGCCCCGACTCGTCCAAGTTCTGCATCGCCTTCAAGAGGCACTCAAGGTTCTTTCGACCTGTCATCACCCCTACGCCCAGCAAATAAGGCGCATCGGGTAAATCAAGATTGATCGGTTCATCTGCCTTGCGCAGTTCTTGAGCAAGCGGCACCGGCACGACAGGCGGCAGTGAGCACATACGACCTGCAATCGAAAACCGTTCGATCTCATCTTTGGTAAAGACTGAATTGGTCAGCAGTTTTTCAGCATGCTCGACCACGATGCGGTTGTCATGTGAGAAATTCCGGGCAAACATACTTTGGCGCGGATGGGAATATTCGTGCAACGGGATCATATCGTGCACCAAAGGAAAGAACCGCGGTCGAACGCCAGCTTCATCCAGTGCCACAAGATAGTCAGACATCATTTTGGGCCGCCCCAAAGACACAAGTATTTGGCCTTCCAGGTCAACGTCGCGCACACTGCCTTCGGGCACCGACCGATGCCACCGCCTCAAACTGACCTTTTTAGCGATGCGGCGCATGAGCGGATGAAGAGCATCGCGTAATGCATGCGGGTTTGGGTAGCTATATCGCAGTCGAACAGGTTTTGATTCTGCCGGCAAGTTAACATCCAACACACCATTCGCCGAGGCGGCGCCAATACGCGGTGTAATTTCAAAAAAACAGTCGTGTGCAGGTGAGAATATGACAAAGCGCACGTCGGCGGGCCCGCGAGCCAGTTCGTATCCAACTTCAAGTACCGTACGAGCGATACCATAGTACTTAAACTTGGAGCCTGCAGATAAAAAAAGCTCAGAAAGATCGTAATATATCGTTGCCATAGCCGCTCTTCACCAGCTCTCCTCAATGCACCCGCACTCTCGTATCTTTGACGAGAGTACAGGTAAAGACGCTATATCTTTTCCGCGCTTCGACCAAGCGCGTTGGCATCCATCCACCCAAATCGACAGATGACTTGCGCTTGGATTTCTCATCACTGGAGATGGGAAACCCTTACAGCCTTAATGAAAGCAAAAAGCCCCCAGAATGTCTGGGGGCTTTCCGTCGACAGGGAAAACCCCCGCCTTTATACTTTAGCTTACGCGAACTGGAAGTTCTCGTTGTTGAGGTCGTTCGTACCACCACCGGTGAGACCGGCAAGTTTGATCTCGAAGTCGAGGCCCGAAGCTGCAGGATCATTTGCGGTAATGATCGTGTCGGTCCCATCATCAACGATGCTCAGGTCAGCAAGGCCGGAGATGCCCAAACCAGAGACGTCGAGGATCGACAAGCTTGACAGTCCGGTGTTCTGGAAAGTGTCAAAGCCAGTGATTGTCCATACGTCACCTGCAGTGGCGATGTCAGATGTAAACTCGTAAGTCACAATGCCATCGTCAATAAGGGGATTTTCATCCGTCTCCGTGATAGAGGCTTTCTGATCGTTAAACCGGATGGTCACGTTGCGGTCCACGAACTGGTTACCAGCTGTGTTTGAGTCCCGGTCGACGGTGGGGTCCAACATGATCAAGTTCAGAGCAGCAACTTCGCCTTCATAGTCAGAGAAGTCGATCAGCGACAGAACGTTAGTCACACTGTTGACGGTCACAGTGTCAACTGGTGTCCCGACCCCATTGTCACCACCACCTGTGATGTTCAGCGTCCGTGCGAACACAGTTGCCTCATCATAGTTGGCTGGCACGGTGAGGTCTTCGCCTTGGCCGTCGAGCAGCATCAGTTCAAACGTGTAGGCGTTCGTCACTGTCGGCTGATCATCGTCAAGGTTCAGGTTGATCGTGCGGTAGTTCCCGATTTCAATATCCTTTGTAGCTCCGGCACTGAAATCGTTTGTGGCTTCAAGGGTCCCCGGAACGAGGTCTTTAAAGTTCAGGTTCAGCTCATTGCTGTTGTTAGCAGAAGCCGCGACAAATGTCAGGCTATTGCCTTCAACCGTCGACCCATCGGTGTTGACCGTGATCTCTTCGTCACCGCCGGTGTTAATCATAGCCAAGTCACCATTGAGGCGGTTGATCACATACTCTTCAACACCGCTGGCTGTTGCCGCATTGAACACACCAGAAGCATCAGCAAGAGGGGCGTTGAACGGCGCGCCAAACTGAATGGTCTCGAAGCCCGAGATAACAGCACCTGCTGTCAGTGCGCCGGAGAGCTGCAGCGTATCGTTGTCGCCTGCAGTACCGATCACTCTGTCAGCACCTGCGTTGTTCAGAACACCGCCGTTGGTGGCCAGAACCAGATCACCCTCCAGACCGGAACCATCGATGGTCGCCGCCGCACCAGCACCAGCACCAGCACCATTAGCATCGGCGAGGGTGTTCACGCCGATTGTCAGGTCCTGTGTGCCTTCCAAGGTCAATGTGCTCAGCGCCGCGGCGTTGAACGAAGTCACCTGGTTGGTCGTTTGGGCCCGACCGTTGGACTGGATTTCCAGAGCGTTAACGCCTGCTTCAGGGTTGGTGACCAACAAGTTGTTGACGGTCAGCTGCCCATTGGTACGCGCTGTGTTTTCCAGAACGACAGTCGCGGTAGAAACACCGGCTTCATCCTGGAGCTCATCCAGATTGATTGTGCCGAAGCCCTGAGGAGCGTTGTTGTTACCAAAGGCGTTCAGCGTCTGATTGCGACCAGAAATAATTGCATCCGTGCCTTCATCCAGATTGCGCAGAGTTGTGCCCACACCACCGGTGGTCGCAATGGCCACCGTGTCGAGACCCATCATGTTACCATCGATGAAATCTTGTGCGGTGGCAGCATTGCCCGCGACGACAAGATTGTTCACGTTGGTAAAGCTTTCCCAAGCGCGAACATTGCCAGTGCCTGCATCGACAAAACCATCAACAGATGTGCTGACTTCGACAGTGTTCACGCCACCTTCGCCGTCAATGGAGATGCTGTCCTTCATGTCCATACCGCTAAGGTTGAAACGGTCGTCGCCGTCCCCGCCAATCAGGTCGAGCGTGAAGTCATCATCTGCCGCAACGTCAGTGGAGACAAACAAGCTGAGGTTCGAACCTGCATCACCCATGTGGTAGGTGAACTGTTGAACGCCGATGTCCGGATCGAGGTACTTGTCGAAGACATCGACACTGAGCAAGTCTGCAGCAACCATCATGTGGCCATCAAAGCCTTCAGCATTGAAGACGCGGACGTTCTGCAAACCATTCACCCCAAACAGACCTGGCGAGGTCCCGGTAACATTGGTGGACATGCGCCCATCGGTGGTGGTTTCTTCACCGCTGTTGCTGATGGTGCGAACGCCAATCTTCAGATCGCCGGTGTCCTGCGTGCCGTCGGCATTGCCGCGCGTCACATTCACAACTTCCAGGTTCTCTTCGGCATTCACATCACCGCGATTCAACGAGCGCAACGAAGAGATGTGGCTGTCATCATCGACAACAACGTCCATCACTTCGATGCCGCGCTCGCCGGACATGCCTGCGATGTTGACTAGGCCACCCTGAGAGCCGTTACCGGCGTCGTCAAGGAACACGGAAGTACGTGTCGGCAGCATTTCGAGGTTTTCGCCAACTTCAACGCGGTTACGCACGTCGATGCCGGTAAAGCCCAGCAGAACAGCTGTGGCCGGGTCTGCATTCAATGCACCGCCTTCGCTGTCAGAGATGGTGAACACACCGTCGCCAACATGTGTCACGGTCAGGTTTTCCAGGCCAGCGGTGGCATCGATCTGAGCTGTCAGAGCGGTTTCCAGATCGGCCCAAGTGTCGGCTGCGGAAATGGCGTCAGATTCCAGCTCGTACTCAGTACCGTCCAGCTCAAAGGTCACTTTGCCAACAGCAATGTTGGACAGCTCAGCACCGGGAACCAACACGTCTGCGTTAATTTCCTGGATGGTCAGCGTCAGGATGGATTCAGAATCCACGTCGCCTTCCAAGTAGTTGGCGTTAATGAAGGCTGTCAGACCGGCGTAAGGATCGGTTTCGTTCAGACCAAAGGCCGTGTCCATCGGCTTGGAGCGAATGTCTTCGATTTGGATGTTGCTGCGGCTGTTGTCAGACCACCACTGCTCGACACCAGTCATCTTTTCGGCGTCGATCTTGGAGCCGTTGAAGCCAGTGTCGATGTTGTTGGTCTGCTCACGCAGGTTCACAACCTCGATGCCGTTTGTTGTGGCAGAAATCGCCGGGCCAACAGGAACGGTACCAGAGGTGGTCAGCGTCAGGTCCACGTTCAACGTGTCCATACCTTCGCCACCGTCCAGCGTATCGCCAGATTCAAAGGTGTTGGTCACAGCGCCCAGCATGTTTTGTGCGAGCGGTGCCGTGAACACGTCATCGCCGGAGGTGCCGGTCAGATCATCAACGCCAACGGTCAGGACAGTGGAGCCAGCCGGTGTTTCACCGTAGGAGTCGACATAGGCATCGGTTTCAGCTTTGCCTTCAGCAACAGATTCAGCTGTCGCATCCACTCCGTCCAGAACGCCTTTAGCGGAAGCCTCAGCGGAAGCAATGATCGCGTCGTCTGCGTCAACATAGGAGAAGCCAGGAATGTCAGCAGCGGACTGAACCCAATCAAGCGCAACTTCTGTCTTGTTGTTGAGGATGGTGAGGTCTTGGCCATCAGCGGAATTCTGAGCACCGGACTGAATGTCGATGATCATTCGGCCGGGGGACTTACCGGCGGCAAGCTCACCTTCCCAGTACGCCAGGCCTTCGGCATCAGGCGCGCGGTTGAACAAGTTCAGGTAAACCGCTGTGATGAAGGCCTCCGGGGAAGCCACTTGCGGGTTCGCCAGGAACGGGTAAAGAGCTGTCGCTTCGGGCTGAACCGAGAACGACTGGGCAATATCCACAAAGGACATGTTCGGGTTATTGTCCAGCTCATTGATCCAATATGCGAGACCCGACGGATCGGGGGCGCGATCAAAGTAGCCGATGTACAGCTGTACGATCTGATCGATTTGGGCTTGCGTAGCCATGGGTGAGATCCCTCCAGAAAATTGTGAACCGTGTTCACTGCTCGAAAATGCCTCGGTCACCAACGTTGCCCTACAGGCACGACCGAACAGAGCCTTTGGCCCTTAGGTCCACGGTATTACTTCAACTGTACACTTCGCGCAATCATAAACTGTATAGTAGATTTCATACCCCTCCCGATGAAAACCTCTTTACAGAGACTGCGTTACATACAGCGCCGCAGGTCAGAGTGTGGGGCCAGCCTAAGAAGGTTCCGCCAAGCGCAGCAGCATAGAGAATACCCTTCGAACGAAGCCAACCAGAACAGTAAAACTCAGGCACAACAAAGTGATGCGGCCTTCCGTTAATGCACCACGAACATCTGAAGATGCAGAAAAATCAACCCTAGAAGAGGGCCAAGCGCAACCGCCCCTGAGGCCCAAGCGCCATGGCGCGCGGGGCACAGAACAGCCGAAGGAAAATACTCTGTAAAACCCTCAATCTCAGCCACGCCGCCCCGCACCCTTCTAAGGGCTCTGGCGCGTGGTGCAGCGCTTCTTTTCAACGTTAGGCTGTGTTTTTGGAAACATCTTCTCTTAGCTTCTGGCCAGAGCGTCCTTTGGATCAGCAATGAGTCGGGCAATGCCAACAGGGAGCGCAAAAGAACAGGGTTACAAGCTAGCTTTTTGCCCTCATAACCGACCGCCGCCGCAGATCGCAGGCTTGCGCCAAAAACGGGGAACGGTCTTCACTCAGAACACCCCCCAAGTTAGAGCGACGCTTAGCAGGAACGCTCGACCAACAGTATGTCAGCAACAGAAGGCGCCGGGCCATTGGCTCGCGCCACCACAGCCACGGCGACGCCATCGGCCAGCACCGTATGTACGGTACCTGAGACCCGCGCGATGGTGATTTCAGGCGGCCGCTGACCCTTATCATAAACCACGGCGATTTGGTCGCAGTCGTGCAGCGTATCTGGCACCAAAGCTCCCTGCGGCCCAGTCATGCCCCGCGCACTTGCCCCTGTCATCCCGGCTGCGCAGTCCCAGCGGAGTCCTTTGGTCCGATGTGATGCCGTCATTGCGCGTTCCTTAATCAAGGGACCGCCATGCTTGGGCGGCCGAAGTATCATATCGGGTCGGACGGGAGAGCAGCGCCTCTTGTGGCAAACCCACATCCAGCTCTCCTCTAAAAGAGGCCCTAAGACGACGCTATCTGGCTCCGAGAACACAGGTCAAGCGCGAGCGCTATATTGTGCGCACTTCGGAAACAAAGCCGCAATTTGACCTTATTTCCGACTCCGGCGTTTCCAAACCGGCAAAACATTTGGAACTATTCAGTCATTTATCGCCGCCACTGTGGATAGCCGTGCAGGCTGCGGCAAGACTTGCGATTCGACGCGCTGTACAGGATGCACTTTATTGTCTCCCCACAGGCAACAAACGGCATTACCTTCGACCGGTTAGGCCAAGAACGCGTAAAGCCCTAAGGCGTCACGATCTTGCGGTGACGGCTGCGGAGTTCTTCGATCTATCGAAGGACGAGGCGCATGCGGACGCGAGAGATGGCCTCACTCATCGCCAACCGGTGCAGGCCTCTCATGCGGCAATTCGGTCTTGATGGAGAAGACCTGAAATCTCTCGCAGGCGCCCTTGAACACCGCAAAGCAGAGAAAGGGCCGCCCCGCGCGTTCAGTTTTTTTGGAGACTGCGCAGCACGCGATCAAGCGCCTGGCCCTGCTTGGAATACTTCGCAGGACTGTCTTTAACGAGGGTGTAATAGGCCGCTGCATCGTAGATTTGCACCGGCAACCCCAAGTCCTTTGCCGTCAAACGCCCTGTGGCTGACAATACGAAATAGGCCGCAACATAAAGATTGGCACGCGCTGCAACACGCGTTGATTCCGCGTCCAGCAGGGCCTGCTCCGCATCAAGGACATCAAGTGTGGTGCGCGCACCTAGCTTTGCTTCTTCACGCACCCCCTCAAAAGCTGTACGCGCCGCTCGAATTTGGCGCTCCGAAGCCTCCAATTGCGCCCGGGCGGAAGCCAGCCCCGCGTAAGCATTGCCGACATCCTGCGCAACATTCTGACTGACAACATGAAGGTTGGCACGTTGACTATCATGCTGCGCCATCGCACGCCGCACCGCAGAAGACAGCGCGCCGCCCTGATAAATTGTTTGACTGGCTTCCAGCCCTACATTTCCACCGCGAGTGTAGGTCTTATCATTGAACGTCTCCGTCAGACCATAATTCCCTTGAAGCGTCACCCGAGGCGCCATCGCTGCTTGGTTGGCGCTTACTGCCAGGCGGGAGGCTGACACTTGATGTTGCGCGGCCAAAACGGAAGGGTGCCGGCGCACGGCAAGCGCCTTGGCCGCCTTGAGGCTCGCCTCGACTTCAGGCAGGCGCGGTGGCGGGCGAAGATTGCCAGGCTTGTGGCCTATGGCCGTACGGTATTCCTCAACCGCACGCAGCAACTCCCCTTCCGCACCGGCCAAATTACTGCGCGCCTGCGCGAGCTGCGCCTGAGCAAGCGCTACGTCAGTATTTGTTACTTCACCAACTTCAAGGCGATCGCGCGTCGCACGCAGCTCTTCGACGAGGAACTGCAAGTTCTTGTTGCGCAACGCTACAACGTCAGAGGCTTCAATAACCCCCATATAAGCCGCAACAGCACGCAAGAGCACGCGCTGCTCGATGTCGAGCAATGTCTGTCGCGTGGCCAGCACGGTCTCCTTAGCAGCCTCGACCCGGTACTGACTGGCCCCAAAGTCGTAAACCAACAACTCTGCAATCAGATTGATTGAGGCCGTGAGACTTTCAGTCGACTGCCCAACTTGGATGCCAGAGTTCCGGAGCGTGCCAAAATTCTGCGTCAAACCACCCGCCCAACGCAGCACAGGTTTTAGCGCCGCCTGTGCGCCGGCCACGTCCTCATCTGCCGCCCGCAGCAAAGCCCTGTTCTGCTCTAGCAGCCCTGAGTGTTGATATGCCCCAATCAAGGCATCAGCCAAACTCTCAGCCAACACTGCACGTGGCATCATCAATACCAGTACCAATGGCAATGCGGTGAAACCACGTCGCACAGCACTCTTGAACCTAAATACATTCATTGCTCAGCTGCCTATCGCCTGCGCGCAATTACCTTCACATCTTTCCCGACGAGGTTATCGGTCAAAAAATTGGCTTCACGCTCGATCTAGTTATAGGTGTATCACCTTCACTCTACTGCTAGGTTTCCACCTCTTTTGTGTCAAGCAGAGCCACAAATGCTTGCGAGGCCGTTCGCCCTCAGAAGATACTACAATATCTGCGACATACTGGTATTCTTTAAAGCGTCTTAACCAAAACACGCATAAGGTCACACTTATGCCGCAAGATTCCTTCAGGAAAAGCTTATCAGGTCGCCGAAACCGCTCAATCTAATAGCACACCAAGCAGGTTCACCACATCACTTAGCGCGCTGCTCTCACCATCTACCTCTTTTCTGGAAGAACAATGACGTCATATTTTCAACTCTCTGACGCAGAAAAAACCACCTTTCTCCGCGAGAACTGGGCAGCCCTGAACAGTGGTTACACGCATCACAAAATGACCGTCACCTACAGCTTCCTGACCCATGAAGATGGCCGACTTTCACAAGAATACTTGGCTGAAGGTGCACCCTTCGTATTTGAAGCGTTCTCACCCGCGGAACAACAGGCGGTGAAGTTCTACTTGGACTACGTCGAAAGCTTCTCGAACCTGACTTTTGAGGAGGTAGGAAGCAATAATGGGCAAATGGGCTTTGGCTTTCACAACATGGAGGTGGGAGGCTATGCGAACTACCCCTTCCGCGGCGATCAAGCAGTATTTCTCAATGTGGACGCGCGCCTCCAAACAGAGCGCGAAGACTTTCATTATATTCTCGCCCATGAGATTGGCCATGCGATTGGTCTGAGCCACCCTTGGGGAGGCGAGCTGCCCGCCTTTTCTGAAACCCCCCATGACATGCGGCTTATGACCACCATGTCCTACAACAGCGTCCTGTTCGACAGCGACTCTACACAAAGGAGTTTTGTTACAGGGTTCCAAGCGCTCGACATTGCCGCCCTACAAGCTCTCTATGGCACCCGGGTATCAGCTGACGATAATATCTTCGTGGTCAACGAACATGGGGGCATGAACAAGGAAGGCACAGTCTGGAACATGTCGATCCTTACGCCCATTACTTTGGTCGACACTGGCGGTACCGATACTATTGACGCAAGCGGATTGAATCAAAAGGGCCCAACAATATTCAATTTCCACGAAGGACTATTCCTCGACACCGTGCAGAAAATTGAGATTTATGATTGGACTCAAGGCGCTTGGGCAGATGCCATTACCCCCTCCTCCCCCCTGCCCCGGCTGCAGATCCAGCCTGGTACCGAGATTGAACACTACATCGGCACCAACGGTGTTGATTTGATCATTGCAAATCACGGAAACCAAATTGTAAACGGCGGCGGAGGCATTGATACGGTCAGCTATACCGGTCCCCAAAACAGCTATACACTGACGCTCAGCGCAAACCACGCCACCCTTACCGATCGACGCCCGGACCAAAATGGCACAGACACATTATCCGACATTGAGTTTCTAAGCTTCGACACAGGTATAAATGGCGATGAGTTCGATTTGTCGCTCTTCGGAGGCTCCGCAGGGCTGGCTGAGGCAGACATGTTAAATGTGGTGGAACTCTACATCGCCTACTTCAATCGCGCCCCTGATGCCGTAGGCTTGAACTACTGGGGCACCGAATTCTCCAAAGGCTACACCCTTCCTGAAATGGCAGAAAGCTTCTTCGTACAGCCCGAGACACGCAGCACATATGAGACCGTTTTGGACACAGAAGGGAACCTGACAAATGTGCCTGCCTTCGTTGCCGCCGTTTACAACAATGTGCTTGGGCGCACAGCAGATCAAAGCGGCTTCGACTACTGGGTGGATGAGCTGCAAAATAACCCCGACATCACGTCGGGTATTTTCATCTTGGCAATTCTTAATGGTGCCAAGTATCCGGGTAACGCTACCCGCCAATCTGCACTTGACCAACAATACCTGGAAACGAAGACGGACGTAGGCGCCTATTTCGCGGTCACCAAAGGCATGTCTGACGTCGATAATGCCATAGAAGTCATGGACTTCTATGACGGCTCTGAAGCAGGAGTAGATGCGGCCATTAACGCTGCAGATAGCTTCTATGCAGACGCTCTCAATGCGACCACCGGCGACTTCTTAATGCCCATTGTGGGCGTTCTAGACGATCCCTTTGCTATGGCGTGACGATCGCATCAAGCACGCAAAGGAGCTGAACCTCGCAGCTCTCACCACCCTTGGATTCTTGGCGTCCACTACTTTGGAATTCCGGATCGGACGGGGCCATAATAGTGATATCGAAGAGCTACGAAGCAGACAGACCAGACGAAGCCAACTTAAAATCGAATGGCAATAGCCTCTGAACGTCGGATGCAAGTGTTTGCCGGCTCATGCTCAAGGAAGCTAACTCCACAGATGGGGCGCCAGCAAGAAATCAAATCATGGCCAATTTCGCCGTTAAGTCTGACATGACCCGATCGGCAAGAATGTTAAGCAACCGCTCTTGAGCGCTGTTTCGCATTAACGAAGGAAAATCGTCTACTGTCGAAAAAGAGGTAAAAGACTCTACGGTCCCTGAGACCACCACTTTTCCGTCCGTGTCGTCAAACAGTTGATAGCTTACCTTTCCAAGAACCTGACTGCGACTTACATCCATGATATCCAGTCCTACTTCAGAGAGCGATAAGTTATATTTCAAGGTTTTTTGAGCTTGAGGATTACGCATAAGACGTTCCTCCAAATTGCGGACGAACATGTATTCTTCACGGTTGTTCGGAGCCGCAACCCGAATGTCACCCAACGTTTGACCAATTTCCGATCCAGTCCCGTAAACTGGGGTAAAGCCACAAGCAGCAAGCCCACCCATCATGGAAAACATTGCAAAAACACAAGCCGCTCGTAGACGTTGCACTGGAATATCCTTATTCAATGTAAGTTTTGCATCCTGAAACTCAGGTGTCAGGTACGCACAGACATCTTTCCTGCGCGTCAAAATACTGAAAGATGACGCACCTTATAAGCTTACCTATATGCACAAATATAGGCCTCCGACCAGCCCTGCTTTTACAAACACCACAAAGGCGGCGATAGCGCTCCCCCCTCTTTAGGCTAGTCACGGTGAGTGGCCTGCAAGTAAATATCTACTACGGTATCGCTGATCAAGTTGTTGGCGGCAGTTCTGATCGTGGGCAAAGCAACGATGGCCAGTCTGGATATAGCTGCGGTTAGAACAACCCAGTCCACTCTAACCGCCCCATTCCATCGCGAGCGAAACGCTTTGGCTTAGAAGAGAATGTCTTAGCCATCCTATTTTTGCGGCGGTGACTTCCCTTAGATTTTAACTTTTGCCTTCCCGTAGAAATGGGCTGTGCTGCCTTAGGCGCGTTACTTCAGCATGGCAGCGATAGACTGCAGGATGACGGCGTTCGTATTGATGTCGCTATAATTGCTGCTCGGCCTCTTAGTTTGCTCATTGATGCTTGAAGCAAATCCATAAGGGGTCTGAGCTGTTTCTCTTACGAAGGAGAGAAGTTTTTCGCTCCATGTGTGGTCTTTGTATGCAGACCATAGGTATGCAGCCTTTGAGCTGATCGCGAGATGTTCTTTTTGGAACGCTTTGGTGCGATACTCTTCTGAGCCGCCGACTGTATCGATCGCCCAAACGCGTCCTGGGGCGTCAAATTGCAGACCTTGGTACAAAAACCAAGGTCTGCTGTTGATCGGCCCCTCGGAGACGCAGATCAACCTTCCTGTTTCATCGTATTCTTCAACCTGAGCGGCAAAGAGAACATCGGCGAGATATGCTGCTTCCGGCGACATACCGAACTCTAGCGCCTCCATTAGGAGGGGTTCGGCGCCCATTGGGCCTATATGCCCACACACTTCTAGCAGGGACATTTGACCATCTGAGGCGCTTTTTCCCTTGAGCACTTCATAGGGCGACTTGGCTTCTATGCCCCATATTCGGAAAGCCCAAGCCGCGTAATGTGCACAATGAGATCGAAAGGTGGAAACCAGCGCTCCCTCTTCAACTGAATGGACGATCCCATCGCTAACAACATCCTTAAGGTCCCAAGACGCGACGGTGCTTGTGGCAAGGCCTTTGGATAAAGGATGGGTATCTAAGCTGTACAAGGCTGCTAGAAGGCGACCTGCATCGCAGCCGTCAAAGTTTCGATCTCCCCATTTGAACTTGTTTGTTACGATCCACCCCTGCGGTAGAAGCCGACCTTGGGAACGGCGGCCTGCGATGTTGGGTAAGATCTTTTCAATGGCGTTGCGAAAGTGCTGTTCTGAAATAAGCTTTAAGTCTACGGCTGCTAGCAACGCGAAGATGTGACTTCCCACATCCCACATCGTCACGGCCTTATGTAGTCTTGGGTTGGTTTTTGAAAAATTCGCTGTAGCAGGGCAAAGCCCGGTTTTGGGGTTGGTCCATTTCTCGAAGTACGACCATGCAACTTTAGCGTCATTCATCAGCATTTCCCGCTCTGCTACATTCGGGATCTGGGGCTGTTGCGATATGTAGGGCTGATAAGCCTCTGTTCTGCGAAAATGTGTGGTGTAGGAGTCGGTCGGCACGAGGCGCCCGACATAGTCTGAGAGTGAGATGACCTGGGAAAGCCCATCATTTTGAATCGCTTGCAGAGCGTCTTTGACCATCTTCTGATGGGCTTTGCTCTGCAGAATTTCTGTAGGGATTGAGAGAACAGAGTCGGCCGCCCCCATAGAGGCTTGCAAAGTATCGCTTACTGTCCTGACGTTCTGTACGTGTACAGAAGGTATTCGCAATGTGTTGTCGGCGCCTAAGCCCACGTCGCGCTTCTGGCTAAGTTCAATCGCAATGCCGTACCTTTTTAGTGTCGATGCGTGTGCGGAGGAAGACGGCACCTGCCCAAGGGACCCCAATGCTGTCAAAGGCTCATCTAAAGGATTGTTTTCTTTTAGATTGGCCCAGTATTGAAAATCGCTTTCTGCTGAGCTCTTCTCACTAAAGCTGGATGACAAGCCTTCAAAAGCCAGCTCCTGCCGAAAGCGCATTAGAGCTTCTCGTTCTTTCTCTGTCGCGTCTGACCGTAGAGTAAAATGAACCCCTACATAGCGCTGATAGCCATAGGCATCCCGGAACTGAATATCAGAAGCGAGGATGGCGCTTACCCAAGGCCCCTCGTCGGGAAACAGCACTTGCTGAGCAAAAGCAGTGGCTGCTGCTTGAAGGCGGGCCAGAGGCAGGTTTGAAAAGTCATGCGACGATAGGTAGTAGACCCTCTCTACGGATTGGTTTTTTAGCGAGCTATAGGCTGTTTGCGAGGGCTGCAGCTGAACCCTTTGGCCACCTATTATTCTGACTACACCATTGTCCCAAGCTTCTGGTCGCACCCCAGCGTTGACGGCGGGACGCATTAAAACATTCCGAATGCCGGAAGCGCGCAGGCCCGAAGGAGCCATTGCTATGGGCCGCATGTCACAGGCGATGGTTTGGCTTGCAGCTATATGTAGCGATTGCGGAGCGTCATTCCCCCACAAAATTGCCGCCAAGGCACGGCGAGCGTCGTAAGCGGCCCGAGCTTGGGAGTAAGGGGTCATACCGCCTAACTGTTTCACCCAAGGCACGACCTGCATCAGCCCCGGCGTTCTCTCTGCGCGTTCTGTTAAGGCGCGAGAAAGCGCGCTGTTTGGCCTCAACTGACTTTGGTCAGGATCAAGCAAGCAAGTGACCGGCAAGCCACTGCGGGCGAAAGCATCTAACACGATGGCGGTTCGCGGAGGGGATGTGCTGCTGTCCAGCCCATCAAGGATCACAAGGGTATTCTGAGGTTTGACCGCAGTGCTTCCTGCAGCGGAGACTCCAGAAAGGAGCAGCGGGGCTGCCCCCCCCCATTTCAGGAATGTCCGACGCTTCATGATGCTCTCTTTGCCGTGTCAAACTGGAAACCTACGCGGGTCATACGCCCCCAGTTGGCCAAGGAGCCCGTAGCAGCCCGCCACACCGCCCGGATCACGGATAGATATAAGATCTGACGATAAAAGAGCCGCTGAAGGGGGAGCAATAGCAGGAGTCGTCGATCCTCCGGAGCATCCAAACGGAATGCGCTAATAGCGCTGAGCATCTCCAGTGCCGGAAGCATCAGGTAAGCAATAAGCAATGGATTGGTTATAACCTTCGCATGTTCGTCTGCCGTTCCCAAATCCGTCACAAATTCCACGATAAGGATTACTATGAACAAGTCCGCCAAAGGCGCCAAGAGAGGCATGAGGTAACCAAAAACTGCGAGATCTGGAAGCGCGACCAACCCCAAAGCACGCCCTTCCATAGTGGCACCCAAATGTTTCCAGCCAGCTTGCATCATTCCCAGTGACCAGCGTAGTCGCTGTGTCATAAGCGCTGTGAGAGAAGCCGGGACTTCTGTTCGTGCGATAGCGCGGTCTTCATAGAGCACTTTGTAGTTTGACCGGATAATGGCCATTGTCATATCTGCATCTTCCGTAAGGGTTTCTGTCGAGAAGATACCAGCTTCCATCAATGCAGTAGTCCGCCATGCGCCAATCGCGCCCGGAACAACGGTTATTGCGTTGATGTATTCTTTTGCCCGCCGTTCTATGGCTTGAGATGTGACATACTCGAGGGCCTGTAGCTGGGTGAGCAGATTGCGCCGATTGCCAACGACTACTTTGCCAGCCACAGCCCCGACGTTTGGACACTCAAAATGCGCGGCTAACAGGCGGACCGCATCGGGCGCTATTTGAGAATCTGCATCAATACAGATCAAAATGTCACTTTGGGATTCATCAAGGGCTGCGTTAAGCGCTGCAGCTTTGCCGCGGTTAGGCTGTTTCAGAACAGTCACAAGGGGATGGTACAAGAAACTGGCCGCTTTTAAATAGGTGTCATCTGACGACCCATCGTCGACGACGATAACATCAAAATCCGGGTACTCAGATAACAAAGCTTTTCGGATGCACTGCTCAATTACCTGCTCTTCGTTGTAAGCGGGGATCACGATTGTAACTGAAGGTTCATGGCCTGAGGGTGTGGTGGTATGCCGTTGACGGCGCCCTGCCAGAAGAAGCAGGCTTGCTGAGCGAGCGACACCAACTGCGAAGACAATCCAGAACGCTATTTGAAGAACAGTCCAGCCGCTTCCCATCGCAAAGAATGAGACATTGCCAAGCGTTGCGGTCATCGGGTCTCCGTCTGGTAGAAGGATATCGGGCGAAACGCCCAATAGGTCTGCAAGGGTTGTGAAGGTATAGCCTTTGTCTCGCAGCTCAGAGATCACACGTGGCAAAGCGGCGACGGTTTGGTGCTGATCACCTCCCCCGTCATGAAGCAACACAACGCCTCCCCCATTGAGCTCCACTTGCCTAATGATCTCATCTGCAAGCTCATCGGACGTTTGCTCAACCCAGTCTCGTGGAACAATATTCATGCCTGCAATGACATACCCGGCCTCTTCGAGAGGCAGCAAAGAGGCAACCTCCCTGGAGGTAATGGGTCCTCCGCTTCGCATGTAAGGCTCACGATAAAGGCGCATGTTCTTGCCTGTTATGCCGTTTATCAAAAGCTGTGTGGAGTTGGCTTCCATCTTGGCGCGGGAAGCGGAAATCTCTGCCATATTGGGATGCGAGTAAGTATGAGAGCCCAGCTCATGTCCCTCTGCTAGAATGCGTCTTACCAGTTCTGGCGAAGCTAATGCACTGCTACCTAGAACGAAGAAAGAAGCGGGTGTCTGGGTTTGGCGCAAAATGTCCAGCGCAGCCGGCGTATGTTGGGGATGGGGACCATCATCAAAGGTAAGAACAACCTTGTTCGGTTCGCCTTCACCATAGAGTTTTCCAGCTGCCGCCTGAGGCATCTTATCATAGGTTGCAGACGTAATTTCGCCTGTTTCAGGGTCAGTTTTGATAGTGCGTTTGCCCATTTGAGGCATGGAGAGAGGTGCAACAAAAGGCCCGCTGCCTGTGAGGGCTACGTAATTCGACAAAAGAACGCTCTTTAGGGCCACCGGGGGCAAGGTCATGCCGCGGGTGGTCTGATCCAAGACCGCCCAAATCCCGGGATCTTCATAGCCTAAACCACTTAAACTCAGAGCCTGTATCCCGTGTTTTTTCAGGGTAAGGATCTGATTGTGCGCCGATATGGCATCAAGCAGCCATAGCTGGTGTTGTAGACCTCCTGAATCCAGATAGCTTGCCCGAGTGTTTCCCACGGCGGGAACGAGCGTGGCAAAAGCATCATGTTGGGCAAGCGCCGACATCGCTTTTGCAAAGGGTAGGACTTCCGGACGCGGGCTACCAGAAACCCAGTCCATCGAGTGGGTTCCTAATTCAACCACAAGTTTGCTAGGCGCCACATGCTCCTTGAAGGTCTTAATATGCTCTTCAAGCCAACGCTTGCCTGCAAGCGGTTGCGGGGCGGACCCGATCCAATGCTCTTGGTAACCTTTGACCACAACGGTATCAAAGAACCGGTTCGCAATGACTAAAAGGCCATCGGAAGCGCTACTTGGAAGCCTAACGCATGTTTCAAGCCCCCTGCTTTTTAACTGGCTTGTAAGCCTGCGACTTAGAACGCTAAAGGTCTGACCCTCAACAAGAGCAAGCAAGCTTGCGTCTATGCAGTAACCCTTCACATCAATAGCTTGCGCAGGCTGATCCAAAAAGATGTCTAGTGCAGCGGACACCTTTGCGGGGCCGTCAGGGGCCCGTAATAGCCCCAACGCAGCCGCATCCCATTGTAGGACCGGCATAATGCCAAAGGTGCCATCTCGGGCGCTCTGCTCAAGCAACGGCTGGCGGGTCTCAAGGCTTACTTTCCCGACTTGTACATGACCGTCTAACTCAGTGAAATGAAACCAAGTAGGCATAGCAACATGGAGAGTATCGCAGCTATCATTAAGTGAATGAGTGGCCCAAGGAAGCTCCGCAGGTACGACAGCATATACCTTTAATGTTTGGGATGGCGCTGCACCTTGCCCCGCCCTGTTCAAGCACTGATACTTTTGTAGTTCTTGTTGAGCGTAAAGGTCGATCGCCGGCATATCAAAGCCATGCTCTTCTTCTACCAGAAGGCTGTTTCTGGGAGAGGCTGTATGTCCCTTTAGAGTGCTAATGGGTTCCGGTAGAGCAGCTTCAAGTCCTCCATCCAATCCAACAGTGATCGCAAAGAATACAAGCCAAGCGATGACGCCAATAATAAGCGTTCCAGCTGAGAATATAACACGCGCTTTTCGCCGCCGGCTTGGGTCAAAAAAAACACGGTCAGACAAACCACGAGTTGCACGTGGTTCATAATAGCCGCGATGCGCATTCAAGCGCCCCTTTGCCTTCTTCTCTTGTCGCTTAGCGTTCCACATCGAGTATTCGCATCTATAGCTTGCCGTATAGAAGCGCAGTGTGAGGCCGCCCGAATGTTATGCTCGAGCGAACGCCGCCAACCATTTGGAAGCCAAGAGGCCAGGAGCGTCAAAAGAAGCGGCCGTTTTTAACGTGCCGCAAGATGCTCAAATAAGGTTGGCAAGCTGTTGCTGGCAGAAAAGCAGTGCTCGCATCGTTACAATTCTATACAAAAAACGAGTATAGATAACGGCAAGAATGTGTCACGCGTTCGCCCACTTTGAGCCTAATTTACAACCTAAAGCTGTTCTTTTGTTTCTCTTTACGAATACATCACGGATATTAAGTCAAACTGTTGAACGCAGAGAAAAATGAACCTTATCCGAACGCCTATGATTCGATCTCATCTCTCCTGAGATATGTTGTCGAAGTTTGGCGTTTATCGAATCGTTGACATATTTTCGTATGTAGAAAAGGTAGAAAATGATCGTGTCCCCTACAGAACACGATCATCCCAGTAACGGCTACAGCTCCGGTTGTAGCCGTTTTCGCCTTAAAGGCTATGCACGGGAATATACCGCCGATTATATGCCAAGTTTCCTTTTAAGGGCCAACACTTCGCGCTGATAGGTATAGCCCCGTGTAAGGGCTTTATCACCCTTGATCGGCCACCATTCCGTTTGACCCGGGTAACTGCGCCAAACACGGTCAAAGCGATCGACGACATGCAATATGCAGCTTTTTTCGCCGGGCGAACTACCTGCACGGCCATTATTGGGCCAGTACCATGTAAGATTATGGCACATACGCCCATAGCTATCTACGGTCCACTCGCCTGCACCTAAGCTATCGCTGCTCTGCGCGCACCACGCGCGCGCTTGGCTGTTTGCGCCAAAGTAAATTCCACCTTGGCAGTCCGCTTCCCAAGTTTCTGTCTTTCCAACGTATGCTGCAATAATTTGACGAGGTGTTGGCGTTTTGGCGCCATAGGGAAGAGGGTCTGCTGCTACACCGACTGGAAGAGCTGCGATAAGCAGTCCAACCAACCAAGTTTTCCGAAAAAACATGGTAAGAAGCTCTTTCTATAAGGGATCACATTGATTGATGGTCAGGATTTTCCGCTTTCAAGTCAATAGATATCCCAAGTTACCTTACCCAAAATTGATCTTCTGTTCTTTTAACTCAGTGGTTGATGCGCGCACTCTAAAAGCTACAATTTCGCGGTGCCTCGCGGTTAAGTGCCTAAAATCGCAAGGCTATCTTGCACAGATAGTTTGATGCGCCTATGAAACATAGAAAGCCTATCCTATTTGCAAATGAAAGAAGCCCTATGATCTCTAATGACGAACTGAAAAAAATGTCCCGAAAGGAGCTTGAAAAGCTTCTAAACAACGTAAGTAGAGCGCTTGCCTCTGCGAAAGCCAGAGATCAACGAGAGGCAAAGAAAGCCGCTGCCAAAGCCGCCGCGGAGTTTGGCTTCTCACTTGGTGAAATCTCCGAGGCAGACGGCACAACTCAAAAGAAGACGAAAGCAAAAAAGCCCCCCAGAAAGCCCTCAAAGCCCGCTTTTGCGAACCCAGAAGACAAAACGCAGACGTGGACAGGTAAAGGGCGTCAGCCAAACTGGTATCGCGCTCAGATCGCAGCAGGCGTTGAACCTGAAGCCATGCGTATTTGACCCATAGAACGACAAGGCCCTCGTCCGCGACGGGGGCCGAAGCGCCGGACCTTCCAATTGCCGTTCAGCGGGACGGTGATCGCTATCGAAGAGGATGGATTACGGTCACATTACCCGGGAGCGAGCCGCAGGAACTCGTAGGCCTCGACCGGCTAGAGTGTACCGACGGCACGCTGTTCTTGGATGTTCAAGATGGTGCTGAGTTGGTTTAAGCCGCTTACGAAGCCTTGTTTGGGAATGCTCATGCAGATCATGTCCGTGGTCGGAAAAAGCACGCACGTACAACTCATCGAGCAAAAGGGTCTCTATGCTGCTATGTTCAACGCGCAGCGTAACAGTTACGGTTGAAGCGCTTAACTTGCACCGACACCGAGAGGAACCAATATGCCACCCCTTAAACTTCCCATATTCTCAACGGCAGCGCTTGGTATTGTGGTGGCGGCCTGCACAGCACCCTCAATGCCCGAAGCCCCAGATGGGGCCAAATTCTATGCGGCAAACTGCGTTTCGTGTCATGGCATGTCCGGAAAAGGCGATGGCCCTCTGGCACCAACACTCGATGCCGCGCCAACGGATTTGACACTTCTCGCCCGTAAGAACGGGGGCAGTTTCCCGCGCGCGCGGGCTCTAAGCTATGTCTATGGTCATCCTGAGCAACGCGAATTGACGCGAGATATGCCCCAATTCGGCGGATCAATGGCACATGACACGGTGCCAGTTGAGATCAATGGCGTCCTCACGCCAACGCCGCGTGAACTCGCGGGATTGCTAATCTATATAGAAAGCATCCAGCGATAGGAACCTGAGATCAGACGGCCAGCGCCGGAGGTTTACCTTGTCTCTCAGGCCAGTTTGCGGCATCCATACACTGCCGAAGAGAGGCGAGGTATATTCGCACAGGGGCCCCCTTACCGGGAATGTTTCTGCCCACACCTGGGACAAATCAAAGTAGCATCTACCCAGCTTTCACCATCCGCTTGATAGAAGCCATGCCCTAGAAACCAACAAAGAGGGCGAAGCAGCCAGTTCTTTGGCCCTCGAGTGCGATCAATTTCTTTCCACGTTAGCCGTGCCACCATCTTTCCCCAAAATCAAACAAGCCTCGGAGGCCGACAGCGCACTGCCAGATCGGCACGGGCTTACCCCTTCATTGAACGCCAATCTTCGTCCGATCTGCAAGCGCTCGGATCATAAGCGCTGCATCGGACATGATCAATCAGCCCGATGGGGGGGGGGGCGCCTATCCACCAACCAGCAGCCCCGGCGGAGGGGCCTCCCTGGGGTCAAGATGTTGTAAGAGGATGTTTCCTTCTTGCCAAGATATCTGTCCGACCAGCTGGCTTTCTGCTTTATTAAGCGGAAACATACCAAGCGGCTCTCTGCGCGCGGGTTGTGGGGAACTGCATACGGTAGCCGAAACATAATAGGTAGCTTTCCGCCCCCCTCTTCACCGAGCGGTTAGGCAGGCAGTTCTCGAGCGGTGTAGCCGCGAACGATCGCAGTCCGCCGTTTCTTTGAAGCGCGTTGCAGACAAGCCGCCCGTTTTATAATGTGATCTCGTGCAAAAAGGTGCCTGGGCCAGTGTTTAAGAAGATCGCGAATTTCTACTCTCAAAATCTCAGGATCGATCTTGCTCCTGCCAGTATCCTCGCTGATCTCAGCCCTGAAAATGAAACCTACCGCTCTGCGGCAGAAAGAGGCGACTTCGTGGTCTGCGTTGCGCAAGGGGAACCTCAGGAAAGCGTATATATCTTACTTGTAGAACAAATTTTCTTTCAGCTTTCGGAAGCACGGGACTCGTTTGAAAGCTTACGCTCCGCATATCCCGCGGCCGCATTCTTTGACTTCGTTGCCTACCCTGCTGGAGGTGAGCGTCCTCCGAAATCGCTATAAGCTCAAAAGCCTTAATTTCCTCACATTCCCTATTAAGCAAGCGGCCAAGTGCGAGGAATGAACATATTTGCAAACAAACGCGCGTCGAGTGGGCGGTTCCTCCACACGATCATTACAGGCACATTTCTAGCCTCGATGATATTCACTATAGGACGTCACTTGGTAGCATTCGACAAAGCCGATGCTGTCGGCTTCATTGGCTATGGCGCAAGCTGATACCACGGGTATGGCGGCGGCAGCGCCGGCGCGTTTCGCCAGCCTCAGTTGCTCAGGGTCGCATTTTCCCTTTTAAGCACATGCATACTCGCCATCCTTGCCGCCTCAGAGCAACAGAACGCCCTCTATACTGAGCCGTGTTTTTTGCGCTGCCTCCCAATCCAGCCAGGGGTGCATCCGCCAACGCATTGCAAAAGCTCTTCGCTCCGCGGCAGGGCGGCAAACAACTGGTTGGCCCCAGATGCAGGACCGTGACAGAATGTGGCGGTGCGCCTTTGGCTAAAGCTTAGGAACAGCTTTTATTCATATGCCTCTCTTAGTATTGCCTGCACGGCAAACGATCAGGGCCCTTCATGCAACCCATAGACTCTAACAGCACCCTATTCTTACTACTTGATATCACTCGCATATTGCGATCGCAGTTTGAGCGCAAAGTACAGGAGGCAGCACTCGGCATTACGCCAAGCGAAGCACGAACATTGACAAATATCGCCCGCTTCGGCCCCTTGAACCAAAACGAGCTGAGCGATCTAACTGGTTTTGGCGCAATGAGCGCCGCGCGCGTTCTAAAGAATCTCGAAGCCGCAGGCCTGGTGTCCCGAAACACTGACCCGAATGACCGTCGCGCAAAATTAGTTCAAGTCACACAGAAGGCAGCCCCGCTTCTGACGGCACTGAAGGACGTAGGAGACGAGGTGGACGCTGTCACACGCGGTGACATGTCTAATGAAGATTGGACATCTTTGCAGAGCATGTTGCAGACGGTACGCGAAACCCACCTAGCCGCGTATCGCAACAGGCGCGAAGCGGAAGAAACGTCGGAATAAACTTGAGAGCGCAACCTCTAGTACTAAAAAGCGCAAGGAATGCCGCCTAAAAAGCTCGCAAAGTACTGCTCTACCTCAAAGGCCTGTTGCCGCTATCAAAAAACAAGTAAAAGCGCAGATAAGGCCGCGCCCTTCGCTATCTTTTGCCAGAAAGGCCGATTGTAAGAACGGGTATATGATGCAGATAGAAGAAACGTCCCTGCCTGGCGTGTTCATTCTGACCCCGACCCGCCACGGGGACGCGCGCGGCTTCTTTAGCGAAAGCTGGAATGCTCAAACATTGGCTGCCGCCGGGCTCAATCATCATTTTGTGCAAGACAACCACTCGTTATCGATGGCCCCCAACACCTTACGCGGCCTCCATTTCCAAACCCCTCCCCATGCCCAGACAAAGCTGGTGCGCTGTGGGAGAGGTACGCTTTACGATGTGGCAGTAGATATCCGACATGGCTCGCCAAATTTTGGGAAGTGGATCGGCGTCGAACTCAGCTTTGAGAATGCCCACCAACTGTTGATCCCGGCTGGTTTTATGCATGGATTTATCACCCGCGAACCGATGACTGAGATCATCTACAAATGCACCGATACCTATGCTCCAGAGTGCGATGCGGCCGTCCGTTGGGACGACCCCACGCTCAACATTGATTGGGGCCTTGAAGGGGACGCGCCGATCCTGTCCGATAAAGACGCAACAGCGCCTCTTCTAGCAGAGCACGCCGCGCATTTCACATGGGAGAGTACCGCATGAAATTGCTGGTCACTGGGGGAGCCGGTTTTATCGGGTCTGCCGTGGTGCGCCTTGCGTTGACCAGAAAGCATGCGGTGGTGAACGTAGACGCGCTGACCTATGCTGCCTGCCTCGACAACCTGAATGATGTCGCAGATATGCCTGAATATACTTTCGAACAGGCTGACATCCGAGATGGTAAGGCATTAGCCCGAATTTTTACCGATCACCGGCCCGATGCGGTGCTGCACCTTGCGGCCGAAAGCCATGTCGATCGTTCTATCGATGGTCCTGGTGTGTTTATAGATACAAATATAACTGGTACATATTCTTTACTACAAGCAGCGCGGGCGTACTGGGAAGTACATGGCCGCCAAACCAGTTTCCGGTTTCATCATGTCTCGACTGACGAGGTATACGGAAGTCTCGGCCCCGAGGGGCACTTTACTGAAGAGACACCCTATGCCCCCAATAGTCCCTATTCTGCCTCAAAGGCCGCCTCCGACCATCTCGTACGCGCTTGGAGCGAGACTTACGGCTTGCCGGTTCTCATAACCAATTGCTCCAACAACTATGGTCATCATCATTTCCCCGAAAAGCTGATCCCCGTGGTGATCCTCAACGCTTTGGCGGGAAAGCCAATCCCGGTGTATGGCACGGGCGAGAATGTGCGCGATTGGCTTTACGTTGACGATCATGCCGATGCCCTGTTGACAGTTCTCGCAACAGGCACTGTAGGGCGAACCTATAATATTGGCGGCAACGCCGAAGCACGCAACATTGATTTGGTGCGCCAGATTTGTACGCTGTTGGATGAGCTGCATCCAGCGGACCACCCCTATGCGGATCTCATCACCTTCGTCGGGGATCGCCCTGGTCACGATGCACGGTATGCGATTGACGCCAGCCGCATCCGCAAAGAACTCGGCTGGCAGCCCTCCGTGACGCTTGAGGAAGGGTTGCGCCGTACGGTGGCGTGGTACCTTAGCAATTCCGAATGGTTGCAGGCGCTGCAACAGCGTGACGGGGTCGGCAATCGGCTGGGCCGAGCATGAGCTTGCTGGTCTTCGGCTCAACGGGGCAACTTGCCGCTGCGCTGCGTGCAAGCGCGCCTGATGCGCTATTTCTCAATCGAGAAGCTGCCGATCTGACAGATCCCGATACATGTGCAGCAGCCATACATGCCGCACAAACTTCAGCGGTAATTAATGCCGCAGCCTACACGGCGGTTGATCGCGCTGAGGAAGAAGAAGCGCTGGCCACTGCTATAAACGCAGCAGCCCCCGGGGCCATGGCGCGTGCCTGCGCTGAGGCCTCTATTCCGTTCTTACATGTTTCAACAGATTACGTGTTTGATGGCAGCGGGCAACGCCCCTGGCGCCCCGAAGACCCCATCTCTCCTCTAAACGCCTATGGGCGCAGCAAGGCTGCAGGGGAAGCCGCGGTCCGTGCTGCAGGCGGGCCGCATGCAATCTTGCGCACCTCTTGGGTGTTCTCCGCCACGGGCCGGAATTTTGTGACTGCCATGCTTGAGCTTGCACAAAAGCGCGACCAGTTGAATGTGGTGGAGGACCAGATCGGTGGGCCGACCCCCGCGTGCGCTATTGCAGAGGCCTTACTCAAAATGGTTGAAGCAATGATCGCGGGCCAAGGCGGCGGCACCTATCACTTTGCTGGAGTGCCCTTCGTAAGCTGGGCAGGCTTCGCGCGTGAAATATTCGCCTGCTCAGGACAAAATGTGGCTGTCTCCGACATACCCACCTCCGCGTACCCCACAACAGCGCAGAGACCTTTGAATTCTCGGCTGGACTGCACCTCCTTGGAGGCGGATTTCGACATTCGGCCGCCGGATTGGCGCGCTAAATTGGCTGAGATCGTGAAGGAATTGGCCTAAACCGGGGCGAAGTGTGAAAGTGTTTGGGGGCCAAGCCCCTTTAGAAATAGGGGGTCCGCAAATCGTGCTGGTAAGGCTCGCACCCTCCCGAAAGGATGCCTGTCTAACGGCCATGCATCACCTTTGGGGATTTGTTAAAACGGTGCGTCGCCCATTTAGCTTCTTTCATGAGCGAGGCGAAATTTCCTGCTGCGGTTTCGTCTTCTAACATCCCCCGAATTCCGCATAGACATCGATTTTTCTACCATACGCCCGCAAAGTCTGCTCGTCGTGCACCTGTGCAATCACGATGATTTGGGCGTGGCTACTGAACCGGTAGAATAACCAATACTGCTGAAAAAGTTTTGCGCGGAACCAATGCTTTCGATGATCGGTCGGAGTATCACTCCGCCTGAACACGGGAGCGTCTGCATCAGCGGGTATGACAGCGGTTGTTAACTTGAAGATTCCCGCGAACCGCCTCGTACAGTTCTTCTTCTGCCAACTTTTAGGATCGCGTACTCTGCGCTCTTCAACCTCTTCGAATAGTGTTTCGAGCTGATCGAGAAAGACTGGGTGCGCGTAGATCGATCATCCGCTTACGATGAGCGACGTTTTGACAGATCCGGCATCGCGGGTCATTCATCCTCAGGCCACAGTGGTTCATCGAGATGCGGAACTTTATGACCTTTGACATGCTGATCAATCTGCTGAGAAAATCAGATAGTAGTTTGGCGAAGGTACCGCGGTGAAAGCTGGATCACGACCGCCCCAACAAGAAGCGGGCCTTCCATGGAACCGAATGCCCTAAGCCAACCTGGGGGGCGGATGACAAACCCCATGGTAGATTCCAGCCATCTCATGCTAAGAAATAATCAATGGTAGAGCGGATTTACGGGGAAATAGGCCATGAGCTTCAAGCTAACGATTGATGCCGAGGAAGAGGCTCTTGCTCTCAAAGTCAGCGGCTTTGACGCAAAAGATCGCGTGCTGATACAAGCCCGGTTGGCAGAAGTTGCAGAGCTCCTCAAAGAAATCCTATCTTCTGATGAAGCCGCAAACAGCCTCACCGAGGCAGAGCTCACGCGGTTAAAGCCGAGCCTAGCGGCGCTGGAGCTAAAGTACAAAATTCTTATGCACCAGGCTGGTGCGCTGGCGCAGGCCGCTAAAGGCATCGCCCAAGGCCATGAGACGATTTCTCAGCACGGGTTTCCGGAGCTGGATGATGCCTGACCAAAGAGCGGCGACTGTCCACTTTGGGGCAAACCGTATCGCGACCGGCTTTATAGAATGCATATCAAATCACTTGGGGAAGGTCTTACTAAGTACGTCGACCAAAACCATCACGCGCCATGAATACGTTGAGCATTTTAGAGCGACAATGGTCGCCTCAGACAAGTTAGGCCTTCTACAAGGTGCTGTTGAGCCTCTTCTAAAAGACAACAAAGCTCTCGACGCCTTTAAGCACATTATCATCAGCGAACACGCGCTTCTCGGCCCCGTAAGCGATATGCTCACCAAAAAAACCATGTTCCCCAAGGCCAAGCGCAGAGCTCAAAACCTAGACAATGCGTTCTCCGACCGCCAGCTGCATCTGCATTTAGCAATTGCCCCTCAAGCAGAATCTTGGACATATCTGCTGGCGGATGATGACATCTCCCCCGGTCCTTCTGACCGCGCTGTACCAGTTCATTCTTGGGCCGACCTGGTGTCTCGCATCACGGCTGCCTGTCCCAGAGCGACCTTAACAGTTTGGAATTTCGAGCAGCCCCATCAGGTGATGCTACCGTTCTTGGCAG
>Ga0066860_10000092_pt1 | contig 37062 bp, 30 predicted proteins | sample ETN07SmetaG_FD_65601 | JGI IMG/M metagenome (GOLD analysis project Ga0066860, IMG submission 65601) | Marine microbial and viral communities from oxygen minimum zone, Eastern Pacific Ocean - ETNP2014F14-07SV275 | ecosystem: Environmental > Aquatic > Marine > Oceanic ... | reverse complement strand
GCGACGAAGTATCTCGATGGCTACGCGAGATGGATGGTGGCCCGTCGTGATAGCGATCCTCTCACGATCTTCAGGTCTATCATCTCGTAATCTGTGCCAACACGATTTGCTGACATTCCCCCTCCTTGTTAGATAGCTTTATAGACACCTTTTTGGTTTTCCGGACAGTCCCAAGAAAGACGTAAGAAAGGCTTACCAGAAGAGCCAGGCCTGACCATATCGAGAAGGGTTTGAAGGGGATCGGTGCCTGGGCTTCGAGATCATCTGGAAGCAGCAATGAGGATGCATTGTATGCCTCATAGACATCAGTGGAGAGACCATAAAACGTTACTCCGCCCAATATGACACTCACCACAAGTCCTGCCCGCCGATAGCCGCTATCCTTCATGCGTCTTGCTGTTGCGGTCACAAGTATCGTCAAAAGATAAAAGATCCAGGGCAACATCCCCAACATGAACCCAAGGCCCATGAGCATTTCCAAAGAAGAAAGAGGGTTCATCATCCCGGAGAAAATCTCAATCACCATCAGTGTGAGGGAGAGTGTCAAAATATAGCCAGTATAGAACAGCCAGAAATCCATACGTTTCAGAGGCGTGCTGACATCAAGGGGGTGCCGAAAAGGGTCAAGGGGCGGGTAGTCGCGGAGAAATTTCTTCATCATTGTTTTTCGAGCCGTGCAGGACTGTGGACCAGGGTATGCAGTATTGGCCGACCTTTCGTGAAATTGCGGACTCTATGAGATATGGAGACGATCGGTCGAAGTCGAAAATGATTCAACGGTTTGCGCCGCAGTAGCGGCTCGCATATTTCAGACCCACCTTAATACCATGTTCAAAAAATTTCCTCACTTCTGGCAAGGCGTGCGCGCAATCATGAGCTTGCCCAGCTGGCGCGCTCAACAATCCTTGGTCATTCTGTCTGAGGCGGTTATTTCTTTCCTGACCTTATTTCTTATCAAAAGCGGGGTTGCGGAGGTTCGCATATTAGGTCTGTTTGCCTTATTGTATCTGGGCGGCGGATTGATGGTGCGCCTGCATTTGTCTCGAATATTGCATCCTATGATCGTGCCTGCGGGACTTGCGGCCTTGGCTGCGGCGGGAGCATTGATTAGCATTGTAACACCGCATCCCGAAGCCATCGTTCTGGCGGCCATCGGTGTTTTGACACTTAAAGATCTTGCCACGTCTGGTGCTGTTGGAGACGTGCATCGTGCAGCGGATCGCATTGGAATGCCGCCCACGCGCCTGGTCACGACAGGAATGTTAATCGGGGCCTTATTGATGATTGCCGTCCTTTGGGGCGGCGCACAAGTACTGACCTTCTCGCCGGCCCTTTGGATAGGCCTGGTCGCTGCTGCCGCCACCTCAGTACTTTACTTGCTCTTGAGGGGCAGCATCGAGATAAGACGCTCGAAAAGCAGGGTCGTTATTCCGCGGGATGTACGCCTTACCTGCACTCTATCAATGGTTTACAATGCGGTGAGCTTTGTCGGGAAGCGGTTCTTGTTGCCAATCGCTGTAGCCCATGCTGCGCTCACTTTGAACTTGGGGCCGGACACTTACACCAGTCTGGGGCTCATACTGAGCCTATTGGTCTTGCTGGGACTGGCAACACGGGGATTGTCTGGGAAAATGGCGAACCCAAGGGTAATGATGTATGGAGGCTTTTTCTCGGGACTTTCGCTCTGGGGTATACTCTCGGCTTCTATTGCTTTTCTCGAGATGACCTGGGGCCTGGCACTGTTTGCGGTAGGTCTGCTGTTGATGATTGAGATCACTGCCAAAGTATGGACATTGGGGTTTATTGAAGTCCTGCGCCTGGAGGCGCGACGACCTGATTCACCGGACAAACATAATACAGAGCTGGCCTATTTCGGTTATTTTATGGAGATGAAATGCTATGGTGCAAGCATCGGTTTTCTGGTGGCGGTGGGCGCACTCTTGTTGCAACTATCCGTGATTGGGCCCTCCGTCGTCTTGGGTGTCGGGCTCGGCGTATGGGTGTTATCCCAGACCCGGGTTTCCAACATTAAGCCCTCACCCGCATTGCCTGTTTAGGAATAAAAAAAGGCACCGACCCATTGGGTCGATGCCTTCATATCAAGATTTAGAAAAGGTCAGCAGCCTCAATCCCCTGCTTTTTGAGATAGAGCGCCATATCAGCGAGCATGTCTCTTCGTATCTGTCCGATCCGTTCTGTTGTAAGGTCAAACTTTTCTGCAAGTTGCAGCGCGTTGACCTCCTCCTCTTGCAGATATGCCTGCAAGATTGCCCGCTGTCGTTCATTAAGTGTCTCAATGAAGGGGGCGAGAGCCTCCATGGCGGAGGTTAGGGCAATGTCGTGTTCTGTATCATCAGCGCTATCCGGACTTGCAATATCCGGGGCGTCTTCGACGCTGGTTCGACTTGCATAGATGGACGAGACGGCGCGCCGCGTAGACTTTTCAGAAGCGCCAGTTTGTGTCTGAATGCTGAGAATGTCGCTTTCGTTCAAGACATCACTTTGACCGTCATGGATTCGATCTGCCCTTTTGGCGAGGGCAGCATAAAAGGCTTTACGCTCAGCTGAGGATGTTCCGATCCGGTATGAATGGCGGAAGTCCAATGCATACCTCAGAAGGGTTTTGCGGACGTGGTTCATTGCAAAGCTTGACAGATGAGTGCCAAATTCTGGATCGAAGTTTGAGACCGCTTGGATGAAAGCGATATTTGCTTCTTGTTCGAGATCAGGTCGGTGCGCAATGCCGACAGACCGGCCGGCAAGGATTTTTTGAATCTGCGAGCCGATCATCGGCGCGTATCTTTTAATCAAGAGGGTCAATGAGGCGGCGCACCCACTTTGCTGCCAGGCTGCAATAAGATCGGGCTCTTCGGCACGGTTCCGAGCCATATTTTCAGTGGTAATGCGCCCTCGGGTTTCCACCTTAGGCCGGACTTTGGTCTGCGTATCATCTGTCATGGCCTGGGGGTTTCCTTATTATTTTGCTCGTTTGATTTTATTGGCCTCAGTGCTTGAAGCTGTGAGTTCGTCGGCTTGCGCCCGGTCAACAGGACCGTCGGGCGCAACCGTCGAGACGAAATTGAAATCGTCATTTTTCAAGGATGCCATCGAGAACCAAACGCGAATGGATTGCCCGCGGAGATCTTCTGAACAGCGATGACAGGCCTTCAAGGCTGGCGCCCTCCACAAATCTGAAGGCGCAATCTTGGGCCTCCTCTTGCCCCCAAAATGTGCGCCGCCACCCAGTCTTCGGTGTGGGCACATCAGGGATGGTTGGTGCCGGCAGAGGGAGGCCATGTAGCGACATGTCGATTTCCCGAATGCTGCGAGGCGCTGGAACTGCGTGAGCATCAAGACTGCGTGAATAGCTTAGGGGGCTTAAAACGAAGCCGGTCCAGACATCGTGCAGAAGCCTGGATTTGGCGACAGGACAAAGCTGAGCGGCGATGCGGTCATCCTTGATGTATCCACGCAGCTCGGCGAAATCATCGAGAGATGGCTCATCAGGTAGGTTTTCGACCCGGCAGAAAGCCTTGGCCAATGGCCTGATGTCGTGGATTTCATTATCTATTGGCTTAAAGCCTGCAGATACCACGACGTCCTGGAGCCGCTTGACGGCGCCTTGCTCATTAAAGTGAATGATCTGACGTCCACCAAGATATTTTAAAACGGCTGCGGCCTGAGTGGCTTCGGCCTCATCACCTGGAAGATGTAGAGACAGTGTCTTTGCCAATAGGCCAGATCTTTTTCCCAGATTATGGAGGTGAACTTCAATCCCGAGGCTTGTTTCAATCGAAGCAAGAAGGCAGGTACCCTTGTCTTTATCAGGCAATGTCGGTGTCATGAAATTCCTGGGCTTTTTGTTGTCGGGGAGGATGCGGATTCAGATCAAAAACCGCATCCTCCCCGACGATTTCCGTGTGATCGCTTGCGATCCCCTATTCATAAGGTAGGGACGTTTTAGGCGGAGACAGAAATTGCTGGCTGGTTCGACAATCAAGGTGATGCACAAAATTGCAGGAGAAGAGCGTCATCCTCAGAACGGTCTGTGGACGGCGCTACTTCAGTTGCAGACAGCTTTAGATTGGTCGTTGTGGATCCGGCGCGTGGATGTTGCGCTGATCGGTGGAGATCCCTTGCTTTTGGCGAGACGCGTGACCAGGCTGTTAACCGACAGCCCTGAGGGCAAGGCGCTCCGCATTGCCATTATCCATCCAGGTGTATTTTCTGGAGCGCCTTTATCTGCGCTGGAAGATCCAGATTTACGTGCGGCGATGTCACTGCATGTGCCCTCAGGAATTCCAGATGAAGATGCGCCACTCACACTCATTCGGGAAGAGATCAGGCGCGCTGCTTCATTGCTCAACGCCCGCGGGGGCGGTGGCGTCATGGCGTTCGAGATGACCCAAGGCCTGTTTGATGAAGAACGTGAAGAGACAGTCTTGAGACTGACCCGGCACAAGGACAAAGCCCGGCGACGTGGTATATGTTCTTCTGCCACTCCCACTGAGCAGGTGATGAAATCATCGTCTTCTGGGCGTTCGTCAGATCTCTACACGCGTTCTGAGCAGATATTTCGCCAAGGTCTAACGGAAATGCGAGAGAGCTTTCTTGAAACTCTGGTGGAACCCCCGGCAGGTCAGAGATTTGCGGATCTTATCATTGCAGATCACTGCGAGCTTCTGTCGGGCTTTATTTCTCCGCCAGCAGGATCATCAGGGCCTCTCACAGCTGAAGACGTGACCAAAATGGTCGGCACACCTTATCGGCTTGCAGAAGAGGCGCCGAGACGGGTGGCACAAGCCGTCGATTTTTGGCGCGAAGATTTTGGTCGGGCCGCAAAAGATCCAATCTCATAATCAGAAAAGGAGCATAAGCTATGAAGAAGACTATTTTTGCCGCTTTGGCGGTTGCCATGTCCACCGTTTCTCTGGGTGGGGCATTTGCGCAGGAGACCCCTCACGCAGGATACCGTGAAACGGGCTCGCAACGAGATTGGGTTGGTATTTTCTCTCCTGATCGGGGTATTGAGAAATCCACGACATCTTGTGCGATTTATTCCCGCCCCAAAACCTCCGGCGTGTTCAGCGCGGATGCCAAGATTGACACGATGCGCGGCGAGTTGGCGGCATTCGTCTCCTGGTCGGGCAAAGCGAGCGATACTGAAGGAGAGATCTCCTTTATGGTTGGGACGCCGGTCACAGAAGGCAAGAGCGACACCCATGCCCTGACGATCGATGGGGATGCGCGCTTTGATCTGGTTGGCGTTGGTGACCGACTGTATGTGATGCCTCAAGACGATGCTGCAGCACTGGCAGCCCTGCGTCGCGGCTCCGAGATGGTTGTCACCGCTGAAACGTCGGAAGGCAATGTAATCAAGGATGCTTATTCGCTGATGGGTGTTCAGGGCATGACTGCCATTCAGAAAGTTGAGTGCCGCTAAGCACTGGACATCAAGCAAAGGGCAGCGATGCCCTTGCACGAAACCTGTCGACCTCTGGGTCGGCAGGTTTTTTTGTTGTGCAGGGTTTGTTCAAAAGGGCCCGCATCTAAGACGCCTCATCAAGCGAAGGTTTGACCCTTGCTGGCAAGCAAGGGAGAGGCATTAACGCAAAAACCCCGCTTCGAGAGAGGCAGGGTTTTGTTGTCATTCCAGATAGGAACTACTGGAAGGGCTTAAAGTTTGATCTTGAGCTTCTTGACCGCCTGATCGGTGGTGATTTCGGCGCCATTGCCATCGGTGACTTTCCCGCCTTTATGGAAAGTGACCTTTTCAGTGCCGGTTTCGATGATGGTTTGATCATCCTCGCGCGCCACGACGTGACCTTCGGCGGCCGAAAGGGCGGCGATCTTAGAGATGCTGGGGTAGGGTTTAAGTGTCATGTTAGCCTTCATTATGTTGTGTTTGCTTATAGTATATATTGGCCGCTTTGCTGTGTGAGGAAAGCCATTTCACCAGAAATATGGGAACCCCTGTATCAAAGCACATCTTCGCTTGGATGATGGGCGCTCTGACCCATTTATCAGACCGAGGTTCGAGTACTGTTTCCGGCTGAGACGCAATACCACCTATAATAGAAAATTGTCGAATCTATAGTACCTTTAGTATTATCTGATATAAATCAGTCACTTAATATATTGAAGTGGCTCTATTAGACCTCACGAAGAGTCTGGGTTTCACAAAAATCCCTTTGGTTCCAAGTATTTTGAAGAAATTTCAATTCTCGGCGGGAAATCGCACATTTTGCTGTTGCGGCTTGCGACCGTGGGTAGTAGTCACGCAGCTGTTACCAAAGAAGATCTCGAGAAGGAGAAGTCGGGACATGACGCGCTGCCAAAAAGATAAAAAAATAGCCAAGGGCGACGTTCTAATCCGCTCTACCGAGAGTGTAATTCGCAATCGTGTTGCCGCATTGAATGACGAGAATTTTCGGCATCACTGCAATAAATCCCGCCGCGCGGAAGCCTTGATCGCACTTTTGTCTGATGCGGAAAAGCCGACCGAAACAACAGACCTGACCTCGAATGGCGGTATGGCGGGTAAGATCTTAGCGATGATTAAAACAGTAACAAAATTGACCTTGGTGCCTGATGCTGGCAGCCTGCAAAAGCCAACGGTGTAACATCTTCTTTGTTTGAACAGAAAAATGGGCCGAGCAAGTTAATGCTCGGCCCATTCTCATTTTTTTATGACGTCAGATTAGCCACACTTACTATAACCACACTCACAGGTGGGGCAGCCACCCATCGCTCGCATGGTGAATTCACCACACTCAGGACAGGCCGTCTTGAGGTAACCGATGGTCGATTCCTCTGCAGCTGGCGCAGCCTCGACTGCCTTTTTCTCAGCAACTGCCGGCATCGCGACATTTGGAGAAGCGATGTAGCCCGTTTCAGTCATGTGATCGAAGATTGTGTGACCAATCAGCGCAATCAGAGACGGCACGTAGCGACGGCCAGGAATGTGGCTGCCACCGGTGGGATCGAAGACATCCTTCAGCTCTTTAGCGACAAAACTCACATCGCCGCCACGACGGAATACAGCAGAAACCATCCGTGTCAGGGCTGTGATCCAGGCCTGTGCTTCGATGTTTTGGGTGTTGATGAACACCTCAAACGGACGATGGGCGCCGTTCTCGTCGACCGCATCGTTCACGGTGACATAGAAAGGATGCGCAGCATCGGGCCACTTCAGCTTGTAGGTTGCACCAACCAGCTTGTTTGGCCGCGGCATTGGCTCTGCATGTGCAACAGCCTTTTCCTCTGCGACCACCTCTTTGACCTCTTCCTTCGGCTTTTCGACCGAGAGAACAGAGCCTGTGACATCGTTTGGACGATAGGTTGTGCAGCCTTTGCAGCCCGTCTTCCAAGCCTCCATATAGACCTCTTTGAAGTCCTGGAAGGAGATGTCTTCTGGGCAGTTGATCGTCTTGGAGATTGACGAGTCCACCCATTTTTGTGCCGCAGCCTGCATGCGAACATGCGCCATTGGCTCGAGCGTCATTGCCGATACGAAGTAGTCCGGCAGATCTGCGTCGTCGGTTACGTTGAACATGTCGCGGTACATTTTAACCGCATAGTCCACAACTTCCTGTTCGGTTTTGGACCCGTCTTTTTGGGTCACCTTGCGGGTGTAGCTGTAGGCAAACACAGGCTCGATGCCGCTCGAGACGTTGCCTGCGTAAAGCGAGATCGTACCGGTTGGCGCGATCGACGTGAGCAGGGCATTGCGGATGCCGTATTTCGCAATATCCGCCTTCAGATCCTCGTCGAGGTCTTGGATGGTGGGGCTTGCGAGGTATTTCTCCGGATCAAAGAGTGGGAAGGCCCCTTTTTCTTTGGCCAGCTCAACGGAGGCACGATAGGCCGCGTGCTGGATTTTCTTCATCCAAGCTTCTGTCTGAGTTGCAGACTCCTCGGTGCCATATGTCAGCCGCAGCATCAGCAGAGCGTCCGCCAGGCCGGTAATCCCAAGGCCAATACGGCGCTTGTTTTTGGCTTCCTGACGCTGCTCGTCGAGCGGGAAGTTGGAGCTGTCGACGACATTGTCCATCATGCGCACAGCGCGGGCCACCAGGGCTTCCATCTTCTCTTCATCCATTGCAGCATTTTCCTGGAATGGATCGGAGATCAGACGTGCCAAGTTGATGGAACCCAGAAGGCAGGCACCATAAGGCGGCAATGGCTGTTCACCACAAGGGTTGGTTGCGGCGATGGTTTCGAGATAACGCAGCGGGTTGCGCTCGTTAATACGGTCGATGAAGATAACGCCGGGTTCGGCATAATCATATGTCGACTGCATGATGGTGTTCCACAGGTCCCGCGCTTTCACGGTCTTGCGAACTTCGCCGTTCCAGACGAGGTTCCAGTCGGCGTCAGCTTCAACAGCTGTCATGAAGGGGTCAGTCACCAGAACCGAAAGGTTGAAGTTACGCAGGCGTGCTGCATCCTGTTTTGCAGTGATGAAATCTTCAACATCGGGGTGATCGCAGCGCATGGTTGCCATCATTGCGCCACGGCGCGAGCCAGCAGACATGATGGTTTTGCACATAGCATCCCAGACGTCCATGAAGGACAGAGGGCCCGAAGCGTCAGAGCCAACGCCTTTGACCAAAGTGCCTTTTGGGCGGATGGTGGAGAAGTCGTAGCCGATGCCGCCGCCTTGCTGCATTGTCAATGCAGCTTCTTTGAGCATATCAAAGATGCCCGACATCGAGTCAGGAACAGTGCCCATCACAAAGCAGTTAAAAAGGGTAACGCTACGGCCTGTGCCGGCGCCCGCAGTAATACGGCCGGCTGGAAGGTATTGGAAATCTTCGAGGGCTTTGTAGAACTCGCCTTCCCAGTGGGCGGGGTCGTTTTCCACTTGGGCCAGAGCCCGCGCAATGCGGCGCCAGCTGTCTTCGACGGTCACATCGTGGATCACGCCGGGAATGACAGTACCATTGGCATCTGCCAGATCAGGCTCGCGATAGCGATATTTCATGTTCCAAATTTCTTCGGAAATTTTAGCAGGGAAACGATTAACGTCTGTTTTTATTTTAGCGTGCTGCATGTTTTGATCCTTGGTCTCGCAGTTAATTTATAAGATCCGTCGGGTACGGAAGCCGGGAGATCGTGTCTCTCTCCCGGATCCGCATCCGCCGAAGGTCAGGCCATTCAGGCTGGTTGTGACTGGAGAGGAAATGGGTCCATAAACTGGATTCCGAAACCTCATCACGGGTCAAGATGAAGAAAATATTGTGTCAAAAATCGTAACTGACACAACAGAAGGTATTAAGCCGCTGAAATTCAAGATTTCAGTCGTTTTTATCGTCCCTGCAATTTTCCCGAGAGCAACGCCCGTCAGGATCACACCTCGATGATCCTGAGGGGGTTAAATCGGGTCACCTCATTTGGATACCCGCGTGGGTTGGAGATAAAGCTCTTCATCCCTTTTGGCGTATCTATATGAAGCTCATTGTTTTGATGGCTATGGCCATAGAGCCAAACATCGAAATCAAAACCCTCAATCTCGCGCAGCATATTGGAAGCGAATGCAGCATTGACCGGATGATGAAGATACTTCTTGTGAACACCCTGCGCGATCGGCATGTGATGCGTCATGACAAGAGTGGGGCCATCATAATCTTCAGACAGAAGGGAAAAGATTTGTTCTTTTTGCGATCTGTGAAGCTCTTCTGTGTCATGAGCTCTGAGTGGCCGGATACCACCATCATCAATTTTAATGTTACGGTAGTCATTCATTATCGTTTCCGCTGTTTGCCGGCTTCTGAGCCCGGCTGCCGGATCAAGATCGAAATCCGTCCAAAGCGTTGCGCCGATAATGCGGGTGTCCGCAATCGTGACTTGATCGCCTTGGAGAATATGGATGTCATATCCTTGCGCATTTAACTCAGTGACACGCGCTGATTGCGCAGTCTCGAGAGCATGAATTTCACAGCCATAATATTCGTGATTTCCAAGAACCATGATGACAGGGACACCGTAGGCGTCGGCGACCCTTTTTGCGAACTCAACATGACATAGGGCTTGTCCCGTATCCGTATCTCCAGGCAGAAGGACAGCATCAAAGGGCCCCGAAAAATCACTTTTCTTCGGCAATTTAAAACCCTGAAATTCCATGTGTAAATCAGACCAGATTACGAAACGTGCCATGGTGGGAAAAGCCTCTAAATTTTATGCTCAAATCACAAGTATTTTACGAAATGACGCGGCGCTACCTTGACAAGAAATGCGCCGCGTCATAAAAAGTATTAGAATTGAGAAAGTCTCTACATTCCAAGGGCTTCTTTGTACATGTCGAGTACCGCTTCCTCTTCCGCGATATCATCTTTATCGCGTTTTCTCAGGGCGATTAGCTTACGCAAAACCTTGGTGTCGTAACCCCGTGATTTTGCTTCAGCCATAACCTCTTTTTGCTGTTCAGCGAGATCTTTTTTCTCGGCATCCAAACGCTCAATCCGCTCAACGAATTGACGCAGCTCTTCAGCAGTGACGCGGTAGGTTTCAGAGTTGTCTTCAGGCATGATAGTTCCTTTTCTTAGAGGGTGTAGTTTTTAAATGGTGTTGATTATCTGGGACCGGAAAGAACAAATGGATTTGCGCGATGTCCTGCCCGGTTGATGGCATTGTTAATGCGAATTTCCTCCTCGCTTATTGGGTCTTGCATGATCCAATCTCTGTACATTTCAGCCGTATCACGAGGCAACACCAGGCCGTATGCTTTTGACATGTAGGCCCAGATGCGCGCAATGTCACCGCGCCTATGAGCGGGAGGCTCTGCAATTTCACGGCTTCGGTCGATTTCCATATCACATTGACCGTATTCACGGGCCTCGCCATCGATCATCCCAAAGAGGTAATCAAGTCGATCACCGTTGACCTCACCGACAGAAGGCACAAGATTCACTGGGTCACTTGCTGCCATGATGAAGGCGGGGTCTGCGACCATACAGCATTCTCGCCCCTTGAAGCTTTGCCCTCTTTTATCGATGCACTGAGGGGCACCTTCGCTCCAACATGATCTTCCGCGCCCGATATATGCGGCGGGGACAACGTGCTCCCACTCCAGTCTTGAGGCGCGACTTTGGCTTTTGCGCGGCTCATAGCCGCATGCATTCAAGTCTACTGTGCCGCCGGTGCTGCCGCGCCGGGTAATGTCGCAACCGCAATAAAATCCAGACAAGCGCCCAGATTGAGGCAGTTGATCCTCCCAAACGGTTGTTGCGAGTTTTTTGGCGCTGGACCAACTCCAGCTGGCCCGATCAGCATCTGCCTGACTGATGGCGAAGGCCCCTTGATGCCTGAAAGGATCGAGATCTACGCGCGGAACCGAGATATCCTGTTTTGGAGGTACAACGGGCGTGTTGTTTTTCTTTTCTCCCAACAAAAAGATGAGAGGCAGTAGAAACAACAGCAAGATTATCCCCAAGGGTGTCAGCTTGCGCAGCTTGGGAATGAGTTTGATGATATCTTTGGGCTTCATGAGGTTCCGCTTTCTTCTTGTGAAGGAAGTCGGTCCTCTTTTAGAAATCAGGTAATTTTAACTTATTTTTGAAGCTCAAGGTTTCGCTTTTGGTGATCTTGGCCAATATACAAAGTATGATTAGACCAGACAGAAAATCCGAACCAGGAGCCCCGCTTCAGTCTCGCAACCTGAAGCACGGGACAAATGCCGTATCCGAATATCCTCACAAAGCGCGGTCCGGATTTGAGCAACCTAAGCACAAACCCCGTCCAAGTCCTCCGGTCGCGGTGGATATACCCCCTGTCTATGAAATTGAAGATATTGAGGCGCCGCGCCCTTCGCGCAGGAAGAAAGAGACACCCTCTGGTCCGAAAAAGCCACGAAAGATGACCGCTCAGCGGGTTCGTAATATTGCAGAACATTATGTCTCAAGCCGTGAGTGCTCTGAAGCGATGCTACGGGAATGCTTGGAGCGCCGTCTTAAAAAGAGACTGATGTTCATTTCCGAAGATGATCGCCATGCCGAACAGGCAGAGGCTGAGGAGCTGATTGTGACTGAGGTGGCCCGTCTTGTGAAAGCAGGTCTCATTTCAGATGCGCGCTACGCAGAAGGGCGCGCCAGATCCGGACTTGCCGCAGGGCAGGGGCGGCGCCGCATTGTTATGGATTTGTCGCGCAAGGGGATTTCGAATGAGGTCGCAAATGATGCTTTGCGAGAAGCCTCAAGGGAGATCACCGGAACACTGGGGCGCGCGGATATCGATGACGATGAAGTTCAGCGATCAGCCGAATGGGAAGCCGCTGAGACATTTGCGCGCAAGAAGAGGTTTGGCCCCTACCGAGGGGAGGAGTTGCCAGAGGATCGCCTTAAGGCTCAAAAGATTTGGCGCAAAGAAGCCTCTGCAATGGCCCGCAGAGGCTTCAATGTGGAGTTGATCAGGAGTATTCTTGAAAGAGAACCTGAGGATCCGATGTTTTGAAATGCCCCGAGCGCGAAGACGCTGTTCAGTCCGTTCAAATTATTCGATGGGTGGTGTAACTTCATCTTTCTCGGTTTTGGCATCGAATTTGATCGGCTCGATCGCCAGAAGCTCGAAATGCGTTCTGATCCGAACAAGAGGATCAGAGATTAGCCCCAATATAACAAGTGCCTCCTCTGTCCTGCCAACTGACCAGAAGGCACGGGCGATTCCGGAGACGGAGGCATCTCCACCGGCACCACTGCCGCCAAGATCAATAATCGCATCGTAGATCAGAGTGGAGACATCCCTCGAAACATTGGGACCGTGTGTCTCGAGCAGATAGATGAAGGTTTCGATGCGCTTTCTGTCCGTGGGGTGAAACCGGTTTACTGTCGCAACCATCAAATCCTCACTGCCTGACAGGATCATGGCGCCCGCAAGATCAATCAAGAGGCTCGGATCCCCGACGCGTTCAACGCGGGCCCTGAGGTCGCGCCAAAGGCGCTGAGCTTCGATATCAGGAAGTTCGCCGGCCGAGATAGCAAGGCGCGCAGCCGTAATGCGTGGCGGCAGATTGTCAGCCGTGTCTGGGAGCCAGGCGATCATATTTAAAGCCGTTCTTGCATCTGAGAGCCCAGCCCAGTGCTCATCTACTTGAGAAACCATTACGGCGCGGAAAATGTCCGGCCGCTCAATTTCGAGTGCAAAGCGCGCAAAACGATTAAGCTCATCAATCGCCATTTCAGATCCGAGGCTTTGAAGGTCGCGACCAATCACTTCAAGAATGCGGCCTTCCAGTGCGCTGACTGTCGCAACAGGTAGTTCTTCAGAGCTTTGCAGCAAAGAGCCATGCTCTTGTGAAGAGCCCAGCTCTGAATGGGGTGGCGAGGGCTTTTTCAGAAGCTTCTTGAGATCAATCTCGCGATCAATCGGAGCAATCGTGATTGTTGTGCTGTCAGTGGTTTGCGCATTTGACTGTAAAGGGAGAGCCAGCAAGGCGCTGGCTCCCAATGCGGTTAAGATTTGACGGTACATGGGTACTCCAAATATGGGGTTAGCCGAGCTTCAGGTGCTGACGCAGGTCAAGGACTTGGGCGTCGGACATCAAGGTGATTTGATCCAGCAACCAAGGGAAGGCTTCTGCACCTTCTGTTGGAATATCGACCCCCAGGCGCGCATGTGGCAAAGAGGCAAGAGCGGGATAATCACTCATCTGATTTGACAAACGACGGCCCGGTTGAGCAGACCCATTTTCAAGCCAATGAAGGAGTTCGCCCACAAGTGCTTCAAGAACATCGAACATGGCTGTCCGAAAACCTTTGCGGGCGTCTTGGGTGACTTGGGAGCAGTAAATCTGCTCAGCGGAGAACTTCCGAATGTCAGCCATGGCCTGTGCGTGAGGGGTGTGAGCAAGGATGCCGGAGCCCGCAGAAGTAGAGATTAACATGCCTTCGTCGATATCTCGGGCAATGCCTGCGTAGACTTGGACGCAACCATTGATCAAGGCTTTGATCATCCGGGAGCGGAAATATTGGATCATGCGTGGTGCGTCATTCATGCGTCGACCTCGCGCAATCTCATCCGCCCCGATTACAGGTTGGTAGAGGTCGCAAAGAGTATCAATTTCAATCATGCCCAGCCAGGCAGCATCTTCCAGATCGACCGTCAGATAACAAATGTCATCAGCGGCCTCCATCAGCCACGCCAGAGGGTGCCTGACCCATCCGTCGCCATCCCTTGCCATCCCCGTGGCCAGAGCCACGAACTCCATGGTCTCCAGATCAGCACGGTGAATGCCGTATTTTTTCTTGCCTTCTTTGATTGGGAATGGGTACTTTCCAAATGCGCCCAAAGTCGCCGCAGTAAGGTTAAGGCCTCCCTGTTGGCGCCACCCCATTGATCGGGTGATCATCCGAAAGCCTTGTGCATTGCCTTCGTGCAACGCGAGTTCAGCCCCCACATCAGGGCCGGCGCATTTAGCCGCCCGCTGTCCGGTTGCAGTGCTGCGAAAGAAGTCTGCGATGGCGTCTTCTCCATCGTGACCGAATGGGGGGTTTCCCAAATCGTGCGCAAGGCAGGAAGACGCCACCACGTGGCCGATATCGGTCGGATCGACGCGCCAGAAAGCCTCACCTGAGGGAGCAGCATTAAGTCCGTAGTATGAGATCATCCGTGCGCCAAGGGCGACACCCAAAGAGCGACCGACACGGCTCACCTCAATAGAGTGAGTCAGTCGGTTGCGGTGATTGCCTGCGCGCTCGACCCGGTCGTGCACCTGGGTTTTATCTGCGAGCGCACGAAATCCTTCGGTGAATCCGATTTTATCTCCGTCAGTTTCAAATGCGGAACGGTGCTGGCCATCAAAGGGAATCTGTTCATCAAAGTGAGCTGTTGCCATGCGTGCAGGGCTCAGCAGTTGGGATAGTGTGCGTGGAGGAGTGTGCTGCATTTTGGCTCTCATTTGTTCTCTCTTTAGAGTAAATTGGTTCATACCTCTGCCGACGATAATCGGCATTATCCGGTTCAACGGGCGGCCTCACCTGAGGGCTGCCCGGGAAACCGTGACGCCGGCTGTGATGAAAGCTTTAAATATCTGCCGTTTTGGCGGCATACCAACTGCAGTTCTCTTTATTGTTTTCGCGTATCCATCGCCGGGCAGACTGCTCTGGCGTGTTCGTCTTGATCGTGACGAGGTGGTCGCCGCGCTTACTAAAAATATGAAGGTACTGCACTTTGTGGTCTCGTTTTTTTGCTGGCGATCGCCCTATGGAGATTAAATTGATCTTTTTTCTTTGATGCGGAAATTATCTGGGTCAATGCTTGGGTTTTTGAAGCGATCTGGTGTCTCGGGACTGATTTCCAAGAGGCATATTTTTTGAGGCAACAGGCATGAGCGACGAAAAGAAAAAGCGGACCCTTCCCACTTTGGAGGAATACCAAAAGCGGTGTGTTATAGGCGGGTTGAACGCCTTTAAGTCTGACAAGGATGTTTTGATTGAGGCACCGACGGGTGCCGGTAAGACACCGATGATTGCGCGGCTGGCGAGCGAGTCGGCCAAAGCTGGCCACCGCACCCTTGTGCTGACACATAGGAAGCTTTTGTTTGGTCAGATGGTTGGTCGCCCCGATGCGGACAACGAAAAGAAGCGCTTGGGTGAAATGGCATATTGGGGCGGGGTGAAGCCTGGCACCATTGCTGACGACACTCTGGGCGGCGTTAATCAAAATCCTGCACTTGTGGTCGCTATGGTTGAGACGGCGGCCGCACGCCTTGACCTTCTTGAAAAATATGACCGCATCATCGTCGATGAGGCCCAGCATGTGTCTGACAAATCCGCCACAGGTGATGAGCTCGGCGCTTACGCCAAAATAATTGAAGCGCTTCCGGATGCAAAGCTGGCAGGCTTGACTGCGACAACGTTTCGAGGTGACAAAGACAAACTGCACCCACGCCTTGAAAATGCACATCGTGAAATCGTTGGGGTGGATGAGGCACGCAGCGCCAAGCGCATTGTGCCGGCGAGAACCGTCATTGGGAAGGCGCGCACCAAAGAGGGCCTTACGGCTGCGCAATTGGTGCAAATGGAGAAAGAGGGCCGTCTTGGTAAAAGAACGGCTTCTGCTGTTTTGCTTGAAACCCGTGGTGAGGATTATTACGACCAAGCGGTTCAAGATTGGGATACCATCGCCAAGCGCGAGAAAACGATTATCTTCGTCGATAGTGTAGCAGAGGTCGAAGACATGACTGCGCGCCTCAATGAGGCTTATGGAGATGGCGTTGCGGTCTGTCTGCACGGAGGTAAAGATGCAAGAGGCAAGATCCGATCTCCTAAACAAAACGCAGATGCTTTAAAGGAGTACGACGGAGGAGAAGCCCGGGTCCTCGTTTCTTGCCAAATGATCGGCGAAGGATTCGACGTTCCTGAAACCAATAGTGTCATGTCATTGAATTCATCCTTAAGCAGATTGCAGATGAATCAATATGTTGGGCGTTGTGTAAGATACTCAAAAGACAAAGAGCGCGGTCTATTCTTGGATTACGGAACGGCGAGCCATTACTACGGGCTGATAGAGCATCAGCATGAAATGCAAAACATAGAGGCGCTCGCTGCAGCGGGGACGAATATTGCGTCTTCAAGGGTTGTAGGGCGGATGGCGCCTGCTCAGGAAGGCGCTTGGCGTGCGGTACCCGGCGATAAGAATAGCATGTTGATCAGATCCAGCGGCAATGGGTATGAGGTTTATGGTTTCGATCACGCAGCTGAGAAAACCAAAAATAAGCGCCTAAGCAAGGATCATGGCGCAACAACACACATCAAGAGGCTTGACGACGAAGAGTTCGGAACCAAAAAACTTAATACAAGACAAATGGCTCAGGTTCTATCCAGGCACGCCAAAGCAGAGGTTGAGTTTTATTCCAGAATGGGTGGGGTGAGTTCGAAGACGTATGAGAACAATTGTCGCGAAATGCTCACCTACAATCAGGATAACATAGCAAAATTCGAGAAGACCAATGCTGCTTATGCAAAGGGGACAGAGTCAGAGAATGCCCGCCGCGAAGCGCTCGCGGCGTCTCTCCAGGGAGATGCAAAAGGCGACCAACGTGGTCGTATGCTAAAAAAGGCCCTGGAGAACGCCAAATCCGGAATGGATATGGTGCGCGCCTGTCTTGATCTTAGTGGCGAGGTGTTATCCAATTGCTCTAATAGGCCTAATATTCCACTTGGGATCACATCTGAAGCCCGCGCCGTGTCTGAAAGTCTCTTAAAAAATGATTATAAAGAAATGAAACCCGGCGCCATGCGGAAAGAGGGCCTGGCCGCATATTCTGTGATGGAACATGTGTCGAAGAATATTTCAGACAAAAGTCTTCAGACATCTATTGGAAATGTTTCTGATCCATTGCGTGCTGGCATCGATCGATTAACGCGTGAAATGACAGCTGAAAAGCGCCGTAAGAAAGCGCAGCACAAATAAAAAAAAGGGCGGTGCCGAAGCACCGCCCAGAAGCAGCAGAAAGGATCAGATGACACCGGGTTTAGGGAGGATCCCTTCCGTCGTTCATCTAAAAAGAAGATTGGCGTATTTCCTGTAAAGGGAAAAGAAAACATAGAATGTTTTCTAACCTATCTTCTGATCCTATCTAATTTCTTGTCAACTTATTGAATAAAAACGGATTTTTAATTTATCGCGCAGATTCGATTTCCGCTTGTATTCTTTCCTGTGAAATCTGGCGGACATAACCCTCTTACGGGGCCTGTTCGATATGATCCTGCCATGGTCAAGAGAAAACCGACTTTGCCCCCGCAAATCGGCTTTCTGTTAGCTCATGTATTAGCCGTATTTGCGTTGATTTCCATTCAAGTTTGCGCGGCCAGTTAAGTTTTGTTGCATAAAGCGATCAATTTCAAACCCAGAGATGTTAACGCCATCTGGCGGCCTTGGTCCAACTTCTTTTCCTGCAACATGCTGGATGGAAACATGAGCTGTTCCAGCCCCAAGCAAAGGACGAAGTGGTGCGGCAATCTCGGAAATGATTTCAAGTGTTTTATCGAGCCGGGCAATCAACCCGTCGTCGAGATAACCCAAAATGGGCGTATCACCGTTGAAATCAAAGAACGCTTTATCGAGAGGTAAAATACGCATTCTTGAAAGCGTAAACCGGGTTGGACGATGTAGTCCTGCTTTTATCAGACTGTCTTCACGGTTCATTCGGACTTCAAAGCCAGTATTGGCTCGTGTGCGCCGTGAGGTGCCATATGCGAGAACTGCTTTCCAGCCTCGATCAATCCGGTCAAAGAATACTTGCACAACAAGTGCAGGGCGCGCGACGGGTCCAGGTTCGTTTGGACTTTCGGTTAAAGGGAAGTAGCAGGAGACAACAGCGCCTTTCTTGACGTGGGTCAGGTCCTGAGCCATAAATGTAATCCTTACTTGGTAATGATTGACAGCCATCTTAATCTTACGGCTGCCGAAATGTTTGATAATTTTATTCGTATTTTTTTCTTGTAGGTCCCGAGCCTCTTTTCGCCGCTGCTACGCAAAGGAAGCAGGGGCAAAGAGGGTAGGACATATTGGATGATAGGTGGTCTTTTAGACGCGAAGTTCTGAGTAAATAATGCGTCTGCTTTTTCCGTCTGGTGTCATTGCGTCACGCGTGATTGTTGCGCACATGATACCCGTTTTGCTTTTGTGAAGATCGCAGATGATTTGACCCTCACTTTCATCATCTTCAAATGCAAGAGCATCTGTCAGACCCAGTTTCTCAGGCCAGTCAGAATGACTGATGTCGTAAGATCCGGCATAGGTCATAATGATAGAAGTCTCTCCTTCTTTTTCATGGACCTGAACTTTAATCGGGTCACGCTCAAAAGAGTCATAAAGGTGAGACATGAGATTCAAAGCATCGAAATCAAGCGATGGATGAAACCCTTCATCGCTCTCAATGAGGACGCCTTCCTTTTCTATCAGTCGATGGATCTCCTGATCGTTCTCGACACAGTTTTGAGTGACTGTGGCGATGATATAATCCTCTGAGATGGTGATACTGTCTACATCATGGAAGATATTGTGAATCTCAGGATCTATGATGTCCGTGATGATTTTTAACTGCCCTTGATCCAAGTTAAGTTCCGCACCATAAGAGCCTGCCAGATCTTCGATGGTGCAAGTTTCTGCGCCCGTGATGCGCAGAGAGATGGGCCCATTATTCAAAATGGATGCATCATTTATGTTACTCCAGATCGATCGGAGTTTAGGTTTCTCGGTTTGATAAGTCATTCTACAGCTTGTTTGTCCCTTTGATCCTTTTGGATCAGCTTGTTGAGCCCCCACGGCCAAGTCAGCCAGGGCTGACTGACTTGGACGCTGGGGTGTGAGACGCAGGTTTTTATATCCTGCTTGATTGTTTTTGATAAAAAAGGGCCGGACTGCAGTGTGCAGCCCGGCCAAGGAGACTGACCTATATTAGGCCGTCAGCGAGAGGAGTTTGCCGTAAGGTGCATCCGGCGGGTTGTCTTCAGCCGAAGCCCAGATGACCGGACATTTGGGTTGTTTTTCCCGGAACGGACCGTAGAGGTCCGTAAGGAAAACGATGATCGACGGATCGATTTCTTCTGCGATATTGGTGACTTCAACGAAGCTGGTACCGCCACCCCGGGCGAAGTCCACCTTCTTGATTTCAGCTTCAAAGTCGACACCGTCGAGCTTTTGGACTGAGATCACCTTCGTATCAAAGACAATGACGTGAAGCTCTGCGCCGGTTTTCTTGCCGATCGAAGCGATTTCACCGCAGAAGATTTCAAGTTCCACATCCCCGATAGAGCCCGAAACATCGACACCGATCACCACCCGTGGATGGCTGTTCTGCTTTACGAAACCTGGCTCATAGGCAGGGGTCGGAAGGCCGCGACGGCGGGCGTTGTCTTCAGCACCAATCCAGCGGCGCGCAGGGTTGGTATAGCTCATTCGAGGTGTCCGTGTGACAGCCTTGTTAACCAAGCGACGCAGGATCAACTCCCAAGGCACGCGGGATTTGGGAAGGTCAGCGATCTTGTGACCGAGGCGTCCCACGCCAGTGCCGGCCTGTTTGCCGTGACGCATGGCGCGCTCGACGCGCTGCTGCCATTCGTTGTCTTCCTGCGCGTCTTCGGGTGTCAGCTTGCCGCTGGTGTCCATGTCATCATGGAACTCTTTGCCATCAGCATATTCTTTGGCCCGATCGGCAGCAGATTTACCGCCACCTTCTTGCTGGTCTTCACCGCTGCCGCCTTGGCCGCCACCCTGACCATCTTGATCACCTGCTTGACCCTGACCCTGACCCTGGCCTTGACCTTGACCCTGACCCTGCTGGGGCTTGCCTTGGCCTTGACCAGACGATTTCTGCTGCTTGCGCTCGTTCATGATGCGCATGTAGAGCTTTTCTGCATCCCACTCGCTGATGGCATCATCGGCGGTGATTTTCTCGTTGAAAACCTTCTCGAAGAGTTCGACGAGATAGATACAGTTCCCGGGCAGGCGGTAGCCGGCCATGCGAAGTGTTTCGTTGATAATGGCGTCAGTTGCGATGTTGAACACGCGGGCGTCGTAGCGGTTGCCGAAACGCAGGGCGAGAGCCTTGCCGCGGTTTACGTGGCGGAATGCGATGTGCATGATTTCATGCGCACATACGGCCATCTGGTTTTCAAGGGACCAAGTCCCGAATTTCGTGCCGTAGAAAATGCTGCGGCCGTCGGTATAGGCGGGCGCGAATTCTACCTTTCGGCGTTGTTCTTCAATATTGCCTTCGGCATCAATGCTCGCAGCCTTGACGTCAATACCATCGGTGTCGCGGTGGTTTGCCCACAGCGAGAGCGACATAAAGGCGGGATCGAATTCAGCAAGCTTGCGCAGAGCGACTGTGGCACGTTCGGAATGAGCATTGTTCATCTTGTTTTCTCCTGTAGCGTCGGGGGTGCGGTCTGACCCGCAATGTTCATGAAAGACATTGCAGGTCGGACCAGAGATCCGCCGAGCCACCCTTGAAGAGTAGCCCGGCAGGGGTCCCGATTACTGCAGTCCGAGCTCTTCGCGCTCGGCGGTGTAGTCCTGGAACGCCGGATTATCGAGGATAATCTGGTGCAGGCCTTTGTCCATCAGCTTGCCGAGCAAGCTTTCGAACCCGTGGGTGGAAAGCTCTTTCAGCGGGATCGCCTTGAACTCGGGGGTCTCCGGACGCAGGTCCTTCAGGCGACCCAGGTCGACCATGATTTCGATGACCGCGTCTGCGTTCTTCTCATCAGCCATGCCCAGCAGGCCGAAGACCATCGCGTTCAGACCGTGCATCGAGTTCGGGAACATCTTGATCCGCTCTTCACGCTTGACCTTGACCATCTCGGTCACCTTCACAGTGGCGGCGATGTCATCGGCGATGATGGCAAACTCAGCTGCGATGTGCTTGCCAACGGTACCCGCGATCATGATGTCACGAACAGTGCGATCAGTGACGTTTTGCATGATCTGGCTGACGCGCTCCCAGGAGCGAGGCGTGGCGGCGATGATGTTGCCGTCTTTCATGGCTTCCTGAGTGGTTTCAAAGAAGTCCGGACGGGTTTCCACAAAGGCGGTCACGGCGGGGTGCAGATCGTTGGGAACAGCGAAGTTCTTGATCCAGTCTTTTGCATCCGCTTCAACCAGCATGTGGACCAGACGGTCAGCGATTGCTGTACCCATCTCGTATGCCACGGCGCCGTCATCAACGGTGTTGCCGGCGGCGATGATGATGGTGTTGTCAGGGATCTTGTGCTGACCAACGCGGCGTTCTTGCAAGATGCCGTAGACGGTGGGCTGCAGGAAGGGCGATGCGGCGGTAAGTTCGTCGAAGAACAAAACGGCCGGCTCATCGGAGTTCGGCAGATCTTCAGGACGGTACCAAACGGTGAGTTTGTTCTCGTGGTCGTAGTGCGGCATGCCGCGCAGATCCGACGGCTCGATGGTGGTCAAGCGCAGATCGTGCAACTTGCCGCCAATGTGGCGGGCCAGAGCCTCTGCCAGCTGAGTTTTGCCGATGCCGGGGCGACCGTGCATCATGTAGGACATCTTGATGCCCGAAATGCTCTGCATCTTCCAGCCTTCCTGAAGAACTGTAAGAGCTTGGCCTGCGCTGACGGATTGTGCGTTAATAGACATTTTAGTTAACCTTTTCGCTGATTTTTGGTCTCCGGGCCCTTTTGAGCCTCGCAAGATGGGCTCAAAAGGGACCCGGTAGACCAAATCGCCTTCCGCCTTTCTTACCCGAACACTTGGATAGTGGGAATTGATCTTCCCCACCGGAAACGAAAACGACCCAAAAAAAAACTTATTTTGCCCGCCGCCAATTTGATCCGATGTATTTTATGGGACAGCCTGGTAAGCCGGGACAAATACAAACAAGATGTCGAAACAGAACCATATTTTCACCAAGATCCGTGCTGGATCTCAAGCCGAGATGCTCGCGGAGCAACTATCGAAAAGAACAGATCAGGCGCCAGCCAAGACTATCTCTACAGTCTCCGAGTTGGATCGCGCTGGCATGGGACTGCGGGTTTCCTGCACCTCTTGTGAGTCGTCAGTTCTTTACGCAGGTCGTAAGATGAAAGATCGCTTTGGGGCAACCACAAAGCTCTCCGACATCAAGACGCCTTGTGATTGCGGCAACCTTGGTGTGAGCAGAATGCCAGAAACAGCACCTGCATAAGCGACACAAAAGACAAAATAAAGGCCGGGGAAACCCGGCCTTTTTTAATTTAAATGACTACCTTAAGGCACATTGGTGCTCGAGTGAGTTAGCGGCGCTTATCGCGCCGGGCCTCCAAGATGCGCGCATCATCGCGAGAGATCATCTCTGCTGCGGCTTCAAGACAGTCTCCTTGATCAGGCGCACCTGTGATAAGTGCCGCAAGAGCACGCCCACTAAGGGGGCCATCGGCTGACAGAAGACACATGCCATCTTGATAAAGCCAAAGGTGAGTGGAAGTGATGTCGCCAGTCGCTTTTGCGAAGGCGGTATCTATAGCCTGTGGGAACGCGCGACTGACCGACACAGCCATTCGCATCATGTCCCGAGGAGTTGTGTACCCCTCAAAAGCAGGACCCCCATCCGAGCCCCTCACCACACGCATGGCGGTTGCCTGAAGGCCAGCCATATCCCCGATTGCGTCAAGCCGAAGCTCAAAGAGGTGCGCATTCTGTCCCACGCGATTGACAAGTCCTGTCATATGGGCGCGGTAGCCATCCTCTCCAAGAGCTGTCATTTGCAGCGCTTCATGCATTGTTGCGGTGGACCGCCTCCCAATCTTGATGACTTCTCCATTTGAGATTGACCCATCGGCCACGTCTTGAATGGCCATCGACATTGTCGCAAGCCTGCCCAGGAGGGCAGGGGATCGGGGCGAGTCAATCCTGTCTGCGGTGAGGATAAAGCCTGTGTCAATGTCAGACACCATGGCGGAAAATCTTGTTTCAACAGCCTGTGCTGATGATGCAAAAGCAAGGCTTGCTGCAAAAGCAAAGAATAATTTCTTCATAGATAGGATCTCGCAAGGATGCAGGGTTCTTGATTGATATGGGGGTTTAAAGTCATTTTGAAAAATTCATGCGTCATGGGCCCGATGGCTCATGATGAGTTCCACGACCTTGAGAATGTCCTCGCTGTTGCGAGATACTTCGCAATATGGCTCATTATGGATGTCGAGCGTTGTCAAAATTTGCTCATCAACGATCTTGGCTTCAGCTTCGTTTTCACGCCTGCCGTTGGTGGAATATGTATCACTCTCTTTACGCTCGAGAAGAATGTTCAGCCTGTCAGTGCGTCGATGCAGATCAGCTGTGAGCTGATGAAATGAAATGGGCTCACGCTCACGGGCGTAGACCGAACAGAGCAGGATGGGGCTGTCGACGATGATAACATCGACCTTATCTTGAAGGGCGTGGATGGTTTCCCAAGTTCTACCGAGCAGAATGGTTTGTTGATCAAGAAGCCACGGCTGGCCGCTCCAGATGGCCAGCTTGGCGTGTTCTTCTGGGCAAGCAGCTTCCACATGATGCTTTTTTAGCTCAGAAAAGAGCTCTGAAGCAAAAGTGGATTTTCCGCTCCCGGGTCCGCCAAAGATATTGATGACGAGCGCACTTTTGTGTCCGCGTCGCGTGCCGGGAAGAATTTTGGTATTCGAAGGGGGAGTGGGCTTCATCTGCATAACTCTTTGTTTTGAATTTAGGTTATGCAGAGAAGATGGGTTCATCTGCTCCCGAGCAGTGAGATCAATCAATCTTCAGATTGGTCGAGGAGCTTTCCGTTTGGCGCACGTCCGTACAGAATGGATGTTTGGAAGAGTAGTTTTGTTGCGATAAGTGTCTGGCCGGCAATGCGAAGCCAGACCATCACGTCGGCTGAGGCTTCCGCGGTCAGTTGGGCGTCTTTAACGCCGATAAGCTGAGAGAAATTTTTGCCGGCGCGCATATTGACGGCCATAAGATCGTCTGCATGAAATTGTGACGCAAGTACGTTTGAGCGCATCATGGCATTGATCAGCTCTTCAGGTCTTTTGTCGCCGCGCATCTCATCGATGACGTCATCGCAAGCCTTCTCGAGCTGCAATGTAAATCGGATAAGGCCATCCATGACCTGCTCAGCTTCAAGTATTTGCTGATCTTCAACAATGCCCGCCAGTCCGAGCGTTGACTGCATCATCGTTGCGAAGTCTTTATCATCCATTTTTTGTCATCCTGTGATCATCTCAGACGCAAATAAGTCCAGAACACAGGATGCAAAAACTTGTTTTCACGCAGTTTGGAGAGCTGGCATAAACACAGGATCAAGGATTTCAGCGACGCGCGCTTCAAGGTTGAGAAGAGAGCCTTCGGGGTCGCTTTCATCCCGATGGTTTTCAATGCTGTAATCAATGGGTGAGCGCAAATATTCGTCAAAATCGTCAGATGCTGCGCATCCTTCCCGGGTGACCTCAATCACAATAGACTGACCAAGTTCCTTGAAGAAGGCGGGCTGGTTTTGTCGAACGGAAGCAAAGACAAAGCGCCCCTCTGCATAATGACTTTCGCAAGTTTTGACCGCGAGCCGTGGGAAGTGAAACTCGTCATGAGCCTCCAAATAACAACCCAGATCCCCCATTGCTTTACGCACAGTGATACTCATTCCGGCAATATCAAGTACAGTTGATTTTCCTTCCTGGGTGGACACATGCCACTCTGTCAAGCCGTAGAGCGCTTTGGTTGCATCCCGCAGGGGGCGTGAATCGTCATAGGCTGTGAAGCCGTAGCGTCGGCTGATGATCTTCTGGACTTCCGTCTTACCTGCTTTAGGATACCCGCAGAGGGCAATGTATCGTACCACGTCAGTCTCCATTTCAACCTTCCTCCATGTGAGGTTGAAAAGGAGATTGCGCCTTTTGCCAGGATCCGGAAATTTTGCTTTTTTTGACCCCGAGCCGCCGAGATGTTTTTGGAGGCCTCATTTACTGAGCAGATGATTACAAGACAAAGATGGTGGTTTTGATGAACGACACGGACCTTACTCGATTGGCGGGCGCCGCTCACCGCGTGGGCAATGCACCCAAAGAGGTGGACAGTGATTTTCTGGGCAGATCCGGAGGGTCGATCGCCTTATACGTCTTTGGTAGAAACAAAGAGCCTGCAGCGGCGGCCCGCGAACTTGTGTCGGCCGGCCTTGTTGGGAAAGACAATCCAATGGCGATTGCTCTTCAGGATAAAGACCCTGCCAGCGCAATGCAGGAAATGGGGTCAGGCGCCAGCATGATTGAGGCATCCAAGAAGCGAGCATCAGAGATATCGAAATCAACTGGTGACCGCGATCTTCGCGTGACAGCTGCAGCCCTTGTGCGTAAACTGGGCCAAGGCAGAATGTCCCACCAAGCTGTGGCCATTGGATTTGAAAGTATCGCATCTGGCGCGCACGAAAAGGGTTATAAGGACGCCGCAATCCGGGCAAGCGATGCTTTTGCCGCCGTCACCTTGGCAGGGGCGACACAGCGCAGCAAAGAGATGCAACCACGCCCCAGACGCGTAGAGGCACAGCTCGATTAAGAGCGAATAAAGACAAGTTAAGTGTGTGTGAAAGCGGCGTGGCATTATTAATGCCGTGCCGTTTTTGCGTTGTCTCGCATATTTCTTAAGTTTTGTGCCACAGAAAAAAATCATTCCTCATTCTACATTTTTTCTGAAGCGTCCTTGATCTTATGTCCTCCTTGTAGCTGCAGATACGAGAAATCGGAAAAGATCCATGGTAAACAAAATCAGTGCTCTTGCTGCTGTCGCATTCGTCTTCTCGACGCAGGGCGTGACAGCTGCTTCTATCTCCGAGGCCCGGCTCCAAGAGCTGATGGCCTCCACGTCAATTCAGGAGGTTTCTCTCGAAACCCTTCGCGCCCGAGATCGTGAAATTCTTGAAGAACTGGCCCGTTCATTAGCAACACGGTACAGCGATGTCCTGGCGGGAAGCGAAATGGTCTTCACACGCCTTTCTGAAAGCGGCAGCCTGTTTTATCGTCTTGACTTTGTAGGTCTCAAAAACAGAGATCACGCCCGGGCCTTGTGTGAAGTCCTTGAGATGGAGCGCTGCATTGCCAAGATTGGCGATGATCGTCTGACAGTACTTGATGTTCAAACCGATCCGATCGTATCTGCCATCGCAATTGTTGAAGAAGATGTGAATGATGAGCCTTTTGACTGGATTGAAGAAGATCCGGTTCAAGATGCAAACCCCAAGGCAAGAGAAATCGAAGCGCATGTGCGCGAGATGCTTGATCCTTTGCGCGCTTTTCCCAATCCGCGTCCTGAGTTCTCCTTTGAAGCAGAAGAAGCAAAAGAAGTTGCCGTTGCGAAGCCTGTAGCGCCGCCTGTAGCCGCGCCTGCGCCGCTTCCGGCACCTGTAGTGCCCCCAGAGGCTGAGGCGACCCCAGAAGCAGAACCTGCGCCTACACCTGCTCCATCTCCGGAGACAAAGGAAGACAAAGATCAAGCGGACGCAGAGGTGTCCACTTCAAGTCTTTATCCGATTGCCCGTCCTTTCCATGATGTCGCACAGTTCGAAAATCACCCTGAACCGTTTGACCGGCCGCTTGCTCGGCTGGCGGAGCTGACAGCCCCGCAGGTCAAAGAGCCTGTGCGCGTTGCGCTCTATCCTTTGGCGCGCCCTTTTGGTGCACAGCTCGCAGAAGTAGAGACGCCTGTTGAGGCGGCCCCCGTTCTCGCTGAGGTCACCCCCGCACCGTCTGTTGCGCCGCGCTCGTTTAAGGCAGCCAAGCTGTCGTCGACGTCTGCACCGATTTCAATGACAGCAGCGCCCATGGGGAGTTTCACGGGCGGCTATATCGAAGTTGCAGACGTAGGCGTTATGCCTGTGAGTGTCGTAGCTGACACTTCACCGACAGATACGGTTGTACGGATCCCGGGCATTGGAAACATTGACCTTTCGAAGATCAATGCTGTGGTGCCGCAAATCGAAGTGGCCCGCACTGTTCTTCCGGGCATTTCCCCGAAAGCCAAAAAACCCACTGCGCATGCATCACGCGTGGCACAGGTTTCGCCTGTTGTTACACCGATTGAAGCCGTGAAGCCTGTTGAGCGCAACGCACCATCGCCGATGGATCGCAGCTTTGCTCTTGCTGATATGGCACAGAGGCAAGCCGCCGAGGCGCAAGCAAATGCCTTCGCTGCAGGAGAGAAAGCCCCTCATCCTGTCTTGCGGCAAGCTGCTCTTTTGGAGATTGCGCCAACTCCATCCGTAATGACCAGCGTTGCTGCATTGAGCACCGGTGCCGCAGAAATGGATACTCCGGCGAGCATTCCGAATGAAATATCGGCGCCAGATGTGGCCTATGAGGTTGCGCAACTTGATGTCTCGTTGGACACGGTTGATATTGCTATGGCGACCCCAGAGGATCCTGAGCAGCCTGTGCGTATGGTGGCTGAAAAAGCGCCGGCACCTGCGCCTGTTCCGCGTCGTCTAAATATTCAGATGCCTGATGCGTCTCCTCAGATTGCTGAAGCTGCAGTTGAGCCTAAAGCCCCTGTGGCTGCGCCGGCGCCACAGATTGCTGAAGTCGCACCTGAAAAAATCGTTCCTGTGAAGCCGGCGGCCGTGCCGCCTTCGTTCAGTGGTGATAAAGATAAGCGTGCTACGATGGCGGCATTGGCGATCGCACAGGCATCCACCCGGGCATCGCGTTTGGGAAGTGTTTCATTTGATGACCGTTATGCGCGCCCTGCGAGCGTTGACTTTAGCGAGGGCAGGGTGGCCGGCCGCCTGCAGAAGCTTCCCTTGCATCGTCCTGACCTGACGGGTTTTGTAAAATCAGCCAGCCATTCGGCGACGCCGCTTCGTGAGCATGGCGCTCCGGCTGGTGTGGCTATGTTGTCGGATCGGAATGCGCCTTTTGAGATTGCGCAGGTGCCAGGCAGCATGGTTGTGCCTGATGTTGAGACCAGCGAGAAAAACCAGCCCTTTGTTTTGGAAGAAGCTCCTGAAGCTGAAGAGGCACCAGGCGATCTGCTGGACAGGTTGCTTGCTGGCAATGCTAAGAGTGGCGCAAGCACTGATACAGTTAAGCGCCCAACTGAGTTTGTATCCAGGCGCACAGAAAAGACATCGAATAGCGATACAGACGATATCTTTGGCGCCCTGGCCGCAGATGATTCAGCCCCAAAAGCATCAATGGTCGTCGAGGAAGAGACACGTCCAACTGGATTGATCCCTGAAGATTTTCACAAGAAAGTCGTCGCCAAAATGGAGGCAGATATCGAGGCTGAAAAGCCTGCTGCTGTTCAGCCCCCACTTGCACTCACGCCCACCATGCGGGTGCCCGCTGAAAAGAAAGTCTCTGCACCTCAGCCTAAGCTTGTAGCTGCACCTCGTGTAGCACCTCAGCAAAAGGCTCAAGTGACAGAAAATACGGAGCCAAAAGCGTCGGTGACTTTTGAGGCTCCAAAGTCGGATCAGAATGCCTATGAGGCGCGTCAGATTGAGGAGGATGCGGCCAAGCAGCGCCGTGCTCTTGAGGCTCTCTCACAGATTGTGCAGGAACGTCAAACTGTGCAGTCTGCAGAAACGCACACAGCTTCAGCGCCTGCGGCGCGGCGTCAAGAGTTCCCTGCGACGCAGGGCAGCATGCAGCGCCGCCCTGCGCCGAGCGCTGGATCGATCGGCAATACTGATATGGCGGCCGCACGCGAGCTGGCAGGGTATGAGGCATCCTTTAGTGATGACCGGACCCGTATGGAGCGCGCCTCCAATCCACGCGGCATGGTGAGCCCTGCGGAGCGGATGCAGCGCCACAACAGCTTGGCTCAGGCGGCAGCACCCTCAGATCTTCGCATTGAGTTGTCTTATGTGGGCAGCCGTGAGCAGGTCCAGCGTCGGGTGGCTGAGCTGAAGAGCTTTTTCCCGCCGGTTATGATGACCAAGGGGCGCTTCTTTGGCGCAACGGTTCCTGAGCAGCCGCACCGCTTCGTGGTGGGCTTTGCTGCTACGGATCTTTCAACACGCGATGACATCATCTGGTATTTGGAGCAGATGGGCCTGCCGTGGGCGATCAGATAAAAACCTGACCGACACGGGCAGACGAGACATGGCAAGGGCCGCTTCGAAAGTTCGAGGCGGCCTTTGCAGTTTGGCCTTGATTACAGTAGGACAACACAGGGAGCCCCCATGTCCGATAATCGCATTGCGTTCTCACATTCCAGCATAGACGGAACCACGCTCAGGAAGCCGCTGACACCTGTAATTCCAAGTCCTCATCCGCATTCAGAGGGCGCGGTTATCTACGCGTGGCCACTGACCGCAGAGCAAGAGCCTCAGCGCATCATTGCTACCGACCGGATCGGCATCAGCACGGCCACGCAGGTCGAAGTGTGGGATGAAGCAGGTAATGCTCTCACTGAGCCCCTCACCGGCAATCACCTCGCGCCGATGTGCCGGATCGAGTCTGACTACCTCCTTTCGGCGGAGAGTGCGGAAGTATTCTCCCGGTTCGACCTCGGGAAGTCTACCTTGAAGCGGGTTCCGGTGGTCAAACAAGATGGCGGGGAGATTCCGGGTGAATGGTATTTTCTGCATATTGGTGAGCGCAAGGAAACGCTTGTCCCGTTGAAGGCCGACAAGTTTCGCTCTCCGAGTGCGAAGTCGACGACAGTTCTCGGCCCGATGTGGATCAAGGAAAATCAGATCTCAGTGGAAGCGGAGGCCGCCAACGGCATAGCCATCTGGCGTGATCCCATCTGGCGTAATGCGGTTTTCATGAGCGCATCACTTGCGAACGCTCTGGAGGCTGCCGGACTTGCAGAACCCTGGGGCTTGGCGCGGTGCCGCTGGGCTACGGATGAGGACCGAGTTCACCGGATGATGACCCACGACAACAGTCTTTCCAGTCCAAAGTATAAGATGCCAGAAATCTAAGCGAAGCTGCTTCGAGCGACTTTGGTCGGGGATTAATTCTCCTTGGAAAAACCCAGGGGATGACCATGACATCGACTTCTTCCGACCCAGTTGCCTTCGAGACAATTGCTGGTCAATATATTCATAGCCATCACCAAATTTCCCAGGACACATGGACGAAGGCTGTTGTTCTGAAGCTACCCGGGCAGTCCGACGCAAATACAACGATATCTGATGCAATCGGGAGCATTGAAGCCGCCGTGGGGAACCGTAACCCCATGAGCGTTCACTCCATGTCAAATCTCGTTGAAGCATTTAATAACCCAGATGATGCACGGCTTGCCGCTACAATTGATGAAAAGAGCCTAAGTAGATAGTTGTGTGGTCTATGGAAGTTCTTAGGTCGCAAGCGTAAAAACATGGTCAGCTGATGCACAATAGAAAAATATATACCATCATCGCCGGCATCCTCGTCATAATTGCTGCCCTCATTTTGCTTAGCGGACAATTCAAAAAAGAGCACAAAACGAATGAGCTCGAAGATCCGGCGAAATTGGCGCAAAAGCTTACAAGTTACTACACAGAAACCAGGCCGCTTAAATTCGGACCGGAAGGAGATGAGTTTGGCATTCTGTCAAATCTATATGCAGGATACTCAGGCAAGTCTCAAGAGATGTGCCCAAAGAATGCCGAGTGCCTGAAAGTTGCCGTGGTATGTGGGGAAGATGCAAAAGTAGGATACAGTCATTGCGTAGTAATTAGAGACCAAATCTTGTGGCTGGACATGCTGAGACTTGTGCCCGCAGAAGCGGCAGACGTCGTTATCACGAATAATGGCGACCCAGGAAATTATTCCTCAACCTTGGTAAAATTCACAAAAGAAGGGATATTGGAGGAATTCTCATTCCCACCCTCACTCTTATCTCCATACAAGGACAGGATAGGCGCAAACCGACAAATCTTAACAAGGACCATCTTGGAGCCAATACGAAAAGTAGTACAGAGGGCGAGTAGATGAGTTTTCAGAACGAAGAGTTGGCAAAACGCGAAGCTGTATTGGACGGAAATCATCTGGACTGATTTTTAATCAAGAGTCCCGGGAAGTAGATCCCTGGTATTGCTTCATTAATGAGCCACTCAATGTCCACGAAGATGCCTAAAATCCACTTCGATAGTTCTGATGGAGAATCGCGTGTCTAAGTATAAAACCTACGCCGCTGCCTTCGTAACTGCTGCTTTGCTTATAATCGGATTGGCATCATGGAATGTTTCGAAAGGATCAGAAAAGAGTTCTGATTTGTCTGAACGAATAAATTTAAAATTTTACCCTGTTTCTGAAAGAGTATGTGCATACCCGGGTCAGCGGAAATTTTGCGATAGTCCAATAAAGACGATATTAGAGTGCAGCCTTGATATTCCTGAGGTGTGCGATCTTGTGATGAGAGTCGGAAAAACTGACCCAAGGCTTAGCATCCAAAACTCACATGATAGGAATAATGCCGAGATAATTTTGACGATTGTCTATGAATTTCCAAACGACAGGCGTGACCCGGGACTGCTGGTGGCTGAGGGCACAGAATTATCCGACGTCAAGGTTGATATCCACGATAGGCTTCAAACCTTGAATGAGAATATTTCGTTGGAGATATCAAGTGTTATGAAATCTATTATTTACACGAGGAAGAATGATAAACCTAACTAACAAAATTGATATACCGCAAGAGTATATTGACCAGATCGATCATGGCTACTGGGAATGGTTCATACAGCAGAATGACCCATTAACATATTCCGATATGATTAAATTCGGATTCCATGATACATCTTCAGGCCAAGTTTATGTTGACATAGATGCTACCAAATTTGGGTTTTGGAATACTGTTAAAGACGAGATAGAGAAAATCACAGGACTAACAATTATTGAAAATAGTCCGAGCAGAACGCCCGGCATACCTTATATCGATATTGTCAAGGTATCCGACGGTTCAGCCGGAATGGTTCCGAAAGACTTCGTTCAGACCTCACTGGGGAAAGAAGGGTGGAATTATGTGGAGATCAATATTGACAGAAATGGGTTTGACCAAAAAGATTCCTTGCTACACGAGATGCTTCATGCTTTTGGGTTGGGCCACCCTGGTGACTACAACGGATTTGCCGAAGAGAAAGAATTTCACTACGATGATAGCTCACTTTCTGCGATGAGCTACTTTGGAGACAGTGACGAAATTACCCACAATGCCATGGCGGCGGACCTGATGGTTTTGTGGGATAAGATTGGCGGAGCGCCAATCTCAATGAACGACGGAGATGACGTTTACAGGCTTAACCAATGGGGTTACCATAATATTGTTGATACCGGTGGCTATGATATAGTTGATCTCTCAGGAAGCGTCGATGATAATGTAATTGACCTGAGGCCTGGTCGCCTGTCGGATATTGGTGATCATGTAGGCTATTCTTATCAAGTAGCCATCATGGGCCAGTATTCAAATTTCGCAGGGTCTTATGTAGAGGAAGTTATTTCAGGTAGCGGCGATGATGTTTTGATTGGAAGTGAGAAGGATAACTTTTTCACGGGAGGCGCTGGTCTAAATGAACTGCATGGGAATGCTGGCTCGGATACTGCGAAATACCTACAGGATAATCTGAGCATTGAAATTGGACGACTTGTTGCAAGTGATGATTTCGTTTATGTGATTTCCTCAAACCCTGAATTTACTTCATTCGACAAATTATATGAGATCGAAACGATTCAGCTCGGCGATTCAGATGATGATGTGAATGTATCGTGGGAAGGGGCTCTGTATGTTACAGATGATCACACATCACGTATCGCGATCAAAGCTGGTGATGGAAGTGACAATTTGACGGGATCAAGAAAATCTGACGCACTCTACGGTCAAGAAGGAGACGATGTCATCAGCGGAAAAGAGGGCGATGATCTACTATATGGCGGTGAGGGGAATGATCTGTTTACTTCAGAAAAAGGTGACGACCTTATCGATGGCGGCGCCGATTTCGATATCTACGCCCTGACGGTAAGCCCAGGGTCTTTCCATTATGAATTTATTGGTCATCTCGGAGAGGTCATCTCGGGTGATGTCGGTGCAGTCGTCACTGGAGATCAGGTTAGGTATTCATTTGAGGGCGACCTTTATACGGATACCTTCACCAACATCGAGAGAATCCTTGGCACAATCCACACAGACGTATTTGATAAGCTCGACGTAGAGGAGGTCTTTGCAGATAGAGGCGACGACTTCATCACGCTTGATGATCGACTGATCAAGATCGATGGCGGAACAGATTTTGATACTCTTGATTTAAGCAATCTCTCGTTTGGTGTCCGCTGGGATGGCATTCACAATGGCCAGGACCGCACGACTCTCGCATCCTGGGACGGGGTGACGGTCGGCGAAGCCTACAGCGTCACAAACATTGAGGCCTACATTGGTACCAGCCACGATGATTGGATCGATATCAGGCAAGGAACAACTGTTTTCGGTGGAGGCGGCAACGACATTATTGAGGGAGATGGTAGCGCTGAGTTTCTTCATGGCGATGAAGGAAATGATACTATTCGAGGTTCTGGGGGAGATGACTACATTGAGGGCGGTGCCGGATCAGATTTTCTTGATGGTGGATCCGGTAGCGACACCGTTAGTTACCATAATTCCACCAACGGCATCGTAGTTGATCTTCGTAAAGGAAGTACGCAGTTAGATGGATATTCAGATTCATCTATGGATACTTTAGTTTCTATCGAGAATATAATTGGGTCTGAGTATAATGATGTACTTCATACGCAAGATCGTAGTGGTAATGACTATTCGTCTGCGAGAGGTGGGTCAGGTAATGACGTGCTATATGGTCACGGTTATAAATCCAGTATTTATGGAGATTCAGGAGATGATGTCTTGTACGGCAAGGGGCATTCCGGTGGCATGGTCGGAACGTCTACCAACATTTATGGGGGAACTGGAAACGATACCGTTTACGCCAACACTGATAATGGATCAACCGGAACCATTAGAGGTGATTCTGGTGAAGATATAATTCATGCCTATAGGGGTCGATTTAATATCAATGGTGGTGCGGATGCAGATTTCATTCACGCAGGCTCTTATTCATACTCCAAGTCATCGACTGTTGCTGGGGGATCTGGTGCGGATGTCTTTTTTCTTGAAGATGCAGTAACAGTTACAGATTTTTCGGCCGGAGAAGATTTCATAGTATTTAATCAGGATGGCGTAACGGTACCAAACTTCAGGCAAGATGGCTCGGATGTTGTTCTGACTTATTATTGGGATTACGGCTATAGATGTGAAATTCGCATTAAAAGCATTTCAATTTCTGAACTTGAAGGAAGCTACTCAGTTGGTACGAAATCGTATGCACTTCAAAAATTCGAGGAACGACGTTCTTCTCACATTGATGGCACGGAAACGAATGACTACTTGTCCGGCGGCATAGGTGCTGACTTCCTTTATGGCGGCAATGGAAATGATGTACTAACTGCGGAAGCTGGGGATGACGACCTCTCAGGAGGTCTTGGGAATGATACATTATATGGAGGTGCTGGAGACGACAGACTTGAAGGCGGTCGTGGAAGCGATTCCATAGCAGGGGGAGCAGGAGATGATGTATTCGACTTTCAAATTGTAAATCTGGGAGATAGCACATTTGAGGGCTTCGGTCATGACGTGATTACTGATTTTGCTGATACGTCCAGCGATCAAATGTCTGATACTCTTAAGGTTGGCTATCAAGAAATGCCCGAGGGTACCTATCATAACTTTGAAATTATTGGCGCCGACACTGTTCTTATATTTACTTATAGCGAAGGAGAAACAAGCTCTATCCGTCTAAAAAATTACCACATGGAAGAGCAAGATATTCAAGTTAGCGCCAATGGGATTACGGTGCATGGTAACACCGATCGCCGTATTAGTGAAGAAATCTTGGTAGGGACAGAAGGAAATGATGTAATTGATGCTGGCATCGGAAACGACTCTCTGACTGGCCTTGAGGGGAATGATACCCTATCCGGTTTTGATGGAGACGATTATTTACGCGGCGGTATGGGGTCTGATATTCTGGATGGCGGGGCTGGGTCCGATACACTTAACGGTGATGCCGGCGATGACACGCTAATCGGGCTTGGCGGTGACGACAGACTGTACGGAGAGTCTGGCAACGACAGCCTCGACGGCGGTGAAGGGATAGACAGTCTCTACGGCGACACTGGAAATGACCTTATTTCTGGCGGCGCCGGAGACGACAGCATCAATGGCGGCGCCGGGAATGACATCATGTCCGGCGGTGCGGGCAATGACGCCTATAAATTCTACATTGGCGATCGGGGCGACGGCACCTTTGATGGCTTTGGCCACGATGTGATCAGCGACTTTGCTGATGGGGCAACCGATCAGATGATCGACCGCTTAGAGATCAATTATTATGGTCTACCGGAGACCGTTTACCAAGGCTTTGAAATTGACGGCAATGATACGGTTTTGACTTTTGTCTATGGAGCAGGTGAGACCAGCACAATCCGGCTCGAAAATTACATCATGCAAGAGTGGGACGCCTGGACGTCGCCAGACAGCATGACTATTTACGGCCAGACTTCAAACCGTGTGAGTCACGGCATACTTGAGGGGACTGAAGCTGGTGACACACTTGATGGTGGGGCTGGCGATGACACGCTAATCGGGCTTGGCGGTGACGACAGACTTTACGGAGAGTTTGGCAACGACAGCCTCGATGGCGGCGATGGTGCGGATTATCTCTCAGGTAGAGCTGGCAATGATACGCTCTCAGGCGGTGCTGGCGCTGATACGATTTACGGTGGTGATGGCGACGACATTTTGGCTGCAGGCAGTGGCGATGACAATATTGACGGCGGCGCCGGGAATGACACCATGTCAGGCGGTACGGGTAATGACGTCTATACATTCTACATTGGTGATCGTGGCGATGGCACTTTTGATGGCTTCGGCCACGATTTGATCAGCGACTTTGCTGATGGGGCAGCCGGACAGATGATCGACCGCATTGAGATTAACTATTATGGTTTACCGGAAACCACCTACCAAGGCTTTGAAATCGACGGCAACGACACGGTTTTGATCTTCGCCTATGGCGCAGGTGAGACCAGCACAATTCGGCTCGAAAATTACATTATGCAAGAGTGGGATGCCTGGCCGTCGGCAGACAGTATGACTATCTATGGCCGGACTTCCAATCGTGTGAGCCATGACACACTTGCAGGCACAGAAGTCAACGACACGCTCGACGGAGGAGCTGGAGATGACACGCTGACCGGACTTGGTGGAGACGACAGACTGTACGGAGAATCCGGCAACGATCATCTCGACGGTGGCGAAGGGATGGATGATCTTTCAGGCAATGATGGCAATGATACACTCTTGGGGGGAGCCGGAGACGACAGCATCTATGGAGGCGCCGGGAATGACACCATGACAGGCGGTACAGGTAATGACGCCTATACATTCTACATTGGTGATCGTGGCGATGGCACTTTTGATGGCTTTGGCCACGATGTGATCAGCGACTTTGCTGATGGGGCAGCCGATCAGATGATCGACCGCTTAGAGATCAACTATTATGGTCTACCGGAGACCGTTTACCAAGGCTTTGAAATTGACGGCAATGATACGGTTTTGACTTTTGTCTATGGAGCA
>Ga0066860_10000091_pt1 | contig 37196 bp, 33 predicted proteins | sample ETN07SmetaG_FD_65601 | JGI IMG/M metagenome (GOLD analysis project Ga0066860, IMG submission 65601) | Marine microbial and viral communities from oxygen minimum zone, Eastern Pacific Ocean - ETNP2014F14-07SV275 | ecosystem: Environmental > Aquatic > Marine > Oceanic ... | reverse complement strand
CCTTACCGAAAATTCACCGATGACCACCGCGCCTTTGATGACGTCCTACGGCGCCTCATGAAGGGCGCGGACGCCACCAAAAGCGCTACCAGAAGTTACACCTCTCCCTGGGACAGGACCCGCTGGAGAGCTGCACCGCTTTAGCTAGCATTAGCACTACCTTGCCTGGGCCCGAGCAGAAGCGCGGTTTGGAACGACTACCCGAGAGGCTTTTACTCGTTACGCAGAGATGTACCGACTTTGTACAGGTAAAGTCTGTAAATGGGGTAGTATGAAGCGATAATTTGATTGAAAAACTCCACGCGGGACGATCTATCCTCACGTAAACTTCTGTTTTGATACATGATTTTGGCGACCCCGGCAGGTTCGAACCTGCAACCTGCCCCTTAGGAGCGTTTTTGTTGAATGCCCTAACTTCTGAATGGCGATCCGCACGCCCCTACCGAGGCTAATACAAGGCTTAGCCGCACGCTTTCGCTCCTCGTAGCTATAGATGAACCATTTCCGCAATATTTTAACCTTGCGTCCGCCCCGAACTGATTCCAAGCTTTTTTGATTGGATCGGCTTGGGTAACAAATGCGTCAACCGAAACAGTCCTGAAAAACACTGCGGCAAAACCCCTAGCGTTTCGCACCCGCGCAATTTATAATGAATTAAAATTAGATAGAGCCCGTTATATTCTTGTTAACTATACGACATTACGAACTGCTCGTAGCTCTCGCGGAAGAACTGCATTTCGGGCGCGCGGCGGAACGCATTGGCATTTCGCAACCCCAACTCACCGTTTTACTCAAGCAGATGGAAGACCAGATCGGAACGCTTTTGTTCGAGCGCAACCGGCGCAAGGTGGCGCTTGCGCCGGCGGGCGAACGGCTCTTACCCGAAGCTCGCGCCGTCGTTCGTCACGCACACCGCGCACAAGATGTGGCTCTGCGCGTCGGCAAGGGCATGATCGGTGAGCTCCGGCTGGGCTATATCGGGGCTGCGGCCTATAATGGTGTGCTGACGAAGCTTGTACGCGGATTTCGCAGCAACGCGCCCCATACCCAGATGCAGCTTACACTCATGGATCTCGACCGCCAGATACCCGAGGTGTCGGCAGGCAATCTCGATGCTGGGATCATCCGCCTCCCCTTTGTCGAGATGCCTGACAATCTAGTGACGCGGACGCTGTGCCAAGAGAAGCTTTGGATCGCCCTGCCCACCGATCACAGACTGGCCGAAAGAGACGTTGCGGTCGATCTGCGCGATCTGCGCGACGAGACCTTCATCGCTACCCACCTGAGTCCAACGAGCGGCTTTTCGGCGGCGATGTATCGCGCCTGCGCGAAGGCGGGCATCAGCCCCAATATCGTGCAGCGCTCTCCGCAGTTCGCTTCTATTGCGAGCCTCGTCGCCGCGCGACTGGGCGTAGCGATCGTGCCGGAAGCGATCCGAAACGTACATATTCCCGACGTGACCTACCGGCCGCTGGCCGACCAGGAGGTCACCGCGAATATCTCGCTGGTCCATCAGGCCGACCGGAAGAACCCCGCACTCGATCTGTTGCTGACATGCCTAAATGACCTTAACTTTGAGCAATTACTATGACGCTTGAAACTTTCTCCGCGATCCGCGGCATCTACCATGCCTATCGCGCCCCCGCGCCGGGCGCGCCAACGCTGGTTTTCGCCAATTCACTCGGCACCGATCTGCGAGTCTGGGACCGGGTAGTGGTGCAACTGCCGAGCGAGTGGGGCCTCCTGCGCCACGACAAACGTGGCCATGGACTTAGCATCTCTTCAGACACGCTGGACATCGAGACGATGGCAACCGATGTTGAGACACTTCTCTACCACTACGGCATCGCTGACTTCATTGGTATCGGGCTTTCGGTTGGCGGGCTAATCATGCAGGCCCTTGCACTGCGCCACCCACAGACAATGCGCAGACTTGTGCTCGCCGACACCGCCGCCAAGATCGGCGCGCCCGAGATCTGGAATCCCCGGATTGATGCCGTGCGCGCTAATGGCATCGCCTCGATCTCGGACGCGATCCTCGCTCGCTGGTTCGCGCCCGGCTACGAAACGACCGAGGATTTCGCGATGTGGCATGCGATGCTCGAGCGCACACCCGACGAGGGTTACGCGCAGGTTTGCGCTGCGATTCGCGACGCGGATTACACTGATGATCTCGCCCGCATCGTCCAGCCCACCCTACTCATCGCCGGCGCGCAAGATACCTCAACTCCGCCGGATCTAGTGCGCGCGACCGCCGACAAAATCCCGAGTTCGCGCTTTGTCGAGATCGACGCCGCAGGGCACCTGCCCTGTGTCGAGCAACCAGCACGTTTCGTCGAGCTGCTGCACGCGCACATCTTTACCTGAACCTTATCGTTTGAATCACTCCAGAAAGGGCCGCCCTATCGGAGCGGCCCATTACAATTCGAGGATAAGCGGCGCGGTTTTATCCGACCGTGACACCACCACACACGAATAGCGTCTGCCCAGTGACGAAACTTGCTTCTGGCGCCGCAAAAAACGAGACGGCATTAGCGACGTCTTCGCCCGTGCCAACGCGGCGGATCGGGACACTCTCGATGATTTTCTTGGTGGCCGGAGCGTCAGGTGGATTGTTGCGCCAGAACGCCTCGGTGCCGATTGGGCCCGGGGCCACGCAATTCACCGTGATACCGTACTGGCCCAGTTCGAGCGCCCATGTCCGCGCCATCGCCTGGGCCGCTCCCTTAGTCGCGGAGTAAAGCGTACGGAGTTCCTTGCCCTTGGTCACCCGACTTGTGTTCATCACGATCCGCCCGCCGCCAAGCGATTTCATGCCCGGAAGCAGCGCCTGCGCACAGATGAGCGAAGGCCGCAGATTGAGATACATCATCCGGTCGAAATCTTCTAGTGCGACCGCGTCGAGCGGCGCAGGCATAACGATGCCCACGTTGTTCACGAGGCAGGTGATCTCCTCCTCACGCGAGAGGGTCGTGCAGATCGCGGACGTCTCTGTGGCATCCGTTAAATCCACTTCGTGGCTGCGGTCCGCGACGGTGGGATCAGCCTGCGCCTGATCCAGCACTATCGTGCGAAATCCGTCAGCCTTCAGCCGGGCAGTGATCGCAAGACCGATCCCGCCAGCCCCGCCGGTGATCAGCGCAACGCGTCTGTCATATCCACTCATGTGTCGTCTCTCCGTACCGAGGACGGATGTCGGCAGAGCGGCTTAACGTGCATTTCCATCCACGGATATAGCGGCAGCCCGGTCAGAACCTCATGCAGATGCGCATGATCGCGACAATCAAAGATCGAGACATTCTCGTACAGCCCCGCAATGCGCCAGATATGGCGCCAGATGCCCTGCTCCTGAAGCTTCTGTGAATAAGCCTTTTCGCGGGCCTTGATCTCGGCGGCCTCCTGCGGGTCCATATTGGCTGGCAGTTTTACCGTCATCTTAACGTGATAGAGCATTCAGACCTCGTTGAGTGTATTCCGGCCGTCGATATAGGCCTTGCGCCAACGCGTGATGAAAACCCGCTCGAAGAGCCCGCCCTTGAAAAAGGGATCGGCCTCAATGAAGGCCCGCGCGTCGGTGCGAGTTTCGACATCAAGCAGGTAGAGGCCGCCGCTCGCCCCCTCCCCGTCGTCTCCGATTTTGGCCCCGCAGGCCAAAAGCGTCTTGCTGTTGGCCTCAAGGTAGCCAAGATGCTCCGGCCGCAGGCGCTTCCGAAGCGCACCGTGGTCGGGCTTGTCGTAGGTTTCGACCATCCAAGGCATCAGGCGTCCACCATGCCCCAAATCGTCACAGTCGCAAGGAAGACGACCCCAAGGTAGAAGCTAATCACGACCATATAGCCCATCAGGTCTTTAAGCTTGAGACCGGAGATCGCCATCGCAGGCAACAGCCAGAAAGGTTGCACCATGTTGGTCCACTGGTCCCCGATCTGCACCGCGAGAGCCGTCGCAGGGACCGAAGCGCCAAGCTGACGTGCGGCTTCCATCATGACCGGACCTTGGATGACCCACTGGCCACCACCGGACGGCACGAAGAGGTTGATCAGGCCCGCAGACAGGAAGGACGAGATCGGCAGGGTGCCAGCGCTAGATATCGACACGAACCAGTTGGCCAGCGTCACGATCAGGCCGGAACCCGAAAGGATGGCGAGGATACCGGCGTAGAACGGGTATTGAATGATGATGCCGCTCACGACTTTGATGCCGTCTTGCAAGGCGGCGAGGAAGCGGTTGGGCGTGACGAAAAGAGTGATACCGAGGAACAAGAACAGCGAGTTTACGAAGTTCAGCGTCACACTGCCGCCGTTGATCAGATACATTGCCACGTAGAGCATGCCGAAAAGGCCCATGCCCACGCCGAGGATGCGCGAATTGTTGAGCCGGTCCGCAACGGTAGATTCGGAAGTCTCAACTGTCGCGCGCGGCGCTTCGGGCTCAGACGGTGCCTCGACCACCTCCTCTGGGCGCTTAGGATGCAGCATCGCGTTGAACAGCGGCAGCGTCACCAGCAAGATCAGGTTCATGGTGATCAAGTAGGGCGAGAAGATCGTCTCATTGAGCGGAACCAGCCCGATCACGCCCTCCATGAAATGGCCGGGCGTGTTGATGAGCAGCGGCACCGAACCCGAAAGGCCGACCCCGTAGACCGCGAAGCCTGAATAGGCGGCCGCGATGACCAGCGGATAGTGCAGCCCTTTGACCCGCCGGCCAAGCTTCTGCGCGATCAACGTGCCCAGTACGAGGCCGAAGCCCCAGTTCAGCCAGCTGCCGACACCGCCGCACAGCGTGGCCACGATGATCGCGGCTCGCGGCGAGTGGATGCCGCCCACCACCTTATTCATTAGTTTGTCGACCAGCGGGGTGCGCGCAAGGATGTAGCCTGCCAGCAGGATGATCGTCATCTGCATCGTGAAAGACAGCAGGTTCCAGAAACCATCGCCCCAGTATTGCGAGGCCTCTAGGAAGCCGGTGCCCTGCGAAATCATGGCGAAAATCATCGTCAAGGCCGTGAGAATGATTGCCACGACCAGAGGGTCGGGCATGTAGCGGTTCACAATCCGTGTGAAGAAATTGGCTATCGAGTTCATGTGCGTCTCCCTTGACGAGTCCCGCCCGCCTTCTGATAATGTTTGCAAATCATCAGCATTAACTTATAACGTCAACATATATTTTCGAATAGGTGCGAGATGGACAAGGTGATCGTGATCGGGGCAGGAATTATGGGCGCGGCACTCGCCCGTCATTTCCTAGCCGCCGGCCATCCGGTCGCATTGATCGACCCTGTCGAGGCCGCACGAGCGACCGCCGCCGAAGGCATCAGCGATGCGCCGGGATGTGTCTTGGCGCCCTCCGTGGAGGTGCTGGAGAACGACTGGCAGCGCTGCAGCTTCGTAATTGAGGCTGTGCCCGAACGGCTGGATCTTAAGCGCGCGGTGCTGAGCGAGCTGTCGCAGCATTTTGGCCCTGAGACCGCGATCGCCTCGAACACTTCAGGCCTGCGTGCGGCCGATCTCGCCCGTGGCCTCACGCATCGCGAACGCTTCGCCATCACACATTTCTTCAACCCGACGGACATCGTGCCAGCGGTTGAGCTGGTCCCTGCCCCGCAGACCTCGCGTAAGACTCTTGATCGTTGGGAGGCGCTATTGGAGGGCTCGGGCAAGAAGGTCGCACGTCTCGGCGCCGACCTTCCGGGCTTCGTCGCGAACCGGTTGCAACACGCGATGGGGCGGGAATGCTTTCACCTGATCGAAGCTGGCGTAATCGATGGTCGTCGCTACGGTCACTTAAAGCTAAGCACGCTCGCGAAGTGATGTGAGGCCTGACACCCAATCTCAGACTAACTTGCGCTGAGGTTAGGGCGCGGCCCGCAAAAGAGGGCTGGTTTACAGCGTGGCAATGGCACAACCCGCATCAGTCCGCAACCCGATCAAGTTTCCATTCCGTCCAACCCCGCTGCCTCAAGCGCCCTGTCTGCGAACTGCTTTGCAAGCGGTCCAAGGCTTGCCGCATTGTCGGAATTAGAGCTTCCGGCTCGAACGCGATCGGCGATGCCGACGAAAATCACCGCGAAACGAAAGAGCGCGAAAGCCACATGGGACGGCCGCAGTTCACCAGCCGGCTGCGCGAGGGCCATGTATTCGGCGATGAACTCCGCCTCCGTCGGGATACCGGCATCGGCCCAATCTGTGCCAAGAATACCCCCATATTCTTCAGGGGCCGTGCGCCACGGCATGACCGCATAGCCGAGGTCGGCCAGCGGATGACCGAGCGTTGCCAATTCCCAGTCGAGCACTGCGATGACCTTGGGTTCGGTCGGATGGTACATTAAGTTGCCAATGCGGAAGTCGCCGTGGGCAATTGAAACGGCGCCGTCCTCGTCAGGCAGGTTGGCGGGCAACCATTCGGTCAGGCGGTCCAACGCGGGGATACGGGGGCCGTCAGACCCTGCATATTGCCGGGACCACCGGTCGATCTGCCGTTGAAAGTATTTGCCGGGCTTGCCGAAATCGCCAAGGCCCACTGCATCGGGAGAGACTGCGTGCAGCCGCGCCAATGTGCGTGCGTAGTCGAGATACATCTCGCGGCGATCCTCAGAGCTGACACCCTCAATCGAAGCCGTGTCGAAGACGCGCCCTTCAAGGCGGTCCATCACATAGAACGGTGTGCCTAGGATTGAATCGTCCTCCTCCAACCAGCGCACGGTGGGCACAGGAATGTCGGTCCCGGCGAGCGCGGTCAGCACGCGAAATTCCCGCTCTATGGCATGGGCGCCCTTGAGGATTGGTCCGCCCGGTTTCTTGCGCAGCACCAGTCGAGCCGAGCCGAAGTCGACGAACCATGTGGGGTTGGACTGGCCACCGCCGATCCGTTCAAGGCTCAGACCCGCCTCGCCGGGCAGGCGGTCGCCTAGCCAGCGGGTCAGAGCTTGGGTATCAATGTCGCTCATGACGCCTCCTTTGCGCGCTCGCGCAGGATAAATTTCTGGATCTTGCCGGTCGCCGTTTTCGGGAGTTCGCCAAAAAGGAACGTCCTGGGTCGCTTGAATCCGCTCAGATTCTCGCGACAAAAAGCGTCGAGGTCGTCCGAAGTGATGGAGGCTCCGGCGCGGGGCTCGATGAAGGCGCAGGGGGTTTCTCCCCATTTCTCGTCTGGTGCGGCAACGACCGCGGCAAGCAGAACGTCCGGATGGCGGTGAAGGGCGTTTTCGATTTCGAGCGAGGAGACATTCTCGCCCCCCGTAATGATGACGTCTTTGGCACGGTCCCGGATTTCAATCTGACTATCGGGATGCATCACTGCCAAATCGCCGGTGTGGAACATGCCGCCCGCAAAGGCCTCTTCTGTTGCCTCCGGATTGCGGTAGTAGCCCGCCATGACGGTGTTGCCGGCCAGCACGATCTCACCCATCGTCGCGCCGTCGGCGGGCACATCTGCGCCATCCTTACCAACGACCCGCGCGGGACCTGCCAACACATGACGCTGTCCCTGCCGCGCAAGATAGGCGGCACGCGCGTCATAGCTGTCGAACGCGCGGCTCAAAGGGTCGTTCAGCGTGGCGGGACCGTAGCTTTCCGTGAGCCCGTAGAGGTGGATTAGCTGAAACCCCTTTGCCCCCAATCCGGCCAGAAGCGCGGGCGTGGGCGCCGCGCCACCGGTGGCCACCTTAACCGACACTTGCAAACTGGCGGGGGCGCGGTCCAGAAGCATGTAGAGCACCACCGGAGCGCAGCTCATGTGGGTGACGTCATGATGAACGATCTCGGACAAGATCAGGTCAGTATCAACCCGGTCAAGGCAGACGTTCAGTGACCCCGCCGCCACCGCCCCCCAGGTCTGGCACCAGCCATTGCAGTGGAACATCGGCAAAGTCCACAGCAGTCGACTTTCGGGCGTAAAGCCCATGGACAGCACATTACCAAGCGCATTCAGCGCCGCGCTTCGATGAGTATAGACGACCCCCTTAGGGCGCCCGGTGGTACCCGAGGTGTAATTGAGCGAGATGGCATCGGTCTCGGCCTGAGGATAAAGCGTTAGGTCTAGCGGCGGGACGCCACCAGCAAAAAGATCGGTGCCACCTGCCTGCCCCGGTCCGTCCGCTAGCCGCAGGACCGGGGTCTCGCTGGTTTGGCCCGGATCGGTCACCGTTTCGACAACCAGTACACGGGTGCCTGCGTGGTCAAGGATATAGGCAACCTCGTCGGCCGAGATGCGGATATTGATCGTATTGAGAACCGCACCGATCGCCGGTACTGCGAAATGCGCGGCCAATAGCTCGGGGCGGTTCGTCAGCATTACCGACACAACATCGCCGGGCCTCACACCCTGATCTTGCAACCAACGCGCCATGCGCGCCACCAGATCGCCGAATTCCCGATAGGTCCAGAGATCATCGCGCCAGGCCACACCAGGCCGGTCAGGATGTACTTCCAAGGTGCGCGAAAGGTAGGTCAGCGGGCTTAGCGGCTGGAAGTTGGCCGGACGCGGGGCAAGATGTGGTTCGGTGAACATGATGGCTCCTTTTTTGAGCGATTATCCGGCAACATCCCAATTCCAAAATTCCCGATCTTCGTCGGTGAAATGGCGATTCAGAACCATCTGATGGACTTCGTCTGCGCCGTCGACCAGTCGCGCTTGGCGGGCGTAGCGATAGATCCACTCCAGCACCGTATCTCTGGAATAGCCCCGCGCTCCATTGATCTGGATCGCCACGTCCGCTGCCTTGTGTAGCAGGTTCGCGACGTGGATCTTCGCCATGGAAACCTCTTTTTTCGCGAACCGCCCCTGTTCGATTTCCCACGCGGCCTTCATGACCAGAAGACGCCCCATCTCGATCCCCATAGCCAGATCGCCGAGCTTGATCTGGATGCTTTCGCGTTCAGAAAGGCGCACGCCGAAGCCGTGCCGGTTTTGCGCATAGTCTTTGGCGATTTCCATGCAGCGTTTGGATAGGCCGAGCCAACGCATGCAGTGAGTGAGCCGTGCGGGGCCAAGCCGGGTCTGGGTGACCCGCAATCCCAACCCTTCACCCGCGAGAACGCGGTCGGCGGGCAGGACCATGTCCTCATAGACGATCTCGCAATGACCGCCGTGCTCTTCAGGCCCCATGATCGGAATGCGGCGCTCGATCTGGAAGCCGGGTTCGTCGGCAGCGTGAAGAAATGCCGTCAGCCCACGGCGCGGATCGTCCGAAGTGCGCGCCAGCATGATGAAATGTTCTGCATCCGCGGCACCAGTAATGAACCATTTACGACCGTTGATGACATAGTCATCGCCCTTCCTCTTGGCCGTCGTCAGCATCATCCCCGGATCGGAACCGCCGCCGGGGTGCGGTTCGGTCATAACGAAAGAAGAATTGACCTCTCCCGCCACGATCGGTGCCAACCAGCGCGATTTCTGGTCTTCGGTCGCCACTTGTTCCAAGACACGCATATTGCCGTCGTCGGGCGCGGCCGCGTTAAAAACCACAGGTCCGAAGATCGACCGGTTCATTTCCTCATAACAGACCGCAACCGCCGTAAAAGGCAGCCCCTGTCCACCCGCAGATTTTGGCATCTGCACCGCCCATAGTCCCTGCGCCTTGGCCTTCTGCCGCAGCGGCTCAAGCGCAGACCGGGCGATGTTGTCGTGCTCGTCCCAATTTGCGCGGTCGGCTTCAATCGGCAGGATCTCGCCTTCTACGAAGTGGGAGATACGGCGGCGCATATCGTCGATCTCGGGGGTGATGGTGAAATCCATGGTATCTGTCCTTCAAATGGAGGTAACGAGATGGCCGCCATCGGCCACAATCTCACTGCCGGTCATGAACCGGCCAAGGTCTGAGGCCAGTAGGAACAGCGGGCCCTCGAGGTCTGCGGCCTGCCCCAACCGTCGCTGCGGCACGCGTTTGATCAGCGCCTTACCCGCATCGGTGGCAAAAAAATCGCGGTTCAAGTCGGTTTCGATATAGCCGGGGCACAGGGCGTTCACACGGATGCCGTGCCGCGCCCATTCCAGCGCCAGTGAGCGGGTCAATTGCACTAGACCGGCCTTCGAGGCAGCATAGGCCGAGACGTGGCTCGCCACCCGCTTGCCGAGGATCGAAGCGACATTGATGATACTCCCGCCCTGCCCCGCTTCGATCATGGCCGCGGCTGCGGTCTGTGAAACGTGGAAGGCGCCTTTGAGATTGGTGTCGATGATCGCGTCGATGTCTTCGGCACGGTGCTCAAGTGCGGATTTCGACGTGGTTGTCCCTGCGTTGTTGATGACGATGTCGAAAAGTCGACCATTTAGCGCGGTGCGGACCGATCCGGGGTCGGCCACGTCAAGATCAATGGCGTCAGCAGTGCCGCCCGCAGCGGCAATACGATCCGCGAGATCCGCCAGTTTCCCGCCCCGGCGCGCGGCAAGCGTCACTTTAACGCCCTGCCCCGCCAATACTTGAGCAAAATGCGCACCCAACCCTGAAGATGCGCCAGTGATTAACGCTGCCTTTCCTGACAGGCCCGGCCATACTATTTCACTCATCGCATCCCCTCCACCCCACTTTCCGAGCAAACGCTCGAAAAAATGGATAGCCCATTGCGGCTACCCTGGCAAGACAATCTCTGTCATAACGCCCTTCGAAGTTAAGGACTCACGATGATCGACCCTGCTGCCTATTCGACCGACACGCTCTGCGCCGGCATACTGAGCCGCCACCGCGACACAATCGCTGTCAAGAAACCGGCGTTTGCCGTGCGCAAGTTGTCCAAGATCGTGAGCGCGGCGCTTGACCTTTCGAACCAGAAAGGGTTTCAGGCGATGACGCTGCGCGAGCTTTCCGAAGCCTCGGGGGTCTCCATGGGCGGGCTCTACGCCTATTTCGACACAAAAACGACGCTGCTTAAGATGATCCTAACTGAGGTGACAGAGCAGGTCAGGTCCGCCTTAAGCGCGGCACCCAAAGACATCCGCGCCGATCCCGCTCGCCACCTCGACTGGCTGATTGATACCCATGTGCGCCTGACAGAGACAATGCTGCCGTGGTTCACCTTCGCCTTCATGGAGGCCAAGAATTTTCCCCCGGCGGAGCGTCGCATGGCCACCGACAGCGAAGAGTTGACCGAAAGCTTTTTCGCCGAGACTATCGCGCGCGGCGTTGCGGATGGTACGTTCCGATCTGACACGTCTCCCCTGCTGGCCTCGCTTATCAAGCCGCTCCTGCAGGACTGGTATGTCAAACGATCCAAATACCGTAGACGCGGGGTGAATATTGCGGCCTATGTGCAAACCATCCAGCAGATCGTTCATGGCGCCTGCGCGCCGCCGGAGGGCGATGGACCGGGCCAGCCTATCGCCCCGTCTATTCGAGGGTGAGGATATAGGGCGCATGTCCGTCAGTTGCCGTAAGCCGCAAGGCCTCTCATATAGTGGCTTTATCGCGTCCGGCTGCCATGAACCGGTCTCATGCCCGGGACCGACGTCTTGCCATGGGCCACTTCATTCCACTAATGGCTCGAAATCGTTCCGCCACCAGCGAAACGTTGAGGCGAGGGTTCCTCCCCTCCCCTCGACCCCGACGTTCCTGTCGGCTTGCTGTCCCGATCGATTCAGCCGGAACGTCCCTACAAACAGAATGCTGTTCTTGCCGGCCATCCCGCAGCCGGAACCTCATACTTCTTTTTTAGCCGCACATCGGAAGCGATAGGACGCTGCCGATGCCCCCCGAATGAATATTTCCCAAACCGCACCCGACGCTGCCAAGGCAGTGCTCGCACTGGATGCCACTGCCAATGAGAGCGGCCCAGAACGCGGGCTTTTGAAGCTCGTGCGACTGCAAACACTTGTCACCGCGCTACAACCAGCAAAGCATCAGCCGCGACCGCTCCTTGGGAAGTAGTAATCAGCGGGTTGATATCCACCGATAGCACGCCGTCCTTCTCCAACAGATCAGCCACCCCTAGCATCGCTTGGTAAACCGCCTGCACATTCAAGGGTGCAGCACCGCGCAGACCATGAAACAATGGTGCGATCCGCAACTTGGCCAACGCTGCCTCGACCTCCGGCAGGCTGAACGGCGTGAAGATCAACTGATTGTCCGGCATCGCTTCGACAGTGATGCCGCCTTCCCCGACAATCACGACAGGACCAAAGACCGGGTCGATATGGCCACCAATCACAAGTTCGCACCCCTTTTCCAGCATTTCTGCCGCCAGAACGCCTTCGAATGGCACGGACATTTCCTTAAGTTTGGCAACAATCTCCGAGAAATGAAAAATGACATCGTCGGGATGTATGAGTCCTACCCGCACAAGACCGTGTTCGGATTTATGCGGGATCGCTGCGGAATTCGCTTTGAGGACGACTCCTTCCGGGCAAAGCGATAGAAACGCAATAGCCTCTTCCGCGGTCATGCAGATGCTCCGTTGCGGTACGGCAATCCCCCTGGCTCCGACCAACGCCATCGACGCATCTTCATCCAAAGCCGCGCCGGTCTCGCGCTTTGGCAACGCCTTGACGGCACCACCTGCCGCGCGCGCCATCAGCGCCAGATGGTTGGTAAACTGAGCCAGCGCACGGATTGCACTATCCTCTGTTTCAAAGGTCGGAATGCCATGGCGTGCAAACGCGGCGCGCACCGTCATCTGCGGTGCGGCAAGCACCACGGGCTTGCCATAGTCTCGGATGAAATTAGCTGTATCCAGCGCAAAGCGTTCAAAATCGTACCCCTTTCCGCTGACCGGAATGCCGATCATCACGATATCGACTTCTGCATCCTCGCCGGCGAGCGGTAACACTTTACCGAATAGTCCGCTATCACTCAGCAACGCCGCCGTAATATCGACCGGATTCTTGCTTGCTGCAAAATCCGGAAGTGCTTGGCGGATCCTCTCTTCCGTTTCAGGTGAAAACTGTGCCAGCGTCATTCCGAAATGCGCGACCGAGTCTGCTGCAAGCACACAGGTTGCGCCGCTGTTGGATACAATCGCAACCCGCTTGCCATTGGGCTTCCAGCCCTGCAGATAGATTTCGGCCGCATGGACCATCGCTTCAGTTCCCTCGGCCCGCCAGATGCCGTGGCGTTCAAGAAATGCTTCCATGACACGGTCTTCGGTGGCAATGGCGCCCGTATGCGACGCGGCTGCCCGCTGCCCATCCTCTGACCGGCCCGATTTTAACACGATGATAGGCACGTCGCGCGCACGGGCACGTTCTGCAGCCAGCGCGAGGTTTTCAGGATCGCGCAGAGATTCCATATAGAGAACGCAAAGCTTTACCGTCGGATCAAGCACTACCTCGGCTGCCAGTTCGCTTACCGTAACATCCGCGTCATTGCCTGTCGCATGGCAATGCCCGACCCCGATACCTCTCTGACGCAGCATCCCATACGGGACAACACTCATCGCCCCACTCTGACTGATACAGGCTACAGGCCCTATCTGCGGGGGTTCTTCGATGAACATCGTAGAGAAGTTCAGGACTGCCCCGTTATGAAAGTTCGCTAGACCCTGACTGTTCGGGCCAACAATCCGCATGCCAGTCCTGGAAGCGATCGCCAGCAATTCTGCCTCGGCAACCCTTCCCGCTTCACCTGCCTCGCCAAATCCGCTTGCCATGACAACGCACGCTTTTACACCGCGTTCGGCGCAGTCTGTGATGGTTTTGAGCACGTGGTCCTTGGGAACAGCGATAATGGCCGTTTCAGGCACTTCGGGCAACGCTTCCAGATTCGGATAACAAATTAGTCCCTGCACCTCGCTGCGTTGCGGATTGATTGGATAAATGCCCCCGGCAAAACCCATTTCCTTCATAAAGCGGATCGGACGCCCGCCGATCTTTTCGGGATTTTGTGACGCTCCGAATATCGCGACAGAGGACGGGTTCAACAGTACAGAAAGGCTCATTTGGTCACCATCGGTTCAAAGTAAGGGAGATTATGGAGACCACCCGGTTTCAGGGTAACGCGGTCTTCCGTAGTCAGTGTGGGATCGGCCAATGCCATGACGCGCGGTCCCTCGAGAAGGTCGATCAAGGCAATGGCATAGGGCAAGCGCGCCTTCCAGTCCGATGTCGGCGCGCGGTGCATGACTGTACAGGCAACGACGATGCCGGTCTCGCCATCGCGCCATTCCAGGTCAGTCGCATGGCAAGCCACACAGAACGGCCGCGCAAAGGTTTGATGGTGCCCGCAGGCTTCGCAAACCTGAAACCTGATGTGGCCCTCGGCATAGGTTGCGGCCAATTGGTCAAAGATGTTCTTCATGCTCAGCCCCGATCCGTCGCCAGTACAAGCCCGACATGGGCCGAAAGCACACCACCATCGGCATGCACGTAGGCCGCCTTGGCTGGGCCCTTGGTTTGGCGAACGCCCGCGCGCCGCTGCATTTGTCGAGTCACCTCGACTAGATGGGCCATGCCTCCTGCAACGCCAGGATGACCATAGCTGAGCAAGCCACCATGCGTATTAAGTGGTTGATCTGGTCCGTCATGAAATCCCGAAGCCAACTGCTGCCCCGCCCTTCCTTCGGGCGCGAAACCGATTTCTTCCATCAGCATCGCCAGCGTTACTGTAAAGCTGTCGTAGATGCCCAGCAAATCGATCTCGCTGCGCTCGATCCCAGCCTCGGCAAAAGCCCTGGCGGCAGCATCCGCAGCGCCGAAACCGTACCAGTCGGTCGCGGTCGAGATGTGCTGATGCTTGTGTGCTTGTCCAGCTCCCGCGATCCGCACCGCCCCCTGCTCCGACGGTGTCCTTGTCACCACAAAAGCAGCCGCGCCATCCGAGATCGGGCAACAGTCTGCAATGCGCAGTGGCGTCGCAATCGGGCGCGACGCCGTCGCCTCCTCCAGTGTCAAAGCGGTTGTCAGATGCGCACCATCAGTCGCTTGGGCCTGACGACGCATATAGACAGCGATTTGAGCCAGATCGGTTTCACTTGCCCCTGTGCGCGCGATATACTGTCCGGCTAGAAGGGCGTAGTAGCCTGGGATCATGGCACCAAACGGTACTTCCTGATGCGCGTGACCGACCTGCGCCAGCGTCTGGATTGCCTGATCTCGCCCACCTTCACTTGTAAGACGATTTTCTCCGGCTACCACGAGCACCCGTTCGCATTGTCCCACCTGCACCAGCAACTTCGCCTGCATCACCATTGCTGCTCCTGTCGCTCCACCTAGCTGCAGCGCATTGGCATAGCTGGGTTTCAAGCCAAAATGCTCACAGAATAATGTGGCCAGCATCAGATGCGGCATTGATGTCGAGTAGCCTGTAACCACCCCGTCAATCTGCTCGTTCGTCAGCCCCGCATCGTCCAATGCCTCCCGCGCCGCAATGCTCATCAGATCGAGAGTATCATAGCCTTCGTGCCGACCGAATGCCGTCCGGCTGGCGCCGGTGATGAATGCGGCTCTCATCTTGTTTCTTCTCCAACTTCTTTTTTGATTTTACTGGCCGTCGAGCCGCCGCCGAAACGACTGGACCCCAGACCGAAGAGGATCACGATCAGCCCGACGACATCCGAAGCAAATTCAGGATACAGCGTCATCAACGCACCCAAAGCCAGCAGCCCCCGTGTAATGATACCAATACGCACCCATGTGCATCCGACGATTGCGGCTGCCAGCGTCACAACTCCGATCATTGCCGAAGCGAGGGCGACAAGCACGGAATACCATTCACCCTGCATCAGCAATAGCGGGTTCAGCACGAACATATACGGCACGACAAAGGCTGGCATAGAAATGGCAAGTGCGGTCCAACCGGTCTTCGCAGGATCGGATCCCGCCACCCCAGCCGCCGCATAAGCCGCAACGGCCACGGGTGGCGTCACATTTCCGAGGATTGCAAAATAGAACACAAACAAATGTGCTCCGATTGGATCAACACCCAATGTGATCAGCGCGGGGATCGTGACACCTGCCTGGACCAAATAGGCCGCGACGGTCGGCAACCCCATCCCCAGCACCAAAGATGACAGCATTGTCATTACCAGCGCAGCTATCAGTGAGTGACCAGCAAGACTTAGGATCGCATTGCTAAGCGCCAGCCCAAGCCCCGTTAGGCTTAGCACACCAACGATTAAACCCGATGAGGCACAGGCTACCGCAACCGGCCCCATCGCGCGCGCCGCTCCAGCTGCACCCTCCATGAGGCGCATCGGAAGGCGCAATATCTCCGTTTGCAATAACGCATAGAACAAAGCCACGACGGCAACTGCCGTGACTCCCATTACCCCGGCGCGCATCGGAGAATAGGTGAAAACGCCAACAGCCACGACGATGATTGGGAGGATGTACAGAAATCCCTTCATCAAGATCGCATCAACTTTCGGACCCGAAATGCCACCGACGATACCGCGTCGGACTGCTTCAAAATGAACGGCAAAAAAAATGCCAAGATAGAAAAGAAATGATGGAATAACAGCCGACAACGCGATTTCGTGGTAGGGACGCCCTACGAATTCTGCGATCACAAAAGCTGTCGCCCCCATCACAGGGGGCATAAGCTGTCCGCCGGATGAAGCGGCGGCTTCTACCGCACCCGCAAAATGCGGTCTGTAGCCGTTGCGTTTCATCAAAGGAATGGTGATTGCACCTGTCGTGACCACGTTTGCGACAGCGGACCCCGAAATAGTTCCCATCATGGCGGATCCGACAATCGACGCCTTCGCTGGACCGCCCCGCAATTGTCCCGTCAACGCCAGCGCGAGATCAATAAGGAACTTTCCCCCCCCGCACCGATCCAGCATCGCGCCAAATAGGACGAATAAGTAGATATAGGTGGCGGAAACCCCAAGTGGGATGCCGAATACCCCTTCCTTCGTATAATAGAGATGATCTACTACCCATGAGAGGTTGAAACCACGATGCCCAAAAGTTCCGGGCAATTGATGTCCAATTGCTAGATAGAGCAGAAAGAGCACAACTATTAGCCCAAAAGCTACTCCCATCATTGAGGTCGCGACGATCAGCAACGCCGCGATCCCAAGCAGTGCCATTCCAATGGATATCTTATCCAAAGGCATGACAATCGCCATGCGATTGGCGAAAAAATCAGCATAAACAATATTATAGATTAGAGACAGCGCCAGTAACATACTGGCTAGAACCATCGAAATGCGGTTCCTTGCATTCTTTGAGGAGCGATCGCCCAGAACAAAGGCCGCCGCGGCGGCAAGCACGAGCAAAAGATGGATGTTCCGCTGCAGAAAGCTCTCGAATACACCGGCCAAGCCTGTCCACAGGTGAAAGGCTGCAAGCAAACAACTCGCAGCAATGGCAATCAATTTCAATTGTGGTCTCCCCCAAGAATGATTCCGGCCAGTTCGATCGTTGAGATCGGACTGGCCGCCGCGTATATTCGGATCAGTTGGCGTTAAAATACGCCTCTGCACCTTGGTGCAGGGGCGCGCCAATGCCTCGCGCTGCGGTCTCCGGGCCGAATTGGCTAAGGGCTGCATTCACGTTATGCAGGGTTTTGGCATTCTCAACGATCGCCCGCGTGATTTTCTCGACCAATTCGGGATCTAGGTCTGCATTGGCAATCAGCACGTTATTTGTCCCGACTGACTGCACATCTGCCTCTTGTCCGTTGTAGGTGCCTCCCGGAATGATGACCGAAATGTAGCCGTCGTTCCGCTCCTGCAGCTTGGTGATCGTATCATTATCTACTGGGATAATGCGGACACCATTGCCTAGTGCCGCCTCTGCGATAGCACCGGAAGGTACGGAGATAATCCCCGTGAATACATCCAGATGGCCATCCTTCAACTGCATGGATGCGTCAGCATATGAAAGCCTTTCGATCCGTGCGGCATCCTCATAGCGCACACCGTTCAATTCCATGATCGTTTGGGTCAGCACATCAGTGGCCCCTCCGACCACACCAGGGTTAACCACCTTGTCAGCGAAATCAGCGACCGCCCGGATGTCGCTGTTGGCAGGTACTGCCATCTGGTAAGGCGCAGCATAAAACCCGACAATCCCACGGATCTTCTCCTGCGGTTGCGCGAAATGCTCACCTACACCATTCATTGCATCGACATTCGATGTCGAAAGAGACATCGCCAGATCAAACTGACCTGCATTCGTACCAAGAATGTTGGATACAGTTACGCCATTAACCAGACTGACCTGCGTGCCGGGAATCTCATCTTCGATGATCTTGGCAATTGCAGCACCCAGTGGGTACCACGTTCCGCCCGATGGCCCTGAAGCCAACGTAATATTCTGGGCCTGCGCGCCTGTCGCTAGGCAGGTGATGCCTGCAAGCACTAGGGTTTTCATCTTACTCGTCATCATAATGGTCTCCTCTTCCATTGATTGACTTCAAGCGGTATCCCCGCTTTGGTTCGCTTCCTCCGATGGGCCTGTATCTCGGCCCGCTCCTCCAAGCAGACGGCCTTCCATATCGAACGCAGCCTCTTTCAAGACACGAATTGCGATGTCGCGGCGAGTGCCCGACAATCGTTCTGTAATAGCCGCAACCGATAACGCAGCGACCACCTCGCCTGATGGATCACGCACTGGTATGCCCATACCTGTCATTCCCTGAATGACGAAGTCTGGCAAATCGGTGAAACCTTGGGCCTGCGCCACTTGGACAGCATCTGAGATTTCGCTGACATCCATGCGGTATTTGTCCAGACGGGGACGCTGCATCTCGATCAGATAGTCACGTTCTTTATCCGGAACCCAAGCAAGCAATGCCAAACTGCCTGCACCAACGCCTAGAGGACGTCGCCCGCCGACATTTAGAGAAAGCGCCTGAATGGGATAGGTGCCGATGTAGCGAGCTACACAAAGAGAGTCCAAACCGTTTGGGACGGACAAAAATGCGACATCTTCTAAAGATTCTGATAGCATACTAAGCGCGGGCCGCGCCGCTTGACGCAACCGTGTGGTCGTCAGCGGTGTTCCAAAGCTAGTCCTGAACTCGTCTGACACCCGAAAACAGCGGTTCCGATCACGCTCGATGACGCCCAAGAAGGTGAGAGTCGTCAGCATCCGAGAGGTTGTGGTCTTGTGCAGCTCCAAAGCCTCGGAAATGTCGCGTAAGCGTATGCCTGGCTCAGGTGCCGCTCCGATCAAACGCAGTACCGAAATTGCGCGCCCCACGCTCATCATGGCATCTCTCTGGATGGCTGGCTCTTTGACCACGTCTGAGCTTTCTTTATCTTAAGTTTAATATTCCCCCAAGCGAAACACATTAGTTCGCAGATTTACAATGTATATCAGAATGAAATATTGAAAAGGACAGTCTAGTTTCGCTCAGCGGGACTTTTGAGTACTCACCATAACAATCCGGCTACATGAAATAAGCAGGACAAAAACCCAAAGGTATTTGCCCTGAAATGGTCGCGACTTCACATCGGTTATGACTTCGGAAACGAACTAGCGCAGTTTAGAAGCAAGCTCGTCAGGAATCTCGATCTGCAGATCCAGGACTGCCGAGGCCAGGGTTTTGCCGTAGTTGTCGAGACATAGATTGCGTGACACACCGCCGCCCAGCGCTCCTTCACACACGAAATTCAAGACTCCGAGCCTATCAACAGCATAGCGCTTAATTGGTCCCCTGACCAAACCGTCGTAGCGAGCTTTCATCCGCTCCACGCTGAGCTGTTCACGGATGAAAGGGTAGAGATCTGCGTGATACGCGATCACAGCAATGTTGGAGGTGTTTCCCTTATCCCCTGATCTCGAATGTGCCAGTTGGCGCAATAGGACCTGCATCGTCTTCTCCTAGAAATATTGAACCTTGGCGGTTACGCGGTCCTTATCGACTAACGTGGACCAAATCCCGATCACCTCGCGGACACGTTCTTGAAACGGCACCCTTTTACCCGTTGAGGCGATCCCAGACACAGCCATGCCATCAACTTCACGCCCAACCTTCAAGGCCTCGACTTTCTCCAAGCAGCGTGCAGCCACCCGGACGGCCACCTCATAGGGCTCACACGAGAGCGCAGGCGTCGCCGCGCCGTGAATGGCGTCAACTCCCAAAATATCCATTCTCACATCCTCGGCCTTCAGACCTACAATCTTAAAACGTTCGCGCAAGATGATCTTGGCAAGTTCTGCTTTTTGACGCGCGCCGGGCCCAGCGTAGAAGAACATATCTTCACCGATGAAGCCTTCTCTTGCTCCGATGGACACCTTGTAGCTGTCGGTGGTCGGCTTTCCCGATACGCCACTGACCCTGATCCTATCAGGCTCAATTTCCTCAATCACTGCGGTAGTGAAATCTACCACTACGTCTGGGGTGATGTAATTGGCGGGATCGTGAACTTCATAGAACATCTGCTCCAACACCGTTTCACGATTCAGAAGGCCTCCAGTTCCAGCGATCTTACTGAAGACGGCGGTGCCGTCTTCAGCTACCTCAGCAATCGGAAAACCAAGATTCCAGGGCTCAGGAATGTCCTTGACGCCAGGATCAGCAAAGTACCCTCCAGTCAATTGCGCCCCGCATTCCAGCAGATGCCCAATCGCCGATCCTTGCGCCAGACGGGTTACATCGCCCAACGACCAATGGAAGGCGTAAATCATGGCCGCTAGGAACAAAGAGGGGTCAGCCACGCGGCCGGTGATCACGACATCGGCGCCGTCGCGTAGGGCTTCGACAATAGCGTCAGATCCCAGATATGCCTCGGCGGAAATGATGCTATCACCGAGTATAGTCATATCCGCGCCAGTCTCAAGAATTGTGCCGCCGGCACTGCTAACAGCATCCGTGACCTGTGCCCCAGTGATTGCGGCCACTTTCCAATGGCTGCAGCCCATCTCGTCCAGCATCTCCCGGACCTTTTGCGCGGCACCTACCGGATTTATCCACCCCTGGTTGGAGATGATTTTTGTGCCATTCTTCACACAATGAGGCAAGACGGCCGCCATGCGATCCTCTAAATAGGTATCATATCCTGGGAATGAGGCGTCCGCCCGCGCTCGCACTTGCGCGGTGGAGATTGTCGCTTCCGCCATGGTCTCAAAGCACAAGAAATCTAGCCTGCCCTCCCGTGCGCTTTGTTCAGCGGGGGAAATTCGGTCGCCCCACCAGCCTGACCCGCTGCCTATTCTAATACTCATCAGTTTGTCCTACTTTTGGAATGTTCAGGGTAAAAGCCGGTTACACCGATAAATGCCAAACCATTTGCGGAACATCTGCTCCGTATCAATGCAATCGTGAAACCCTGCCTGCCTGATTTTGATGGTGCTCGAGATCACCGGATTGGGGGCTACGTCCGTGCCTGTAGCCATCTGCCAGTCGGTATAGCCGAGACTTTGACCGACCACCTTGCTGATCTCCTTAGGCGCTCGAAGGTCATAAGTCTCAACAATGTTGGCCCAGGTCTCCGCCTCCTCGGTCAACAGGTTTTCAAGATAATAAAGGTTGTTTTCGCCCATAGGCATATCAAGCGCCTCGCAGATGGTCGGCCAGACATTCTGCCAGACAAACAGATCTCCATTGTCGATGTTGAAGGTCTCATTGCGGCTATTGGGTGAGGTGGCAGCCCAAGCGCAGGCGCGCGCGATCAGATCCGTATCCACAGCTTGATTGATCCGAGGGGACCCGCCGGGATAGTGAAGCGGCTCACTCTTGTGTCTTTGGATAGCGGCATAGACCCCAATCGCGGAAATAGGGTTCATATTGCTGCCAAGCGCCCCTCCAAACACAATGCGGGGCCGCAGGATTGTAAAGGCCCAGTCCGCACCAGCTTGGCGGGCGCGAATGTAATCCTCTTGCAACCAGTAGAAATTCTTGTGCTCGTGGCGCGGCCACCCCTCTTTGGCCGGGATCGGCACCTGCTCTTCGATATGACTGCCATAGGCCTTCGAGCCCTGAAACAGCGTCACATGTTCCAGCGGGCTTGTGCTACGCAGCAATGGGTCAATCACATTGCGCAACATCTGGTCGTTCTTGGTCATCTGGTCCGGGTCGCGCCAGCCCTCGATCAGAGCTCCCGGTTTCTCATAAACAGCCGCGTAGATCACATGAGTGATATCAGTCAGCGCTCCGAGCGCGGCGTCACACGCGTCACGATCCAGGAGGTCAAGGCTTACGAAATCTTCAGCCAAGATGTCTGCAGGACGGTTCCGCCCAACTGACACCACCGTCCATCCTTCTAGTGTTTTGAAGTGCGCGCGCGCTGCCCGCCCAATTACACCAGTTGCACCAAACAACAAAAGCTTCCGATTTTCAGTCATCGAGATCGTTCCTTGTTCATTTCATTGTATTAGGCAGCCATAGGGTGATTTCCGGAAAGACAACCAGCAGGACCACCACAAGCAAGACAGCGGCAATTGGCTTCAACACGCCAGCAAAGCATTCGTGCAGCGGGATTTTGGAAACAGACGAAACGACAAAGACGTTCATCCCTACGGGTGGGGTTACGATTCCGATCTCAGCCAGAAGGATCACTACTACTCCAAACCAGATCGGATCCAGCCCAAGCTGCTGGATCACCGGCAGCATGACCGGGACAGTCAGGATGAGAATGGAAATGAGATCCAGAAATAGTCCGAGAATTAAATACATGATGACGATCACCCACAGCACTAACCAGATCGGCACATCAGCTCCACCGATAGTCGTTGCGAGAGATCGCGCGATTCCGGACATGGTAATGAAATAGCCAAAGATTTGTGCGCATACGATGATCAGGCCAATCATTGCTGTTACAGTACAGGTATTGATCAGCGCCTGCTTCATATTGGCAAAGCTCAGGCTGCGGTTTGCGATTGTATAGAGAAACGCTGCCATAGCGCCGATCGCCGAGGACTCAACGGGCGTTGCGATACCGGTATATATCAACCCAGTTACTGAGCCGAATAGCACAATGAACGGAACAGCTACCCAAAGAGATGCAAGACGCTCTTTCCAAGTGTATGTCTCGACGACTTCCCGTCGCGCAGTCGTCAGCCAGATTGTGACCGACAAAACCAAAGTTACAAGCAGACCCGGTACAATGCCAGCGATGAGCAAAGCCGAAATATTCGCGCCGCTTAACAGTCCATAAAAGATTAGTGCTACGCTAGGGGGGATAAGCATCGCAATCGTCCCCGACATAGCGACAATTCCAGCTGCGGCACTGCGGGGATAGTCCTGTTCAAGCATAGCTGGAATACTGATCCGCGCCAAAGTCGCTGCCGAAGCGGTGCTTGAGCCGGATACCGCGCCAAACAGGGCTCCAGTTATCACGGTTGAAATGCCCAGCCCCCCCTTCAACCGTCCAGCCCAAACGGCAACCGCCCTGAATAGGTTCTTCGAAATCCCACTCATCCCTGTAAATTCAGCCATTAGGATAAACATTGGAATCGTCAAAAGCTCATAACTGGACAGCGAAGACTTAGGTGCCGTCGACAAGATGCCGATGACAGTCGGAAGCCCCTTCAACATATAGATACCCGCTGCCCCGGCTAAAGCGAGACTAAGCGCAACAGGAATGCTCATCACAAGAAGGACGATCAGAACAACAATTGGGACGATGATGTCCATCGAGATCAGTCCTCCAAAAAGGCAGCGCAGAAGGCGACCAAGACAAGCCGCACAGACAACAGTACAAAGCTGGAGGCCATAATTGCGCCTGTGGGCCAAGTCAGCCAGGCGATCGAGCCAAACAAAGTGTCCTTCGCCCAAAAGCTAGAAATTGCTTCTTCGCCAATTTTTGTACCGATAAACGCCATCAAAACTGCGGCAACTAAGAAAAGAAAAGGCAAGACCGTTCTCATGAAAATCCTTGGAAAGTAACTGACAAAGAAGTCCACTGATAGATGGGCGCCAGATTTCATGCCGTGGGAAAAAGCGAGGTAATAGGCCGCGGGCATGAGGTAGAGCATGACAAAATCAAACGTTCCACTCATTGGGTTACTAAAGCCGTATCGCAGGATCACATCCAGTGTTGTCAGCCCCATCGCTAACATGATCGCGGCTGAACAGATAAATAACAAAACCGCCTCCACGACCGAAACCGCCTTATCTGCTGGCTTGTAGAAAAAACGAAACAGACCACGCACGACAGGTGGATATGCGTCAGAATGGGCTTGCATGAGGCACACTACCGATTGGCTAGAGTTTGGCGGCTTAACAACCGCATATCGCACGCCGAGGCCATCTGACCCAGCGTGCCATGGAGTTACTGCGAAACGCGTTGAACGAACTCATCATAGATGTCCTGGCTCGAAATCGGGCGGTCTTCCAGATTCTCGATCCATTTATCGTTCACGATATCAAACTGCGCTTGCGCCTTCGCAATTTCCTCGTCCGAGAACTCGCTAACCTTGATGCCGTGGACCGTTTCAAGTTTGTCTCGACTCGCCGTCCAGGTCTCATTCACAAAAGCGCAGTACTGCTCGGTTGCGAATTTTCCGGCTTCGGTCAGCGCCGCTTGCTGGCTTTCCGTCAGACCGTCCCAGACGCTGTCACTGATCGAATAGGTGACTACAAAACTACCGGTGCTGAGATTGGGTGTCATCTGTGTCAGTGTGCTTTCAAGGCCCCAATCTTCGACCAGCGGAATTGGCCAGAGCAGCCCGTCTAGCGTGCCCCGCGACAAAGATGGCAAAGTCTCAGATCCGGACATCCGGATAGCATTTGCACCTAATTCCGTAGCCGTCATTTCCATCGGCCCGCCCGCTGTGCGGATATTCATGCCGGCCAGATCGGCTACTGTAGTAATCGGTTTCTCGGTTGTCAGAATGCTATATGGTCCGAGATTTCCAGCGAACAGAAGCCGAATGCCATTCGGTTGAAATTCTGCTTCATAGAGAAGACCCCCAGGTTGAGCCATGTCATAAACAGCATTGGCCAAAGCGCAGGAGTCCAGTGGCATACCTGGCAATTCAGAAACCGTTAGCAATGGAAACCTATCGGTGATGTAGGCTGGCGAGACATGAGCAATATCGGCGACACCTGTTTGCAAAAGACGCAGCATCTCGGCACCCTTGCCCAGCTGTTCTGCCGGGAAATATTCAAACTGGATCTCTCCGTTTGAAAGCTCCGTCGCTTTGTCCATAAATACCTTTCCGGCTTGTTGCGTCGTAGAGGCTGCCGGGACCTGCCAATCGGCAAAGGTCAATGTCACTTCGGCCTGTGCCGAACCGGCGATTCCCAGCCCTGCACCAAGAGCCAGTGCGAATACATTCTTTATCATAGTGTCTCCTCCTTTAAGTTTAACCGCTGTTTAGTGTTGTGTTCCGCCAGTCGGACCGGCCTCATACTGTAGCCACGGGCGTCATCGGCGAAGCGACCGCTCCTGGCAGTCGCAGGGGCGGTGCGGTCAGCATGAAACGATACCGGCCATGCGCGTGCAGCCACTCTGCCAATGGTGTCAGGTGCCATAGTTCACCCAGATGAATCCCCAACTTAAAAAGGCACAGGTTGTGGAGCGGCAAAATCGACGAACATGGGTTCGACAGAGTGGCAGGGAAATCTTCTACCGCATAGTTGTCCGCTACAATGACCGCGATGCCGGAGGTTGTGATCCACTCTTGCAGCGCTTCATCCTTGCCATCCAGCACGGCGCAACTGTTCTGGATAACCTCACGTTCCGGATTTTTTTCCATGCCTAGGATCAAGTCTGCCAATCCAGTGTGCAGGCATAGCATGTCACCCGATTCAACTGTGATACCATCGGCTTCCATCACTTCAATCAGGGCGTCATAGCCAACGACTGTACGCGCATCACCAAAGTGGCGGCGCAAATCAATCATTACTCCCCGCCCCTGGACACGCGTTGCGGCCATGTTCTCAATCCCAAGCGCATGGGCGTAAGATGTGCTTTGCGGCGTGATCGTCCCGGTGATCCCACAGTCATCGGCACTTTCTGGTGCAACTACGTCGACATTTGCCTTGTAGCCGTTGTAGTAGACCGGGATAGGGCTTCCATCGTCGTTGACGTCGAACAAGGCGCCCACATGACACAGACCGTCCCAATGCGTTGAGTATTGCAAATGAAGGATCGCCAGATCATCTGACAGGACGTCATGCGACAACGGATCGCGGTCGGCATACACATAGTTCATATTCACAGCATCGTGCCGCAAACACGGTCTCAAAATCGGTGGATGACGATTTTCGTTCATCTTGCTGCCACCGGGAAAATCCAGCGGCAGACTGAGACAGAACGACTTGCCAGTCTTAACTTCCTGAACTGCTTGCAATACCTTCTCAGGGGTGAGCAGGTTCAGCCGCCCAATCTGGTCGTTCTCCCCGAAGTCGCCCCAGTTCGAGCCAACCGGACGCTTTTTCCAACGTGTTGTCATTACTATCCCTCCCTACCCGGAGACCTTTCGGGTCCAAGTCAAGCGTGCCGGGCGGTTGAAATTAGCAATCAGACATTGCCAGCCCCCGGATCGACCCCTCCTCTCCTCAAAAGGGGCCTATCGCTACAACACACAACTTGATCAAGCGCAGGATCAATCAACCGTTCAACCCGGTTCAGAACGAACACCCAACAAAACTGTGTTTTGTTGCGCACAGCGCAACATTTAGAATGTCATGTCCTTTCCTAGGTTCAAGTCCACTCACAAATTAGCAGTTTCACCCAGCGATCTCTTTGAAATAGGCGCGCTGAGCGGTTCGCGAGAGAACGAACCGCCCCAGCAATCATGCCGCCTGATAGTGCCCTATCCCAAGGTGTAGTTTTGAGCTGACGCAGTCTCCGGCAAAACTCCGGTAATGACTGTTGCCAACACCAACACGAAGCGAAGGTTCTCATCGATGCCATTGCCGCGTCGTTTAAAGTGGTGTTGTCGACCCTGTTCGTTTGTATCGACCCAGCTGTATCTGCTCAAGTTAAGTCGCTAATCTAAATGCCTCGGCAGGCGTGCGCCTGGTCTGCTCAAGTTAAGTCGCTAATCTAAATGCCTCGGCAGGCGTGCGCCTGGCAAGCGCCTGATGAGGGCGGCGCTGGCCGTCGTGGCCTTGCCCGCCTTCGAGAGGTGCCAGCCCAACAGCTCCGGGTGTGGCAGTCGATCACCAGGGCCAGTGAAGCCCAGCCGTCCTTGCCGGCCAGATGCGGGCGAGATCGGTCGACCATCTTTCGTTCGGCGCAGCTGCGACAGAAGGAACAGACTGGATGCGAGGCCGAATGCCCACGGCGCGCTTGCGAACCTGCCAGTCCGAGGCTCGACCATCGTGACCAGCCGGTTGCCTATCGATCTATGGTTCGAGGTGATAGGGGATCCCACCCTCACAGATGCCATCCTTGACCGACTGGTCCACAATGCACACCGGCTCACGCTCAACGGCGACAGCATGCGCTGAAAAGCACGATGAAACCGCTTGACCAGGGCGTCGCGCCCTGACTCAATGAAACCTGTTGGCCAGCCTGCCCGAGAGCGTGAAATGGCTGCCCGCGATGCCGTGAAATGCGCACAATAAAGCGATCAAGCGCTTGAAGTCGTCCCGTTGGTTAAGAACCGTCAATCTACGGCGTCGTTTCTTACCAGGAGTGGCAATCAAAACTTCATGACGCGCTTTCGCGATATCAATCGCCACCAAATGATCGCGTTCTGTGCAATGTTGGTCTCGGTCATAGTTGGACTCCTTTGCAGTGTGGTTTGTGCAAAACCACTGTACGGACCTGAGGCACGGCTATGACCACCTGCTTCGTTATAAGAAGACTACGCAGGCGCTCAAAGCCTCTCAATCAATGACATTCCGAAGGCGTTACCTAACCGAGTTCACCGGTCGGGCCGTCCTGCGATGGGCAGGCCAGAAGGCCTCTCCAAGCCATTGTTTTGATACTGGTAGGCCGCAGCAGAACGCTCTCATCGCTTCGTTCAACGGCAGCCTGCGCGATGAGCTGCTGAACGGGAAGATCTTCGACACCCTGGGCGATGCGCGGCGAAGCTGGCCCTATGGCGCTACGACTACAACACTGTCAGACTAAACTCATCGCTCGGAAACCAAACGCCAAAGCAAGCGCGGCAGGCGCTTGAACAATTTGAGGGCTCCACGCCCACCACGCTCACTCAACCCGCCCCCCCAACCATCAAAACCAAACCTGCAGACTCACGGTATGAATAAGGGACCAGCGGGAGGTAGGTCATGCAGCAGAAACCAATGGGCCGGAAACGGCGCTTGCGCCGTTTCCGAAGTTAGCGCTGGCGGGAAGTCGTCTCATGACATGCGGAGTTCTTTACTGTGATACCAATCAAACCCGTTCGATTTGACGCCAAGTGGAGAGCCCGCGTACAGGCACCAGCGATCTACACCTACCTTGCCGTACTTCCTTAGGTAGGTAGCGTAGGCGTATGCCATGTCGCGATCTAGGTCATCTACCAGCCAGGTTTTCAACTTGCGATTCCCGCGTTTCGTTAAGTACGCGCGTCTTCCGTCAGAAGCGGCCGATGCCTTATGTTTTATAATTATGAGTCCCCGCTTTTTCGCAATGGTTCCTTGCTCTTTCGAAAGCCAGCCGTACCAAATAAGCAAAAACGGCAAAACGAGGTCATTGCTTAGACCGCGTGCGGTAAGTTCTCCGTTCAGAGGGGACATAAATTACTCCTGTTTTGGGAGCGCCCAACTAACCGATGTAGAGCAGCCTGTCGAGCATGATCGGAGCAAAACATTGGCAGGCGCTGCGCATACGGAAACATACTTGCTTTTTCGCAGAAATTTGGTTGAAATTCGGAAGGCTGCGGCTCTGTCACAGGCAGAACTTGCGAAAATGCTAGGAAAGCCGCCCTCCTACGTAGCGAAATATGAGCTAGGAGAACGTCGCTTAGATGTAGTTGAAATGTGTGTCATACTTAAGTGTATTGGCATGGAGCCGCATCAGTTTCTACAGCCGATTTTTGAAGACGCGCCTACAACTTTACGCTGAAGCAATTTTAAGTTCGTCCAAAGCGTGCAAATTTGTGTTTCGCTACGGCGTGAGCTTGCGCCGATCTCTGCAAGACGTCTTCCCGGCCTAGATTTGAACGTTCAATTGCAAAGTTTTCCAAGGACGAATCTTGCAATTGGCGCCACTTCACAATGTTCTTGACGGTGACGGAATATGCTATTGTAGCGACCCTGCACCCAGTAGCAGTATCCGGATGCGGTCTTTCTATCTTTTCGCCCCTTTCAGTCGAATAGCCACGAGAGCAACCCCTTCTTTTGCATAAGGGCTACAAACTTACGAGAGTTAGTAGGTCTGCCGCCTTTCACGATCTCGCCGTCTTCCAAGTTGAATCCGTAATCGAATAGGACTTCGAAGAACTCGCGAACTATCGCAATTTCTTCATTAGAATTGTGTCCTGTCGTGACGATAGCATTTCCTTCGATCCCGTCGATAGCACCGTTAGTTTTCTTCATTTTAGTTACGAAGCTATCCAGCAAACGCATCTGCGTAAGCGCTTTGCTACGATCTGCCACAATGTCCCTGAACATGCTTTTGAGGCGCGGGTTAAGCAAGGCCGCCATTATTTCTTCCTCATCAGAGGAAAATGAAGCGTTAGCGCTCCTTGTAACCTCTTTTGGGGCCGCTTCCTCGGCGAATGCCCTGATGAGCGCTTTCAGGTCATCGGTGTTGTAGATAGATTGGGCCTTCGGTCCGCCCTGCAATCCGAGGAGCTCGATCCTTTCTGCAACCGAAGCGAAAGTTACAGAAGCATTTTCTTCGATGATCTTCTTACAGGCGGCCACGATATTTTGAACGGCTTTGACCCGACGGGGCGATTTTCCGTTGCTGATCTCTGAAGCAATGGCGTGCGCTTTGACGAAATCACCCATGTGCAATAATCCCAGACTGTCGTTGGTTGGCGGCAGTTTCTGAGCGAACAGCTTGCTCGTAGGCGTCGTAGTCACCGACAATAACCACCTGTCTCGCCGCGCGGGTGATGGCCGTGTAGATCAAGCTGCGCTCGACGAAAGAAGTCCGTGTCGAGCTGAAAAGCGGAACAATCACTCGATCCCATTGACTGCCCTGGCTTTTGTGAACCGTCAGACAATAGGCTAAGTCGATATTCTCGATGTCATCAGGACCCAGAGAGACAATATTACCTTCAAAGTCAGCCAAGTCTGGCTTCAAAAGACGTCCCAGGGAGCCGTTCCTAAGATCTCTACCCTGATCAGTGCTCAAGTAAACGATGGGGTCCCCAACCCTGATGTTTACGCTCCCCGTCATTAATTCTCTGGCAGATCGTAGCGATGACATGAACCTGTTGATGTTGTTGACGCCTCCCTCGCCGCCTTTGACCGGTGCGATGATCTGCATATCGTCTTTACTGCAGCCAGCCTTGACGAAATCCTTACCAATCTCCAAGATAGCTTCCGGTGCTTGGTTCTGGTTTACTTGCAAATGCTGAACACCGTCCTTCACGCCAGTGTAACGCTCCAGATCATCCAAGGCGCCATATCGAATGTTCTTCGCAATCGCTGGGATGCCGGTCATTTCGTCCTGACGATGGACCTTATCGAGTACTACTTTTTGAATCCCGGGATATTCAAACAGATCGCAAAAAGGGGCTCCGAAGCCGATCGGGGGCAGTTGAGCGGGATCACCAATGAGGCAAACTCGCGCCTTTGCTCCAATCCTCAATATTCTATAGAGGTTTGGCAAATCGACCATGCTGGCTTCGTCAATTAGGATAAGGTTGGCCTCCTCGAGTTCCCTACCCGCGTGATTTCTTGTAAAGCTTGCAATAGTGCTCGATGGGTAGCCGGTGGCTTCGGTAATGCGTTTCGCAGCGCGACCGGAGAGAGCCATCAAATGGATCTTCAAGCCACACGCCTCGGCAAGCTCACAGACGGCTCTTAGGACACTGGTTTTGCCACTGCCAGCATATCCCGCGAAAACGTTGAATCGATGCTTCAGTGCGCTTCTGACGGCCTTAAGTTGCATTTGTGTGAACCCGAAGCCCTGCTGGCACTCGATCTTTCGAACATGCCGGCTAAAATATTCTTTCGACATTATAACGCTGTCAAAGAGATCTTCCTGGGCGAGCTGCAAGGTGCGGGCTTGGCAAAGGATATACTGTTCCATGACCGCAGCACCGAAGGGTTGCAGCCCATCATCGTTGTAAATGGCACCGTGATTATCGACACATGCAGTTATTGCTTCAGCACCGAGCTGTTGCCCAAGAAACGCTACTAAGCGTTCTTCTGTATATTCCACAGATGTCCATGTATGACCTTGGTTCAGCCGACCATACAAAAAGTACTCGCACGCAGCGCAAAGGCGTTTCGGATCGCTTGGGCTAATACCCATGCGCTGGCCAATGGCATCGACCTTTTTCCAGTCCAGCCAGCTAATCAGAAGATAGGGGTTCGTCTGTAGGCTCTTGGCTCCCAGCTGGCCCCAGGCTTTGACGACTTTACTGCCAAGCCATTTATCCACACCGAGGGCATCGAGATACATGGCGAGCTCGGCACCTGCCGCTGCACCACTGAAACTTTCGAAAAGGGCAATTGCGGTATCCGCCGGTATCAGATCGAGTATACCAGCATCACGATTTACAATCGCATCAAGAAGTCCAACTCCAAACCTTTCAACCAGTTTGGAAGCGCGAACGTATCCGATGCCGTGGAACATCTGCTCCTCTGCAAGGAAGCGAATAATGTTGGCCGTGGAGCTTTGCTCAAACAAATATTCACCAAACACAATTTCGTTTTGCGCGTTGGTCCGCCTCCCTGCTTCTGAACCTAGCTTGGACAGCGCGGGCCAATTATCAATGGGACTGTGTTCTCGCTTCGTTACGAGCCGATCCCCCTCCATTGACTGAAAACCCCCACCATTTCCATCACCTGATGCGAAGGCAGCGTCGCTCCGGACACGAAACTTCGTGCCTAGCCGGATCATAGCTTCACCCTACGACCAGTCGGGATGATTACATCCAAGATTGTATTACTCGCCAGCAACTTCCGTTTAAGCTCTTCATTTTCAGCGGTCTTGTTCGCAAGGCGCTCCCGAAGCGCATTTATTTCTCGGTCTTTTCTTGCCAATTTGGATTCGAGCGCAGTGGGATCACCCTGGCTTTCGCCGTTGTCAGAATGTTGGTCAATATTCCTTGATTTCAATAGCACATTCTCGATCCGTGCTAGCTCTGCCTTTAATTGATTGTTGCTACTGAATAATGACCGAGAAAATCCACACTCCAGTGCGATCTCACTTCTATTCAACATCCCTCGTCGCACGTAGCGGTCAAGGGTTCCTTCTCTAACTTTTTCCTCCACCCACGACTGGAAGTTTCGGACCGCCTCAATCGATATCTGTGCAGTACTTTTTCTTTTAGCGGCCATAGTCAATTCCAATAGAATTACTCTGGTCTGAAACAGCATCGATATTGTCTCCAACGAGTTGGATAGCTCGGCCTACCAGGGTTTCGAATGAACTTAGGCCACCGATCTCTTCGAGCATCAGCCTGCCGGACATAAGGTCATCCGTTTCTTTTGCCCCATATAATTCGGTCATCATGATCGTTAGCCGGTTGCCGGCCCTGAGCAACTCATCGTCTGACAGCTTAAGTAGCAATCGCTTCAGGCCATTTTTCTCCGCCATCCGCTCAAGCAAAATGCCCTTCCGAAATCTCGCGTTGGAGTCAGGAAGTTGCGGGAAAAATTCAAGGGCTTGCGATGCCCACTCAACGCTCTCGAAAATCGATGCTTCAGACACGCGCGCCTCAAGCTCACGAGGATCCAGCTTAGTGATGAGCGCTGTTTTTTCAAAGCCTCTTTCATCTTGTTCGTTCATCAAATCAAGACTCGAATAGATGTTTGCAATGCGTGTCCCCAAAGAAGCTATGCGTTCTTCGAGTTCGATAGTAACTTTATCGAGAAAGTCCTGCTCTTTGCGAGCCGCTCTATTATTTCCCCGCGCACGTGCATCTTTCACACGCCGGTAGATTTCTTCTTGCTGCTCACTTCGCTGCCGGATCGAATAGAGTAGTGTGTTCGCGAGGGTCACTTGTCCTGCGAGGAATGCGGGTCCCGTAACATAAAATCGGCAAAGTGCGCAGTTAAACCCGTCAGGGCGAATCCTCTCATAGGAGACGATCCCAGTTTCGAGGTCTTTACGCTCAAGCCCCTGTTCGCACAACGTTTTTCCGGAGGTGCAGATGCCGTCGATGTCGATATGCCATAGGCCTGGATCACCGCTCGGGAACTTGCCGTGTCCGTCGCCCATTCCTACGAGGTTCTCGCTGAGCAGCTCATCCGAAGTCTCGCAAAGCCTGTCGAAGAACTCGTCCTCATCAGATTCGGCGAGATTCTTAGAAGCTTCGGCGATTACCTCATGGATCTTTCTCGGACCAAGCTTAGTATAGTAAAGGGTCATTACCAGTGTTTGGTGGCCAGAAAGAAACTCAGCCAGTACGTGAAGTGGCACACCAGCCTCAATGAAATGTGTGATATTGCTTACGCGAAGAGAATGAAGCGTGAACTCCGTCCTGAGGTTCTTCTTGCCGTCAATCCAGACAAGCTGAACAGGTGTTCCTTCACACTCGAGCCGCGACTGAACTTCCTGTAACAATCTAAGCCAAAGACGGTTAATTTCGGGCCTCGTAGGAAGGTCCCACCGACGCGACCCCTTCCGGATATCACGAAACATAAACGTGTAGGATTCGAGCTGATCAACTTGCGAGCCCTGGTACTTCCAGTCTTTCCCCGACAATTGGCTTCTGTTGATTAATACATCAACTGGATTATATTTTTCCTGAAAAAGCCGTTGAGCAGCAAGAATTTTCATCAGTTTAGAATCGTGGAAGGGTATCTCATACCCTTTTTGTGCATGAATTTGTTCTTTATTCGTGTTCACGAACACGCCGCAGAACTCTGTGCCAGGCGTCGCTCCCACGAACCGTCGAGCGTATCCCAACTTTCTTCCCTTCTGAGCGAGGGGATGCTTGTTCTTTGAAAGTTTCCCTTCCAGCGAAACGACACAATCATCGGCTTCACCGCTGTCCAGCATGACTGCTTGAGCAGTTCGCATGGGCAGAGACAAGATTAGAAACAGAAGATTACTGATTGTGGGGACGAATAAGTTCTCTTCGGCCCCACGGTATCCGATTTTTACGTATTGATCCTCAAGCTTCCTAGCGAAGGAGTAATCATCTTCGACAATGATTTGTTTGGCCATTTCAATTATACGGCGAGGTAAAACTGGCTTATTCGACTTTCCTCGCTCCCGGGCATACTTATCGGGAAACCTTTTTTTATCGCTTTCGTTCAGGGGGGAAATCAAAGTTTGCCCAGTTTCATCGAGCCATGCATCGCTACAATGCGCAAAAAAATCAACCAGATTTCGGACAATTCTTGATTTCGCATGCGGCATACATTCATGCCTCTTTAGGTACCCAAAAAAGGCGTCAGGAACGCCTCGCTGCTTCGGTTGCACAAAGTGCCGGCGATTGAGCTCCTGAGGCTTTTTATCGGCTAAACCATTTGATGCCATCCATTCGCATAGGAATGCGATATCATTATAAAGCGTCGAAATTTTTGCCGCGGTACTTGAAGTGATCCAATCTTCAATGGCTCCAACCCAGTCGCTTCTTACAAAATCCTGAAGCGCCGCTAGCTTCACATTAAGGTGGGACTTCATTGTTTGAATAGGATCAACGAGTTGTGTAACTTCGACGCTAGCGTTAAATACGCCAGTCCTTGGAGCGCTACGGATGTTACTGCTAACGCTCAGATGGTTTGCAAAAGGCTCATTCCCGTTTTCAGCCGGGCATTTTGACGCAAGCAACTGTAGAAAACGCGCGGAGTCATAAAACGCATCTCTATAGAGACCCGCGTCCAAGATACCCTTTGATATGTACTTATCGACAGCTTTTGTATAGGATGCGCAATCAGGGACACGCACGCTTGAAAAGATAAACCTATATCTAGCGCCAGCCCCCTTCATTCGATTTCTTACAGCGCTACAATCCTCACGATACCATCGATAGAACTTTTCGTAGGGTTGGCCATAGATGTTAGCCTTATCTTGCGCGTGCCAACTAGGAGTTTCTTTCGATCTCGGCGCCACCATAGGCAGGAGAACGCAATCGGCGTTCAGGTAATGCTCGATGACCTCCAAGAGCGTCTTTCGAATGACAGCCTTGACCTCAGTATGGACGTCGAGTTCATCTCTATTCGATACCTCTTCCAGAACCTCCTCCCAAAATCCAAGAGTCTTAACCTTACTCGAATTTGTAAAATATCTATTCCACAGGAAGACTCTGGAACTAACTTTGTAGAACGACTTATCGCCATCCTTCGCGAGTTCCTGTCTCACCAGTTCGTTTGCGCGCGCCCAGCCTTTAGCGCTCTCGTCTACAAAAAGCCGACTTTTGCTGAGGTTTATTTTTGCTCTGCCAATAACTTTAACAGACGCAGTTACATGCCTATATTCGGTCACGATTCGCCCCCAAGACTTGCGGCGTAAATATGCCGGCCGGATCACTTTTATATCTTCCACCAATCAAGTCAGGGATCTCGAGAGCTGGGAGGTCTGAATATTTGCCGTCTTTCTGAATGCGCATACGCTCCGCAGCTTCTTGTAGTTCTGCGTTTACCACATCGTCACTTGGCCGAGTATATACCTTCTGGCTTTCGATGCTTAAATGATGCATTGCCTCCTGTATATGAAGCGGTGATAACTTCATCGATACAAGCGTTTGGCCGTAGCTGTGCCTAAAAGCATGCAGGTTGGTATCATTGGACTTGGACTGTTCGATACCCGCCTTCTTCATTGCGGCTTTGAAGGAATCCTTTAGGCCCTGTATTGTCCAGGGCTCCCCGTAATAGCGGGTGTCAGTGGATACGAACAAATACGGATGTGCTGGGTTCGAAGGGTAAATATGACGTCTATATTCCCAGAATGCCTTGAAGAACAGTTCATGATAGTAAGGTAGGAGGAACAGCGGTGACCGATTTCTTGCAGCGTCTGTAATTAGGAACGTCTTCCAACCTGCGCGCTGAGTTCCCGTAATCATATTCCTGGGAAGAAGAGCGTATTGGTCCCTAAGAACATCAACCCTCCTAGCCCCCTTTCGATCTATGCCGTGCTCAGGATGATACATCCAAATTCTATCGGGATAGATGTCTTCAAAGAATATATGAAAAAGCTCTGATTGCCTTAGCCCACCGCCAGCCATTAAGATGATCGCCATCAGCAAATTTAGATTGAATTCGCTTGCCAGTGTAGGATTCCCAAGTTTGTCGTAAAAATCTGGTATTGACCTGCTTCGGCGACATCCGACCTGCAGTAGGTTCAACAAAGCCTGAGGGTCAAATCCTGCACATTTACGGATGACACCGATGGATCGGCCACCATAGCTGCGCTCGCCGGACCTTTGCCTGGGCGTTCCGACATGAAATAGAATCGACCTTACTTTTCTATTCTCAAGGGCCCGCGAATCGATAGAGGCTTGACTAAAACGGGTTGGAATAATGGATTCTTCGGCGGTCAGGTCTGTGAGGGCGTTAAGAAACACCCGCAGGTGGGCCTTCCGGACGGCATACACCTCGGGACTGCAAGGCTGCCAACGTAGCCCTGTAAGGTCAGAGCCGTCCTGAAGCACTGTTCCCCTTAGGAGGGCAAGAAGAAAGTTTCGGACAAGCTTGTGCTTACTTAAACCTTCTTTGAAATCGTCGGCTTCCGAGGCTTTGAAAAAATCGTAAAAAAGACCGATCGTTTTCGCGACCGCCATTCGCCAGCTGTGACTTAGTGAGCTATAGCGATCATCATGAAAGAGCTCGTAGGCTTCTCTTAGAAAAAAACCTTCTTCTTCTGATACGATGATAACAGGGACATGCTCCGAAGCCAAACGGGGCGAAGGCAATGATCGTATGAGGTGGTAGGTGACTGAACGCGGCATTTCATCCCACCTTCCCCTCATGTTCGAGTAAGAAAGTAGGCTACCCCATACATGTTGTCCATCAACATCTTTGCTTGTTCTCAAGTCGGTGAAGGGCAGCTAGCATTGCGGTATAGAAGACGCTCAGAGAACGGCCAGTCGCAACAAAAGAGATTCGCGCCGCGACTAGCGACTCGAACCTAAAAAAGTGTCTAAAATCTAAGTTTTGGTGGGGGCAGAGAGACTCGAACTCTCACTGGTGTTATCCAACTGGAACCTAAATCCAGCGCGTCTACCAATTCCGCCATGCCCCCAAACTGATGAGGTATAAAAAGTAGCTACCTATAGCCCCCTATATGAACCCCCACGCCAAAGGCGCCAGAACCTAAATCTGGTGCGTCTACCAATTCCGCCACACCCGCACTGCACCAACCGGTGCCCGCGCTGATTAGCAAACCCGCGCGGCAGATGCG